>JAABUW010006451.1_pt1 | contig 14689 bp, 17 predicted proteins | sample 5560081 | NCBI WGS metagenome assembly JAABUW01 (sample SAMN10711882, study PRJNA513363) | rock metagenome | isolation source: Antarctica rocks | place: Antarctica: Victoria Land, Knobhead sud
GGGTAAAAGCTTACCAATTCCATAAGGTTAGGCAAGTTGCTAGCACACATGAACAGTGATCATACATATCTGATAGAACAGACAGAGGGTTGAATAGTGAGCCCTTGAAGCAGGGAGATTGGGATCATCCCCCCACTTCCTCAAGCTATGATTAACTTCTTTTCAATTCTGATTCAAGCGGCTATTGGCTGAAGGACTAAGGAAGTAACCGTACAAAGGCTTGCTTTCCTACCGTCTAACTCAAGCTAGTCTTCCGTTCCCACCATGATTAGGATATATTATCAACGTTTACGACCGGTGCTAAGCCTAATGATAACCCTTCTACGCGAGTCACTCACTGTGTTCAACTAAAGCCTAACAGGTACTTAAGATTGCTAGCGGGGGGCCAAGTTAGAAAAGAGTCTTTCGGAGCTGGCTCATCGCTATATTATCAACGCTCCTTCTATCGAAATCAGAGCTCCAAGAAAGGGAACATCGTCCTCGTCTTCGTTATCCCGCGCCTTGAAACCCTTCGCTCCAGTTACTTCCTGACTACAACTTGACATCCGTAGCTTTCCGACGTTTTCATATTTTTCGATCTTATCACTCTGTGCTTCAGTTCCAACGACTGGATTGGCGTTCATCGCCGTAAGTTGAGCCAACCAAAATCTGCCATAGATGTCGGGCGTATTGCCTCACGATCTTGTGTCCTCTGTTTTCTTATGCGAGTCGACACTGTGTGCAATCTGAATGAAATATTGCATTTGACCCATGGGCCTGATCCCCTTATTGATGAAGGAATCCGGCGCACTCTGAAAGGCAAGACCAATCCAAGAGGAGTGGTCTTCTCTTAAAGTAGAAGGTCTGCTTGTACTAATGAAATCGCACAGAAGACTGATCTTGCTCTCGAGATTGGGGTTTGCCAGGTAGGATCCCGTTCTTACTCGCTCTCGATTGGCACGAGGCTACGTGACCTTTTGATCGAGAAGTTGATGTTTCCATATATATATATACAAGGTAACATTGAGTTAGTTAGCGTGATCTACGACATCCATCAATTATAGGCTATGGGTCTTCTAAGGACGAACAAGACCCTTACCTAGTGCCACACGGCCTCATAGGCCGGTAGAAATACAAAGCTTCGATCCTCGTGCATCTCAAAGCGCAATAGGGCCGCGGGCGAGGACTCAAAGAGATCCTATGGCACGTATTAGGATCAAATCTCTCGCTGCGATAGATGCGGCTATTGGAGGCACGGAGTATGGTATAATAGGCGGTGCTGCTCTAGCTGAGTATGGAAACCTTCGGGAGACGTCTGATGTGAGTATCATCGCTCCGCAAGATGTATCTCTAGTCGTCGAAGGTCAGGTACTTTCTCGTGGAATGGTTCGCACCGCGGGTGGCAGCCTAGGATATATTGCAGCATCCTGCCTAGCCTATTACCCGTCTACACTTCTCCCTCATATACTAAAGATGCCATCTCTCCGAGAGTTGCTCTATGTTCGCTTCTTGACTATGAGCATTGCCAATTGAAACCTTGCCTTAGCCAGCTGATACTCCTTTAGATATATGGCTTCCAATGGCGTCTTTTCGGTCTTCGGTGAACCCTTCTACGTGTAGGACGCGGTCATGCCCGTAGAATATAGCAAATATCGAGTTTCTCCTCCGCTCAAAGCGCGCCTCGTACAGACTCGCCTGAGGATGGAAATTGACACCCAAGAGTTACTGTACACCATGGACTATATGCGACAGTATCGGATTGCGGCTTGACAACAAGACTGCCGATGGGTCATCGATCACGACTTCTGAAATATGTTCTGTTCCATTCACCAGGGTGGAGAGAGAGCAAAGACTGCAAGCCCTTGGCTTGCGTCGTATCGCCACGCCGAGTTCTTTGAATTGCGAATCGATAAATACGAGAATGAGTATAGATAGCGAGCAGAGTAGTAGCAATGGGGGCAGCAATTCTAAGCGCCGCTAGAAGCCCACGGGCTTTTGGTGGGATGGGGCCGAATTCATGTAGTCGGGAGGCCTGGAAAGGTATGCCCGCCTGGAATAACCTGGGCCCCCCGAAGTCGCTACGACTTGCTAGGAGGGCCCCGATTAGTGCTATTCGGAGTTCCCTTTGGATGGCGCAACTTGTCTTCGGAAGCCCGTCTGCAAGACGATGGTGTGGGGATATGCGCCAAGCCTGTTGGCTGACGGCAAGGCAGTATCTGTGGGGTAAGCACCAGACGACGGACCTCAGCCTGATCCGCATAAGGCTACGGCGGTAACAAGAAAAGACTTTGGCGATGGGAGATGTGTCTTTGCGGTTCAATCGATTTTCCTCCTTCTCTTACGTTGGTAAAGGGTATACGCCTTGTTGGCCGTGACTCGTGTCGTTTAGCTGCGCTGTTTGATTCAATTCTTTCATTGGCTCGAACCTGCATAAGCGCGCTCTATAGCCGCCCCTAGGGTGAGACAGGCTCGCCACGAGTGATGGAGAACGCGCAGCAGCTACCGTTCCAGCAGCTTTTGGAGAACAATGAATTAGGCATCATCGAGAACCCTTTACAGCGTGTGGAAGAGGATGATTTGGACCACGACATCTACGATTTTCATGAGCATTACAGACTCGGCAGTGTTGTTGATGTTGAGACTTTGATCCACGGAGCGCACTTAGCCAGGGATGAAGAAGCTACGAGCGCAGAGGGCATCCTCACCGAGGTGGAGGAACATGCGTGCGAGAGAGAGAGAACAACTCGCTTTTGGGAGGAGAGTAAAGAGCTAAAGGTCATACTATTGACATGCTGTGTAGGCAGTGTGGTTCAAGGGTGGGCACAAGGTGCTATTGTCGGCGCAAATACAGGATGGCCTGCTGAGTTCGGGCTGCATGTTGGCCACGGCAATCCTGGGGACCCACAAAGCAGAACGGGCGATATATGGCGGTTCTCTGCGACCAATGCTATCGTTTACTTCTCAGCAAGCTGTCTCGGGGCTTTCTTGTGCGATCCGATGACCGAGATATTCTGGGGCAGGCAGGGAGCGCTATTTGTTGCTGCCACCATGACCTTCGCGGCGTCAATTGGGCAAGCTTTTACCCATAGCTGGCAAGCTCTATTTGCTTGTCGTATTCTCCTGGTGAGTAAGCATGTGATTTCAGAATCTTACATTATTCAATGGTTCCGGACTGCTGGAAATCTGAAACGCTGACGTGGATGTCAACCTAGGGAATAGGAATGGGTGCCAAATCCTCCATCGTCCCGGTCTTCGAGGCCGAGGTCTCTCCAGCCCGACTCAGAGGTATTGCCCCTCGCCCAATTGATCCACCGCAGACCTGACTCGATCAGGCCAAATTTTGACCTCCTGGCAAATCGGGACAGCCGTAGGAATCGCCTTCTCCGCCGCCATTCCGCTAATCGTCCCCAACAGCTGGCGGTTCCAGATCTCCAGCTCCTTCATCCCAGCCGCCATGCTCCTCGTCCTTGTCTATGTGGGATCCGAATCGCCTCGCTGGCTGGTGAAAAAGCAGCGATATGCTGAAGCCTACACAGTGCTGCTGCGGCTCCGCGAGCACCCCCTGTTGGCAGCTCGTGACCTGGTCCATATACGGGCACAACTGAATGTCGAGACGATCTTGTTCATGCGGAGCACACAGAATGCTAGCGATCTTGGCAACCAGGTGCCCCAAATGGACGAAAAAGATTACAAGCGACAGATTGGCGTCTTTGGCTACGGGCGACGGATTGTGCAACTATTCAGTATCCCAAGGGTTCGAAGAGCTACCCTTGCTTCGTTCATTGTTATGAGCGCTCAGATTATGTGCGGCATCAATATCTTTGCTTTTCTGGCTTCGACGCTCTTTGACTATGCGGGTATCTCTCACACGGCTAGTCAGTGGCTATTCTTTGGATTCGGGCTTACAAATTTTGCGTGAGTGCTGAGACTCTTGACCAAGGCTTTGATACTGACTTCATGGCTCGCTAGGTCCTCTGCGATCGCTTACTTCTATATTGACAGCAAAGGCCGAAGATTCCTCCTGATGGCGTCATTGGCGGCCATGTTTCCGCTACTCCTGGCATCTGGCTTCAGCTACAAAGTCGAGAGTATTTCAGGGAAGATCGCTGCCGTCACAACGTTCTTGATCCTCTATACCCTGGCGTATAGTCCAGGAGGTGGCGTAGTCCCCTTCCTCTACAGCTCGGAGATCTTCCCCCAAGTTCTCCGCGAAGTGGGCATGGCGTGGGCATCGGCCGTTGTGTTCTTCGGGGCTGGGATATTGGCGTTGACTGTACCTCAGCTTATCCACGCCGTTGGACAGACGGCGTTGCTTGGCTTGTTCGCGGGGCTCGATTTAATTGCGCTGATCTTGGTCTGGCTGTTTGTGCCTGGCACGGAAAGGCATATTGCGACCATGGAGGAAATGAACTATGTGTTCGGCGTGAGCACCAGAACACACACTAATTATCAGCTTAACAAAGTCGCTCCTTGGTGGTATGACCGTTATATACGTCGGAGGGATGTGAAAGAGCTGCCATCTCTCTATCGGTGGGCAAGATTGAGGGATAGGACTGCAAGGAATGGGTCTGCGTCTGCTGGTATAGATGGCGGTGGTCTTAAAGGCGGCTGATAGGAGGGTGATATCGCAAATTGATGATTTCATTGGTGTAGAGGATTGAAGCGAGTGCGAGAAACTGGATGTTGATCCGAACATCGGCAGCATTTTCTTCGAGATATCGTGCAATATCTCAATCAATCATGAATTCTAGTCCCGTTCATAGTGTAGTCAAACTGTCTTTACATTTGCTCCCACTTTGCCAAGGGCCCTCTAGAATCGAGGGTACATATCCTTTAAATCTGTCGGCCTACCGAGTTTGGTGTAGCACCTATCCCCACCTACCAGCACAAGGCTGAGTGGTGCTAATAAGCACTTAAATCGCGTACGGGCACTCGGTGACGGCGACCTAGAGGCTAAGCACATGTGACTTATCTTCACTGCCTGTTGTCGCAATCTGGATCCTTGTACTAATGCATCCACTCCGCATGCCTAGTTTGGTCTCTCATCTCCCGAGGAGAGAAGAAGGACCAAGCATAGTATCGATAGGATCATTAGCTCAGTTACGCTGACCCGGGAGAGTCCCCGATACGTCACGAATAGTGGGCCCCCTGGGGCTCTCGGGGATCTCAAGTCAGGACCCAACCGCAGTCCAGGATGGAGATCGGTGTCGCTGGTATGGCACCAGTCTTATCCCATCACCAATGCTATTGTGTATCAAAAGGAGATATATGCTGACCCTTCTTTCTAGCAAGCGTCATAACACTCGTCCAAACAGCCTGGTATCTCTCGGTGGAAGTCAAGAAGCTCATAGTGAAGATAAAGCGCCAGGATGAAGATGTACAGCAGCTGGAAGACAAAACAGATACCCTTGGTGCCATCATTCATGAAGTCGAGAATGTATACGCGCCCCAAGAGGAGCAGGGGTCTATTCTGCTTGGTGAGTCGGGCCACGATAATATACGGACTCTCGTGAAAGATGCAATAAGTCGGTGCAAAGACGATCTTGAGGAATTTGAAGAAGAGCTCTTGAAGCTTCTAGAGAAGAGACACACAATCGCAGGGTCTGTTCTTCGGAGATGGAGACAGCAAACGGCCGCTCCAACGTTTGCGAGGATTGCGAAATCCATCGAAAGCCACCAGCTTTCGCTGCAGCTTCTCATCCAGATTTTACATGGGTTAGTTGACACACCTTCCCAATTCTTCATAGTATGCAGTGTGTCTGACTATGCCTCAGCCGAAGTTTAGAAAGCACGCGACAAGTCATGGCAAAGGGATTCGTCGCGGTACTTGCCTCCAACCGCAAGATGTTCGCAATGCTCCAGGGGCTTGCTGGCCCGCAGCAACGTCCGACGCGGCGAGACACAGAAGCTACCCTGGTGCCACAATCTGATGACAATGAAGCCGAAGGACAGACGGTCTTTTCGGATGAAAACGATCCAGCTCTGCACCAGTTCTTTGAAAGGATATTCGAGGTCTGGCTGAGAAATAATGCGGCCGATAGCGGTTCCCCAGTCCTCACAAAGCAACCTACAAGCCCTGGTAATCCACTCAATTCGTCGACCTCGACAATCGATCCTTCCAAGTCTGCTGCCGGTTCATTCGGAGGCTATGCGATCGTTCATGGACGACCGAGGAGGCCATCTTCCCCTGGTATAGACCCAACGGAAACTAATTCACCCAATACTTTGCGCCCTATGATAACATCATCCTCGACTCATTCTCGTGCATCAAGCTCCTCAGCTACATCATCCACCTCTATAATGACACCATCGACTTCTATATTTGGCTCTTCGCAGACATCCGAACGTTCTCGGTTCCCAGGAAGGAAGAGTCTTTCTTCTGAGACCAGGAGAAGGGACCACCGCTCGAGATCGTTTGCCGACATGCCAATCAAGCTAGATCTAGGGGTGTCCGATCCACAAGCTAGAACGAAAGAAATGGGACTGCTAGACTGTATCAAAAAGAATGATATCCTGACCATTGAACAGCTCATCGAAAATGGCGCCACCTTGGAAGAAGGGGAAGGGACCGAGAAAACCCCCCTACTACTCGCAGCAGCTTTAGGTAACGTTGACGCCGTCAATATTCTGCTACGAAAAGGCGCAGACCCCAGCGCCAGAGACAATACAGACGCAACAGCTCTTCACCTCGCCGTCAGGCGTCCGTCCGCCCACGCTGTCATACCTTTCCTACTTAACCCCCCAAACCCCCAGCAACTCGACTCCATCTCCGAATCACACAGCAGTCTCGTGAACGCGTGCGACAAAGTTGGCCGGACCCCTCTCCATGACTGTGCGCGCCTGGGTGAGTTGAGGTTAGCCGAGACGCTCATAGCGCACAACGCCGACATCAACGTTCGAGACTCCACGGGACTTCCGCCTGCATATCACGCAATGAAACACCGGAAATACGACATTGTAAAGATGTTGGTCGAGAAGGATGCGGATTTTGGCAATTTCGAGTGGCCGCCACCTCACGCCATGGGCAGGGAGATCGCCCTCCTGTTAGAGGAAAATGGATGGATGAGACCGCTCGAAAATGCGAAAGAAGACTTGGGAAGTGGGGGCAAGAGTAAGAGGCCGGAGAACGGACGGTCGAGTCGGTCATGGCCGAGGGTGAGGAAGGCGTCTTTGAAGGGGTAGCGATTAGGTGCCCGATTTGTGGTGTAAGCGATTGATGAGTCTATGACTGCACGACGGTTATTCTGCGCCTGACGATCACGATTCCTGCTGAATGCTGAAGAAGGGAATTCTGGATAGAGAGTTTGGAGGGATATCTGCTAAAATTGTGGATGGAAGGTACTTTTCAACACATGCAAATCGCCCCAATGAGTTTGGCTTACCAATACTCTTAGGAGCCCTGGCTTGGAAAAGGGGCTTAGGAGGAACGGGATAGTGATTGGAGACGACGATGGAGCTAAGATGAATGGCAGGGAATAGGACAATCACCAGCGCCGGCGTCGGAGGAACCATCTGGGTCTTGAGCCAGGTGTGCAGGCTCATATGTACGAGCTTTGAAGGAGACATTTTCCTCTCTGAAGGAGACATTTCCCCGTGAGACCTGTCTAGATGATATACAAGAGGAGGGTGATCTGAATGTTCGCTCGCACATTCGAAGGAAGAAGTTGATCATGCAAGGGGTGTCTATCTCCGAACTCTTAGATTCGGGAAAATGCCAAGATTGTACTACAACAATTCCGTCTCAATCGTTGCCAGTATCATCTCAAATGCGAGCGCTACTTATCAATACTCCAACAGACACCCATGGCTTCTTCAGTACTTACATACTCACCGAATATAAAGCGGGAGGGCATAACCGCTAACGTGAATTCGGCTCCCCTAGCAATATATCACGGGCTATCTGCCGCCTCCTCCGCTCTCTTCTATCTTCTTCCTCCACATTGTACTCATAACCCCAAACTTTATATCCAAGTATATACCTCATTACCGCTTTTCACTAGCCTATATCTTCCACCTCAAGCCTCAACATTCTTAGCTCCTCTTCTGGCTCTTCCCGACGAGACGCTACATGTAAGTCCACCTTCGAGAGGTCCATTCCCGCAATCAAATTTGTGTGTTATCAGCTCCATCACAGGTCCACTTTGGCGAGATTCCTCTACTTGAAAAAGAAATTCTGAATATGTACTAAAACCATCTTGCGACTCGGCGTCAGAATTTGTTAATTAGCTGAACAGGCAATTAATCTCAAGGAAGCGTATACCGGATCTAGATAGAAGAGGAGGATGAGGTTATCTTTGCACTGATTTTTGGGGAAAGCGTTGGTTGTGTGATAAGCTCCAAGGGTGCTGGTGTTGGGGTGGGGAGGTGGGGAGGTGAGGAGGTGAGGAGGGATGGAGGAGGGATGGGGTTGCGTTGATTCAAAGCATGCTTGTAGTGGTGTACCACAGAAAGGTAAGGGTGAGAGGTTCTGGCAGGATGTAAGGGATGGTATGTGGATGGCGATTCGCAAATTATTTTTTTGGGGGTGTGTAAGGGCAAGGTTCGAAGTGTAGAAGGGAGATACGCTCTGCGGGATAGATCGGGGGCGTGGTGGCATCTTTTTGCATATGGATGCACCTGATTGTGAGTGGATGTTTTGGGGGAGCGGAGTGTTTGGGTAAGATAGGTATTAGATGATGAAAGTAAATACCAAGTGATGGTTCTAAACTTCCAAGCTGCTGCGAGTAATGAAAAAAGGAGGGCTACTATTCGAGGCTTCGGTGCATTCTAGGATAGTCTTCTAGTATCAAAAATAACTGCACGTACGATGTTGAAGCGAAAACGCCATCACCACACGTGGTGCAGAAAGCGTCAAAACTTCCCGCCATCGGGTGCTCCCATGCATTACCCCTTCTTCTTGTCAAGGACGTCCTGGAACCAATCCAAACTCACCTGCGCCAAATAGGGTTCCGCCCCCAGCTGACAATGCTGGCCGGCCCCGAGCGAGTTGTTAAACTGATACAGCGTAGCCAAATCCCCCAAAGCCTTTGCCACAACCGGAGCTTGCCCCGGGATACTGGTATCGTCCTGGCCATCGCCAACGAATACTGGGCACGTGATCTTATCGAAGAGTCCGTCAAGCGAGTAGGCTCCCAGCTGGGTGAACCAGTCGAAAGGCGATGTGGTTTCGAAGGCCCAGAGGCCTTGATCGACGACCCAGCGGAAGTGAGACGAATAGGTGGGGTCGAGTCGGATTCCGTTCATTTCCGTGTCGAAGGCCGTCGCGTTGCCGCTTTTGAACAGCGATATCAGCGCTGGGGGAAAGTCCTCTTCAAAGGCAGCTTGAATGCTGTACATGCCGTCGATGGCGAAGACAGCAGCGAAGCGGTGTTCGTAAGCGGCGACGCGGGGGGCGAGGGAGGCGCCGAAGGAGAGGCCCATGAGGCCGAGGCTGGCCATGTCGACGTCCGCTCGCGTGCTGAAGTAGTCGACGATTGGGGTGACCACCTCGTGCCAGTCCGGAGTGAAACCGAGGTTCTGGTTGCGGCGCGTCGTCGGCTGCCCAGGACCCTCGTACGAGACATAGTTCCAGCCACGGGCGAGTATCGGGAAACCTACCGCGTGCAGTGTGTCTTCCTGGGCGGCGTCGTAGCCGCTACCTACCAGGATCGTTGGCCTGGACTCGTTGGGGTTGGAATTGGGCGGGCTGAAGAAGATTGCGGGAATCTGGAATCCATTCCCTTGGATATTTATGCGCTCACCGGGTACTGGCAGCAGCGAGATGGCCTTGTCGAAAGCTGCGGTTTGCGAGTCCCACAGTGAGTAGAGGCGGGGGTCGGAGATGTTGCCGTGGAGGAAGAAGTCGGCGGCGCGGAAATACGTCGCTATGCGGAAATACGCTTCGCGTGCGGATACGGGGAAGCGCTTCGCGTCGATGGTATCGGCAATAACTTTTATTCGATTGGCCATGCCATAGAAGGAGCTGTAGAAGCTTTCAAAATTTCCGTACTCGACCGTGGTGGCGGCTGTCAAGACTTCCCCTACGCTGGCTCCGTGATATTCTGCCTGGGTGATGAACGCCAGAAGCTGAAAGGAGAATTCCGTGTCGTTACTGAGCGGGTACATTGCAGGGGGCGCAATCGAGCTGGTGGATGCTGTGGTAGGAGAGGAAGGAGACAAGGCGGCGGGAGATGAAGTGGTGACCGGTGAAGCAGACTGGTGGCTTGGTCAGCTGAGCTTTGAGGAGGTTATGACATCTGCTTTTCGCCTGGTGGATCTTACTACCAGACTATTTATGGTGCTCAGAAGGAGCAGATGCGACAAGGACTTCATGATGGTGGATGATAGGAGTATTTGATATATGAAAGATGTCAAAGATATTACTGTCCACACATCGACTAAGAAGGGTCACCGTTGATGAAGAAAATCTGAATTGAAAAATAGAAGAGTAGGCGAAGTTGAGGAAGATAAGAGACAATCATCGGGCATCCATCACGACCTTATATAGCCTACGCAGTTCACGCACCGGACTGCAACCAAACAACACTATACCTTGAAAACGATCATCTTCCACAGCTCTTCACCATTCGGCCAGTAGTGATTCGAGTGCCGATATAGTCAGCCTTCGATATATGCCATTTCGGATATAGCGTTGCCCCGTAAGTCTTCGCGACTATATTATAGGCAAATTTGAGCGATGCTAGCTGCGTCATCGACGAAGGGTCACGTCAGTCATAACGGCCAAGCTATCTCTGAGGCAGTCAGCATGGCGCTCCTGACTGTAATGGACGAGGGAGAAACGATTAGTATCTGCAACTTTTCACCGCTCAGCCTGTAGCTACTTGAGTATCAGTTTATTCAGCCCTCGATAAACATAATCCCGAATATAGCGCCGCGGTATAAGCCTTTGCAAGCATCTAAATAGGCAAACTCGAGCGATGCTAGCCACGTCGTCGATGTAGGATTACGTTACTTAGTCATACTGTAACGGCTAAGCTATCCCTAAGGCAGTTAGCGTTCCGCGCGCTTGCAGTCGCCCATGTTGATGGAGGGTCGTATGGAGGTGTCTTAGCGCTGACAGGCTGTATATATGGGCTACTGGCCCCATTCTGCTTGCTTCCTTAGCAACCCCCAATAGCATGACAATACCAAACATATGGACTTGCGAATAAGTCTTACCTTCCCTTTTCTCATTTACTATTTCCTACTAAGGGGATCCCCGAATACATCGAGAACTCAACCCTTCGGTCGCTGCTCTTCCACTTCGTACAGGGCTTCGACCCTGCTACCAACCGAGGAGCAAGTGGTTTGACCTATTCTCTTATGTGGCCTGACACTTCTCTTTGACGTTGACTTTACGCGGCTACAATGGCAACCCTTCCAGCTAGCGCAGACCATCTCCCATGACTCCCATTCTTTAGACTGAGGGGCCTCGTAACCGAATACTAACGAGATTGAAATCAAGGGTATCTACTATAGACTAGATACTGAATAGAACCTTGTATTAGCTACTATACTTGCTAGTAAAGGATACAAATACATTTTCCTTTCATTTACGCCTTATTCACATTCATATTAATAAACAATCTAACAAGGTTACTATAACGAAGGAATCGATCGAAAGAGTGAAACTTATAAGTTTACTTGTTCGAGCGGAAGGTGAGAAGAAGACCAAAGAAGCAAAGGCAGCCTGGGTTAATAGTCATCTCAACAATCCTAAACAGGAGATAAAGTCGCGTGTGACGGACATCGTGAAGAATAAGGCTCCCAAAGTAGGAGCTCAAGAGGACGTCGCCCAGCAGCCGACTACCGAGCTTATACGAATGGCTACCCAGCTCGCGGAAGATTCAGATCTTGATATCGACATCAACACTTATATTAATCGGAAAAGGAAGCCAGACTTCGCATTTGAAAGAATAGAGCTAACAGAATTAATTGACCAATTTGAGAGGGAACCCGGAATGCGCGTTTGCTTGAGCGAGGAAGGAGAAGATCATAGTGCAGGTGACGCGAGAATGAGCGATGACAACAGCAAGGCGAATCCATCCGTGAAGGTCCACGGTTGTGATGACCCTGCGGGAAAGAGTTCCGGCAGGGTAAGAGACAAGGTCTGGCGGTTTTGGCAACAACGAAAAAGGGCACAGCAAGTGGAGGAATGCTGGACTTGTCCTTTAGCTGGATCAGGATCTGCAGATGAACCAGTAATTACGATTATCGTGGCATGAGTTCGATACCAATGCAAACTTTGATTTGAACACTATTCGTGCAGACGTCTATAACCAGAAAGGCATAAGACTTCGAGACGACACTGTACTTCGCATGGAGGCGGACAAGAGCGGAAGGGTGTAATTCATCATAGCTTCGAGAGTCTATCAACACATCGAACGGTTACATCATCCTGGCGGCTGGTCCCTAGATCGTGCCTATACTCAAAGCCTCGATACGCAGAGAAAACATGCGATCACGAGTATTAACGTGCGCGGGCAAGAACGGGAGGGTAAGTCAGTTGATTAATTCAAGCTCTTGATCGCAGCATTTGTCTTTGGGAAACTAAATCTCAAACTCTCACCTACTCCAGAACTCAGCGATCTTGGCACCCCTTTCCTATTACCCACCTGTGGCTTGGCGTTTGGGGGCAGAAACGATAGGGACCCAAAACGATGAGGGATCAGAAACGATGAGTGACCGAAATTCTTTTTTCTGAAATCGACGAACTATCCCTTGGAGGGGGAAACATCCAGAAATAGTCCTCTGGTGAGCCAGAATTGGAGCCCGGGGAGCCGGTATTGGAGGCCAGATTATCTGACAAAAGTTCACTTGAAGAGTATCCAGAGAATAAGGCGAGGCATAGAAATGCATTGGTATTCATCTAACTCCCTAGACAATGGCAGCTGCAAAACAAAATCACACGACACATCTCAAAGCGGCTCCGATCACACGGCTCGACGTTTTCGAACTGCGCACATTTACACGAGAATTCAGGACAGGATCTGGGTCTTCCGAAGTATGCCGCTCCTTTGCAACGCCTTTACCAAATCCTAGCTGACTGATTTGGAGCTTTTTTCAATAGTCCCAGCTATTCCGATGTCTGAATTCTCTTTGGGACGACCGCGATAGAACTTTTTACTCACCGAATTGTTCTCGAGTCCAATTATACATGAAGCTCTTGTGCAAAGACCGGAGACCCAAGTACTCAATACATGGTTCGAGCACACTTTTGTTGTGGAGGATCCTCCAATACATGTGTAAAGAAATCTATTCTGAATCGCCTACAGAAGTTCGGGGTAGTATAGATAGGTCGTAAATTTCCAAAGTTTCCCAGGATGTTGACATTATTCCCGAGAAGACGAGCCAGATTAGGTCACGACTGACTGGCAATCTTAGTATCGAGAACTTTCGCCAACTATGGGAGGATATTCGAGATGTGGCGGGTAATGATCTTAGATTCCTGCCTGAGAATGCGAGCTGGTACGTAGACCGATGAAAAGTGGGAAATGCCCGCTCTTCAACCCAGTATATTGTATTCAGCTACCTGCTTATTGACCATTTGCACGAACCGTAGGTTCAAATCATATCAATCTCAAAAGATTGAGCGCACGAAGAGCAAACATTACATTCTCCCATCTTTACGACTGACAGAACGATCGATATTCCTATAACAACCCGATTTTCCTCAGCGGCGTGAAGAAGAATATTTTCCCGACCACGCCGACATCGCGGTCCCGTCTTTGGAACATGCATATGCCCCGTGTTGATCTGCATAAGCTTCGCAGCCTCTTCCCTTCGCATACGCATAATCACGAGATTCGACCACGGTCACCTGAAGAGACGAAGACGTTGATCAGCACGCCTATTGACCAGGATTCGGTAACACGTTTCACGCAACATACCTCGCTTTTCCCACTTCTGCTACGATCGGACGCAGTCTTGACGCCGGCTGCTGCACCAACACCTGCGAGGACAAGGCCGGCAACTTCGACTCCTGACATCTTGCAAGAAACTAAGAGCTTCTGGAGTTTATACGCGAAGATAACTAAGATGGATGGTATGACCTGGCGTGATATTGATCGTCTTTGGAGTTGTGAGGGTAACCAATCTAGGTGGGAATTGGGCTCCTTTTCTGAAAATTCCATGAGGCTACGGGGGACTACCGTATTGCCTGTGGCCAGGAGTTGTAGCCTTGCCAGCACGTAGGGCCACCACTGAGCGTCTCAGCTGTCGAAACTGCACGCTAGCCAGCGAACTTTAGGAATGCAGACCATTCCATAATCACTTTGCATGAAAACGGCACTGCAAACACCTCCGACCATGTGAACGTGACAGCCAGTCAAATTATATCTCACTATCTTCACCCCTCATCCAGACATTGCAAGCCAGAGTGGATGTTGGCGCTAGCCTTCCTTTTTGGCAAGATCATCCCTCGCAGAGCCTCATCGTCGGCAAAAGGTTCCCCACCCACCACCTAATCAGGCTGAGAACCTCAACTTACCATGGATGCAAGGCTGCTACAGGCCGTTATTGGAGCCACGTATCGAAGAATGCAGGCGCTGTCACCATTCTAGCTCATGAATCACAAGCTAGCAGTGCGTTTCTACAGTATTCTCCTCCCTGTTCTGGTTAGCTCTAGAGAATCTCTCGTTTCTCCAGAAGAGACCAGAGCCCATCTTAGCCAGTGGGACCCGTCAGCCGATGAGCTCTCTAAAGAATACTTTAACAGCAGAATAGTCTCGTA
>JAABUW010006454.1_pt1 | contig 14685 bp, 17 predicted proteins | sample 5560081 | NCBI WGS metagenome assembly JAABUW01 (sample SAMN10711882, study PRJNA513363) | rock metagenome | isolation source: Antarctica rocks | place: Antarctica: Victoria Land, Knobhead sud
AGTGATATGTTTGTTTTCCACCTGTCCTCTGACCTTGTTCTCGAACTCTTGACGATCGCCGGTTGGAAGAGCGGCTCAAGCCGGCCCGAAGCGGATTGGGACTGCGCCGAGCAAACAGCTTCCACCAATTTTGTTGGCCAACCCTTCGTCTTTCTTCCATCAACAACCACCTGTCACTCACACACTGACCTGGTCCTCATCGACCACTCATCACTTTGACACTTTCCTCAACCTTTGAAGTGCTGACTAGATCATAATTGGGAGTCTTGAGGTGTTTTGAACTGTGATTGTGCCAGTAGCGAAGGTGCTTGCAGGAGACGCGCCAGATTGCGACGGGCACCACTTTGGAGGTGTTCACGCGTACTGAAGCGTCCTCATCATCACAAATTCACTGCAGCCTCCGTGCTCGCTCACTCTCTCCTTCTCTAAGCATCTGACTGGCGTCGGCATATTTTAAGCCTCGCTGTGAAACTGCGGTGGACGGCAAGGGTGGTGCACCGAGACAGACGCGGCAAAGCTGTCGAGAGAGTTGCTCATACACGTCGTATCGTCAGATCGACACCGCTCGCTCAAAGGCTCGAACGAAACTACAGCCACACACCAACACTACACCAAGCAGACAACACCACCGGAAACGCTCCCCGCCGCCTTACGCTCCTCATAGACCTCCTCCCCGGGCTGGCTTGTGTTTTCTGAAAGGATGCTGATTCTCACCCCGCTTTGAGACATCACGTGATCTGCATCTCCAGCGAATCAGGCTGCAGCAAACTCAAATCCGGAACGCCTCAACCCGCTTACGGCAAACCGCCAGGATGGACCATCAAATGCCTCGCAGTAACGACGGCTTCTCAGGCAATAATAATTTGTTTGGCGATAGTCAGCCGTACAGTGCATATGACAATCTGTTCCAGACTGGAAACGATCAAAGTCCTTATGATGCTAGCTGGGGCGTAAACACCAGCAACTATCCGGCTGTATCGCATCCACAATCCCAGCATCCCTCTGCGCCAAGTTGGGCAGCACAGAATGCGAACCATCTCTCTTCTGCGTCGGCGAATGTCAATGGACAGCCGTCGCCGTACGCACGCACGCTATCCCACAGTCCAGTCCCGTATCCGCAGAACGCGTTCAGCAACTATGGAGCGCAGCAGGGCTTCCAATATCGTCAACCACAATACGACCCGTCACTCGTTCCGCCACAGGGCATGAACGAAAACTTCAGCCCATACTCCACAACATCCTATCCTACCACGAATCCGGGAACCATCGCGCCACATGCACTTCAGCACGAGAGTCGCTCGCCAGCGTACGGCCAAGGTCCTTATGGAAACCCGGCAAATCCTACACTCGCTGCTCGGCCAAACAAGTCCATCCAATCCGACACTGTTGATCAGTACAAGCTTGTCGCTTCGATTCCAGCCGCCAACAATGCTGGCTTCTTCTCAATCATCAACTTCGACGATCTCGCAAGGGCAACAAGTTCCGAGCGCATGGGCAACTTCCTGAACATCGGCTCGAAAGCACAGAACTGGGACATCAATCGTGCCGCGCTGCCCGCATATGTCCCACGTAAGTCGCGCAAAGACTTGCGCAAGACCGCCGGCAACGATCCAAAGTTACTGGCCAAGCTCGGAAAGGTGGCGAAGCGACAGAAGGCTTCCATCATCGCACCACGGACAGCTTATCCCACGTCTGCAGGCGGCTCGCCGTCCATTGAGAAGATCAAGTACGAGGGTGACTCTTCAAGCGCCGAAGAATCGTCTTCCGAGGATGATGACGACTCACTATACTCTTCTGACGACGCTGCCGAGCCTACACCGCTGCCGGCAAAGCGCCCAGACTCACCCAAGGAAGCCACTGAGTACGACACCATCAAAGCGCTATGGCGCGGTAAACGTCGAGCGCCAACTTCTGAGGGTATCAGGAAGGGCCTCGTCGACTTCTGGGAGGTTGCAAAGACTGTCCGAGACCGCTGGAAGGCTGATACCACCGCTCTCACTGACGCGGAGACGAAGAATCGAGCTAACGAGATCCCATTACTCAAGAGTCGAGTCAAGGATCAGCGTGACATGATGGAGACGGCTTTCAAGGCTGCTCTGAAGCACGGTCACAGGGACATCGTCGAGCTGTACGTATACTCATCCCCCATTCTCCCTTGTACCATTTGTAGCGTTGCCCGCAGCGTGATATGGAGACTCTTTGTTGGAGTCAGCGAAAACGCATCGCCTAAGCACCAATTACAATTTGCTGTAACGGCTCCATAAGCATAAGCGTCGATGTAATGGACTATCCATGCCAAGACATGTGGTCGCACCCGCTTGACAGCTCGCGCGTCCGCAAGCAGCTACTTATGCTTGAAGCTGCAATGTGCCATATGCATTACGCGCAAATACTCATGGGCCTCTCGTTTCATTTCTATTTGTCCTAAACTCTGTCTGAGAATAGTAACTGATCTTGGTTCGATAGATTCTCGCAAAACCAAGCGCTGGTTTTCTTGTGCTATCAATTCCTGCTGGACCGCCACAAGGAAGATGACTACAACGGACCGCTCTCACGTGCCATCCTCGAGACTCTGTCGTTGTCATCAAGCCTCAAAGCAGAGACTTTCGAGAAGACGCATCTGGTCAAGGTCCTTCCACGCTTCGCCAAAAACGGAGATGCTAAGACGCGGTCTTATGCAAAGCGAATCACTGCGAATGTGTCTGCTGTCGCCGAGACCGACAAAGCGGCTACAGGTGAGGCGAAGAAAGTGGTCTCGAAGGATGGTACTGCCGGATCACCTACCGGGAAGCGAGCGGTGCCAGAGCCTGTTGCTGGTATCAAGCGTCCCGCGAGCTCAGCTGGGGATGGCACGGCGGCCAAGAAGATCGCGACAGTGGCGAGCAAGCTGAATGGCGGCATGACGGCCAGCAAGCTCACCTCCGCCGCGAAGAAGACGACATCTTCCGTGGACGCGACGAAGACTGCAGCTGCCCCGCCTGCAACAGCCATGAAAGCAAAGCAGGTCACTGCCAAGCCATCCGGACTTTTCGCAAGCCTTCAATCGGCATCCAAGAAGCCAGGAGCCGCGGCCACGATCAAGGGTGCAACCTCTGGGAGCACAACGTCAGCAACAAGAACAGCATCAGCGGCGCAGGCTACCGCTCCGAAGTCTACTTTCTCGTTCACAGAGACCATGCTCAATCTGTCGAAGCCGAAGGAAGAGAAGCCTGTGGTCAAGCCATCACAGCAAACCATCAAGGAGACTCCAGAAGAGGCCGCCAAGCGATTGAGGAAGGAGTCCCGTCGTCATCTTCATGTTCGGTTCAAGAAGGACGATGAGCTCACCGAGGTCCGCGTCTTCTCACACGATCCGGATGAGGAGCTGGGACACGATGCTAGTCAGATGCGTGACGTTGACGATGTTGGCGGCGAAGGTCGGATGCTCAAGCAGCAGAACAACTTGATGGATGTCGATGAGGATGACGAGACGACGGAGGAAGAAGAGAAGCTCGTCGACTTCCAGGCACCGACGGAGATCGACTTCGTGGACGTTGACGAAGAGTCGCGGAAGATGAACTTTGCGCCGTACGGAGGTGGCGAGCTCAAGCCGGAGTCGGAAGAACGGTCGAAGCGCGAGCACTACGAGGCTAACAATCTCATGGTGTTCTACGCCCAGCCGAGCGACATTCCGCCAAACCCGCGCGAGCCATCCGATCCGTACAATGGTGAGCCTGTGACATCGATGAGGATGATCAGTGCACCGGAGGAAAAGTGGGCTGCTCGCGGAAAGCAGCAGAAGGCTATGCACCAGCAGCAGTACGGAGGCGCGCATCGGCCGCCCATGGGCGCTCCTGCGGGCCATGGTTTCGATCTGTCCAAAATCTCGAACTACCTCCCGCCTCAGCAGTACTCACACCCTCAGGCACAGCAGCAACAACCGAACCCGCTGTCAAGCGACCAAGTCTCCAGCATATTGGCCGCACTGACGGCGAGCAAAGCAACGCCACCACAACCAGCCATGGGCAGCTTCGCAAGACAGTACCAAACTGCCCCAGCACCCATAATGCAGCAGCAACCAGCAGCCCAAGCAGCCCCACAACTAGACCTTGCAGCCATCCTCGCCCACATCGGTAACCAACAACCCGCCGCCCAGCCCCCGGCGATGGGTGGCTACGGCTACAACACCGCCGCAGCAGCACCGAACATGATGGGTTTCGGCCAGCAGCCAGCTGTCTACGAGGACCCGTCTCGCAAGCAGTGGCGTGAAGGTGCCGGCTCGAACGAGAACCAGGCTAAGCGCCAGAATCCGTTAGAGGCGCGCAACTACAAGACCAAGGTGTGCAAGTACTGGTTGGAGGGGAAGTGTCAGAAGGGTGATGGGTGTACTTTTAAGCATGAGAATTAGGGAAGCATGCGCGAGTGCGTTGCGTGGTGGGGAGTGGAGGGGAGCGCTGCGATTATGAGGTGCGTGGCGGAATGTCTTGCAGCTCGTAGGTAGTTGACTTGCTGCGTACAGCGCGTTCGCTGCATTGTGCATAGCATGACTCGAAATGAGAGTCAATCAATCGAAGAACTTTTTTCTTATTTATCGCGCTTTCGTCTTCGCGTCTTGCTACGTTGGTCCGATTACAATCCTTCCTGCGGCTCCCACCCGAACGCATCACCAAAAAGATCAGAAAAGTCAGACGGATCGGACTGAGGCCAATTCTCCCAATTGGCAAACAGGTCCTCTGACAAGAAGTCACCGCCTCCCACATTGCTTGCCGATGCGGTTGGAAGGACCTCCGTAGTAATGGCAGTGGTACCGCTCCCTGGCGTCACGCCCTGCTTACTGCTTCCTGAGATACTAGTCGTGCGTCTCTGATTCATCATCGCCGTCTTCTTGAAACCTTGCAGAACCCGGTGCAGACTTCGGATCAGCTTTGCCGTGGCCGTAAGGATGCAGCCTTTGCTCAGAGCTTCTGGCGTGCCGGCGGTAGCGCTCATGGCTTCGAGACTGCGGGCGAGTTGGAGGAAGAGGATCATTTGGACGTCTATGCGGTCGTGGAGGCCACCACAGCCTTTCAGTCTTGCTGCTTGTTGCTCCACAATGTCCTTGGTCGTGTAGATCATCATACCCGTCCACTCGCGTAAGGGGCCGACGAAAGGAATCCCATTCAATGTGAGTGTATCGACAGTTGTGACGCAGTTGGCGAGGTCGAGCTCTAGTTCATCGATTCGTGTGTGTCCGTACTTTTCCAAGAACTTCCGATGCGATGGTCGATTGGGATCGTCTGCTTCGTGAGCTAACAGCTGCTGGATGATGTCGTTCGTGATGCCCATGGCTTGATCTGGCTGGACGTGGAGCTGGCTGGAGGCGGCGTGGGCGCCACTCATTACTGCGAAGAAGCTGATAGGAGTAGATAGTTTTAGCACGATCGTAGAATGGTAACATCAAGGAACGTACAGGGCGCAGCCTTTCACTCCCTGGACATCACAGAATGTTAGCGAGCAATTAGGACAAGACGATGCCGGACTCACATGATGGTAAATATCCAAATCGGCCCCTGATAAATGCATGATCGCATGGCCGAGCTCCGGAGAGCACTGTTGGACATCAATAGCATTCTGGATCGACTCCTTCTCACGGACTGTGTGAGCCTTGTGGCTGTCGATGAGATCTCCGAGTTTTCCGAGATCTTTCCAGACCTCTGACAACTCTGACAGTGACAGCAGCATCTGGCATAGACCGCAGGTTGAGTTGTATGGCAGAAGGAGCTCATGGGGCAGACGCCCAAGCACTGATGCTGTGGTCAATGCCTCTACGCTCTCATACGTTGAAGCAACGGCGTTCCTGAACTGGAAAGCTCGATGAACCAGCATGTTCGATACCATATCGTGAGCTATACTCAGCCGTATCCAATGAAGACACTGATACATGAGTTTCTTGAGGAGTTCGTTGTCTGTCTCGAAGCCGTGAAGGGCTTCCGTCAATCGGCCTGCGGCAGTGTCGTATCCCAGTTCTACGCAGACTTGTTTTGCGAGGAGGCAGTATGATACTGCTCGTATAGCCGGCGCAGCAGCAGTCTGACTACTGGTGAACACCAATGGCCTATATTGCGCTGCAAGAACCAGGGCTAGGATAGTCCAGTCCGTTCTTGACAGCGTTACCAAGACTTGCTGGCCTGTGTGGAAGAGCAGTGCTCGCACAGCTGGTTGTAGAATCCGGTGTGAAGCAAGTCGAACAGATGGAACATCTAGAGCTAGGTCGCATAGAAGCGTGAGAAGGAACAGAGCAGATGGACGCTCTGAACGGCCGCGCTCTAGGCTTTTCACCTCAGTACGCAGAGCTGTCAGACTTGGGATATCGGGATAGTAAAGTCGATGCCACATCAAGCTATAAACACGTCAGCGTAGGGGAAGATAGCGCTCTCGAGCCCAGACACTTACTGTTGATCCAACAGTGCCATTGTCGTCTCATCAATCATCTCAATAACGGAACCACCGACAAGTGGTTGTGAGCCGATAGCTGATGCAAACTGTTTGTCCCTTGCAAGCAACGCCGGAAGTAGGTTGAACGGTGAAAAGCTGGCTTCGATCATCTCGCTTCTGGTCGGCTTCGAGTCAAATATAGCATCGGTATCAGTTCCTTGTTGCGAGAGAAGGAAGTCTCCGACATCGTGCGAGACGTCATCTTCGAATTCCAGTGTCGTTTGCTCTTCAGAATCTGGTTGACCTGTTGGCTGAGTCGAAGTGGGCTCAGCTCTGTTACGCTTTTGTGCTGGTCTACCAAGTCTGTAGTTACGGTTCAGCCTTGTCCAAACACGTATGCAGCCCGTAGCGTACTGACGTTGTGTAATCGACAACACAATCAAGACCATTCTGGGCACAGCGCTGGCAGGCCTTGTCAGGCTCTTGCGGTTCGCTCGAAGGCACGATGGGTATATCTGGCAATACACATCTGATCCGTCTCGATCGACATCCCAGGCAAATCAGCCGGCTATACTTCTCTCGTCGTCTTTTGGACGTTGCTTCGGCCATCGTGATTGTTGCGGAACAGAAGGAAGGAGAAGCGGTACAACGAACCGCGGGGAAGTCGAAGGGGATTTATAGACCAGCAGTAGGCAATCAAGCCGCATTCGCACTGCGAACTTGGCACGACCGATCCAATCGGTGCATTGATCAACCAGAGCAGTGGTGTGAGTAGACACGAAGGCTGTGTACAACGCTCGGCAACCTGAGAGTACCTCTCTGTGGCTGTTATCCCTCAACCGCTCTCGTTCCGTGTGCTGGAATGACACATAAGAGATGCCCTCGTAGAGAAACGTGAAGGATGGAGAGTGACATCAATGTCGTATGGACAAAAGAACAATGCTACCATACCTCTTGTTGCTAGTTGCCGGAGTGCGTTGTGTGCCTCTGCATCACTCAATCAATGACAAGATAGTTCAGCTGCCAACCGGAAGGTAAGAAAGCTCCCTCCGGATGAATTTTGGTGGTTGTTGATTATTCTCAGATATCGAGGTATCCACAATGCCAACTGGTCGACTACCACGTACTACTCCGTCCCATATGCTTTTGCGAGTCGCTTCGACACACCAAAACCGATCGAAGAGAAGCCAGGTATATCAACGGACGTGGTGATCGATGCGAGCAAGCACGGAGCCGCCTGTACGAACTTCAACCTTCCGCCTCCTTACGACAAAGGTTTCGCGGCACTGCTCGGTGACCAGGCCATTGAGCCACAATCCGAGGACTGTCTGACGTTGGACATATATGTACCAGATGGCGATCATGACGACCTTCCCATTTATTTCTGGACACCAGGTGGTGGTTTCTTGGTCGGATCGTCCTTTACATACGATATGAATCCACTGGTAGCCAGTTCTGTCGAGCTCGGGATGCCCATGATAGCAGTCTGGATCAACTATCGACTGGGACCGCTTGGCTTTCTGAACCCGAGCACGCTAGGGTGGGACAGTATGAACATAGGGTTGCTTGATCAGATCGAAGCTCTCAGATGGGTATGTGTCGATCTTTGCGATAGATGTTGCTGTCATTGAGACAAGTTTGTCGCATTCTCTGACTCCGACTTAGGTCCAACGCAACATTCGTGCATTTGGCGGAAGTCCCGGAAAGGTCACCATTAGTGAGGATCGACTTGACCTTTGGAAGGGCAAATATGCTAATCATCCTCAGGCGGAGAATCTGCTGGAGGGGAGTCGGCGCTCCCACAGTTCCTGTGGACGAACGAAGACTTGTTCCGCTCTGCCTGGATGATGAGCATCCCATCGGCCGGGAGACCATTCCTTGCAACCGAGCCTAGCTTCAACGACGACTTAGTCAAGTCGTTTGCGAAGGCTTGCGGTTGTTCTGGTAAGACGATCGAATCAGCTGTCGCATGTCTAAGGACAACGGATGTGGGTGTCCTGGTAAACCAATCTATAGCGTGGGAAGGCAGCCAGACTGGCTTCGGAGGGTTTGTACAAGGAAACTTGTTCCAGAAGATCCGGAGGCGAGAGTTCCCAGAAGTGCCCATCATGGTTTCCACGACCCGGGATGAAGGAACAGTGCTAGCTCTAGGCTTTCAACCCAACAGTACCGAGGAAACGAAGCGAAGTGTCGCAAGTGAGCAGATGTGCAGCAATCAGCTGAAATATTCTGGCTAACCGCGAGCGTAGACTTCGCCACGGGAGCTGGGCTCAAACCACGAAAGGCCCAAGACTTCATTCAGCAGTTGATGAAGGCGTATCCGAACGACCCTGTCCTTGGAAGTCCGTTCGATGGCCAGTATACAAACTACGGCCAGGGTTCTCAGTACAAACGGGCCGCAGCCATCTTAACAGACGGAACATTCGTAGAGCCATGGTTCGAATATCTTGGGTTGTTCTCAGCGCGGACACAGACATACGGGCTACTGTGGAGCCAGCCAGCACCAGGGACTCCTGAATCTCTGGGCGTGAACCACGGCGCAGATGTGAACTTCTACTTTCCGTTGCTCGCTGGTAAGGAGAGAGACCGCAACTCCGATCATGGCCGCCAGGTTGTGAATGTTATTCACACCGCGCTTGTCAATTTCGTCCACTATGGCGATCCGAATGGATGTCCGGCAGGCCTTGCTGCGAAGGATGGATATGTCTGGCCAGAGTATTCGGAAAGTGGTATGATTACCGTGGTGGGTGGACCAGACGTTGCAACTGCTGAGCCGCCGCCACATCGTCCTGGGTTCGAAGTGTTTCATCGTTTCTTGAGACCAGGGCATTTTTGATCTTGGGGGCTGTCGAAAGCAAGAGAGAATGGAAAGAATTGAGCTGGAGGTTAGCCGCTACGAAGATGCTTCTGAGCTGGATGATGCGATGCTATCAGTGCTTCCCACCGGCTCACCCACGTCTTTCTTGCTCAGTACCACTCGAGAACACCAACTGCACCAACTTCTGTTCAGGCGGTCTTGCTCGCGATGCAGGAACTTCGACGTGATCCGCTCGTCTTCGTACTCCTTTACGATCGCACCAACCAGGATGTTTTTCTTGACCTTCTTCTTCACTGCTCCACCAATACCTACGATCTCGCACGTCGTATAACTGCTGCCCGCCCAAGACCTCCCGTTAATGCCAGTCTTCTCCATTTCTGCTTCGATGAAGGCGAGCTCCTCGGCGTCACATTCGAGCTCCCTCTCAACAGTCTGCGGCTTCAAGCAAGAGCCACCGCGACCACACTCGACCCCTTCGTTGCCTTCGCCGAGCCCTGCTCCCATGCCTCCGCAAGTGGAGTAGTGGGTTCGCCACGACCAGCCGCGCAGATAGGTCGTGTCTGACGTCCGCAGCGCTTGGCCGCATGGCCGGCAGATCCATAGCACTTCGTCGCAGGTACATGGAGCCTTATAGTACTCCTTGACATCCTGTGGATCATCTCTGAACATCCTGTCAGCGCTCTATTACCAGTTCGCGGTGACTAGGTCATACTCTGCGGCTTTCGTGACAAGCGTGTGAGGCTCAACGCTAGACTTCATGCACGTCCGGCAAAGCCTACGGAACCGGCCTTTGAGCACGTTCAGACTGGGCTGCTTCATCACGCAATTCTGCTTGGATTAGTTATAGCACGTTCAAGCAGGCTGTTACGCATACTCTGCACACAGTACGCTCGCATCGTCCACATACTCCAACCATGTCTCTGGCGCAGGAGCCGATCCGGCCACCAGAGACGCGGTCATTCGCATCGCCCGTCCTTGCGTGGCTTGTCCATTGCTGGTAGCTAGCTTTAAGTGCATCGCCGAGGCGTGCAGCGGGAGCTACGTTCTCGTTCTCGCAACGGAGGGTCTGCTCGATCAGAGTCGGCCTATGTTGCAGCAGGGCCGCTCGGAACTGCCGACATGTTCGCGAGAGCTCGTGTAGAGTTGTTATGTCAACGTATCGAGCGATCTGCGATATCACACTGTATAATCTATCAGTCTAGCTTGGATGCTACTGAGCAAACGTGAAAATTACGGATAACACGATAACGCAGCCGAGAAACGTAAATCGAAGTTTGGATCTGGTCTGTCGTATGCTCCTGACGACTCTGACACGGTGGCGATATCATCGTAACGATGAGGTATTTTCGCTTCACTTCCGTCTTCGTCAAGAGTGACGAGCCTCACCATGCTGTTGAACTGATATTTCTGATGAGCGCATTAGAGCGTGTAACCAAGAAGTTCGATATCCAAAGTGATGATGTTGTGATATCGTGGTCGATGGAAAGAACTACAACGTGAAGTTGCACCCGCGGCTGTTGTCACATGTTTCGAAATGCTTGGCAGTATCCACTTCTATACCACTCCTACTTTGCTCTATCACATCCGAATCAGATCGCAATCATACAGGATATGCACACAAACTCTGTGACAGTACATCTCGCAACATGAGACACTTGCGGACAAGTTCACGGCATCAATCAAGACTCCAACAACGATCCACTATTCTGAGAGGGCTCCGCCTCGAATTGGGGGCCAGCTTATGGTATGCGAGCCTACTGCTTTGTGCACTGTACAGTTGTTGAGACATTGTCTTGGCCTTGCCCTGGCTACCTGAACGGCCAGGGCGGTTCATGCTAATATGTAGCTGAGCCATGCATTTATGCGGGTTGTCTCCTTGTTACCAAAACTTCATCCCCCGTTTTGACCTCACTTGTACTGCTCTGATTCCCCCTCGCTGTTGGAGAGGTCCTACCCAGACCCACCTCGCCAAAGAACGACCTTCATAATGTACAGCGAAAAGACATAGAACAATCGGATCCTCATACCGCTGTGGATCGCGCATTTGACGATGACCCCCATATTCATCGCGGTCCTAGCAGTGAAGATGATGGAATATGCTGGCAACCATGAAGGGGAGACGGATCCTTGAGTGCTGGCATCATCCTTGCAGTGGCTGCTTCGGTTTTCTGACACGTACCATAGCACTCTCACAGCCTTCATGGTTCTCTCGGTCATCTCACTCGCGATGTCGCCGCTCGAAATGGTACTCAAGTCGTCCCGATACCTTGAGCCCTGGCTGTATCTTGGTTTCCAGGTATACAAAGTCGGGTTCTCGATAGTCTTTGCGGTTCTGGAGATCGTGGAGTACGCTCAGCAGCAGTGGATTCTCTTCGCGGAAGGGTACAGATATCTGGAGATTGTTCTGATCGCCGTGGCTGTGGTCATGGTGTAAGTCAAACTTATCCCTTTCTGATCAGCTTCAAGAGTGACTGCTTACTGATTCTTGACAGTCGCCTCCCTCACATACGGCGCCATTGTCGTGCACCGACAACGCAAAGCGCCCAGCTATGGATTCGTGAAGGAGCAATACCAGGACGACGACGAGTCGACGCATATGGCCAGTGGTGCTATGAGATAGCTCTGCCAATAGCGATAGAAGAGCTCAGATGAACAGGTCCCATCATCCCGCCTTCCTCAGGCTGTTGTAATGCTCGCCGAGGCCGAAGCCATGCTTGTAGTAGCCCAGCCATATCGCCTTGTCGCTGTTCCCGCCATCAATCTTCTCCACGCGTCCGAAGTCTTGCAGAACATTGATATCAACGCCGTAACTCTTCGCAAGCGCAAGAAGCTCCAGCTGGCCTCCCCACTCGCCTGTATCGCGTACTTTGTGCATGTAGTCCGGTAATGGCTCCTCCAGGAATGGCACAAAGTCGTCCTGGTGCTTCTCGATGTAGTCTGCTGCGACTGACCGCACGAGCTTGTAGCCAGAAAGGTCCGGTGTACTGCCAGGCGCTGCTCCAAATGAGATTTGAAGCTGGTCCAGCTGGTCTGCTACAGCGGAGTAGAGACAGTGACCATCTGCTCGGATCTCTTTCTCTTGTAGACCACGGCCTTTCATAGCGTCGAGCATCCGTTCGCGCTCTTGCGTCTTCAGGTCAGGCAGATTCTTGGCCTCCTCTGCTGCTTGCTTGGCCAGCTCTTCTTGCTCGGCGGCTCTTCGTGCTAAGCGAGCTTTCTGCCGGTTCTGCTTCTTCGGTCCTTGGTTGTCGTCGTTTGTACCTTCGGATGGCGTAGAAGCACCGTTGGTCCGCCCTCCATCCTCGCTAGCTGTACCATTGGTGGCTGTGGCCTCCCCTCCTTCTTGATCCGTCTGCAATGTCAAGTCCTCCAAAGCTTCAATCGGCGTGTCTCCACCTCCGCCGTTTAACGCCGCGAACTCGCCTGCTTGTCGCTCCTTCAACTCCACTTCAAGCCGATCGCACTCATCATTGACGCCTTTCCGGGTCTTCTTACTGGCCTGCTTCTTCTTCTGCGTGATCCGGTTCTGCAATTCTTTATGCTCCTTCTTATGCCGAGCTTGGAGCTCGTCCATGGCGCCCAGTATGTTTGTCTACCATGAGGCCCACTGGGAGTCTTCGAGATGTCCAGAAGGTCCAGTGTCGGGTTGCTCAATCGTGTGATAGAGTCATATTCACCGCCGAGCCTCGGACCGAGATACTTCACGCCCAACGGCACCTTCCGCAATCCATCCCACTTTGGCAGTTGCAAACGTGCATATGAGCTCGTCCCGCTCTTCACAAAATGGCGGCTCCTTCGACAACATCCCCACCGCTGACCCGTGCATCTGTCCAGGAAGCGCACCAACGCATCAAGCAATACATACACGAGACACGTGTCGCGACATGCACCACACTAAACATACTCGCATCGACACCTCAAAGCGAACGATGCCCAAGTAGTGGTGCGAATACAGCTTATGAGCCGGCTCCTCACTCTTCAATACAGCAGCAAGATGCCTCCTCATATACGTCTCAACCTCATGTTCGACTGTTCTTCAAGTGCGAGAACGAGCAGCGTATAGGCGCTTTCAAGGCGCGAGGAGCATTTCATGCTTTGGGCAGGCTGATCGAAGACGAGGGCATTGAGAATGTGCGCCAGAAGGGCGTATGCACGCATAGCAGTGGTAAGAGCGCAATTACATAGGACAGGCTCAGTGCCGCTCGCTAATAGGCGCTCCACCGTGAACAGGTAACCATGCCCAAGCCCTCGCGCTCGCAGCTAAGACGCACAACGTGCCCGCCCACATCGTTATGCCTAAGATCAGTACTCCCTCTAAAATTGCTGGTACAAAAAGTCTGGGAGCCAACATCATATTCTCGGGCTCTACTAGCGACGAGCGTGAAGCGGTGATCAGAGAAGCGATTGAGGAGACTGGCGCTACGCTAATACCTCCCTACGATCATCCGAATATTATTCTAGGGCAAGGCACTCAGGCTCTAGAACTCGAACAGCAGGTAGAAGATATGCTCGTCAACCACCCAGACCTCGGAGTGTCAGGAAAGAAAGGGCTCGATGCTGTCATCGCGCCTATTGGTGGTGGTGGCATGCTCAGTGGTATAGCTACTGCACTACAAGGCACTGGGATCAAAGTCTTCGGCGCTGAGCCGAACTTCGAAGGTGCCAATGATGCTGAGATGGGGCTGAAGCAAGGCATGCGCATCAAAACGGTCAAGACGCTCACGATCGCAGACGGTTTGCGGACACCGGTTGGTGAGATCCCATGGAGTATCATCAGCGACAAATCGAAGCTGGAAGGTATCTATTCAGTGAGCGAGGAGCAGATCAAAGCTGCGCTGAAACTGCTCATGGAACGCGCGAAGCTGTTCGTTGAGCCATCTGCGGCCGTGCCTTTGGCGGTGATGTTGTACAATGAAGACTTCCGGAAGATGGTTGAGCAGAAGGCTGGGAAGGCAGGGTGGAATGTTGGTATTATCCTTTCGGGAGGCAATACGACAATTGAGGCGATCGCAAAGTTGTTTCAGCCATCGACTGGCGATGCTGAGAGGGCTGAAGCGACGATCTCGACGGATGGAAGTAAGAAGGTTGAAAATGTCGCTGGATAAGCGCCTTTCGCATATCGTACGCGTTATCAACACAGACCTCCACATGCATATTCTCAAGGTATCCAACGGCTGTCGGCAGCCTGTTGGTAGCTCCTGCCCAAGATCTACATCGATCGTTACGTTACGGAGATACCGCCCACTGTCACCACCTCCGCAAGATAGCATCAGCAGGCAAGAGCAACACATCAGGCCACGCGTGTCTGTTGACCTCTCGCTGCGAGTCTCTTCTCATCCTTCTCTCCTTCATCATCTTCATCATCACACCTCAGAGCTCATTTCTTTTCTCCAGTATCTTCCATCGTTCATTCAAAGAGCTACACAGCTAGTCACCAATCACAGACCAAGTCACAGCCACAATGTCGTCGAAAG
>JAABUW010006456.1_pt1 | contig 14683 bp, 16 predicted proteins | sample 5560081 | NCBI WGS metagenome assembly JAABUW01 (sample SAMN10711882, study PRJNA513363) | rock metagenome | isolation source: Antarctica rocks | place: Antarctica: Victoria Land, Knobhead sud
CGGCCTGCGCTACGACCGGCTCGGCTTCATCGTCGAGGCCCTGCTCCAGGCCGCATGCATATTCCTGGTTGCACCAAGGCTCGCTCGGGAATTCTGAAAACCGCCTCTAAGGCCTTTTTGTCACCTCCAGTGTACTTAAGGAACTCTCCATAAAACTGCCCCACTACATCGAAATCGTGATACACGCTGATGAATGGCCATACTTTTTCATTAAGGCGGCTCACCAACTCATTCAGGACGCCCTGCGGATACTTCTTCTGCGGTTTTGCGATCTCAGGATGTGCCGAAATGCTGGCATAGGGCTGGGTTATGGTTGACTTCTTAGATCCCGGCAGTTCGGCCTTATCCATTTCCTTTTTGATTGCGCGCAACCACTCGCTTGGCAACTCGGCTGCCGGCAAGAACTTATAGGACTTGGAAAAGGCAGTGTCACGCAGAGCTATAAGGGTACCGCTGACAAAAAGCGGCTTCTCGCTCTCGCTGGCCTTAACATCGTCACGCATGAAGTCATGCAGGTCTCGCGAGAAGGCCATCAACTCATCCAGCCGGAGCGCTTGCACACTCGGATCGAAGGTGGCATTCTCGATATAGTCTGCCCACGGAATAAGATGGTTCAGCTTCGCCCCGGTCTTTGCGGTCAGCAGCTTGGGGCGGGCACGACCTTTAGGGTCTTTCGTGTGAAGGTATGTGCTGACAGTCAGCCCCCTCGGTGTCTGGCCACTGACGGCCAGCGCGACCACCGAGAACTCGCGTGACAGGTGTTGGGCATAGTGCAGTCCCCCGTCAGCAGCGTAGCGCACCACGCGCTTGTTCCTACTTTCCTCGCTCTCCTCCAATGGCGTACCGAGAAGAATGGATTTGAGTTCCGGCGAGGCGTGGTCCTTGGCATTCGCCTTGCACTCAACGATCACGAGGAAATCGGGATCGTCCGGATTGCTGATGATGAACTCGGGGGCACCTTTGCCGCCTCCGCCAGCCTTGCTGGCTTGCTTCAGTAAGCGAGTTACGGCTTCGATCCCGCTCTTCTGCTCGTCTACCTTGACCGCGTTAGAGGCGTCATAGTAGCCCAATGCGCGCAATCGATTCCTGACAAGATCTTCTGTCACCCGCTCGTTACTCATGCGGTTATCCCTTGAGTGCCTGAAGTCTCTCTATGCGGTCGCGTCTCAGCACGTCTTGGCTGCCTCCCACTTCTCCAACACCGTGACCATGTCCGCAAGCTCCCAAAGTGTCGTGCTGACGCCCGCCGCCATCGCTGGGGTGCAGCGCAGCGTCTGGTGAATGCGGACGAAGTTGTAGTGCATGGTGTGGATGGCAACCGAGTGCGCGTGGTTCTCGATCTTCTTGGAGAAGGCATTTGTCAGGCGCGTGAACCGGCGCGATCCCATCCGTAGCGTGAGGTTGGCCCGCTCGGCATACGACGTACTTACGTGGGCCGCGTCAGGACGGCCTTCTACGCGGCGTAACTCAATGCCGGTGCAGTCGCCAGGACTGTAGCGGCCCAGGGCGCCCACGGGTGCGCCATAGTGCTTGATGAGCATGGCATAGTCGATGTCCGCCCCAAAGGACTGCTCTACCGCTTCCAAATAGGGCTTGTGGCCGTCGCTGGTGAGCTGCACCCGGTTCGCCAGCCGCCCGGCTAGGTCGGCGATGAACGTCTGCGCTGCATCGGCGTCCCGTGCGCCGACGTAAAACGACGGGATCAGCTTGGTATCGGCATCAATCGCCATCCACGTCCAGCAATCGCCAGCGCCTTCCGGGGCTGCCTTGGCGGTCTTAACGTTCTTGGCCTTGGCATAGACGAACGCCCAAATCTCATCCACCTGGACTCGCTTGCACGTTAGGTCACGCATAGTGCGGTCCTGGTAGTCACTGAACGCCTCTCCAGCGTCCTCCAACAGCTTGGCAATGGTGTTCTTGCTGGCCCCCGTCATGCGGCTGATCGCTCGCATGGCGACACCCTCAACCATCATGCCGAGGATTTTAGCGCGGGCGTCGCGGGAGAGCTTGTTCATGCTCAAACCATACCTTGGCAGCAACGCTTTGTCAAGCATATGGGTCAGTTTGACTGATTCAATCAATTCGGGGTTGCGGCTTGGGCTGGGCTAGTGTACGTGAGTGTCAATGAGGATCGCGTACGCGGACACCACGTTGGCTCTGCTGGAGACGGACCAAGCTGGGATGACGCAGCTACCTGTAGCGGCGATCAAGTCAGCACGACGCAGGCTAACAGTGCTGAGGGCTGCCAAGGATGATCTTTCGCTGAAGAACTGGAAGAGCCTGCACTACGAGACGATGAAGGGGAACCGTGAAGGGCAGCGGTCAGTCCGCGTGAACAATGAGTACAGAATGGTTTTCAACCTTGATGAGGAAACCGATCCGCAGACTATTACAGTTCTTATGATTGAGGGCTACCTTTGATGAGCAATGCCACGGCCTCGCCCATTGACCATCCCGGCACCTTCATACAGGAGGAGTTGGAGCATCGTGGATGGGCGCAGGCTGATCTCGCTTATATACTTGGGATGGACGGAGGTCAGCTTAACAAACTGATCCAGGGCACGACAAACGTGACGCCGAACACCGCTGTCGCTCTAGCTGATGCGTTAGACATGCCGGCCGAGTTCTTTCTTGACCTCCAGAAGATGTTTGACCTTCATAAAGCGCAAAAAGCTGATCCGGGCGTGAAGGCCCGCGCGTCTTGGGTGTCAGTATTTCCTGTCAGGGAGATGATTAAGCGCGGCTGGATTGAGGACGCGGAACCAGCGCTCCTCAATCTTCAAATGATGCGGTTCTTTGAAATGAGCCGCATTGAAGATATTCCGTTTATAAGCGATGCTAAGGTTATGGCTCACGCAGCTAGGAAGGCCGCGTACGACGAAACGACGGCGATTCAATACGCTTGGCTACATCGGGTCAGGAAAGTGGCTGCGAGTTTTGAGTGCACACCATACTCTGAAAGCGATCTCCGTGCTAGTCTGCCCATCATCCGCGCTCACATGCTAGATAAGGACGACATCGCCGTTATACCGTCTATCCTCAAGAAGTGTGGCGTTCGGCTGGTCTTGGTTGAGCATTTGCCCGGGTCAAAGATTGATGGGGTGTGCGTATGGGTTAACGGCCAGCCCGTTATCGGCATGACGTTACGTTATGATCGGTTGGACAATTTCTGCTTCGTGCTAAGGCACGAGATTGAGCATGTTCTTCGTGGTGATGGTAAGGAGGAAATGTACACACGGGTAGATGAGTTTGGTTCCGATTATGAGCTCACAGACAGTTTGGTGGATTGCGAGAAGATTGCTAACTCTGTAGCAGGAGAGTTCTGTATTCCGCACGAGTTGTTTGAGTCTTTTTTCCTCAGAAAGAGTCCTTACATTTCTGAGAACGACGTTCTGGCATTTTCTGCCCGTGTAAAAATTAATCCCGCGGTCGTCGTTGGGCAAATACAGAACAGAACCAAGAAATTTGGCTGGCTAAGGAAATATCAAACAAGCAGCAGAGACTGCCTGTTAGGTTGGCAGCATAAAGACGGCTGGGGGTTCTTTGCCCCTGCAATGCTATAGAGGTCAAGATGGCGGATTATAACGAACAGGTTAACCTTCTGTGGGACGAGTGGATTGCCGAAACCGGCCAAAAATCCGGCGACCCAGGCGATTTCACAGATTGGGCATATACTTCCCGCCGGCTGCTGCCGCGCCCGCAAGACATTAAGCAAATTCTTCGCCGTCAGGTAACGCAAGCCTTGCGGCAGGCTAAGCGCTTTGATGCGGACGGTGGTTTTACTTATCGAGCGAAACAATGCGTCATGCTTTTTGAGGGCGGAAAGGCCACCAAACACTACTTTGATACAGATACCGGTGGCACTTCAAATCTTCGGCAGAAGTCAGTTAAGCAGCGGCGGGAAGCCGTGGCTCACCATGTATATCGTGGAGTTTGCGACGTTGAGCGTATGAACAAGGCGTTTCCCGACGATCCGCAATTGAACTTTTTCCAGGACTTTACAGATGACGTTGCCGAATTGCGGGCATTAGAGATTCAGGAAGGTGAGGACGACGTGGATGAAGCCTAGCCCTTCTTCCAGCGTGCGTTCGCGGCGAGGGTAGCGGCATCCGACCGTTCTTGCGGCGTCAGGGCCTTGGCTCGCGCCGGCCCTCCCTTTACGCCCGCAGCACGCCTTTGGTCAGAAACAGTCCCATCGTCCACCGCATCCGGCACCTGCCCGGTTGCTATGTCCACCATAAGCTTGCCAAGCTGGATAGGGTCACGGGGGCGGGGGGTGCGCTTCATTGCCATGCGGGCAGTATGCCACGGCCAAGTCTTGCGCGCACGAGGAAGGCGACAGGATTATATTCAGGGCAGTTCAAACTGACCCACTACCCAGGCTTGCGCGGCCTGGCTCCGCCAACCTCCATGTGCATGACAGGCCACGCAAGCCTGCTTAGCCCGTGCGGCCTGACCCTATCCGCCGCCGCCCGGCTCCGGTCGCCGTACCGGCGCCGTCCCGGCCGGCACCACCTGGATAGCGAACATCGTAGCACCCGGCGGAGACGTGAAGTTCGCCGTCGCCTGGATGATGCCGTCCCGCCGCGCCTCGTCCGCGTTCAGGATCACCGTGCGGCGGACAAAGGACGATGCCTCCGCCTCAGTCAGCTTGGTGCGCGACGTCAGCATGGTCAGGAACGAGCGCTCGATCTGCTGCATCTTAATGTTTGCGTCCTGCAAGGCCAGGCTGGTGATCGCGCCGTTGGACACCAGCGCCGCCTCATGGAACAGGAACTGACCCCGCGGCACCGACAAGCGCCGTTGTCCCGCCAGGAACACGTAGCAGGCCGCCGAGGCCACCACCCCGACGTTGTGCGTGGTGAACGTGGTGCCCCGGCTGGCATGGGTCTTGTCCATGAACGTGATCATGTCCTGCGCCACATTCACGACGCCGCCAGGCGAGGCCATCAGCAGATAGATTTCGGCTGCATCCAGCGCCAGCAGCCGGCTCACCTGGCCGATGAAGGCATTCCGGACCTCGTTTATGATCGGCCCCTGGATGGCAATGTAGCCGGTCCGGTTCGGGCCGAGCCGGGGCGCCACGTCCGCCCGCGGCGCGACCGGCTGCTGGCACCCGGCCAGCGCCGCCGCCCCTGCAAGGACGCCGCGCCGCCCCATCCCTCGTGCCAACGCCATCCGCCGTAACTCCGATCTCCTGCCGTATATAGGGTAGGTGCAGCGCAGCAACTCGGAAAGCCGCAGATTGCCGGAGATGGCCGCCCCCGCATCCTGGCAGCCTGCGCCGCAAAACGGCATCCATGCCCATTGACACCCAGGCCCGGCAGGGCGACGTTGCACCCCATCCGAGGGGGGCCCCGCGCAAGGGGCTGAGAGTCCGCAAGCCCTACAGGGACATCGTCCCTGCGGGTCCGCGCGGTGACCCTGAGTAACCTGATCCGGGTCATGCCGGCGTAGGAACGGGACAGAGCGCGCCGCCCCGCCTTCGCCGCAGCCCACATGGGAGGCGTGCCGCAGTGACCTATCAGCAGAAGCCCAGTGCGGTGACCACCGGACCCATCACGGGATCGCGCAAGGTTTATTCCAGCCCTGCCGGGCATCCCGGCATCCACGTACCGTTCCGGGAAATCGCACTCGATCCCTCCGCGAAAGAGGAGCCGGTGCGGCTGTATGACACCTCCGGCCCCTACACCGAGGACAGCGCCGCCATTGACCTAGCCGCCGGCCTCCCCCGCATACGCGCTCCCTGGATCGCCCGCCGCGGCTTCGACGCTGCTACCCCGCGTGAGGTGAAGCCGGAGGACAACGGCTTTGTCCCGCAGGACCGCCTGGTGCCGGAGTGCCCGGCCACCCAGGACCTGCATGCCGGACGCGACGGCCAGATGGTGACGCAGTATGAGTTTGCCCGCGCCGGCATCGTCACCGAGGAGATGATCTACGTCGCCCACCGCGAGAACCTGGGCCGCACCCAGGCCCTGGCCGAGGCCGGCGAGCGCGTGGCCGACGGCGAGAGCTTCGGCGCCGAAATCCCCGAATTCGTGACCCCCGAGTTCGTCCGCAGCGAGATTGCCCGCGGCCGCGCCATCATCCCCGCCAACATCAACCACCCGGAGCTGGAGCCGGTCATCATCGGCCGCAACTTCCTGGTGAAGATCAACGCCAACATCGGCAACTCCGCCGTCACCTCCGGCGCCGCGGAGGAGGTCGAGAAGCTGGTTTGGGCCATACGCTGGGGCGGCGACACCGTCATGGATCTCAGCACCGGCCGCAACATCCACAACATCCGCGGCTGGATCGTCCGCAACTCTCCCGTCCCCATCGGCACCGTCCCGCTCTACCAGGCGCTGGAGAAGGTCGGCGGCGACGCCGACTTGCTAAGCTGGGAGGTATTCCGCGACACCCTGATCGAGCAGGCCGAGCAGGGCGTGGACTACTTCACCATCCACGCCGGCGTCCGCCTGGCGCACGTGCCGCTTACCGCCAAGCGCACCACCGGCATCGTCTCGCGCGGCGGCAGCATCATGGCCCGCTGGTGCCTGGCGCATCACCGCGAGAGCTTCCTCTACGAGCACTTCGGCGAGATCTGCGACATCATGCGCAAGTATGACGTCAGCTTCTCCCTCGGCGACGGCCTGCGCCCCGGCTGCAACGCCGACGCCAACGATGCCGCGCAGTTCGCCGAGCTGGAAACCCTGGGCGAGTTGACCAAGGTGGCCTGGGACAAGGGCTGCCAGGTGATGATCGAGGGGCCGGGCCACGTGCCCATGCACAAGATCAAGGTCAACATGGACAAGCAGCTCCGCGAATGCGGCGAGGCGCCGTTCTATACGCTCGGGCCGCTCACGACCGACATCGCGCCGGGCTACGACCACATCACCTCGGCCATCGGCGCCGCCATGATCGGCTGGTTCGGTACGGCGATGCTCTGCTACGTGACGCCGAAGGAGCACCTGGGCCTGCCCAACCGGGACGACGTCAAGGTCGGCGTCATCACCTACCGCATCGCCGCCCATGCCGCCGACCTGGCCAAGGGGCACCCGGCGGCGAAGTCGCGCGACGACGCGATCAGCCGGGCACGCTTCGACTTCCGGTGGGAGGATCAGTTCAACCTCGGCCTCGACCCCGACACCGCCCGCAAGTATCACGACGAGACCCTGCCGAAGGACGCGCACAAGGTGGCGCATTTCTGCTCGATGTGCGGACCGAAGTTCTGCTCGATGAAGATCAGCCAGGACATCCGCGCCGACGCCGAGCGGCGGGAGGGCATGGACGCCAAGAGCGCCGAGTTCAAGGAGCGGGGCGGCGCGCTGTATGTTCCCGCCGCGGAGTAGCGCCGAGGAATGAGCGACCCGCGCGCCGCCTTGGACGCGTCCGGCCAGATGCCGGACGTCGAGTTGGACATCGCAGGCGTCGCCCTGCAGTTCGCCCGGATAGATGCCCCGGACCGCGACTGGCGCGCGGCCGGGGCGCACCTGTCGGAGCTGGCGCGGGATGCCGTGGACCTGGCGCGGGAGCTGCCGGGCAACGAGCTGGCGGCGCGCGCCGGGGGCTTGGCCGGCCTGATCGGCGGGCGGCACCGTTATGCCGGGGACGTCGAAACCTACGACGATCCGGCCAACGCCAACCTGATCCAGGTCACGGAGCGGCGGCGCGGCCTGCCGGTGTCGCTCGGCATCCTGTGGCTGCACTGCGCCCGCGCCGCCGGATGGAACGCCCACGGTCTGGACTTCCCCGGCCACTTCCTGATCTCCCTGCAGGGGGAGCGCCCCGGCGGCAAGCTGCATGCAGCCGAGCCGCAAGCCATCGTGCTGGACGTGTTCGCTGGCGGGATTCCGCTGGGCGCCCGCGACCTGCGCGGCCTGCTGAAGCGGACCGAGGGAGACAACGCCGAACTGCGCCCCGGCGTGCTGCAGCCCATGTCGGCCCGCGGAGTGCTGCTGCGCCTGCAGAACAACCTGCGCACCCGACGCCAGGATGCAGGCGACCTGCCCGGCGCGCTCACGTGCATCGAGGACATGCTGCGGACCGCGCCTGACACCGCAATGCTGTGGCGCGACGCAGCCATCATCAACCAGCGGCTGGAGCGGGTCGCGGCGGCGCTGCGCTGCTACGAGCGCTTTTTGGACATCGTGCCCCAAGGCGAAGCGGCTGCCAGGACGCGGGCGACTGTCGAGGACCTGCGGTCACGGTTGAATTGAAAGCCTGACTCGGCAAGCCCTGGGCCGGTTCGGTTTTTTCTTGGTTTGAAGGCCGGCTTGCCGTCTGAAGCGGACCGGCGATGTGCAAACGGGAGCGGCACATAGCGCTGAAAGATAATGCCGGTGAGACACTTGGGCGACCTGATGCCGTGAGCGCCGCTCTCTCGCGTCTGGAAGATTACAGACGCCGCATCGTGGCAGCGGCCGAGCAAGCCCTCAGCCTTTGGGAGGTCTGGGCCGCTTTCAATGAGGCAAAAGAGCTGCGGCAGATCATCGAATACTCTCCGGCTAGTATAGCAGCGGTAGTCTACGAAAGGGCGTCCCTGAACAGCCTGGTAATGGTCGTCGTCCGGCTGCTTGATCACCCACAACGGGATAGGATCACCTTCTCCAAGGTTCAGGAGCAAATGCGTATCCCTGGCGTAAGCGAGGCGCTGATCGCCGCTGCGCCCAGCTCCTTGCACACCCTAATCGCACAGGACGTAATAACGCCGGAGCAGGCGTCAACGAAGATCGCTGCGAGGATCACCGACTTTCATGCGCGGCTTGAGCGCCTGGCAGCAGAGCAGCCGAACCGGACGAAACTGCTGCGGGATTACCGCCACGCCAATCTCGCTCACGAGCTGTGGGCGAATAAGGCCAGGATTATGCCAACCTACGACCAGCTCAAGACGATGGTGTTTGAGATACTCGCGCTTGCCGAGGACGTACAGGCTATCGTCACCGGGTCGCCCTTGCAGGAACCGTTAACCCGTGGAGAGGCAAGCGAAAGCGCACTGGAGCTTTGGCGAGCGGTAGCGGCGATGTTCCCGGTTCAGAAGTAGGCCTGTCCACCGAGTTCGACTCCAAGCGCACCATTATTCGAGCTTCGCTGTGGAAGTCCTCCTGCCATAGCTGATTGGAAGGGGTCCTTGCCGGCATAGGCACAGCGCGACCAAAGTAGTCACGGTATCGCATCCTGAGGCAATCCGCACCGGAGCCAACCATGCCCCGCGCCGTCACGCTGCGTCTCGAAGGCGTTGCCGTCTCAGCCCCGCGCCGGCGCATCGCCCATTTCATTAACCATTCAGTAACGTCAGGAGACGATATTGTTAAAGGCAGATTAGCCGCCAGAATGGCGTGCAGCGCAGCCGAAAACAGGGCAAAGGATGCCACGCATGACGATCCCACCTCCAGGTACCGCGGCTCACCCGAACATGTCCCTGCTTGAGCCGATGCCCGACGGGAACACCCTGACGCAGGACGAGCTGGACGGCATCGCGGCCTGCCTTGGCCCGCGCTGGTGCATGATGCCGCACCACGACCCAGCCGGAGGCTTGATGGCGATGGTCATGGCCAGGAACGACGACCCGGCATTGCCGACCTGGGTGGTCCACCGTGAAGGCGCGCTGCTGCGCCTCGACCTGTGCGAAGGAGACAGCTACGTCCGCCAGGGCGCCTACCCCGCCCTGCCTTCGCTCCTGGCCACCCTGCGCGCGGTGCTGACGGCTGCCGGCCGCTGACCGGCGCCAGCATGGCCAACGACCCCGCGTCAGCCGCCAAGTCCCTGGGCATAACCCCCAGCATCCACCGCACCGCCTCCGTCCGCGACACCACCTTCGGCGTATGGTGCGAGGTCGGCGCCCGCACCAAGGTCGCCGAAAGCAGCTTCGGCGACTACTCCTATGTCGTGAACGACAGCGACATCATCTACGCCGAGGTCGGCAAGTTCTGCTCCATCGCCGCCCATACCAGGCTGAACCCCGGCAACCACCCGCTGGACCGCGTGATGCTGAGCCATGTCGGCTACCGCAGCAGCGCCTACGGCTTGGGGCCGGACGACCCAAAGTTCTTCGATTGGCGCCGGGAAAGCCGGGTGACGCTGGGCCACGACGTCTGGATCGGCCACGGCGCCATCGTCCTGCCGGGGCGTAGCGTCGGCACGGGCGCCGCAGTAGGCGCAGGCGCCGTCGTGACCAGGAACGTGCCGCCCTTCGCCGTCGTTGTCGGCAACCCCGCCCGGATCCTGCGCTACCGCTTCCCGCCGGAGACGATCGCCGCCCTGCACCGGATCGCCTGGTGGGACTGGCCGCATGTGCGCCTGTCCACCGCCATGCAGGATTTCAGGCGCATGGGCGCCGCCGAGTTCTGCGCGAAGTACGACGGAGGAAAATAGCTTGTCCGACCCGCCCACCCCCGGCCTGCCGCCGTCCCGTCTGCCAATGCTGGAGCCGGTCTATGCCCGGCTGCAGCCCCTCGCCTACCCGCTGGTGCGGATCGCCACCGGCGCGTTCCTGATGCCGCACGGCGCGCAGAAGCTGTTCGGCTTCGCCGGCGGGAACATCGTGGAAACCGCGGCCGGCTTCGCCAAGATGGGCCTGCAGCCGTCGCTGCCCCTTGCCTACCTGGTCGGCGCCACCGAGTTCTTCGGCGGGCTGTGCATCGTGCTAGGTGTATTCACCCGCCCGGCGGCGCTGGCCGCGGCGATTCTACTGGCCGTGGCGGCGTTCCTGGTCCACATGCGCATCGGCTGGTTCTGGGGCGGGCGCGGGATGGAATACCCGCTGCTGTGGATGCTGCTCTGCGTTGCAGTTGTGATGCGTGGCAGCGGGCCGCTGTCGGTGGATGCCGCGCGGGGGCGGGACGCCTAATCCAGGGGCGCGCACGCCGCCGCCAGCCAGTCCCGCGCCGGACCATCCAGCAGCGGGCCGACCTCCCGCAGCACGCGGGCATGGTAGGCATCCACCCAAGCGCGCTCCTCCCCCGTCAGCATCGCCGGTTCGACCAGCCGCCGGTCGAACGGCGCCAGGGTCAGCGTCTCGAACCGCAGGAACGGCTTGCGCGCGTCGGGAACCTCGGCAGTCTGCACCAGCAGCAGGTTCTCCAGCCGGATGCCATAGGCGCCGGGCAGGTAGTAGCCGGGTTCGTCAGACAGGATCATGCCAGCCTGCAGCGGCACAATCTTGCCGGCGCGGGACAAGCTGCACGGCCCTTCGTGCACCGACAAATAGCTGCCGACGCCATGGCCGGTGCCATGATCGTAGTCCAGCCCGGCCTGCCACAGCATACGCCGCGCCAGCGCATCCAGGTGCGGACCGGACACGCCGGCCGGAAACAGCGCGGCGGCAATGGCGATATGTCCTTGCAGGACGCGGGTGAAGCGGTCCCGCAGCTCCGCCGGTGAAGCGCCGGGGCCGGTCCAAACGGTGCGGGTCACGTCCGTGGTCCCATCGGGATACTGGGCGCCGCTGTCAATCAGGTAGGCCTCATCCGCCCGCAGGGGCCGGTCGGTCTCAGGGGTGGCGCGGTAATGGATGATGGCACCGTCCTCCCCGGCGCCGGAGATCGCCGGAAAGCTCTCCCCCCGGAAGTCCGGCACGTCCCGGCGGAACTGCACCAGGCGCTCCGCCGCGGCGACTTCGGTCGTCTGCCCGGCCCTGCCGTCCAGCCAGTGCAGGAAACGGCATACCGCGGCGGCATCACGCTCGTGGGCTGCCCGGGCGCCGGCCTGCTCGACCGGGTTCTTGCATGCTTTCGGCAGGGCGCAGGGATCCGGCCCGTCCACTACCGTGGCGCCGACGGCGCGCAGCGTCTGGGCGAACCACGCCGCCGACCCGGCACTATCCACCCGCACCCGCTGCCCCGTCATCCCCGCCAGCGCAACGGGCAGGTCCTCACGCGGATGCAGCGAAACATCCGGCCCCAGCCAGTCCCGCGCCGCCGCGTCCAGCTTGGCCGGGTCCATGAACAGCGACGCCGTCCCGTCCGCCCGCACCAGCACGAAGCCGAGCGCGAACGGCGTATAGGCTACGTCCCCGCCGCGCAGGTTCAGCAGCCAGCACAGCGACGCCGGGTCAGTGATGATGGCGGCATCCGTCTTGGCGCCGCGTAGCGCCTCGGCCACCGCCGCGCGCTTGTCAGCAGAGGCTACCCCGGCCAAGGCCAGCGGGTGCGGCGTTGCGGGCGCACACGGTGGCGCGGGGCGGTCCGTCCACACCTGATCCAGCGGGTTCGACGCCACCGCGGACATCGCCAACCCGGCGTCAGAGTAGCGGCGCAGCCCGTCCTCGCTGATCAGCCAGGGATCGTAGCCGATCCGCCCGCCCGGCGCGGCAGCGGCTAGCCAATCCTGCGGCGGCTGGTCGGTGATGTGCAGCAGCTCGAACGCTGCGGGATCGGCCTGCGATGCGAGCTGCAACGTGTAGCGCCCATCGGTGAACGCCGCCGCCCGGTCGCGGAGCACCACGGCCAGCCCGGCGCTGCCGGTGAAGCCGGTCAGCCAGGCCAGCCGCTCCGCACAAGGCGGCACATACTCGCCCAAATGCTCGTCGGCGCGCGGCACCAGGAAGCCGTCCAGGCCCATCTCGGCCATGACCCGTCGCAGCGCATCAAGCTTGGGATGGTGTGGTCGCAATAAGGTTTCTCCGTTCACAATGTCTTCACAATTGCATAGCTCATTAGATGACTATGCTACTAACGCATATCTGGTGATGGCACTTAGCGTGGTGCACCGCAACATTTCGAGCGCATATCCTGCTTGTCGCCACCGTCCCTGACGACTTCCAAACGTCAGGGTGCGTGACACGTCAACCTTTGAGGACCTGTTATGAACGCCCCGCTTACCAAGCAGCAGATGTCGCTCCTAATGTCTGACAGCCTGACCTATCGCGAACCCGCCGTCGAGGGCGCGCCTAGCCCTGCGACCACCGGCCTGTTTGCCCGCTTGCGTGCGGCGGTAGCCCACCTGGCCAGCCTGCCACAGCGCCGTGCCGTGCTGGACGAGCTGTCCTTGCTGACCGACCGCGAGCTGGCCGACATCGGCCTGAACCGCAACGAGCTAGGCCGCGTCTTCGACCCGCGCTTCGCCCAGAGCCGCAAGCGGACAGCCAGTAGCTATAACGCTTGACTCGGCTGGCACCCCCCTGACCTGACGCCGGACGCGCCAAGTCAGGGCCGGCTACCATTTGGCTGCTTACAGGGTGCTGTCGCCGACCCGGCTATCACTTCGCCTTCGTCTTGCAGCCGTGCATAGGACATATCCCGTGTGTAGAACCCGTGCCCACCTGGTATAACGAGCAGATAGGCTTGGCCGGCAAAGGCCGGCGGCAATTGATCTAAAACTATCTTGCTGGCGAACTATGGTGTCACGAGCTTGTAAAGCCCGTGAATGATCAAGACCTGCACCCGCGGATCGAAGGTCGACGCGGTCCACAACGCAGACACGCTCTGCGCCCCTACTGCTACGTGCTGTATATCCGTCAACGGAACACACCGTTGTCGAGACTGCGGCGCCCCGTCCGGTTGCCAGTTCAAGTGTTGGCGTAAAGGCCAGACATTGCCACCCCGAGGACAATCTGCAATGCGTCCCGGCTTCGCACCGTTGCGGACTTGTATGGCACGCCCAGTTGGCGGCGGGATGCCAACCACCCCGCCCGTCATATTCTGTACTGCCAGGTTAGGCCCGGCCGGACACGCCCTCATGCGGCCCGTACTCAGACCGCAACTCGCCCGAACGGATGCTGCTCACCGCGTTCTGCAACACCCCCACGATGGCGTCATCCCCCATCGTACGCGCCAGCAGCCCCAGCGAGCCGCCCAGCAGCGCCGACGCGATAGCCAACGCGCTCAGGTTCTGGCCCATCATATATTCAATGGCCTTATCCACCACGGCGCCGGCGTGGCTCAGGTCGGCAGGTGGCGCATCGGCCTGGCCGGCTCCGGCACCGTTATGCTCGCTTGGCATCGGCAAAACTCCCTTTCCCGGGAGATGGAGACGCCGCTGCCCCATCCAACCCTGGCCGGCAGTTAATGCGCGACCACCGGCTCCGCCACCTCCCCCTGCTCGGCTTGCAGCGCCCACATGCGGGCATACAGGCCGCCCTGCGACAGCAGCGAGGCATGGGTGCCCCGCTCCGCCACCCGGCCCTCCTGCAGAACCAGGATCTCGTCGGCATCCACGACGGTGGACAGCCGGTGCGCGATCACCAGGGTGGTGCGGTTGGCGGCAACGGTGCGCAGCGCCGTCTCAATCTCGCGCTCCGTCCGGCTGTCCAGCGCACTTGTCGCCTCGTCCAGAATTAAGATGCGCGGGTCCTTCAGAATGGTACGGGCAATGGCGACGCGCTGCTTTTCGCCGCCGGACAGCTTCAGCCCACGCTCGCCGACGCGGGTGTTGTAACCCTCAGGCATACGCATAACGAAATCATGCACCTGCGCCAGCCTAGCCGCCCACTCGATCTCGTCCTGGGTAGCGCCGGGGCGGCCATAGGCGATGTTATAGCCGATGGTGTCGTTGAACAGCACGGTGTCCTGCGGAACGACGCCGATAGCGGCGCGCAGGCTGGTCTGCGTCATGTCCCGCACGTCCACGCCGTCAATCTCCACCGCGCCCTCCGTCACGTCATAGAAGCGGAACAGCAGGCGGCTGATGGTGCTCTTCCCCGCGCCGGTCGGCCCGACCACCGCCAGCTTGGACCCCGGCGCCGCCGTGAAGCTGACGCCGCGCA
>JAABUW010006458.1_pt1 | contig 14679 bp, 11 predicted proteins | sample 5560081 | NCBI WGS metagenome assembly JAABUW01 (sample SAMN10711882, study PRJNA513363) | rock metagenome | isolation source: Antarctica rocks | place: Antarctica: Victoria Land, Knobhead sud
ATAGAGCTCACTAACGATGTCACTTCTTCTAGATGTCGAGCTTATTGAATGTCACTCTACAAGCTTCAGAAGATCAAAGAATATCTGAACGAAAATCTGTCAAAGAATTTTATTACTTCTAGCAAGACCTCATATTTCTCACTCGTTCTATTTGCTCTGAAGGTCAATGATGATCTTCGCTTCTGCGTCGACTATCAAAAGCTCAATGTCATTATTAAAAGAAATCGCTACTCTCTATTGCTCATAGATGAGATGATTGACAAAATCGTTGACTGCAAGCATCTGACTCAACTGAATATAATTTTCGCTTTCAACAAACTTCGTATGCATCTCGATAGTGAGAACTATACAACCTTCATTATCACTCTGAAAGCGTACAAATCAAAGATTTTATCATTCAAATTAACAAACGATTCAACCTCGTTTCAGCAATATATGAACGATGTTCTATGAAACTTTCTAAATGACTTCTGCCAAGCTTATTTAGACGACATTCTCATATACAGCAAGACTCAAAAGAAGCATAGACAACATGTCAAGATGATACTAGATCATCTACAAGATGCTGATCTGCAGATAAATATTTGAAAGTGCGAATTTGACGTAAAAGAAACAGTCTTCTTAGAAGTCATAGTATCAGAACAAGATCTTTGCATGAACTCTATCAAAGTGAAAGCTATAGTCAATTGAGTTACATCTACTAATCTAAAAGAGGTACAAGACTTCATTGACTTCGTCAATTTCTATCAACGCTTCATCAAGAACTTTTCAAAACTAGTCAAGTCATTCACTCAGCTGACTTGAAAAGACACATCTTTTGTTTGAAATAAAGTCTGCGTCGAAGTCTTTAACAATCTAAAGAAGCAGGTCAGCTTAATCTCAGTTCTACGTCATTTCGATGTCAAACGTCAAGCTATTTTGAAAATCGATGCATTCAACTATGTAAAAGACGACATACTATCTCAGTACGATGACGAGAATGTGCTTCACTCGATAGTCTTCTATAGCAAGAGCATGATTTCAGCTGAATGCAATTATCACATCTATGACAAGAAATTGCTAACTATCATTTGATGTTTTGAACACTGATGACTTGAACTAGAGAGTACTGAACTATCTATTCAGATGTTTACTGATCATCAGACTTTAAAGATCTTTATGAAAAACAAACAGCTGACTTGACAACAAGCGAACTATCTGAATATTCTATCAAAGTTTAACTTTCAGATTATCTTTTGATCAGGCAAAATAAACATTAAAGTCGATGCTTTAACTAAAATGTTGATGATTGATAGTTCTGAATCAGTTAAAGACATAGATGATCATTTTCAGACTATACTGATCTTGAATTGAATAAACATTTTATTGATTGAGTTTGAAATTGAATCTGAATACGAGACTAATCTTTATCAATGCATATGTCTAGTCAATCAGAAGAATGAACTATGCAATGAGTATCAACAAGCTATGAACAAAGATGAACTGAAGCTTCATGACATGAAGCTAAAGAACTGTCAAATCATTGACAACATTTTATTTAAAAAGAGTCTACTATGAGTGTTGAAACAAATGCATATGAAATTGCTTCAAGATATTCATGATCAATCATCGATCTTGCACTCTGACATTAAATGAATGATTAATTTAGTTCAACGCTTCTACTATTGATCAAATCATCGAGCAACTATTTGACAATACATTCGAAACTATCATGTCTGTCAGCGAAGCAAAGCATCTCGAGATGGTACAAATGATTTGCTTCAGCCTCTATCAATCTCTCAGCAGCGTTGACAAGATATAGCTATGAACTTCATCACTGAACTATTTCTATCAAAAAACTATAACGTCATTTGCATGATCATATGTCGTCTCTTCAAAGAACGTCACTATGTTTTCTGTCATTGAGAAGACGATGACATCTCAATTGAAGAAACAGTATGAATCATGCTATGAAACGTCTATCGACTTCATGATCTACCCAGTTCTATCATTTCGAATAGAGACTCTCAGTTCATATCGATCATGTGGCAAAGTCTTTGCAAACGACTGAAGATCAAAGTCAATCTATCAATAGCCTATCATTCAGAGATCGATGATCAGTCGAAACGAGCTAATCAAGATGTTGAACGCGAACTTCGAATCTACTGCAATTACATGCAGAATGACTGAGCTAAATGACTTTCAATGATGAAATTCAGTGACAATTTCAATACATTCTCGACTATCTTGATGATTTCTTTCTACTTCAATAAAGGCTTTCACCCTCGAATGAGTTTCGATTCAGATACGACTGATTACGAAACGACTCGTCAACGTATTGAAGCTAGAAAGGTCGATGACATTGTCATTCGAATGAGCGAGCTTCTTACCTTCGACCGTCAACAATTGGAAAAGATCAAGCAGGTCACTGAAGCTCAGGTGAACAAGCATAGACGAGACGTCATCTATGAAGTAGGTGACCAAGTTTGGTTAGCCTTCGGAAACATCAAAACCACTAGGTCATGCAAGAATTTGAAAGACAAGCAGCTCGACCCCTATTCAATCACAGCCAAAGTTGGAACCTCCTACCGCCTTCAGCTACCTAGAAGCATGAAGCATATACATTCAGTGTTCAGCCCGAAGTGCCTACGACCTTCACCAAACGACCCCCTATCGGGACAACATCCTGAGCTCCCTAGACCATTAGTCATTGAAGAGGATGAAGAGCACTGGGAAGTAGACGATATATTGAACTCCAGGCGATATAGAGGAAGGCTACAATACAAGGTCAAATGGACCGGGGTAGATCGTGACGACGAATGATACTATGCCGATAAAGGGGAATTCGATGGCTCGGAGGAAGTTCTGGACGAATTCCACAAGCTATACCCGAATAAGCCGCACTAAATTGGAAACACGATGGATTTTTTGCTCTTATTCCTTTTCTATTCATGCGGACATGAATGTTCGAAGGGGGGGGTAATGTTACGAACATGCCTGAACCGGCCAGGGTCCAGATGGCGCTATGCCTAGTTTGAACCTAGCGCACCCCTATTGAACCCTTCGGGCCATCCCCAGCACTTCTTCCCGTTGTTCAGCACTTTCTTCATTCACCCCTTTCATCATCCTTTTAGGCAAACACACCTGGCATATTACATCACATCTGTATCGGGCCTAGCGCAGCCTCAAGCCATTATTTATAGAAGAGCTCGCACTCTTTCTCTTCTGTATTCTTAATGTCTTGTTATAGCTACCTCTAAAGAGCAATACATACATACCAGCCCCGAGCCCCTTTGGTTGGATGATCTAGGCACGGTCCCAACAACTGCGACACTCATCTTCAAGTCATTTAGTCAACTCGTTATCTCGTTCGCTCGATTTTCAGCGTCGATGCTTTCGTCGTTCATCAATATTTCTTTATGCTCAGTTGATGCTGCGCATATGCATCGACGAGACTTTGATGATCAGATTTGAATTTTATTGTGGCCTCGCCTAATGCTCTCGGCATATGCTTCGCATAGGATCCGAAGCTTTTTCAACCCGACGCCAAGTCTCGAATGTGCGAGGCATATGCCAATTTTAAAGTTCAACCCGACGCCAAGAATTTTTTCCAACCCCGGCTCAACTTTTCCAACCCCCCGGCCAGCTGTAACCCGAGAGGCAAGGCCCGTGACTGACACCAGCCAGGCGTAGGCAGCAGGCGACGACAAGTTGAAGCATGTGCTCGAGAACGCAAGGCTGTAACGGGATGAAAAGGCCGCGATATTGTATATATAAAGCACTCAATACCTGCTGCGTTCCGCCTTTTCTCATCGTCATCGAATGCGTTCTAATCAAGTTTGAACTACCTATTATCTGTATCGTAAATCATAAATCCTCAGCGGACTCGAAAATGTCTAAAGCTATCGACGCCGCTTTTACCAAATTGAAGGGCATTAAAAACGCCGCCTCCAAATTTTCAGCCTCAGCCGCGGAAGGTAACCGCATTGTACCCTCTAAGACCAAGGACGCCGAATACCAGGTCCGCATCGATGCAGGCCATTTTGACCTCTCCACGAAACACCTCAATGTCGTGCTGCAGGTGAATTCCCAAGCCAAAAGTCCTGGGTTGGTGGATTGGGTTAAGAAGAACTCAACACATGGAAAGTTGGCCACTACGACGTTCAACACAGACGCCAATGACAAAAACGTAGAGCTGAACCGAGTTTTGGACGTATTGAAAAGCAAAGCAAAGGAGAGTCTCAAGTAGTCGGGCAGTGAAGTCAACGTGAGATAGGCCCGATTCATATCTCGTTGATCGTATCTAAAAGATAACATAGTTCAGCACTATGCAAACTGGTCGATAAATATACTTAACGGTGTCCAAACTCTCTTGATGGCTTTGACCTGAGAACTCTAGAGCAATACATTATTCGTTACATGATGTAACAGCTGCATTTGCCTCAAGTTATCAATTGCGCCGATGAGATCACGTTGTACCCACAAAATTCTTTATAATATCTCGTTCGCCTTGTTCATTTCCCTTTAATGTCGCATTATTTTTCTTCTTCTCCTCCTCCTCCTCCTCCTCCTCCTTCCTCTTTTTCTACTTCTTCTGTTTCTGTGCCGCTGGTCTCGGGATCCTTGTGAACTCTGTAATTGGACTTATTCGTCGATTTGCTTCGTGTGGACGAAAGGAGGCTATCGTGGGATGGAGGAGGGATATTTGAGATTGACTGTGCGAATTTCCTGTGGAGGTTAGTAAGTCCAGATGCATAATATCTTCTGGTGGTACTGTTATCATCGAGCAAGGGTTTCTGGTCCTACCGAACTTCTGAGCTCGCCACGGAGTTGGGTTTGGTGTTGGGCGTGTACTGCTCCTCATCCTGTTCCTCAGTAGTCGAGCGTTCGCTGATGTAGGCGCCGCTGCTGCCGATAGCCTCCCATCATCGACTCTATCGCAAGGGACGCATCTCTAGAACTCGGAGAGTTCTACAGGGTGTTTGCACTGCGGGTCGAACATTGCATTAGCCAAGCCACCTTTACAAGGACCCTCCATACCAATTTCCACCAATCATAAGGCCACCGGTGAGGCTGAATAAGCTTCCATATTAGGCAATAACTAACGTTTGGTGCAGATTAGCTGAAAGGCCTGGATCTACCAAATGACCTCCCAAATCACCTTCGAAATCACCTTTCTGCACCAACATCGCTACTTTCCACCAAATCCTACTTCTTACCTCGTCGGCGCCCTCTACATAGACACGCCTTCAACAACTGACGATGCTTATTCTCGCTGTCGCTGCGCTCAACGATGAAGATTGAAGAAGCTCTCGGCCTGAAATGACCATCTCGACACGAAAATTGTTCAATAAGCTCGCTGTTGCTATGAGCTTTGAGTTTTTTGACTCTGTTGATGTTGAATAACTTTAGAAAGATGAGCAGAGACTCACTCTAATTCTAATCGGGTGCGATCGGCTCAGGCCATTCGTTCCAGTGCTTAGCGTGCGAAGCGTGCGTTCGAGTAGTAAAACGTAGCAGGCCGTAAGTGCTAGGCTGCTTGCTCAGCCTTTGTTCAGGTGTGTGTTGCCTTACTGTCAGTCTTATGAGGTTACAGTGCAGGATACTTTGCATCGCAGTCCAGCCTTGCCTTAGCGGCGCCTTGTTATCTCTTATGATGCCCCTTAAGATATGACAGTTGCCGTCGAAATACCAAGGCCAAATTCGTACTAGCGTGTTGTTTTAGCAAGCGAGTCCCAATTTCAGCTTGACTCTACATATCCGCAGCGCCTTCCATTAGAAGGATGACCTTTCTATTGTGAAATTGCGGTTCGCCACAGTGGAAATAGGCAGTATACTATGGTAAACAGGAAATGTTTGAGGCTGGCAGAAGAATCTTTGCCGGAGTTGAAGTGACATTGTCAAGTCACAGCTGAGCCAAACACGACGAGCAGATCATTACCGAGAAGCACATTGCAATGAAGCCATTGATATGTGGTCTACCGCACGAAGGAGTCTTGAAGACCGAGAAGGAGCCGCTGGACTACGGCTGAGTCCCTTCCTTCGGTGGGACAATGCCTCACACAGATGGTCTGTTGGCCGCTTAAGATCCTTGACGAGGATGGCAGTCTAGATGGAACACAAGTGTTGTGGCTGTTGGTCCACAAGAAGGCCTTCGAGTCTTGGCAGCTGGTGTAAAACGCTCGAAGAAGAGCCGTGGGGAAGCTCAGGGCAGAGTAACAGAAAAGGCAGTCGCTGACTTCTAATTCTTTCCCATTGATTTACTTCATCAATGTAAATCCATTTGGGATGAGAACATTAGGCTAAACGGAAGTGGTAACTTTACTTGGGCCACTCATTCTCTGCATGACCGTTAGTCTTCATATTACGTGTCTCGTTGACTTTCTTTGTTAATGGCATGCGTGTTTTCTTCAGATTAGTATGTAATACCGATGTCTATATCACTCATTTTCCTTAGGATGGCACTCATGGCTTTTGGTAAGGTATTCGATGGCAATTGCCGTATGGTGCTTGATCTCACCATATTCATGATTGCATTTACCGTACAATCCTCGAACGCCACTTCTACAGCATCGGAGAATCCGCAGATGATCAATGTTATCGGACCTACATTTTTGTTCGACCCCGTTGGCTTTTTAAGGTGTCCCAATTCGTAAAAACCACGTGGAATCAAGCTTTGAAAACCTGGGAGTCATCGAATGCGAAGCCAAGACTTAGCTACGTGAGCATCCATCGATCAAATTGCGGAGACTAATTTCTAAAGTATTCTCACAGGGTCTATTCTATCTGTTACATTGTTACAATTTGTGATGCTCTGCACTACCTAAGTTTCGCAGCACTTACCTAAACCACCTATGAAGTAGACTATCTGAGAGACCTTCATACAGCTACTACTAAGCAATACCGGCGCTCAGGGTCAAAAATCGTATCTGTTCGTGCCTACCGTTTACCTCGTCTTTCATCAAAAGAATCTTTTTAACAAAATCCATTGTTTTTCCTTTGTCCTTTTTCATTATAGTCTAGCAAAGCATTCTTTTCTTGGTGATAATCTATCAAAGGAATTGTTCCTATTGCATCCACATTTAGGTATAAACCCACCCCTCCCCACTCCCCCCTCAGCCTGAGATTGAGATTCGCGGACTCATCATTCAAACGGAATTCCGCTCACCATTTGCGCTCCCACTAGCTTTGGGAATCTTCAGCAGAGAGCTACCTATCTTTGATCTTAAGTGTGTGTTGTGCATCAAAGAAACATCAATTTTCCACTACACTCGGGGCCATGTTCGACAAGTTCAGGAAGTTTGTCAAGAACCGCGTCCACCACGCCAAAGGCAAAGCAGACCGTCTGCCGGCCGACTCAAGCTCCGCTCCGCCTGCACCTTGGGCGAAAAGTACGCCGGGCCTCACGCAATCATCCACCCCTCGTCGACCTCAAAATTCTGGCCCATACCCGTTCCCTAAACGCAATCGGGTCTACAATGGCGCGTCTGAAGACTGCGCACTAAGGATGGAAAAGCGCCGCACCGGCTCACCTTATGCATACACGCAAAGTCTGGGAGATGTCAGAATCACCAACCCTGACTTTACTTCAGCTTCGTCCAATACCTCTCCTGCTTTGACCTCTTCGAACCTCTCAAATTACGACCCTTCCCCAATCAGTGATTTGATGACAGCCGCCTACCATCGAAAGCCCAGTCCTCCATCTGAGTCCAATCTTTCCGCCGTGCCCAATTCATCTCGTGTTTCAGTGGCTGATGATTTCTCCCCAATGAATGACGATCTCACAGCCGCCGTGTTCACCACGCAGGTCTCCGATGAAAGCGAAGAGCCTGAAGAACACTTATTTGAGGCACAGTCTCCAAGATCAGCAATGAATCCCCTAAGACTGAATCCGCCATGTATGCCGATGGTCAGCACTCCAAGGCAAGAATCTTGTTCTCCGCTCGATGGGCAAGAAAACAGAGAACTAGCCGCCGCAGAGCTTCCGCTTCCAATGGATCCTCGACAGTCCTCAAGACCGGGATTCTTACCCTCAGCCCGCGATCAAGAAGGCGTTCGGTTGTTGCCCAATTCTACTCCTTCTGGAACCATATCTCGACGATCATCTAGTGTAAAATCCTACCTACGAACTCGAGAGGATGCAGTGGCATCCGATGACCATCCCATTATTCGTAGGCCATCGTCCAGCTCTGGACCATATCGGAGCACGCCTTTAGGGGAACATCTGCGAACACGAATCAGACAACGTCGGTTCAGTGGCCGCCATGGTCCCCTCACGACTGCCGAGTTCCCCGAGACTCTGCAGACATTGGGCCCTTACGCTCGTTTTCCAGAGTTCGCACGCTCTAGTGCCTACAACTTCCCTCACGACGAGCCTTTTTTGTTCCCTAACGAGGGTGTACCGGGCCAAGACCGCGATCTTGATTCTGGGATGTCAGCAAATCTTACCCGCCCTGCGATAACCCACTACGAAATCTACCGGAAGTCCAACTCCTCATCGGTCTTTGTCGACTACCCTGATGAACCGGACAAAGACATCTACCAGCGACCTGTAAAACTCCACCGTCCTCCAATGACCTACATGCACACGCGCTACCCCCGTCATCTGCCCTCCCAGCTCGTTGTCGGGGCTCCTTTCCCATCGCGAGGTCCAGTAAGCTCCCCGCCTTTCTGTAGAAGAGTGTCGCATTCCTTCGTCAGCGCACCTCGTCGCCGAAGATTGACAAAAGCGAGGGTCGGTCCTGTAGAACACACTCTCAAGCGCATTAAGAGTAGACGCCAATCGCAGCTTCAATCATATGGAAGCACCAGGCCTGCGAGTCGCTCACAGGGGGTCCGCAAGTACCACGCCTTCATGTACAACTCTATGCTCCAGTCTGGTCGCAAATGGAACGACTATACCATCATTGAGTCCTCGCGCGAGAACTCCATCGGCGGCGCAGCCGCTACACAAAGCTATGTACCCTTCAGTGTTGGCGTGTCCAATGCTTTACCAACTACTGAGACAGTTGCGATTGTCGCACGACAGAATGCTACCAGTGGCGACACAATCTCGTCCTCCACATCCCCCACCATCGTCCATGAGGCCATCAGCGTTGGCAACAACACCCTTTCGACAATACCTGACATAGCTACAATTGTCCCACTCCAGACACAAACCAGTGGCAGCACAACCTCCTCCCCCCTCCCCAACCAAAGCTTCTCCACCCCTCAAACTCCACGACAGCGCTCTCTTGTCATCCCACACCAAGCCTCCGCTCGCCTTCGGCACCGCCAAGCAGCCAGACTTGCGAGTCTAGGACATCTCGCCGCGCTGTGGCTACAGCAAAACAATACCATACCCTCTCCACAAGAGTTTGTCAACGTTCCCTGAGTGCGTAAGTGCACTTGTTTTTCCCATGTGAGTATTTGTAGGGCTTGGATGGATTGTGCCCGGATTTGTTTTTTTCACTTGCGTTTGTGTGCATTGATGGTGGCGTTTGGAAGTTGATGGAGTGATGGAGTTTGTGATAGAGTTTTGATAGTGATACTTGATTTGTTCCATGTACTGACTAGTTGAGTAGGATGTGTGTGAGTGATTGTGACATTACTCGTCTAAGTGTCTCTACCTAGGCTTCGCTCATCTGTAAACCTCGTAGTATGCCTCTTAACCCACTACCATGGTTTTTCCGTCCTTGCTACTTTATCTTGCTTGATGGTACTAACCACTGACACCACAATTCGTTGTCTGGGACTGCAACAGACCACTAAGATGCGGAAGTCATATAGCTTCTAGACACCTTTCTTCTCCTTCCCGATCGTATATGCAATACATATCTAGTATACGAAATCACTAGCTCGAACTTATCTACAGTTCTTTTTCTTGTTCCACCATGCCATCACATTTCAAGCCAACCACTGAACCTGAACCATTTCCCTTTTCCCCTGCTCGCCAACATCTATAAAAAACCCCCCTCCCTATCCTTCATAACCCCCTACTATCACCCCCTCCCTCCCTTCACAATCTCCCAATCCTGCTTTTTAACCCTCTCTCCGCAACTTCAACCCCCCCCCCACCCCCAATCCACACCGCACAATCAATACACAATTTCCCTTTATCACCACCCTTTCTAGCCCGACTCCCATCAAACTATCGCTAACCTAATCCCCGTCCCACCACACTCAAAGAAACAAAGCCGGTACAACAAAGAAAGTATAACACGAGAACGGGACAAAGAAACGGGACAAAGGGGAAATAATTGCTTTGTTACTGAGACAACGGGCTTGTACGAAAGGGTTCGGATTTTGGGGTGTGGGAGAAGTCTGAGGGGTTTGTTGTGAGAAAGGCAATATTCCGGAAAGATGCCTGAGAGATCGTGTCATCAGCGCTGCGTGCCGCTGCTGGTGTCTTTTACTGGACTTGCGTTTAGGATGGCGAATTTGAGGGAAATGGTATAGTGATGATATTTGTTATACTGGATTTCTAAGAATCGAGGGGGCATGAAGGTGGTTGTTCGGCCGTGGAGCGGGATGCTGGAGATGGAGAGAGTGCGGTGTGTACCTCTCTCTCTCTCTCAGGTTGACTCGTTGCTTTTACTTGGCTCAATACTATACCCCTTTCCGCCCATCTTCTTCTTCTCTGCAATCGAAAGCCTTCGTCTACGCACGACCAATCCTCGCTCTTCCACTCCGTCCTTGTTGTACTCTACGCACTTCGATTTATGTTACGTTGACCTCTCATGCATCCCATACCCCCTTCTCACTACACCAAGCCTCTTCCACTCCTGTTCGCAAACCCGCCAGTACTGGTTCGTAACCTTTATGTATTATTCATAAATGCATTAATCCATTATTATCAACGGTGTCAGCATCTTGTCCTGCGAAGTTGGCTAAGCCAACTTATTTGAGGGCATTTACCTCGAATGGATTTCAGGTTTAAAATATGCCCACGTTATTAGGAAAAATATACCCGGTTCACACTCTCAAAAGCTCTGCGTCAATCTATGCTGGTGGGTGTAGTGGGTAATATTAACTAGATAGGGATGGGTCGATTAAGGTCTAATGATCGCTCATTAGGTCGTGAGGAAATTCGGAATCTTCAGGAATGCTTCAGATGCTTAGAGTACGTGTGGAATTGGGGTTGGGATTTTTGAGTTCTCTGTTGTGCAAGAGTAGGGTAAAGAAGGGTAATGATTGAGTGCGGCAAGGAGGGCTGCGGCGCGTACGAGAGGAAAGAACTGGCCCTGTATGTCACAGAGAAATTAAAGGAGAGTTGGTATTCTAAGGGAAAGAGTGCTCGCATGAGAGAATGGTGCCCCTTGAGACTTTCCGAGGAGATGGTTGTCTCTAAGCACCGTAGCGAAGGAAGACAACTGGTCAATAAATCAGCTGGACAAGTGGAAAACCTCTACAATCAGTTTTTCCGCAACAGATCTCCGGTCTGACCGAGTTTCAGCCAACAATAGATAAACAGGCATACAAAGTCCACCAATGTTTTCTATAGGACACGACCGAGTCCCTCACGCGAGAACGCAAGGAAATTCCGGGGTATATACTATTTTCGTTACGCTCCTTTTAGCCATGGACCTTGGCGTTGGATACTGCGAGAACCGTGCGCCGTACAGACAGTACCTCCAAATCCGTCCTATGCCAAACGAACTCCTCCCGAGGTAGGTCATAATATTCCCCCAGGAGTCTGGTTAACTAAGTCCTGATACCCCTCAAGATCCTCACGCTTTTGCAGTGACGCCACGATAGCATCGAACCCCTGTCTCAGCCGCCGCATTCGCACATCGTCAAGAACGTCATCTGCAAGGGCGTGAACGATGTCCCAGAGTATGAAATCTTGGCCGTAACTCTCGTCCACAGCGATTTCGTCGATAGGTGTATCGATGGGATCGGTTGAGAATGTCGCAGGTTCTTGAGGGGGCCCTGCTATGGGAAGCGGTTGAATGGTGGCTTCTGCGGTCTCGGACTCCTGCGCTTGGTCCGATTCCGGAAATGATTGGCTAGTCTGTACGTTGATCACATCGCGGTGCTCCGCGAGCCAGCTAGCATGACTAGCCATTTCTTCGAATTTACGGCAGACTTCACGCTGCACGGCGCCGGGATCTAAGTCTGTGAGGGTTTGCGAGTTCTCTATTGTCGAGGAGCCTTGCCTGTAGCTGAGATTTATTCCAGAGTTGCTGCCAGTTTGTTCCTGACTTGCATCCTTCTTGTGGAATAATTTAATAGCGTAATGAAGAGCTTTTTGAATTGCGCCGAAGCGAGGTGTACTCTCCGTGTTTTCGGCAGTGCAAATGGATGTTAGAGAATGATCGATATTACTGCTTAAAGCGCTGAGACCGTCACTAGTCTCTTGGGATTGACCACTGCGTAGGTCCAGAGAATTTGTTTCGGTAACATCTACACGGCTTTCCCCATTTTTTCCCGTAGCTTCAGTGTTACGGCTGTGGCCATCTTCTACTCTAGCAGTGGAAGACCCTTGCTGCTCTGTATTGGGCGCTACCTCATTCCGGTCCATAACTGTAATCTGGGTTATTCTGTCGAATAAAGAGCTTGTGATCTCGTCGATACTCATCGAATCCTTCGCAGCCATACTCAAGCTCGCAGCTAGGAGGGAAGTTCGAGTCGTTCCAAGGCCGCTAGAAGAATTTGGATCATATCGTTGGTCATCATCTTCTCTTAGCTTGCCAAAGCCAACGCCCTTAATCTGGAAAGCTGCTTCCATCGATCTTCTGTACATCTTTCTGCAATTATCAAGTTCTTCTAGAGAGTCGTCGATACAATTTGGCGCGGTAGCATCATGAGTGTATCTAGCTGGGTCCCAGTCCGTAGTTAGCCAGTTGGGATATTGGTCACATCCAACACAGCACGGTACAGCCGCAACCCCATCCCAATCAACTAGTCCGCATAAGCGGCCTTCCTTGGATACCATGATATTTTGGAGACTATAATCAGGATGTGCTAAGATGAACTTTGTATCTTCTATACGGTGATCCTTGTATGGGATCCAATCAATAAAGAGACGCAAGAGTTTGCGTATCCCCTTGTCGAACTTGTAACGTGATGGCTGGTGTCGACTTAACATCTCGAAAAAGAATTGCTGAGGATCAGTCCAGGGCCCTGCTTCATAGAATATCGCGGACTGATCCGGGTCACCCTTCGGTATTCGACCAAGCATCGCCGGCAGGTCCGCAACCTTTGCAGGTCCAACGCCGGTAAGAATTCCCTCTTCATCAAACAGAGGAGAGCCACCTTTGTCAAACTTGTATTTTCTCAGCTGAACCATGGCTTCTGCGAGGTCCGTTAGGATCACGGCCCGGAATTGCTCGACTAATAAGTTCGTTATCATTGTGGATGTGTGTCTGAACCAGAGCTCGCTCAGAGGGACACCTTCAATATAATCCATTAGTATAAAGGGACAGTTGAGCTCATTGTCCAAGGACGCGTCAAATAGATGGACCTTGGGAAGAGGTATACTCGTTTCCCGTTTCAGCATCTGCATAGTCAACGCTTCGGCGGTAAGAGCTCGAGCAGCGATGTCATCATAGCACTCAAGGTACCCTGTAGAAGGTACCTTGAGAATCCATCGGCATCCATCAGTAAATTCTAAAGGAAAGAGGATATTATATGCGCCGAATAATGGTGGCGATAGAACTTTACAGTCAATAGTGGTAGTTATCGGACCTGATTCTTGCTTCCGAGCGGCTAGTGCGACAGCTGGTAAAGCTTCAACATTGATACCGGTGAGAACGCGTGCAAATAGAGCAATGTGGTCTTGGCACTCGTCCTCGTCGTGCAGCGCGCTTGAGCCTGAGATAGACATAGTAGAGGCGATTCGAGAGGATTCCCCTACGAGTCGCACAAAGAATACAACGAGCCTTGATAGGTGTCGGGATTTATTATATCCTTTTGCTTAACGTATGACTGACAATGCAACGTTAAAGGTTTTGTAAAATGAAGTTCGTGGAGTGGAGTGAAGTAAAATAAGACCAATTCTATTGTTACCACAAACACGAGTAGCCAAGGAATTTGTTTGCTAACCTCCGCATGCGGCTCAATAGCCACGTTGGCCGTTGGCCAGGGGTTTATTTGCTATCTAAGAGCTTGGATTTCGCCTGTGTCGCTTAATGGCTGCAAAAGTATGTGGTGTGCTTGGCTATACATGGAATAAAACAGGTCTTCACTCACCACAAAGTACGAATCAGCCATTTTCTGCCTCTCGAGATTAATCATATTAGACTTTTACAGAAGTGACACGATCACTAGACCATATCGCCAATTCCAGCATCAGGATGTGACTCGATAGGAGAATAAAAGAACGACGGCGTTACAACTTTCCTCTCCCTTCGCACTCTCATCGTACACAAAGCTTTTATCAAACCACCGCCCAAACTGTTCAGCTAGCTCTTCAAGTCCTTTTCAGCCCTCTCAAGATATAGCATTAAGTTCTTGAGCCCAGGTCTATTACTACAGCAGGTTTAGACACAGCAGACTCGTGTATTGCGAGAATCTAAGTCACCGAATTCTTTGGCGGCCGCTTGAAGAACGAGTCTTTGGAAAGTTGAAAGAACCATTAAAATGGCTCGCACCAACACCCATCATTGGTATTCTGGTTTTCCTGAACTTTAAGCAGGCAGAACCTGTACAGCTAACGATCCTTCAGCGGCGAATGCTTCAGGCACTTCACACCTGCGTGTGTGAAGAAGGGACATATGA
>JAABUW010006459.1_pt1 | contig 14676 bp, 2 predicted proteins | sample 5560081 | NCBI WGS metagenome assembly JAABUW01 (sample SAMN10711882, study PRJNA513363) | rock metagenome | isolation source: Antarctica rocks | place: Antarctica: Victoria Land, Knobhead sud
TTATTTATTGTTATTGCTATATCTAGCAGCAACTTTTGTTATCAAGTAATTGCTTGCATTGTCTGAAGATGTCTACAGATTTCTTCAATAGTACAACTCTCTCTAATATCTCTAAGATCTCTCTTAGAAAGTAGCAGCGTAACATATCTTTACAAATTATTTGTATTGTCTATCTATTGTCTTAATTAGATTATTAATTATTATATATCTATTGCATCTATTAACAAGAATAGAAACAAAAAGATATATCGAAATAATGCGTCTATTATCTAAATTGTATATTTTTTCTTCTCTATTTTTGACTATCTTTGCAAATTATTTGCACTACTTATCTATTGTCTCTATCAAATTAATAATTATTGTATATCTATTGCATCTACTAACAAAAATAGAGACAAAAAAGATATATCGAAACAACGCATCTATTATCTAAATTGTATATTTTTTCTTTCTTATTTTCGATTGTCTTTGCAAATCAATTTATTGTCTCTATTGAATTAGTAATTATCGTATATATATTGTATCTTCTAACAAAAATAGAGACAAAAAATATATGTTAAAACAACGTGTCTATTATTTAAATCGCATATATTTTCTCTTTTATTATCGATTGTTTATTTAAATTATTTGTATCGTCTATCTATTGCCTTAATTAAGTTAGTAATTATTGCATATCTATTGTATCTATCGACAAGAATAGAGACGAAAATATATATTAAATTAACATTTCTATAGATAGAAATACATATCTTTTCTTTTTTATTTTCGATTGTCTATATAATATAAATTACGTGCATTCTATAGTCTATATCTAAAGTAGACTAGCGCAATAATTTTAGCTTGGATCGAGCTAACAACTCTTCTAGTCTATATTATATTAAAATATCTCTCTTCTCGATTGTTTTTGTTGGCTATTGTATATTGTTAAAATTGTACTCTTATATAATTGAGTTTCGAAATTAATTTTATTTTGCAATTGTATCTATCTATATATTTACAATATTAATAATTTGAAACTTAGCTAGATAATAGAGTTTAATAAGCGTATTTTATAGAGTTTGCAATTACTTAATTCTATACAATATTGTAGAAATTATTGCAAATTTAAAATTTGTATCTTATATTGCGTTTAATAGTTGTATTGTTTGTAGACAATATTTGTTGTAAAAATTTTATTTAATTGTATAGTTTTTCGCGATTGCTTTGTTTATTGTTTTAGTAATTATTGTTTATTTACTATATTAATCGACTATTTGTATTATCTATCTATTGTGTTAATTAAGTTAATAACTATTATCTATCTAATATATCTACTAACAAAAATATAGATAAGAAGATACGTCGAAATAGCGCATCTATTATCTAAATTGCATATCTTTTCTCTTCTATTTTTAATTATCTTTACAAATTATTTGTATTATTGATTTACTATCTTAATTAAAATATTAATTATTGTATATCTATTGCATCTACTAACAAGAATAGAGACAAAAAAATATATCGAAATAGCGTATCTATTATCTAAATCGCATATCTTTTTTTCTCTATTTTCGACTATCTTTGCAAACTATTTGCATCACTTATCTACTATCTTTATTAAATTAGTAATTATTGTATATATATTGTATTTGCTAATAAGAATAGAGACAAAAAAGATATGTCGAAACAATGTATCTACTATCTAAATTGCATGTTTTTTCTTCTTTATTTTCGATTGTCTTTGCAAATCAATCTATTGTCTCTATTAGATTAGTAATTATCGTATATATATTGCATTTGCTAACAAGAATAGAGGCAAAAAATATACGTCGAAATAGCACGTCTACTATCTAAATTGTATGCATTTTCTCTTCTATTCCCGACTATCTATCTAAATTATTTGTATTGTCTATCTACTGCGTCAATTAAGTCAATAATTATTGCATATCTATTGTATCTATCGACGAGAATAGAGATAAGAACGCATATCAAATTGACATTTCTACAGGCAGAAATGCATGCATTTTCTTTTCTATTCCCGACTATCTATATAATGTAAATTACGTGCAATCTATAAACTATACTCAAAGCAGACTAGCGCAATATTTTAGCTCGGACCGAGCTGGCGACCCTCCTAGTATTTTGATATCACTGGATCGCGGACTCGGCTAGTATGGCACACCATAGACCAAAAAGTGCATTAATTCCAATTGACATTTTCCTCTTTAGACTGATCGCGTCGGGTCGGGTTATCGAGTTCGGGTCAAGTACTCGATCTGAATTGGGTCGAGTCGATTCCAAAAGTTGGAATCGAAAAGTTGATTCGATTTCTAGGATCGAAATCGATTATTCGATTCGATTTCTAAGATTGAAATCGAAACCCGATCCAAAAAATCGACCCAAATCGTTAAGACTTTTAATTAAATAATTAAATAATTGAATAATTAATAAATAGTATCTATAACGTTAATATTATTTATTTATTATTTAGTTAATAAATAGATCTATAGATGCAAATTATGCATTAATATTATTTTTTAATATTTAAAAATTTAAATAGCATCTATAGATCTATAGATGCAAATTATGCATTAATATTGATTTTTTACTATTTAAAAATTTAAATAGCATTTATAACACTTATAGATATAGATAATGCATTATAGTAATGCATTATTATTTTCTACAATTAATTAATAATTATTTTAAATTTATAGAATTTGTCTAAAAAACTAAAAATTAAAGTTTGTTTCTAAAAATAGTAATTCTTGGCATAATAACGCAATTTTTTGGTTTCTTGACGATTCGATTCGATTTCTAATATTGGAATCAAAAATCGACTCGAGTTGTATCAATTTGTGTTTAAAATATTAGAAACCAACTTGGGTTTCGAGTCGATTCCTAGAATTGAAATCGTCGAGTTGGGTCGATTCCAAAAGTTGGAACCGAAACCCGACCTGACGATCAATCTATTCCTCTTATAACAAAGCTATCTCTACCATTTTCTTAGACTTCCCCTGGACGATAATTTAGATAGTTAAGAGAGCGACAAGAACGTGCATTTCTTGGTGAGATAATTATTTTTTTGCTAAGTGTGTTTGTTTTGCTATTATTTTTGTCTAAAATATATTATATTTTAAATTTGTATTATTTAAATCTTTCTAATTATTATATTTGTTTTCTATTAAGCTATTTAATAATAGTAAAGTATATAAGATTTTTGTAATTTATAAAAATTGTAAGTTTTAACAATTCTTCGATATATATTTTTTAAAATTTTAAAAAAACTACTATAGCAAATAGTTTCTTATTGTAAATATTATAATTTTGTTCAATTAACAAAAGTTTTTTCGAAAAATATATTATTAAATACTATATATTTTTATATCTTTAACTAAAGTATATATTAATAACTAGATTTAATATATTGATTTTAATTTTATTTAACAATTGCAAATTGTATATTTTTAGTATTAATTTTTTCAAATATTTTAACTTAAGACTCTAAAATTTTTTTTTTTTTGCAAATTCTTATATTTATAATATATTTTTTTCTGTAAAATTTGTTAGTAATATTGCGTTTATTAAGTAGTTTTTAATAATTTTTTTGTTGTAGTTTATAAAATCTAAAAAAAATTATACTTTTTTAATATTTGTTAATAGTTTTTATTTTTTAATTGTTTGTAATTTTTAGAAATTTATGCGTACTTTATATTGTTTAACAACAAATTCGAGAAAATTAATTTTCTTTTAATAAAATTCGTATTTCTTTAATTTAAAATATAAGTTTTTTATATTTAGATATTTTAATATTTTGAAAATATAACTAATATATTTTTTTAAATTTTTTAAATAAATTATAATACTATTCAAATATATTATAACAAATTAATTTAAATATTGTTGTAATATATTATTAATTATTTTTTAATACATTATTGAAGCGTTTGTAAATTCAAATAATATTATTGTATATTTGTATAATCTATATTGTATACGAAAAACTATCTTTTACTTTTTCTTTGTTTTTATTTTAATTTAATTATATACTTCTTATAAATCTAGTTTAGTAAAGTACTTTGCTTTAAATAGTCGATTTTGAAGTTCGCTAATATTAAATAATAGATATCGATTCTTAATTATAATATTATTTAGTTTCTAATAATCGATATATAAATAAAGAATTCTATTTTTCTTTAATACAAAGAGAATCGAATATTTTGTCTATAATTAAGATTTTTTAATAAATTTATTTTTTATTTTTTGTTAAATATTTGCGAAGTACTTCGAGTTTTTTTTTAAATAAAATATTTTTATTTTTTTTAAAAATAGATACTTTTAATTGTTGTATATTTGTAATACGTACTTTAGCAATTTTTTTGCTATATTAAATAGTTTAAAAAATTTAAAAAATTTGTAATTTTTTTTACTTATTTTGATTTTGTAATTTAATTAATTTTTATCAATATTTGTTAAGTCGAACTTTGTTAGATTGTTTTTTTTGCAAAAATACAAATTTGCTATTTGCGATCGGTTTTCGACTCAATTTTTTATCTATTATTAAATGTTGTTAATATATAGATTAAATATAAATTATATAGTTATATTGCGCAAATCTAAGTACTTGTATTTTTTAATTAATTTCTAAATTGTATTGCTTTAATCAAAATATTTCTAAAACAATATTATAAATAGCTATTTTTACTATATTAAAGATTAGTTTCTTGTAATATTGCTAAATAGCTATTAATAGTAGTTTTGTTTCTTTATTTATTTTTCTATTTTTGTTAAATAATAATTTTTTATTTATAACTACTAGATTGTATGCGTTAAACATCTTTTAATAAGAATATTTTTCTCTTTTAATAAGAGCTTTAGTTATAAAATTATTTATTGTATCAAAATTAACTATTGCAATAAATTGTTATTTATTAACTTTAATTAATATAGTAAAATATTATATATATACTATTAAGTTTAATTGTTGTTGTTAAACTAATATATTGCATTTCTTTGATATATTTTTTATCAAAAAATTTAAACTTTCCTCTATTTTAATATTAAGACTTTTGCTTTAAATATTTATTAATACTAAGCTTTCTTTCTATACTAAATTAATAATTTTGATTTTCTAAAAAATTAGTTAATTTTTTCTTTGTTTTCTAGATAAGTTTAGTATAAGTTGTTATAGTATTTTGTTCAATTAAGTATTGCATATTTTTTTGCTTTTTTTATTTTCTTTCGAAATAGATTTATATTATTTAGTTGTTATTCGATTTTATTAAGAATTTCTTTTTCTATAGTAACGTCGCTTTTTAGCGCTTTTTTGCATTTTTTTACAATTTGATTTATTTCTCTTTTTTTGAATAAACTAGTTAAAGTATTAAAGTATTTTATAATATTGTCTAGATATTTGTAAAAGTCTTTTTAATTATATTTGTTGTTTAATTTTATTGCTAAATAAAAGTATTATATTCTTAATTGTTTTGCTTTTATAATTTTATTAAGTATTTGATTAACTTTTTGCATAAATACAAATATTTTGTTTAATAATATTTTATCTAGAACTTTTTATAACTAATTTAAATTTTTTATTAGATAGAAGTTGTTGTTTAATCTAGTTCTAAAAATATTTGTCTTTATATTAATTTGCTTTCTAATATTGTTTTAACTATTAAATATCTCTTTTAATATAATATTAATTTGTTAACAATTTATTAAATTTTGTAATTAATAATCTCTTGTAAAGTAATTCGATTTGCTATATAAATAATATGTTTTTTGAAATTTGTTATTTTGCTTTTCTCTAGAGTTTTTCTTTTTATATTATTAAGTAAAATTCAATTCTATAGATACAAATTTATAATAATTAAGATTATTGTTACAATTCTAGACTAGATAGACTTTGCTCTTCGATTACTCTTCGAGTCTTTGCTCTTTAGTCTCGAGCATACTACAAATAACGTCTAGCGTCTTGATATCTATAGTACTTATATCTATTTTCTATATATAGTTAGTTCTATATAGCTAGTATTTTTGTTAATTAACTATATACTAGCTATTAAAGCGCTAATTCTAACATAATACTAGCTATTTCTTCAAATACAACTTTGCGAATTGTATACTAAAAATATTTATATTTGCTATTTGTTTTTTGTTTTGCAAAACAAGTTCTAGATATAAAATTACTAAAATAGACACTTTGCAAAGCATAATTAAGTTGCAACACTAATTTTTTTTTAATTAATATATAACTTAACGATATTTAATTTCGTTAATTCTCTAGTTAGTTTGCTAAAGTAAATAGACAACAAATTGTTCTAACTACAATTTAGTAAATTTGCTAAAATAGAATTAGTAAATTTGTTAGAATAAAGAGACAACAAATTGTTTTAACTTTAACTTAATAAATTTGCTAAAATAATATTAGTAAATTTGCTAAAATAAAGTCAATAAATTTGTTAAAATAAAATTAATAAATCTACTAGAATAAAATTAGCAAATTTGCTAGAACAACAATTATAATACAATTTTGTTATTGTTTTTAAGCAACACTTTTATCTTTATATATTAGAAAATTTGCTATATAATAATACAATACTTTAAGCAATATATATTTTTAATATCAAAAATTTTGTTTCGCAAATAGTATAAGTTCTTTAATATCTATATAATATTAAATATATTTAAGTTTAAATTTCTATTTTTGTTTACAAATATTTGTATTATTTGTATCTTATCTATATTTGCAATATAATTAATAAGAAAATAGTTTCGAAAAGCAAAATTAAGTTTAGCTCTAGCAAAAATTGCAAGTTATTTAAGAAATTCTTAATAAATAAAGATTAATTAGATATTAATATTGTTTCTTGTTACAATTATTATTTTGTAAAATTTTTATTAGATTAAAACAATCTTAAAAACAATTTAAAGCTCGAAAAGTATTTTAATTTATTTAAGAATAATATATTCAAGTTTTTGTTATTTGTTCGATTTAATTCTTACAAAATTATAATTAACAAACTAATTAAATTAAATTTGTTTAATAATATAAATTTGTTAGATATATTAATTCGATCTTTAATATATTAATTATTAAATAACAACTTTGTTTAATTTTGTAACAAATATATTAAAAAGAAGACAAAAATGAGTTAAATTAATATTGCACTCTAGTTAATTAGCTTAACAATTTTAACAAAAATTAATAAGAAATATCTTAATTTTTATAAAAAGTAATTAAAAATAATATAAAGAGATAGCTTTAGTTGTTTTATAAAAATAGTATTATTATTGTTAAGTTTTAAGTTAATAAGAAAATCAATTTCGACTCTATCTATTAGCTAAAAATTCAAATTAACTCTTTAAAAACTTATTTAAATTAAACGAAATTAACAATAAGTATTTGCAACAAAACAATATATTGTTTTCGATACAAATGCAACAACGCTTTAGCTTAATACAATATGTTCAAAACTATTGTATATTAACTAGAACAAAAGTTTTCTTTTTTTCGAAATAAAGAAATTGTATTTATTGAGTCTATTTATGTAACTTACAATTTTAACAACAATAGCAAACATAATTACTTTTATAGATTTAACTTATAAGCAAAAGATCGACTTAACAACGTTTTTTGTAACAAAACAAAATCTAAACCAATTGTATCAAAAGCATCTGCGAGATATTTGCGCGTTGCAAACACTCGCGGGAAGTAATATATATAGAGATGGCAGACTATCGAGTTACAGTTATCTCTTTTTCTAGAAATCTCGTCTCGAGATTCAGGGTTATTTCTAGGATTTTTCTAGGGCTATTTGAGGGTTAATCTAGGGTGATCAAAAAATTCCTGATGTGTTGCGCACTCAGAGACCTTATTGGCATGGTGCTTGGCACGTGCTTAGAGGTTGTCGCGACGATATAACAATATTACGTGTTATATTTAAAGATTGCGTACGATATATTGCTTATATTAAACAAGCATATTTATTTCTTATATTATGCGATAACGTAATATACGATTTAGACTACTAGATTTCTTTAGAGTATATAATTTTAAATTTTGCGTTTACAATTGTCTAACTAATAATTACAAAAAAAATTAATCTTGAAACTTAAATATAATGTTTTGCATTAAATTGAAGTATATACGCAAATACTATTATAACAAAACAAAATCTAAATCAATTGCGTCAAAAGTATTTGCAAGATATTTGCGCATTGCAAACATTCGCAAGAAGTAATATATATAGAGATAGTAGACTATTGAGTTACAATTTTTTTGTAATTTTAAGTCGAAGCTACAAGAGATAGAAAACAATAGATACTTTTTTAATCTCTTTGTCTTTATTAAGAATTTTAAAAAGTTTGAAAAATAAATTATTGCTTTAATTTCTAAATTTAGTAGTATTTTTCGATATTTTGTTTTTGAGAAAGTTAAACTTAGTCTTGTTGTTGTTAAAATTATTAACAATATTTTTAGAAAAATCAAATATTGTTTGTTCGATAGATTTGTTAATTTTTATTTAACAATAGATAATTTATTTAAAAACTTAAATACTTAATAAAATAATTCGAATAAAAAACAATACAATTTTGTTAAGATTATATTGTTCGAATTTGTTATAAAAAATATCGAAATCTTTAATTAATATATTAATTGCTTTATATTTATAGCAATTAAAGTTTCTATATTAGAAATTAATAAAATATATTAATTTAACAAAAATTTAAACTATAAATTTTAAAGTTGCTATATTATTTTAACAAACTATATTATTTTAAATTAATTTTAAATTTTAACAAATAAAGAAATCTTATTTAATAATTATTTAAACTTCTATTTATATATAAACTATTAATAATATTAATAAGCAAAATAATTGTATTAGTATTTCGAAGTTTTTTAAATATATTAATATAAATATTTGCAACAATAGTAGTTTTAATACGTGTATCTCTATTCGCAATTAAAAACAAAATATAGAAATATAGTTTTAAATTTTTAAAAATAAAATTAAGTTTTTAAATCTTTGTTGCAAATATTTTAAATTAAAATATAGATTATATTATAAATTTTTTTTTTGCAAAAACAAATTAACTAAAATTAAAACTAAAATTTTTGTTAAATTTAAAACTTATAATATTAGCAATTTTAAGCTAACAATATTTAGAGAAGATAGTTTCTCTAATATTTTAAATAACAACTTAGATTATTTTAATAAATTAAAAAACTAAATTTTTTTAATAAAAGTTGCAATTCGAAATAAAAACTAGTATTTATAAAGAAAATAATAAAAAAGCTCAAAACTATATTTAATTTATATAATAGAATTTTATTTATTAAAGTTAAACTTAATTCTAACATTATTAACAATAAGTTGCTCAACAATTAGCAATTAAATTTTTATATCAAAATTTGCCTAAATTAAGTTTATTTACTTTTCGATAAATATTATATCAAAATAATATTACTTATTAATATTGAAGTTTTTGATAGAATTTTTGCTAATAAAAAGTTTGTTAAGCTTTATAAACTTTTTATTATATTATTTTAAAATTTAATCAAATTGCGTTTAATTAATAACAAAATTGTTTTTAATATTATTTATATCGCTTAAATTATTATTAATTTTAGCGAATATATTAATTTCTTATAATATTTAATAATTAAACTAAAATAATTTGCAATTATTTTTAATATATTTTAGATAAAAAAGTATAATATATAAATTAGAAACAATATATAATTTTTTAAGTTTAATTTAAATTATTATATAAAATACTACTTGTTAAATTAACAATTGTTAAAGATTTTTAGCAATTAATACAAACAATTCGAATATTTGTTTTTAAAATCTTTTAATAAAGTTGACATTTATTAAATAAATATTTTTATATTTTTGAAACTTGTTATTAAAAAAGATTATAAAATAGTTGTAATGCTATTTGAGTACTTTGTTATACTAAATTAATTAAAAAAAAACAATAAATATTTAGTTTGCGTTGCAAACAACAATATTATTATAAATATTGCAACTATTATTTTAAATAATTACAACAAATTCTATATTAAACTTAAACAAAAATTTTCAAATATAAAACAATTTAAAAAGCAAATATATTTGAAGTTTCAACAATAAGTTAAGCTTTTTGATTTATAAGAAACTAACAAGTTGTTGTTCAATAGAATTATTAATTATATTATTAATTTTGTTTCAAAAGCGACTTTTTTAACTAAAAAAGTCTACAAAATATTTTGTTAAAAAGAAAAAATTATTTGAATCTATCTAAATAATATAAAGAACAAAAATTAGATTTGCAATAATATTTTATAGTATATTGTTTTTATTTTTATAGTTAAAAAATTTAATAGAGATTTGCGCGTTTGCGTAAATTATAGAGATTTTAATATTTTAACAATTAAAAATTGCAATACTTTATTGTTAATTCAAAAGATTTTGCAACAATTATATAAGATTAAGTATTATAGCAAGTTTGATATTATTGTTGTCTTTAACAAAATTCAAATACGTTTTAATAATAAATACAAAACAATCTTTATTATTTGTTACAATTTGTTTAAGTATATTGTAATATCTTTTAAATTGTGCAATATTCTAGTTATATTTTAGTTTTTTATTAACAAAACTTTTAGTTTCTATTTGAACAATTTCTATGCAATCTATATAAACAATATTTTAGTCTACAATAATATTAAGAAGAAATACAAGAATTATATAAACAAAGTTTTTGCTAAATTTTATAACGTAGATCTTTATTTAAATATTAATAATTTTTTTTTTATTAAACAAATTAAATATCTAAATTTAAATATTATTATTAAAGAGATTCAAATAGATTTCGAGAAAATTAAATATATTTTTGAATAAAAAATTTCTATTTGTATATATAATATATAGATCTTTCTAGATTTTGCAAACTTTTATTGACAATTTATTTATAATTATTCGAATCTAGTTAAATCTTTGTTAGCGTTTAGTAAACTTAAAAATAAAAGTCTTAATTTTTTATAATAATTTGACAATTTCGAAAATTTTGTATTTAAAGTTCTTAAAAAAATCTTTATTAATTAATTTATTTTGTATTATTTTAATTTCGATCTAAAAATCTAAATCGAAAACAATATTTTTAATTTTATAATTATTATTGTATTTTTGTAAATAAGTGTAAATAAATTACTTTATTTAATAGTTTATATATTTAAAATTATATTGTTTGCAAAATGCAATTACAAGGTTTATAACAAAAAATTGTTAACTATTGTTTGCGCTTTTAAAAAGTAATATTTAGAGTATATTAATATATTTATCGAACAATCTATTAAAGTTATTATCGACTATTGCAATTTAAAATATTTTATAACTATTAAGTAACTTAATTGTTGTTAAACTTACTAGATTAAGTTTTTGTTTAAATTTAACTTCAAAATTATCTATTAATTAAATATGTTAAACGCGAAGTTAGACAATCTAATTAAATAATTGTAGAATTTGTTTTTTAATAAAAACAACTCTTGCAATTAGTTTTAACAACAAACAATTTTTAAATAATATAACTTAGAATTAAATATAATTAAAGTTGTTATATTAATCTCGCTATTATTAAGTGTTATCTACAATTTAGTAACAAAGTTAATTTGTTTGTTTCGAGACTTTATCGAATTTAAACTAATTGCTAACAAGAGAATTGCAAAAACTTATAAAAAATTTATTTAAATCTTGCTAACAACTAATAAAAATATAGAACTATTTACGCTTTTATTGCTTGCAATATCTATATTACTTTAACAAGACAAACTTTGTTTTGCTAGATTTCTTCTCTTAATATTTTCGCTTGTTATTATTGTATTTACAAGAGTTTTGTTGTTTTTAATTATTAATTCTATTTTCTTTCTAGATATATCTATTTTGTTTACAACTTAACTATCTATATTTGTAATTTTTTCTACAATTTAGTTTTTGTTTGTTGTCGCAATTAATTTAACAAAAAAAAAGAAATTTAAAACAAAACTCGATTTCAAAGTTTTTGTTTAACAAATATTAAAAATATATTTGTATAACAAAAAAATAAAACAAATTATTCAAACTAAAGAAACTAATAAACAAAATTTTTTAGTTATTTTTCGCAAAATAATTAAGTTAAAACTCGAGAATTGCACAATAATTAAATATTTAACAATTAATATTAAGTATTTGTTTATTTAAAACAAAATATATATATTTTAAAATACAAATAATATTTTTCGAGTCGAAGCAATTAGATTTTAACATAAATTGTTAAGTACTAAATATTCGAATCGAACAATTATTTTCGAAAAAAAATAGTATTACTATTATTAATCTATATTGTATCTAGATATTAAAAAATATATTAAAAGCTACTCTATATATAAATATATTAAATTATATTGCAAATATAAATATAATCTAATAAAGTTTCTATCTATTTTAAATTGTTATTAACAAAATATATTTTGCAACTTTATTATTTTTTTGTTGTTATATTATTATAAAGAAAAGATCTTCTAGTATATTTTAATAATAATTAATAAACTATTTAAGAATAAGAAGTTTATATTTATAAATTTTTTGAAAATTAAAATTGTTGTTTAGATCTTTATTAACTTTGTTCAATATATTAAGAACTTTTCAATTATTATTGTTTTTAATAGAAACACTTAATTTATTGCTTACTTCTAACAATATTTTTGCAAAAAATTAAAGATTAAATCTAAACTATTAATTGCGTTCTATTTGAAAATCGACAATTAAATCGAAAATATTAATATCGCTCTTAAGTAGTATTTTTGAACATATATGCAATACAATTAGAATAACTAAGTTAATTATCTTGCTATTGTCAAATTTGTCGCAAACAACTATATTAATAAGTCTACTAACTTATTATTTTTCTTTGTTATTAAAACCTATCTATTATAATTAGATTTAGAATTATTTAAAATCTTTTTTAACAATAATACGCTAAAAACTTGTTGCAACATAAAGAATATTAACAAAATTATTAAAAAGATCGAAGTTTTGCAAAACTTTCTTTGTTAAAAGCTTGTTTAAATTTAAGTTAAATAAGTAAAATTTGCTAATTGCAAATACGTTACAGTTTCAAAATTCAAAATCAATAATAAAATTATATTTAATATTCAAAATATTAAGACAACTCAATTATACAAATTTCTAAAATATAAGAATGCAAACTCTTATAAAATTATTCAAGCAATTAACAATTACGTCTACGAACTAGAACTCTCTAAATTAATAAAAATTTATCTAATATTCTATTTATAACTTTTGTATTTTAACAAAAACAAGTCTTTATTAAATTAACAAATTAAGCTTTTGTTATCTATTAATATTGTTAACAATATTAACAATAATTTCGAATACTATATTAAAGATATTAAGATATTACAATACAATATACGCAAAAATAATAATAATATAGATTTAAGTCTAATTGTTACTAATTATAGACACAAAATACTATAGTATTAAATTCTCTTTACAAACTACAGAAACTACAATAATAGATCTAAATAGCTAAACTATTTTATAGCTAACAATTGTTCTAACTTTGTTGTCGACTTCTATTACAAATGTTCCAATTCTAGACTAGATAGACTTTGTTCTCCAGTTACTCTCTAGATTTTCGCTCTCTAGTCTTGGATATACTATAGATAACGTCTAGCGTCTTGACATTTATAGTATTTATATCTATTTTTTGTATATAGTTAGTTCTACATAGCTAGTATTTTTGTCAATTAACTATATACTAGTTATCAAAGTTCTAACTTTAATATAATACTAACTATCTCTTTAAACACAATTTTGCAAATTGTACACTAAAAATACTTATATTTGCTATTTGTTTTTCGTTTTGCGAAATAAGTTCTAGATATAAAATTACTAGAACAAATGTTTTGCGAAACATAACTAAATTGCGACAATAAATATCTTTTAATTAATATGCAACTTAACAATATTTAGTTTTATTAACTCTCTAGTTAGCTTGTTAAAATAGATAAACAACAAATTGTTCTAGCTACAATTTAGTAAATTTGCTAAAATAAAATTAGTAAATTTGCTACAATAAAAAGACAACAAACTATTTTGACTTCAATTTAATAAATTTGCTAAAATAGTATTAGTAAGTTTGCTAGAATAAAATTAATAAATTTGCTAAAATAGAATTAACGAATTTGCTAGAATAAAATTAGTAGATTTGCTAGAACAATAATTATAATACAATTTTGTTGTTGTTTTTGAACAACACTTTTGTCTTTGTATATTAGAAGATTTGCTACATAACAATATAACACTTTAAACAACATTTATTTTTAATATCGAAAATTTTGTTTCGCAAATAATATAAATTCTTCAACATTTATATAATATTAAATATATTTAAGTTCGAATTTCTATTTTTGTTTACAAATATTTGTATTATTTGTATCTTATTTATATTTGCAATATAATTAACAAAAAATTAGTTTCGAAAAACAAAGTTAAATCTAGTTCTAGCAAGAATCGCAAGTTATTTAAGAAATTCTTAATAAATAAAAATTAATTAAAAATTAATATTATTTTTTATTACAATTATTATTATGTAAAAGTTCTATTAGATTAAAACAATTTTGAAAACAATTTAGAGCTCGAAAAG
>JAABUW010006461.1_pt1 | contig 14671 bp, 9 predicted proteins | sample 5560081 | NCBI WGS metagenome assembly JAABUW01 (sample SAMN10711882, study PRJNA513363) | rock metagenome | isolation source: Antarctica rocks | place: Antarctica: Victoria Land, Knobhead sud
TGAAATAAAGGCAAGACTGAGTTGTCCCACCGGTAGACATCCATCTAGCAGGGCTTCCTGTACTAGGCTACTGGCAGTTGCCGTCATCTTGCAATGAATTGCTGCTAGAGCGAGAAGTTACCTGCAGATGCGGGCGCCCTCAGCCCGATCATGACTAAAAAGCGTCCAGCTGGAAGTTTGCAAGGACGCGTGGGTCCAAAATGGTTTCTTGCGCCAGCTTGCCGCTGCGCTGCTTCGCTGTGCACCTCGCTACACGTGTGTGGCAATTTCACACAGGGACCTAACATGGCCGCTCTGATTGCAACGGGCCGACGACGGGGCTGCAACAGCATAATCTATTAGGTACTGAGCAGTATTGGCTGTCGGAGCCGTTTGGTCTCGGATAGCACTTCCCAAAGCCGTTTGTGATCAACTAGCACTATCATTGGTCAGGACTTGGGTCGGATCCAAGTACAATTGACGGAGGCGCGACAGGTAGGACACAGTATGCTGCATGCTGCACCGCTGCGCGAGCATCATGCTGCGCGTTGTGTACATATCCAAGCGCAAGTCTATAAAACCTGACGAATGTTGTCTGCACTTGGAAACAGTTGCTTCAGCTCGGCGCTTGAAGCCTGGCGTTTTCAAGCATACCGTAGCTGCAACCCAGGGTGGGGTCGTCGGCCGTCTGGTGAGACACACTTGTCGTTCACGCAACAGCAACACACGGTCCCCTTTTGCGATGCAGCTAAATGGGTCTGTTGGCTGCGCGTGTCTAGTGTGCGTATCATTTGTTTCGTGCATCTGAAAGTCTTAACCCACAGGCGCAATAGCAGACTAGGCATAGCGCCCGACAATCGCAGGTGCCACTGTCACATAAGCGTAGCTGAGCACGTCACTCAAACACTATACATGCTTGCAGGGCACAAATATGCTAGGCAGTTGCGGGTTTAGGGATGCCAAGAGAGGATGGCAAAGGACACAGGAGAGTCTAGGCCAAGCTTGCCGGCATAGGCACAGTCGGCTGATGCTGCTTGCCCCTTGTCTATTCATCTTCCTTTTGCTTCTCTGGAGTCCATCAGTGAGTACTCCCCCAAAAGCCAAGCTTGTTGCAGCAAAAAAGCTATATTTGCAAGCTTGCAAAGTTGTCGCTTCAGCCAGGTTTCATGAGATGCATCATACCAAATTGATATGTAATGCTGTTGCCAGATTGCTCTGCCCATACTGCATATCTGCACAAGAACCCAATCAAAAAGTCAGCATCACACGATGCAGCCCAACCCGTTCCTTACTGGCTGCATCTCACCAGCTGTAGTGCTGGAGCCTTCAAGGCCTGCTGTGCTTGCCCCTAGTATGAAAGTGTTGTGATTCCCATTGTGCGCTGGTGGCCGTCTTCCAGCAACCAATGCTGGTGACATGTCTAGACATATGTTAGCTTGCATACAGAAGCAGACAGGGTCAGCAGGGCCTTTGACAAGTGCCCACTGAGCGCATCAGCTGAGTAGCAAACCATGGCTGGCTGCTTTCAGCTCAATCAAGTTGCATCAGGCGGCCTGCAAAGTCATTGGCAACATATGTCAACTCTCTGCCTGATGTGTGCACATTGCATAGATCTGTATACTTGTATGCTGCGCAGGTGCATCCTGGCTTGAGTGTGAGAATTGAAGCTCACACTCAGAAGTCCAATGAGTCGCACAGAGCCATGGAAATGTCGTCCATTGCAGCTCAGGACTCTACCAGAGCAGCAGATGTGGCAGCTGATGACTTCACTTTGGACATAGTTGATGGCCTGATTGACTCATTAGCTGCGCCTGCACCTTCCTTCGCCCAAGATCATCAGTCAGGCTACTCAGGATCCCATGTGAGAGCTGACTCAGACGCAGACGTGAGTCATGAGCATCACAAAGTAGAGGCAAAGGAGGAGCTCCAGTCTGTTGGGGTGCTGCAACAGCATCTGCAGAATGCCTCTGCAGCAGCACAAAAAGCCACATCAGCTGCTGTCCAAACCCTAGAGCTAATTCAGCCGTCCCTAAACCTGAAGCCAAATTCCAGCTCTACCCTCGTCAGCAACTCTCCCCCCTCACCTTTCGTGCCAGCTTCCACTGACTCCACTGGATCAGCATCCCAGGTCCACATGGGCTTCAACAATACAGTCATCCATGACTCATACTCTTCTGGAAACTTCTCAGCCGTCAATAGCACGGATGCGGTGCCAATTAGTGAGATGCCATCAAGCACTCCAGCAGATTGGGCCCAGATCATTGAAGATGATCCCTCAGATGATCCGTTGCTCCCCACCACGTCAGCATCAGCAGACAAGGTGCACTCAGAATCTCATACTCAGGGTCAGATGACTGTTGACCCAAATGGGTTAGCAGACATTGCAGGATACATCAGAGAATCAGACGCCCATGCTGCGACAGTTGAGATTTTGGACCTGAACTCAGATTCTAAATCAGCTGAGTCCAATTACGGCAGCTCTGAAGAAGATGAGCAGCTCAGCTCAGTATGGCGCAGCTCTGAGCCTGCAAGCATTGAGGAAGCAAGCCCTGAGCAGCTGAGCTCTGAGCCTACGACCTCTGAGGCAGGCACTGAGTCTGAGTCTGACTGGATCTCGGTAGACCCATATTCTGCAGATCTGCAGGGGATGATCCACCCCACCAGCAGAGTTTTCAGAGCTCCTGGCAAGTAAGTACACTCATACCTTTGTACTCTGAGCTGACACATTGTTTCACTGTGTCTAACCTACAAACTGAGTACCTGGCAAAGTTGCACATTAACATCAGAAGTCTATACTTTGCTTCACTGTGCCTTTGCTTTTTTGTGCGTCTGTATCTGTGTGAGCACAGCTGCACCTTTGTTACAGCTTGCACTGTTGACTGAAGTGTTGTATTGTCCAGTTCCATTTACTTGATGTCCAGCCCTGAATGTTTTGCCACCATGCAGAGCTACAGCAGAACAGATTATCTGCCTTACATCAATCCATGATGCATTTCTGCAGGTTTTCTGTGACAAGAGATGACCTGGTTGTTGCAATGCCGACTGATAAACGGCACTTCCCAATTGTGGAAGCGAGCAAAGCGTGGAGGAAGGACATGCGCACATTTGTGGCCTTGGCAAATGAGACAGTTGCTTCTGAATATGCTCATTTTGGCGACTCCCCAGAGGTTTGGGGTTACTACCCAGATGATGAACCCCTGAAGGGGTTACACCCGGGGGACAGCAGGGCCGCCCTCACACCCTTTCTGGCTCATGAGGTATGTAACATTCCCTTACACAGATCTTACACAGTTTTTGCTCAGGCAATACAACTGTTGCATACACGGCCTTTTGTGTAACTTCTGGGCAAATGCAGAGTTGCCATTGCCTCAATCTGTTTGTTGTGGAACAATGCCCCCCTGCGCAATCATTCTATTTGTCTTATTCTCAAAAGTAGGTGGCAACTTGAATTCACTGTACAGTCATTGGTGAGTGATGTCCTACAACCAGACAGCAGAAATGATTTTGGTCTACAACCACAGCTTGCACCTCATCCTATTGCTGACAAGATTTGCTCACTTTGTGCTTTGTCTTGTTTGTTTCCATATCCTGTCACACTATATTTTGTACCCAACCAGCGTTGTATTGAGTACTACATTATAATTGCATGAAATCCCATAGCAGTACATCTGTTTGACCAATGTCGACGCAGGGATTATTTGACTGAGTGCAGGCTTTTGAGGGGGACTATAAATGGATCCTGTATGGGGATGACGACACCTTCTTCTTCGTGGATGGTGTGCTGGAGCTTCTGCAAGACTTTGACCCTTCATTACCCTACTTCATCACAGGTATGACATACCTGTCATCCCCTCCAGAGCTGCTGCTGCGCTCATGTCACAGATCAGCCTGCACAGAATGACATAACAGGACAGCTACGTTGTCATGACACACCACGGCTTGCATTGCTTTGCAGTCCACATTGTCAGGGCTGAGGGCCACATGCAGTGACATGCTCTAGGGTGCATAGCACAAACCCCAGATTTGACTGCTTATCACAGCAACAATGGCAGCATTGGCATTGCCTACTGGCATGACATCTGCAGCTATCCATGCTAGATATTCTCTACTGCTGCAGCATATGAGTTGCAAAGCAGGACTGACAAAAGCTGACTGTACAGATCATTACTGGTGGGGAGATGAGCTGAATGAGAGCATGAATTACCATCCACATGAGAGGGCGCCAAGGTGCCTACCATGTCACTGGACTCAGGAAGACGAGGAACGGTCGCTGAGGGCAGATGGCTACCGGCCCTTCCAGCCCTACATAGGCTGCCCCTGCACAGCTGAGCGGATCTGCAAAACGGATGATCGGGGCTACTTCGATGATGCATGCGAAATGCCTGTCTGGAAACCAGACACCGAAGGCCGAGACTTCAGGGTTTACACGTAGAGTTTCTGTATCAACTGTCCTGTTATGACCATTTTGCCTTGATATGGGATCACAAAGCGGCGGCAGCATTCATAGCATGCTACTTCAGGCTTTCATGGTCATCCAGGCTGCTTCTGCCTGAATGCAGAATGCATTGTCATGTTCATCTACCCCATGGTATCTGCATTCACTGGTACACAAGCTGCTTTGCTCTTCTTGTGTCACCAGGGTAGATGACCAGCAATCATGTCATTGACCCCAGACTCAAAATCCATACCCTGCAGCATCAAACATACATGGATGAATGCCCAAACTGCATGCAATGACTGTCTTGTGAACTGCAGGATGCATGGGGGTGCAGGGGCTTTGATGAGTATAGGTCTGATGGAGCGGCTTCCTCTCAGCTTCATGGACAGATGCATGAAGGATCTCACAAGATCATCCGGCGGCGATGCACTGATCAGCGTGTGCCTGTGGCGAGCCGGATACGCATTCACAGACCCTGGTTACAGCTTCTATCACTGGGAAGCTAAATCATTTGATCCAGGCCCAGAAAACAGCACTGCATTGCTAGCATACTTAGAAGATGCCATCTCCAACAATTCAGACCAGTACTCTCTGGTAAGCAATTTCATCCAAAACATCAATGCCGTTGCATCCCTGCACGGGTGTTGTTGTGTTGTGCACTGCCAATTGAGCATCTGTAGTAAACTTGCCGATTTTGCTAGCTGTTCCATATCCATACTCCCCCTTTGCGATGTTGATGCATCTAAGCAAATCCCAAGAGCTTCTCTTCATGTCATGCTTTGTGCATTTCAACAGATGCTTCATGACGGCCAAATGTCATGCAGATGGGCATTTGAATGGATAGATCTTTTGTCTGGGTGCTTGCATGGTTGCATATAGATATCAAGCCACATTTGAGGCCCTGTCATTGCCTACAGCGTCTTGTTCAGTGTCTTGTCATGTTGCATGACCTACCTGACATGTTAAGGTGCTGTGTTGCTGTCTGCAGGAGTTGCTGACTCACATGGCAACATCTCACCTCAGGTCAGCTACGCAAGGGATTGACGGCGTCGTTCAAACTATGAAACATCTTGCTGACATGTATGATAATTGGCGCCAAAGGGTGCATTCAGTCATCTCCATGACTCAGATGCACGCTGGGCAGCATCAAAAAGTGATTCCCGCCCTTCAGGCCACCACCGGCATTGCTAATTGGCGTCGGTGATGCTGCAATGACTACCATGGACAGCAGGTATGTCTGCAGTTTGAGGCCTGCCATTGAAATGCATTGCATTGAGCATTGTCTGCTGGACCATGCACATCAAGGAGCAATCCAGTCACTTGCTGCCCCACATCTGGAGGTCATGGTGCACTGTTTGGCAGATAGTGGTGGGTATTGGATGACTGACAGGCTCAGGAAAGCCCACTATAGACAACTGGTGCGCCATTGCAGACAAGGCGTTGTCAGTTGGCATTAACAATTGGCTCACCGCTTTCAAATTTGAAAAGACTTCCCTAATATTAGTGCTGTTGCTGCTGCTGCTGCACCTGAAATACAATCTGGACAACTTTCGTATGAAATGGGTGGAATTCCGCTTCATTTAGCAAAAACAGGTTTGCAAAACATGCTTGACTGATGCTCTCTTCACTGCCCACAGGTTTCCAGTTGCCACTACGGTCCTAAGTCATCCAGTATACATCAACGAACGGAGCCTTCTCTGACTTAACAATACGTCTCGAGAGTGCGTATGTGTACCAAAAGCATAGCTAACAAAGTTGAAGCGTCGTTTGGCCAAAGGTCTTTGTATCGATCTGCTAAATGAACAGTCAAAGAATGACAAGATGCCGTTGTTGGTTGTCCCATCAAAAAATGAGAACCTTCCAGGTGTGTCGCTAAAGGCTGAAGCGCCGCAGCGTGTATCTAGACTGTTATTTCATTGTTTGAATAAATGTGAGAATGTTACATACATGCCACTGGCTTGAACGCTCAATGTTTGATTAGCAATTGTGTATTTGTTTGCATGTCAATGCATAGCCTTAGGAGCATAGGCAATGGTGAAGGTTGCAGGTTAGATTGTACGAATGATACCAAGTGCTGCTATATTAGGTGGCCAGTTTAGATGTGTTTGTGTATGAAAGCTGATGTAGCAACGTTGGCACTGACTTCTTGCATTTGAGTGCTTTCCCTGTCTCAGGTAGAACGCCCAGCATCACTGATGTACTGTGCATGCAATTCAACTCGTCCAAAAGGTCTTCGTGCTGAGCACTAGCCTATCTACCAGTACAGTTTCTGTTACATGATACCACATTTGCAGACCATATCATACCACTTCTGTGTCGGGGCGAGCATTTGCCGCCTTGTTTGCATTGCTCTTGCACAGGATGCAGTGATTTTGGGGAAAGCAGGATGGCGGCGGCAGCTTTGCTTCCTTGCCCATCATTGCAGTCGTCAGCATAAAAGTCCATAGCATGTATTAGTCATGGCATCACTCATTCCTGCATGCCAAGCCTGCTTCGATTCGAAGCCTTCGAACGCCTACCTGGCATCGTTGCTCACAGCATTCACAGCGATCAGGCCAGCATGCAACATCAGCGCCACATCATGCGTCGAGCACTGATGTGCCTAGGTAACATCAGCAAGAGAAGCTAATCGGTTTTGGTACATGTTTCGCTCACACCAGAGCTCATACCTCACGCAGCGTTGAGCAACCGAATGCTGAAGGCGCTTTGTTTGCCCGTCAAAACTTCATTCAGAGGTTACTCAGAGGTTGATGCTCAAACCTTATCAGTCTCCGAGCGTCGACAACGAGTTTCCAAGCGAGTGGCTTATGTCACACGCGCTGTATATTTTGGTATACAGCTTGTGTGCCTCGTGATACTACTGCGTTCGGACTCTGGGCTGGGAACAAGCTGGAGGAGACAGCAAGCAAGCTATGCCTGGAGTTTCCTTGCTCTTCTGGCTCTGAATTTTGTGCTCTATTGCGCACTCTGTGCATCCAACCCCGGCTTCTTACCAATCAGAGATGCGGACCCAGAGCAGGCTCCTTTACATTCTGACGCAGCTGAGCAGGCAGGCAATGACACGCAAGCTTTGCTGGGTGCACCAAACCAGAGGGATAGCTATGGTCCACTGCCATACCCCACTAACTACGCCAACTACATCAATCTGACTGCTCTCGGGAGAGATACAGCTGAGTCCAGAGCCAGCTCTCTTCCTTGGTGGGATCTGCCAAACCCAGGTATGCCAACAAGTCCAGTTCTGCTCTGGCAAGATCATACAACTGAGGCTGCTGTGCACTGCTTGTTTTGTGTTATCTAGCAAGAGGACTAAGAAAGCTGTTGTCACAAGACACCCTGCAGTAGCTTAGGCATCAGCATCTCAAGGCGCTGCTTCAGCTCAGTCTGCTGATCTGATGAGTGCATATGTGCACTCTAGCCAGGGCATCTGCATCATGTCTAATTGCAAGTCTCAACTGCAGGCCACATGAGCATTCCACACTGTAAGGTCTTGTCTGCCGCAGCTTTGAACCAAAAGAAGAGAAACGTTCAAACTTTTTTTGGCTTACAGTAGACAATGGATGCAGGTCGCTGGTGTGAATACTGCCATGCATGGCAAGAGCTGAGGGCAAAACACTGCCATGTCTGTGCGCACTGTGTCAGACGCTTTGACCACCATTGTGCCTGGATTAACAACTGCGTGGGAGAGCAGAACCATGCCAGGTGACATATGACATGCTTTGCAGCCGCCAGTCTCATCAGGCACCTACCCTGTCGACGTTTTCTCCCTGCGTTGTCTACCCCAGAAGAGTCTAATTGCTGGTTTGGTAGATGTCCTCTGCCATCATGCACTCACAAGCAGGCCTGACTGGATCACATTTTACTGTTGGTTTCAGTGCTTGAATGCAGATTGGCTCCTGTGCAACATCCCAAGTCATGTGCATCTTTATGATGGTCCACATGGTCCTTTGCTTTGCAGGTTTTGGTATTTTCTGACAATCCAAGGTGTTTTGGCCACATGGGCTTTGCTGGATGCAATCTCAGCATGGAATTTGCATCCACAACTGACACACGGTCTCCTACCTGGATTTCAAGTTTTGTTTCGATGATTTCTGCTCAGACTCAGCCCCGGCAGGCAATGTTTCAGAGTCCACTGCAAGCCACTAGAAGGTCTAGGAACAGTTGATCAAAACTCACATGCTAGGCCATATGATCTCTATATACATCTCTCTATACGTGTCAAAATTGTGCTGCCATAAGAAAAGATGAACAAAACACAGAAACTGATTGCACGTGCCATGTTTGACCCAAACCTATGTGCCGTGTGGTCAGCAGTGTATAAGCTGCAGAAGAGATGCGGAAGACATCATGCCAGAAAGTTGGCACTACAAAAAAGAGTAGGCCAAAGGCAGCCCAGGCATATCTAACAGTCAGATCCCTCTTCAGCACACAAGCCACGAGGAATGCATGCTAGTCATGTAGCCACAAACTGAATACAATTATGGAAAGGCTGTAAGCGGGAGTACATAATAATAATCATCATACACAGCATAATAATGCTACACATTACTCCATTCACTCGTCTCTTAACCATGTGTCTGCCTCAAGTGTGAAGCGCAAACATTATTATAATATGTCAAATACATGTTTGCCCACCCACAGACCAAACACGATAAGAACTTGCACAGACCAAACTGATCTGCCTACGCAGCACATCAGGTGCTATCTTGTGAGCCTGAATAGGACCTGCCTTTACCTAGGCTGCTTTGCACACCTTCGTGAGTCACACTCTCTTGTACGTTCCCCATAGTCCTTACTACGGCGAGTGACTGCCACGGGTTCATCAGAGTTGAAATCCATGTCGAGGCTTTCTCTGATGTCACACTTCCGGTGTCCCAAGAAATCCTTGCTTTGCTGTGGTGACTCAATATAATCCCAGCTGAAGTTGGCTTCATTGACCGTTCCTTGTTCATACCCTGACCTTTCCTTCAGACCCTGATTTGGTAGCTGATCTGACGGATGCTGTGTGTGAGCAGCTTGCACGCCACCTGCTATGCTTGGCACATCATTGACAAGCCTGCCCTCTTTTGGCATCAGCATTTCAGCATCCTGCAAGATCCCCCAAAGCATGTCTACGCTTCTGGAAAGCAGTGCTGATTTGAGTGAAACGCTACCAGCGTACACACTGAAATGTTACAGAAATCTCAGCGATACAGTATAGATCTGCATTGCAAGGTGGAGCGTCAGGCAACTCACCTGGTGCCCTCCCCTCATTGGGAACAACGCCTGGACAGCATCTTTGTACTTAGAGGCTATTGGTGCCTGCAGGTCAAGGTGAATAACCACTTAGTGTCAGGAAATGCCTTACTGCCAGCCTGTGTACAACAACCTACACAAATGCATTGCAGCAACAGCATGGTGCGGAGCGCTTGCCTGCGGCGCCAAGGCAGATTGTCCAAGGTGGGGAGCCTTGCCACTGTGAGAGAATGCAGCTGGGTTTGGCAGAACAGCAGGAGCAAATAACAAAGATTGCTGAGCAGATTTGCGTTGAAGATGTCGTGCGGAAGCTGCAGAGCTTATTAGGGCCGTATCTGGCATAGCAGAATGCAGCCCGGTTGTGCTGCAAGCTGCTGCTGACCCTGCTGAAGCATAAGAGCTGTCAACTCCAGCTGACCCTGCCTTCTGCTTGGATGCAAGGCTGAGACTTGTTGCTGAAGCAACTGAATCCACAGAGTTGATTGGAGATGGCTCGATGTTGATATCGTCGGGCACAGCATGCTGCTCGCACGACAAAACGGCGTCTGGCTGCCGTGTAAGGCCAGATTGCATGAGGCTCGAAAGTTTGGTGTCCGCTGTAGCAACTGAACTCGGACGTGCAGAGTCAAAAGGAACCTGCGTCTGGCCTTTGTCTTTACTGCACACAAGGAAACATGTTAGAACCCCTGCATGCGATGCTGTCCGCGAAAGCTAGGGAAATGTTTAAGCAACAGCACTGAAAACGTGTGCTGAAGACGAGGACCAAGAGACCTGCAGCATAAACTCCTTCGAGGTCGTTTTTTGGATCTTTGCAAGGTCAGTTACCAGGCGACCTCGTCTTCGAGCACGTATTGCCTGCTGCAAGCGCCAAAGCACTGCATACTCACTCATCAACAAGTGCACAGGCAGGTCCTGACCATGGCTGGGCCTACCTTGACGTGCTGACTGACCAGCTCTGGATGCAATGTTCAGGTGCACGACCTGCAACCGGAAAACCGCCAACGTCTCATGGGAGATATTCCCCAATCCCTAATTTCATTGGGGTGCTCGCAAAGTTCGTAGGTGACAGGAAGGTAAATCATGATGACTCATCTTCACAGGTGGCATGACGTCACGCCAAAAGGGCAGTGACATTCGGCCCCAACTCCCTAGATGTGCGTGCGATTGAGACAGATTTTACCACTTCGGTGTCATCATGAGCTTGCCTGGCCGACATTGAGCTGAACACCATATCTACTGTTCAGTGAAAACCGTCTTTTCAGTGAACACGGTAAATTAGTACCACAAGAAATTTGCACCAACTCTCACATGACTATCACATTATGCCATGGCACATGCACCTTTGCTGGATCCTGAGCTGTTGACCAATTGCAATAACTTCACGTCACAAGGAACAACAATGCAAACACATTGTGCATGAACATGCTTCAACACACAAACATACAGTGACAATAACAGTTATTGCCGGTCATCTCATCACAAAAGTAGGCCTCTAAATGGGCCACAGGAGAAATAAGCTTGCAATGCTAATTAGGACTCGCAGTTGAGTGTTGTAATTGCAACCACATAGCTGAGTAGCCCTGGCCCAAATTTGAGATACTGGCTGCTGAGTTGTATACAAAGGCTTGCATCTAGCAGGCGTGCAATCTAAGTGAGCTTGCAAAGCTCTGGCACAATTTGATTGTCTCTTCAGTGAGTCTCTGACAGAGCAAGCCTGAAGTGGTTTCAGGCACAGAACCAAACAGAGTGTGCGAGGTCTCTGGTGCAGGACAACGCATACAGTGAGCCGTTCAGCATACAGTGAGTGTACAGTGTTCATCAGTGCCATCAGCTGCCAACCATTCCAGCTGGACATTTACTCTGGCTTTGGCACCTGCAATGACCAAGTCTGACATTGCAGATCCAAATGGTGGCAACTCATATATCAAGCAAGCATTGCAACATCTGTGTTGCAAAGCTCGAGATGTGTCAGTGCGGCATGTTACTTTCTGCAATGTAGAGACATCAGCAATGCCACAACAAGGGCAATGTGTTGTTGCAATGGCATCAGAATGAGCACATGTATGCAACGAACTTGTGTCCACTTGCATTGCTCATACGCATCAAGCACCCTGACTGTCATGCTGAGCTATCTGTCTCACCTGTGCATGCTGCAGCCGGTGCTGCAGCTCCCTGACTTGTTGCTGAAGCCGAATGGTCTGTGTAAAAGATGCCCCTGCACTACTTGGTCTGCTGCCTGCAGTGCAAGGTAGCTGACTCTCAGAGTGAACTGCATATCAGCTCCTGCACCCTCGAACAACTGGCAAAAACAAGCTTGGGGTTTCTGTATTGCGTCTGTACTCTGCAGCAAAAGATCACTGCACTGTTGGCAACAGAATCGCGAGCTAGCATGATGCTCAGGACTGCTGGGCATTGTCTGGACGCATGGCAAGGTGTTGCAGGCAACACACTGCAAGACAGCAATCAGCGTCGCCCAAGAATTGGAGCATGCATTCCACATGCTGATGCTGCCTGAACGAAGCAAGCATGTGCTGCTGTGCTGTGGCTAGCCATGCGCCGTCTGTTTGTCCTGCACTGCTGTTGCGCCTTTGTGTTGCTGTGTAGGCCATTGACATGTGTGTGCAGTCACCTTGCAGCCTTCCTGACACACACAGCTTGACCACATTGACATATATGACTATTGGTATGCTGACTGCCAAAACAGGGCCTCATGGGAGCAGGGAGCTACTAAGGACTGAACATACCTGACCTAGGGTGCATGAGTGAATGAATGAATAAATGATTGGATGAATGAACAAATGACCGGATGAACGGACGAATGGAGGAATGGAGGAATGGAGAAATGAACGAATGAATGAAGGAAGGAAGGAAGGAACAAATGAGGGAGTGAGTGACCGAGTGAATGCATGCATGCATGAGGGAAGGCATGAAGGAATGAATGAATGCATGCATGGATAAAAGGACAAGGAGATTGCAATCAAGGAGTGCTGCCTAATACGCCTCAGGTGGTGTGGCGCCACTTCAATCAGGAGCACCAGAGCCTCATCTGGCGAGTCACAAGTTCTGCCATTTCCAACAAATCTGCTCACTCCGCAGGCCTTACCATGCACGTCTAGCTTGAGGGCCTTGGCCGCTACCAACACCCCCATGGCTTTCATGGCTGCAGCGTCTCTGGCTACAATGGTGTGCAGCCTTTCCACTTCTCCCATTCTGTCAGTCAGCTGCTGCCACCCCCTGCCTTCATAACTGCTGCTGCTAGGCATGGCGCTATTCGGCCTGCCAATCAACCCTGAACAGCCAGAGGAGACTGAGTGTAACAAAGGCTGCCTGTAACAAGGATGACAGTAAGAAAGTTTGCCTGCAAGAAAGGCTGCCTGTAATAAAGGCTGCCTATAAGAAAGGCTGCCCGTAAGAAAGGATGCCTCTGTCAGAAATGCTGCCTGTCAGAACGACTGCACGCAAGACAGGATGACAGTGCCAGAGTAATGCGACTCTGAAGCCTTCGCTCAGTTCTGTGAGTCAGCTGCTGCTGCTCTGCTAGGCATGGCAGTACACAGGCTGCCATTCATGCCTGCAACACCAGGGAAAGGTCACACTATGCAAACTCCATGCGCTCCTTGCAAGCATTGCTTCACAATCTGTTTCGTCTTCCTCATGCATGCTCTGGACATGTGAAATGCGATTTAGCTGTGCAAAGTAGATGATGTTTGTGGCGCAGGGTATGCTACTGGGGAGGCACTACATAGGCAGCTGTGAATTGACACAGACCAAGGCACTGGGGATCAGGTGGTCCCCCACAGAAACTCATGAATCCATGTTTCTGGATGTCGATAATCCTGACAGAAATGCAGAAATCAGGTGTGGGCTCTGCAACTGTGCCACCATACTTATCACAGTGACTTTGGGGACTACAGCAGATCCCAAGGGATGGCAAATCACGACTCGGGGTCAAAAATCATTCATCATCAATATGGGTACTAGTAGCACCCCAATGGTCATAGGCTCAACCCTGAGAAGTTATAAAAGATATGTACTTGGGTGATGACATAAAGCATGCTCATATAAGAACATCATGCTCACAAAAGACTAACACACACAACAGATACAAGTGCAATTATGCATTTGTCTGTTGGTGATGAGTGTGTGTCTGTATACCTGAACCCCTGCCCGCCCATGGGTGCTGCCTCCCACGCTGGCTCAGACAGACCTCTTGATTCTGGCTCTGTAGAGCCAGCAGCTGTGCTTGCTGTGCTGCATTTGCAGCTCTGTGAACTTCCCCTTGCTGCACTAAGTCGCCCTGAGCAGCAACACCATCCTATTTCACACTGCAAAGCGAGCCGCTGACATGCGTATTTGTATCCTGTTAACGCCAGTAAGATAAACAACTACACATATTTTGTTATTGTTGACTGTCAGTGATAAAGTAGGCCTTCAGAGGAGTACAAAGGCCCCTTCGCAGTGAGGACATGTGCAGATGCATTTTGCAAATTGGACAGTGGATCAGTAAAGCTTTATCATAGGCTGTATCATGGGCAGCTAACATGTACTGACACGTACTGTCACCAAGTGAGCATCAACAGTGCCTTGCATGCTCAGCCTTGAGTCTATCTTGTTGAGCTGCGCCATGCATCTTCCTCTTTATAATCAGCTGACTAATGGTCCTTGATTTGTAGCTCAAGTTTGAGACAACAAAGTGACGCAATTACGCTTCTGCATTACCTTCAGCGCATGTACTTGAGCTGCATCATGCATCTTCCTCTTTGTAATCAGCTGACTAATGGTCCTTGATTTGTAGCTCAAGTTTGAGACAACAAAGTGACGCAATTACGCTTCTGCATTACCTTCAGCGCATGTACTTGAGCATCATGTGCTGCTGCTTGCTCCTGCAGCTGCTGATGCAGCTGCTTGATGACATCACCCGCCATCCTGGCTTGCTCATCAGCTTCTACCCTAGATGCCTCAGCTGCAGCCTGGGCTGTCTTGGCACCTTCCTTGTCAGCTTCTGCCTGCTGCTGCTGCAGC
>JAABUW010006465.1_pt1 | contig 14667 bp, 13 predicted proteins | sample 5560081 | NCBI WGS metagenome assembly JAABUW01 (sample SAMN10711882, study PRJNA513363) | rock metagenome | isolation source: Antarctica rocks | place: Antarctica: Victoria Land, Knobhead sud
GCATCAAGACCATCAAGCGGGCTATGTATGGCCGCGCCGGCTTCAAACTCCTCCGCGCCCGCGTCCTGTACGCCGCATGAACCCGAAACGACAGCACGGGAAGTGCGGGAGAACCCAAAAAGGGATCAGAAATTTCGGTACTAAATATGCCGCCGCCAGCCTTGACCCCATTCTGGACCCGGCCACCACGGGTTGCGGAACCTGTCCGGCATCGTCAACGCCGACGGCACTGTCAGCCTGTTCGCCATCACCGACCTGGTATCCGCCACGGCCCTGCCGGGCGGCGAGGCGTTCACGACCATCGCAGCACCGACCTACGCCACCATGTATCGCGGCGTCAGCCAGGTGCCGTTGGCGGCAAGCACGGCGGTCCCGGAACCCCTGTCACTTGCCGTCATGGGCACCGGCCTGCTCGGCATATTTTCGGTGCGCCACCGCCGCTAGAGCAGGTTGCGGTCGGCTCCAAACGCAGTGCAACCGGAGCCTGACCTGCAAGCGCCTGCTTGCAGGTTCATGACCGAAGCAGCTGCTTCTAGACTTAAAGGTATGCCGCTACAGGCCATCATGGGTGGCCAGCATGGTCATGCCAGTCATCCCGTCGGGTTGACACCGCCAGCAGCGAACCCCTAGAAATCCTCCTCCCGCCAGGGGGCGCGTAGCTCAGCGGTAGAGCATTCGCTTCACACGCGAAGGGTCACAGGTTCAATCCCTGTCGCGCCCACCACCCGGTGCCTTCGGGGGAACCCCGGCCTCTCCCAAATCCCACCACAACCCGGCGAACGCGGCGACACCCTCCCGTGCCGGGGCGATCAGCAGATGTTCGTTGGGTCCGTGCTGGCGGCAGCCATTGTAGCTGTGCGGCACCCAGGCCAGCGGCGTGCCCAGCAGGTCCATGAACACGTCCCCTGGTAGGCCGCCGCCGCTGTTCGGGATCAACTGGACCGGGCGGCCCAGGCTGCTGGCCATGCTAGCCGCCACCCAGCTTACCCAGGCATTATCTGGGTCGGTGCGGCTTGCGGCCATGCGGACGCCGTGCGGCACGAGCTGCACCTCGGGGAAGCCTGCCGCATCCAGGTACGCCCGCAGCGCCGGGACGAAGCCGTTGGGGTCTACATCCACGGTGTAGCGTATCTGGCAGTGCGCCCGGGCGTTGGGCGAGACGGCATTGACTGGGGACTCCGGCTTGCCGGAGGTCATCGCCAGCACGATGAAGCTGGTCCAGGCATACACCTTCTCGGCGGCGGTCAGGCCCGGCTCGCCCCATTCCGGATCTATGGTGGCTGCGCCGCCCTCCGCGGTCAGTTCCAACCCGGCCAAGGCGCTGCGTACCGCGGGAGGGATGGCGGGAGGCAGCCAGCCCGGCACCAGGATGCGGCCATGCCGGTCGGCGATGGCGGCGATGGCATGGGCCAGGATGATGGCCGGGTCGCGCGTCATGCCGCCCCAGTTGCCGGAATGTACGCCGCCGGGCCGCAGGTCCACCATCAGGTCGAAGTGGTAGCTGCCACGCGTGCCGGTGGAGAGTGTCGGCGTTCCGGCCTGGACGCGTGGTCCGTCGCTGGCCAGCAGCACGTCGGCGGCCAGGGCGTCACGATGCATGGCCACGAACTCGCGCAGGCCGGGCGACCCCACCTCCTCCGCCGTTTCCAGCAGCAGCTTGAGGGTGAAGCCGAGCCGGCCGCCGCGCTCGGCGAGCACGGCCTCCAGCGCAGTCAGGTTGATGGCGTGCTGGCCCTTGTTGTCGGCGGCGCCGCGGCCATACCAGCGGTCGCCCTCACGCTGCAGGGTCCAGGGGTCGCGGCCCTCAGCCCATTGCCCCTCCATGCCGAGTACGGTGTCGCAGTGGCCGTAGGTAAGGATCGTCGGCCCGGTGTCCTCCCTTCGTATCGCCAGCAGGATCGGGCCGTGACCGGGCTTGGGATTGGGATGCATCTCGACCGAGAAGCCCATCCGCTGGAGCCAGGGGCTGATTGCATCATCGAGATAGCCTTGCAGCGCGGCTGCATAGGCCGGGTCTTGCGAGGTGCTCTGGACTGCCACTAGTTCATGCAGACGGGCCTCGAACCCGCCTTCGTCGAATTCCTGCAACGCGCGGCCAATTGCTCCCGCTTTGGTGCCGTTCATGCCGATTTCCTTGGTTCCAGCAGTGAATGTGGCACTGAGCGGCCACGCTGACCAAGCCGGCCAAACCCGGGCCGATTTGCCGTGCCATGGCGCGAGGGGCATGATCCAACTCATGTCCCGCCTTGCTCTCCTGCTGTTTCTAGCCGCCTGTGCCAGCCCGACGGCCTCCACTGACGGCGAGTGGTTCGGCGAGATAACGCCGGACCATGCGGGGCCAAGCTGTCAACCTGGCCGGGTCAGTCTGATGTCGAAACATGCCTCCGTTTTGTTTACCCCAAACGAGGGCACACAGACACTCGCTGGAGCGGTCACGCCGGAAGGAACCGTGTCTGCCAGCCGGAGCACGACCGGGGCGGACAAAAAGCCATATACCGTAACGCTTGCAGGGAGGGTGGAGGATGGCTCGCTTACCGGCACTTACAAAACGCCTCCTTGCCAATATGCAGTCAGGCTGCGCCGATCTTAAGCATCATTTCGGCTGTACGCCTCTTGCGCCTCCGGCTGCTCCCGGGGGAGGGATCACTGGCATCGTTCCTCCAGTGGGCGGTCGGATCACTGCCGCATCACCACTGACTGGCGGAGGTACGACTGGCGACTTGGCAGAGGTGTCCGGCAACGGCCTGACTGTCTGGGTGTCGCCGCCCGCGCCCGGCGGGATCGTCGGAGCAATCCGCTCCGGCGGAGCTGAAGGAACCGATGTTTGGGCCTGTGCAGATCTGGCCAGAATCAGGCCCAGCGCAAGCAACACCGCGAGCAGAACCCAGACCCAATCAGGTTGCGGCTGCGGCCTGCGACGCCGTAGTGCAATTGCCACCGCCTGTGCACGCCTCGCTCCTTGCGACATTCCGGCACTACTCCTCGCGTCTCAGCCTCGATACATCCCGATATGGGGCTGATACGCGGCTGGCGCGGGATGGTAGCAGCGGCACACGGCTTCGTGTCCGTCCAGGCCCTCGGCTTTACTTGGCTAGCCAGTGCGCCCGACGGACGGCACGCCGCCGCACCGGCCGGTGCGGGCGCGCTGGCGGCGGCGGCTGCAAAGCCGCTTTCAGGTTGTCAGCCGCATAGTCCTCGGCGGCAGCGGCTTCCGTAACGCGCTCGCCCAGGCCGAAGAAGTCGTGCGCGGTGCCGGGGAACATCCGGACGTTTGTCCGCACCCCGGCGGCCTGCAGCCTGGCGGCCAGCGCCTCCCCGTCCGAGCGCAGCGGGTCAATCTCCGCCAGCACGATCGTAGTCGGCGGCATGCCGGCCAAGTCCGGGCGGGACACCAGGTTCAGCCTCGGGTCCAGCAACTGCCGGTCGTCCGTCGTGTATCGCTGCTGCGCCCAGGCAACGGTGCGCCGGGTCAGCGGCCGGCTGCGCCCGCTTTCGTTCATGCTTGCGCTGGACAGGCCGGTTCCGGCCAGGGGGGTAATCAGCAGCAGGTGGTTCGGCACTGGCGCGAGGCGCTGCCGTGCCAGCAGCGCGGTGGACAGCGCCAGGTTGGCGCCCGCGCTCTCACCCGCCAAGGCGATGCGGGTTGGGTCCGCACCCCACTCCTTCGCATGGGACCTCGCCCACAGATAAGCGGCGAAGGCATCATCATGGATGGCGGGGAACGTCACGTCCGGCGCGTGGCGCGGGCCGATGCCGACCACGACCCATCCGGTGCGGGCGGCGAGCTGGCGGAGGCTTTCGTCGTAATCGTCCAGGCCACCCGTGACCCAGGTATCCCCAGGGAAGTAGATGAGCATCGGTACGCCGTTGGCATTCTGGGGCTGATACAGCCGGGCTGGCAGCGCACCGTCCGCGCCCCTGGCCGCCAGCGGGCGGACTATCGGGACGCCCGGGCTGTCCGCGGGCAGGCCGCGCACGTTGGGCATGGCCTGCATGGCAGCGATCAGGTTCGGCACCTCCCGCGCTCGGGCAATGGTGACGCTGGCCGGGTCCACGGCGCGCATGTTCAAGCGCTCCTGCAGCACGGCGGCCATGCCGGGGCTGGGCTGGTAGGGTGTGATGCCTTGCGGCGGGCCGGAACTGGCACAGCCGGCAACGGCGGCGGCCAGCACGGGTGCCAGGAAGCGGAGAAAGTGGCGCATGTCGCGGGACGGCCCTGATCTGGTGCGGTCCGCAAGGTGCCCCGTGCCGGTGAATCGGACAAGGCTTGGGTGCGCAGATGGGAGCATGGCGTGATTGAGCGCTGCGCCACGCCGAAGGCAGACCCCAAGCGGCGTCGAGGGTGCCCCCGAACAGGTCGGAGGCAGGGACCTTCGACGAGGCTGGGAGTGCGCCGTGCGTGGCGCCCCTAGCTGCCGCGCATCAGCGAGTGATGGTGCCCGGCCTGGGCGAGGCGGACAGTGCCTTCAGTCCGCTTACGCGCTGCGGAACTCCCGGCCATCCGCAGCACGCGGGACGGCGGACGGAGAGGGGTCGTATAAATCGCCGTGTTTACCCGCGCGCGATGGCCGGGGTGGTGGCCACCACGACGGGCCGCGGCAGAGGCATCGGCTGCACCAAGAAGGAGCATGATGCCGGCAACGGCCAGCAGGCTGGAAACATTCATCGGGCAGGTTCCTTGGCAAGGGTTGATGAAGTGCTTGAGGAATCGGCGCTACATGCCTGACTTCTCTAACCGCTGACCAAGTATTGTTGCAAGCGCGTTGTTGATATCAGCTTAACCTGATGCAGCGCTACAACAGGCAGAGCGTCCGCAGCTCTCGTCGCAGCCCATCCGGCAGGCCGTCGGCGCCCAGGGCCGGGCCGTCTGGGCCGACGTCCGCCGGCGCCTCGGCCGCCAGAAGGTAGCGCCAGCCCTGAAACGCCTTCACCGGCCTGCCCTCGACCGGGATCAGCTCGGGGTCCAGCACCAGCCCGGCGCAGCGCGTGGCGTCGTCCCACCGGTCCTCCTGCACATCCAGCACGCGCTGCCGGACGACCATCGCGCCCCGGATGACCCAGTAGATGCTGCCGCCGTCCGTGATCTCCACGGTGCGCCGGGGAAACATGCGGGTCTGGTGACGCAACGGCGGACGGGCGGCGGCGCGGGCCGCCTGGACCTCGCGCAGATGGGCCACGTCGCGTATCCCGACAGCGAGCTTTGCGAGGTGCAGCATCACGCCATGGTTAACTGCCGCGGCGATTCAGGTGCAAGGCGCAGGCGTTCACGTTCCCGCGGCATCCTCCGGCAAGGCCTCGTCCGGCAGTCCCTGGCTGCTGCCGGGTCCGGAGACCTTGGCCGGCATCCGGCACCACTCCCGCGCAACGCAGCGCCAGCACTCCGGCCGCCGCGCCTTGCAGACCCGGCGGCCGTGCAGGATCAGCCAGTGGTGCGCCGGGCGCAGCACGTCGGGAGGGATGCGCTTGACCAGCCCGTCCTCCACCGCCCGCACCGTCTTGCCCGGCGCGATCCCGGTACGGTTGCCCAGCCGGAAGACGTGGGTGTCCACCGCCATCGTGCTCTGTCCGAAGGCGACGTTCAGCACGACGTTGGCGGTCTTGCGGCCGACGCCGGGCAGCGCCTCCAACGCCTCGCGGTCGCCGGGCACCTCGCCGCCGTGGCGCTCGATCAGCAGGCGGGACAGCTCCACCACGTTCTTCGACTTGGCCTGCCACAGGCCGATGCTGCGTATGTGCCCGGCCACGCCCTCCGCACCAAGGGCCACCATCGCGGCGGGTGTCGGTGCGGCGGCGAACAGGGTGCGGCCGACGCGGTTCACGGCGACGTCGGTCGTTTGCGCGGACATCACGACGGCGCACAGGAGATGATAGGGCGAGTCCGAGTCCAGCTCGGTCTGGGCGTCCGGATAGGCGCTGCCGAGGGCGGCGATGAAGCTGCGGACCTGGGCCAGGGTCATTGGGGGTGTTCTGCGGGTGCGTTTCACGGGTTCGGCCATGCCGGCGATAATGCCTGCACCGGCCGGGCTGACAAGGCGGGCGCGGATGCTACATGCTGTGGCATGGAGACTGCTGCCCCCGCCCCGGTCGCCTTTGAGGCCGTGATCATCCCGCACCGCAGCCTTGGCCCGGCTGGGTTCCGTTGGCTGGTGGGCTTCATCGTGTTCGTGAGTTGCTGCGTGTCGCTCGGGCTGTGGCTGATTGGCGCCTGGCCGGCAGTGGGATTCGATGCGGCGGAGATAACGGTGGCGATCCTGCTGATGCGCCGCAACGCCCGGGCGACACGAGCCAGCGAGATGCTGCTGCTGTCGGATGACGGGCTGCGGATCGTGCGGACCGACCATGCCGGTCGCCGGACGGAGCGGACGCTACAGCCGGCTTGGCTTCGCGCCAGCCTGGAGGAGCGACAGGGTCGCGCCCCGGCGCTGTGGCTGGCCAACCGCGGACTGCGCATGGAGGTCGGCTCGGAGCTGGGCGAGGCGGAGAAGCGGGATTTGGCGGAGGCGCTGAACCTGGCCCTGCACCGGCACCGGCATCCGGTGTTCGACAATCCGCAGTTGCGGGAGGGCTAGGAGCAGCCCCCCGCTTCGTTGGACCGTTAGGATTAGTCGGCGCTTGCGCTTCCCATGCCCCGCGTCGGCTCGGAGGCGCCTGTCATGGTTGCCAGTTCCTTGGCACGGTGCGCATCCATGTTGAGGCGCACTTCGAGCCCGTCCACTGCGGCAACGGCGCTCACCGGCAGGTAATGGTGGTATAGCGCACGGCCGCCGGGATCATCCTGCTTGGTCAGCTTGATCCGGTCCTCCTCCAGCTTGTCCACTGTACCGACGTGCCCGCCGTCGCTGCCGACGACTGTCATGTGTTCCTTGATCTGCGACGCCAGGGCGCTTCCGCTCATGCTGTATTCTCCGACTTGCCGCGCGGGATCGCACGGCGCCGGGGAAACGGCTGAACCGGTGGCCGGATTTGAAGCGCACGGAACCGTCATGGACCACGAGTTCGGCTGCAATCCCTGCCTGTGTCTCGAGCCTGTTTGATTGGGCGCCGGCTGAGGGCCAGCCAGGGACCTTCTGTGCTGGGCGGAAGGGAGCCGCCGGGCCGACCCGGAGCCTCCCAAACAAGCTTTCAGCGATGTGGCAGTGATGCTGCTCCTCACTAAGGCATCAGCGTCCGCCGCTGTTGAACTCGCCGCTGACCGGGTTGTAGCGCCCGGCGGAGGGAGGCTCGTGACCCGGCGTGCCTGGCTTGATGAAGCCGCATCCCACCAAGGCGCTCAGCCCGGCTGCTATGAAAGCGACTCGCGCCAAGGCAAGAAACCGGAGCGTTACGAAGCCATCAGGCGACGTGCGGGGTGTTGGCAGCGGTATGCATCGAACTGCCACCTGCCGCTCACGTGCGGACGGTTGCAAACCGAACCCTGCCAGGGACAAGCGGCGTTGCCCGGCCGGAACCATGCCGGCATCAACGGGCGTCGCAGGCCGCGCATCCCTGGCCCTGGGCACTACACCCACTCCCCCGCCCGCATCACCGGCACCGCCGCGCCGGCCGCATCCAGGCCGTCCACGTCCACCTCGCCAGACCCAATCATCCAGTCTATGTGGATCAGGCTGGTGTTGGCGCCGCGCCGGGCCAGCTCGTCATCAGGCGCCGTCGTGCTGCCCTCCAGGCAGGTGCGATAGGCCTGGCCGAGTGCAATGTGGCTGGCCGCGTTCTCGTCGAACAGGGTGTTGAAGAACAGCAGCCCGCTTGCCGAGATCGGCGACGACCCCGGCACCAGCGCCACCTCGCCCAGCCGCCGCGCACCGTCGTCGGTGCCCAGCACCTTCTGCAGCACCTCCTGTCCCGTGCGCGCCTGGGCGTCAGTGATCTGCCCGCCCTCGAACCGCACGGCGATGTCCTGGATCAGGGTGCCGCCGTAGCTCAGCGGCTTGGTGCTGCGGACATGGCCTTCCACGCGCATCATATGCGGCGTGGTGAACACCTCCTCGGTCGGGATATTGGGGTTGCAGGTGATGCCGTTCTTCGCCGGCTCCGACCCGCCCAGCCATAGGTGGCCGTCGGACAGGCCCACGCGCAGGTCGGTGCCCGGCCCGCGGAACCGCAGCGCGTGGAAACGCTGGCCGTTCAGCGCCTCGGTCCGGGCATGCAGCGCGGCGTTGTGCTCGGCCCACGCCGCGACTGGGTCGGGCTGGTCCACGCGGGAGGCCGCGAAGATCGCATCCCACAGCCGGGCCACTGCCTGCGCTTCATCAAGGTCCGGGAACATCCGCCGCGCCCAGGCGGGGGAGGCGTAGCTGACGATGCTCCAGTTGATGGCGAAGTTGGTGATCAGCTCCAGCGCCGGGCGGTAGGCGACCGAGCGGGCGCGGTTGGCCCGGGACACCCGCGCCGGGTCCTGCGCCGACAGCAGCGCCGGGTCGTCGCCCGCGATGGCCAGCCGCGCCGCGCCGCTGCGGTAGGCCGCGGCCATGCCCTCATACAGCCAGGCCGGCGCACGGTCGAACGCGTCGTCCGGCGCGAACTGGTATCGCGCCAGCGTCGTCACGTCGTCGGTCAGCAGGGTCGTGACCTGCGGGCAGCCGGCGCGGTAGGCGTGCTCGGTGATGCGGCGGACCAGCGGCACGGCGTCCAGCGGCGCCGTCACCACCAGCTCCTGCCCATGCGCCAGGGCGAGGCCGACTTCGACCGCGATCTTGGCGAGCCGGTCCAGGCGGGCATCATGGGTGGCGGTGGTGGGCGTGATGGCGTTCATCGCGGGGCCTCGTGCAGCGGGTTACGAAATGCACATAATAGTGCTCCTGCCGCCGCGCAAAGGTCCGAATCATGTTCGATCCCACCGTAACCCTGTATCACGCGCCCCGCACCCGGTCCTCCGGCGTGCTGCTGCTGTTGGAGGAGTTGGGGGCGCCATACCAGCTAGAGGTGCTGAACCAGAAGGCGGGGGAGCACCGCAAGCCGGCGTTCCTGGCCATCAACCCGATGGGCAAGGTGCCGGCGCTGCGGGATGCCACGGGAGCCGTGGTGACGGAGCAGGTGGCGATCATGCTGCATCTGGCCGACTTGTTTCCCGCGGCCGGGCTGGCGCCGCCGGTGGGCGACCCGCTGCGCGGGCCATACCTGCGCTGGATGGTGTTCTATGCCGCCGCTTTCGAGCCGGCGGTGGTTGATCGCGCCGCCGGACGTGAGCCGGCGTCGCGCATGATGAGCCCCTATGGCGAGTTCGACACGGTGCTGGACACCCTGATCTCCGCGCTCAGCCCGGGGCCGTATTTGCTGGGTGATCGTTTCAGCGCCGCCGACGTGCTGTGGGGCACGTCGCTGGGCTGGACCACGCAGGTCAAAATTGTGCCGGAGCGTCCGGAGATCATGGACTACATCGGCCGCATCCACGGCCGCCCCGCCGCGCAACGTGCACGCGAGCGGGATAAGGCACTGGTGGAAAGCTGACCTTACTCCCTCTCCCCCCGGGAGAGGGCTGGGGTGAGGGGGTCTTGGCTGCGGAGCGGCACACTATCATTGCCTAAGCGCTGCAGCCTTACGCTGGGCAAATCTGGCCCTGGCCCGCCCCCTCACCCCAACCCTCTCCTGCAGGGAGAGGGAGCATGGTGCTCACTGACCCGGCACCTTCCACAGCGCATAAGGCTCCATCCGCGTGCTGCCCTTCTCGTGCCACTGCGCCATGTCCTGGATGTGGCTTGACGTGACGTAGATCGAGCCGTCCGGACCCTCGGCCAGGCTGTCGGGCCAGCGCAGGCGCTTGTCCTGCACCACGGTCTGCATCGTGCCGTCCGGGGCGCGCAGCTTCAGGGCGTCCTCCTCCGGACTCGTCACCCAGATGTTGCCCTTGCCGTCCATCCACAGGCCGTCGGCGACGTTCGTGGTGCCCACCTTAGTCACAGCGGCCGCCAACTGGGCCGGGGCGACGGCCGGGTTGGTCAGAATGTTGGTGGGCAGGCGATACAACGTCTTGCCGGTCAGCGCCTGCCAGTACAGGAACCGCCCCTGCCGGTCCAAGGCGATGCCGTCTGCCGAGAACTTGACCTTGCGGTCGTCAGGCCGCCGCAGCTCCTGCCCGTCGGCGTGGACGATCACGTCAGGCTCGGCCTGAGTGCTGGGGTGGCCGTCCAGCACCCGGCGCGGCTTGCCGGTCCGCAGGTCCACCACCAGCAGCGCCCCGCGCACGCCGCTGTCGGTAATGTACGCCCAGCGCCCATCCGGGCTGACGCGCACGTCGTTCAGGTAGCTGCCCTGAGGGATGGTGTCGCGTCCGAAGCGGATCACCTGCAGCACGTTGTCGGACGTCAGGTCCACCTTCACCAGCTTCGGCCCGCCATCCAGGTTGAACTCGTTGCCCGGCGCCGCCGGGTCCAGGACCCACAAGAAGCCTTGCGGGTCCACCGTCACGCTCTGCACGCAGACGAAGTGATCGCCGTTCGACAGCGGCTTCAAGTTGCGCCAGGCGTTCCACTCCGCGTTCGGGTAGGGCTTGAGGCTGCCGTCCTTCATCACCTCGGCGACCGAGATCTCCACGTCCTTTTCCCAGCGCGGGAAGTTGACGAAGATACGGCCCTGGGGCGACACGGCGACGCCGGTGACCTGCTGCTCGAACGTCGCAACCTGGGTCAGCTTGTCCGCGTCGGCAGCAGTCCCTTGCGCCTGGGCGCGGCTGGCGGCGGCTGCGGCCAGCAGGGCAATCAGGCTGCGGCGGTGAAGGTCGGGCATGGCGGGGTCCTTGGCTGCAATGCGCCCTGGACGCGGCTGGCCACGCCGGGTTGCGGACGGGGAACCCGGCAACACCATCCTGTGTTGCATCGGACCCAGCAAGCGAGGGACGCAATGACGGACAAGTTCAAGCCCGGCGACAAGGTCAAGTGGGGCACCTCCCAAGGCGGCACCGAGGGCACGGTCGAGAAGAAGGTGACCTCCGAAACCCATATTAAAGGCCATGTTGCCAAGCCGACCAAAGACGAGCCGCAGTTCGTGGTGAAGTCGGCGAAAAGCGGCAAGGAGGCCGTGCACAAGCCCGAGGAGTTGAAGAAGACATAACCCGCGCAGCCCTGCCCTTCTCCCTCTCCCTCCGGGAGAGGGTTGGGGTGAGGGGGTGGGCAACGGGCGTGCCTGCCAATGGCAGAGCCGCGGCGTTTCGGCACGGACGGTGCGCCGCTCCGTAGCCAAGACCCCCTCGCCCCAACCCTCTCCCGGAGGAAGAGGGAGTAGGCGGCATCCATCTTTACATAAGGATATCTTTATGTAATACGTCCGGCATGGAGCCATTCCTCGCCGCCCTGCGCGCCTGCGCCGAACCCACCCGCCTGCGCCTGCTGGCGCTGGCCGCGCATGGCGCGTTCTGCGTTATGGAGTTCACCGAAATCCTGGGGCAAAGCCAGCCTCGGCTGTCCCGCCATCTCAAGCTGCTGTGCGACGCCGGGCTGCTGGACCGGGTGCGGGAGGGCACAAACGTCTGGTTCGCACTGCCGCCAGACGCCGCGCCGGGCGTCGCGCCGGTGCTGGAGCTGCTGGCCCGCCTGCCGGAGGACGACCCCGTGCTGTCTGCGGACCGCCGTGGCGCCGCCCGCGTGCTGGCGGAACGGGCACGCATCGCGTCGGACACCTTCCGCCGCCAGGGCGCCGATTGGGATGAGATGCGCGCCCTCGGCCTGCCCGCAGCCGATGTGGAGGCGGCGCTGCTGTCGCTGCTGCCCGGCGAGAAGCTGGGGCGGCTGCTCGACATCGGCACCGGCACCGGACGGATGCTGGAACTGCTCGCGCCTCGCGTCCGCTCCGGTCTGGGCATAGACGCCAGCCGCGCCATGCTGGCCCTCGCCCGCGCCCGGCTGGCCAAGCCAGGGCTGGCGCATCTCGGCGTCCGCCAGGCCGACATGTATCGCCTGCCGCTGTCGCCGGGCTATGACGTGGCGGTGCTGCAGATGGTGCTGCACTATGCCGAGGACCCCGCCGCCGTGGTGGCAGAGGCCGCCCGCGTGCTGGCCCCGGGCGGGCGGCTGCTTATTGTGGACCTAGCTGGCCACCGCCGCACCGATCTGACGGAGCGCTTGGCCCACCGCTGGCCCGGCTTCACCGACGCGGCGATGCGCGACCTGCTGCGCGCCCCTGGCCTTCTGCCCGGCCGGCCCATATCGGTGCACGGCGCGCTGGAGGTCCGGCTGTGGCCTGCCACCCTCCCCGCCACCCCCGCCCTGGATGGCCCCGCCTTGGATAACTCCACCTTGGACGACAACTCCGAACCCCGCCGCGAACTTGTTTCAGAGGACGCTTGATGACCCGACCCCACTTGCTCGACGCCCTGCGTGACCAAGTCCTACTGTGCGACGGCGGCATGGGCAGCCGCGTGCAGATGCTGACCCTGGATATCGAGCGCGACTACTGGAACCAGGAGAACTGCACCGAGGTCCTGAACCTGTCCCGCCCGGACCTGGTGCGCGAAATCCACCGTGGCTACTTCGAGGCCGGGGCGGACATGGTGGAGACCAACACCTTCGGCGGCTCGCCGCTGACGCTGGCTGAGTTCGACTTGCAGGATCGCACGCACGAGATCAACAAGGTCGCAGCCGAGCTGGCGCGGGAGGCCGCGGACAGCTTCGCCGATGGGCGGCACCGCTGGGTGCTGGGCAGCATCGGGCCGGGCACCAAACTGCCGTCGCTCGGCAACATCGCCTATGACCCGCTGGAGGCGGCGCTGGCCGCGCAGTCCCGCGGCTTGATCGCCGGCGGCGTGGACGCCATCCTGATCGAAACCTGCCAGGACACCCTGCAGATAAAGGCCGCCGTCAACGGCGCCAAGATCGCCCGCGCCGAGGCCGGCACCGATACGCCGATCTTCGTGCAGGTAACGGTGGAAACGACCGGTACGCTGCTGGTCGGCCCGGATATCGCTGCCGCCGCGACGGTGATCCATGCCCTGGATGTGCCGCTGATCGGCCTGAACTGCGCCACCGGTCCGCAGGAAATGAGCGAGCATGTCCGCTGGCTCGCCGCCAACTGGCCCGGCCTGCTGTCGGTGCAGCCGAACGCCGGGCTGCCGGAGCTGGTGGACGGTAAGACGCACTACCCGCTCGATGCCGAGCAGATGGCGAGCTGGGTGGAGCGCTTCATCAGCGAGGATGGGCTGAACCTGATCGGCGGCTGCTGCGGCACCAACACCAGCCACATCCAGGCGCTGGACGCGATGCTGCGGCGCCGTGCAATCGAGCGAGGCGGATTCCGGCCCGCGCCGGTGGCGCGCAAGCCCGTGTGGGTTCCGGCCGTCGCCAGCCTGTATGGCCAAACCGCTCTGCGGCAGGAGAACAGCTACTTCTCCATCGGCGAGCGTTGCAACGCCAACGGGTCCAGGAAGTGGCGCGAGCTGCAGGAGACGGCGGACTGGGACGGCTGCGTCGCCATGGGCCGCGAGCAGATCGCCGAGGGCAGCAACAGCCTGGACATCTGCACCGCCTTCGTCGGGCGCGACGAGGTGATGGAGATGAACGAGGTCATCACCCGCTTCACCAGCAGCGTGAACTCGCCGCTGGTGATAGACAGCACCGAGGCCAACGTGCTGCAGGCCGCGCTGCGCCTGCACGGCGGCAAGCCTATCATCAACTCGATCAACTTCGAGGATGGCGAGGAGGCCGCAGAAATCCGCATGCAGATGGCGCGCAAGTTCGGCACCGCGGTGATCGCGCTGACCATTGACGAGGAGGGCATGGCCAAGACGCCAGAGGCCAAGCTCGCCATCGCCCGCCGCCTGGTGGACTTCGCCTGCACCAAGCACGGCCTGCCGCAATCCGACCTGCTGATAGACCCGCTGACGTTCACAGTGGCGACCGGCAATGAGGACGACCGCAAGCTGGGGCAGTGGACGCTGGAGGGGATCAAGCTGATCCGCGACGCCTTCCCGGACATCCAGATCATCCTGGGCCTGTCCAACATCTCCTTCGGCCTCAACCCGGCGGCCCGGGCCGTGCTGAACTCGGTGTTCCTGGACCATGCGGTCAAGGCGGGGATGACCGGCGCCATCGTCCACGTCAGCAAGATACGCCCCCTGCACCTGATCGCCCCCGAGGAGGTGCAGGTGATGGAGGACCTGCTGTTCGACCGGCGGCGCGAGGGCTACGACCCGCTGCAAGCGTTGCTGGCGATGTTCGCCGACCGCAAGGCCGCCGACGCCGTGAAGAAGGTCCGCGCCGAAACCGTCGAGGGCCGCCTGAAGGACCGCATCGTGGACGGCGACCGCAAGGGCCTGGCCGACGAGCTGGACGAGGCGATGCTGACCAACGCGCCATTGGACATCATCAACAACATTCTGCTGGGCGGCATGAAGGTCGTCGGCGAGCTGTTCGGCGCCGGCAAGATGCAGCTCCCCTTCGTGCTGCAAAGCGCGGAAACGATGAAGGCCGCCGTCGCCCACCTGGAGCCGCACATGGAGCGGGTGGAGGGTCAGGAGAAAGGCGTCATCGTGCTCGCCACCGTAAAGGGGGACGTGCACGACATCGGCAAGAACCTGGTGGACATCATCCTGACCAACAACGGCTACCGGGTGGTCAACCTCGGCATCAAGGTCGGGCTGGCCGACATGGTCGCCGCCGCCAAGCAGCACCGCGCCCACGCCATCGGCATGAGCGGGCTGCTGGTGAAGTCCACCGTGGTGATGCGCGAGAACCTGGCGGAGAT
>JAABUW010006468.1_pt1 | contig 14663 bp, 17 predicted proteins | sample 5560081 | NCBI WGS metagenome assembly JAABUW01 (sample SAMN10711882, study PRJNA513363) | rock metagenome | isolation source: Antarctica rocks | place: Antarctica: Victoria Land, Knobhead sud
TTGCTGAGTGTGACAGCTGCGGTGTGCAACAGCAGCAACAACAGGCAGCAGCAGCATGTACCTGAAAGCTGCCGCTGTAGCCTGCATTGTTGATCCACACATCAATGCGTCCTAGCTTTGACTTGGCGTATGAGGCAAGGCGAGCCACGCTTGCAGAGCTGCTGACGTCACAGTCTATGCCACTCACAATGACTCCAGGACTGACCTGCATATATCACAATCATGTTTCGCGTCTTGTGCAGACAACTGTGCCTTGATGACAGGTAGCAGTGATGCCGAGTTACAAGTTTAGCAGGACTGTTCATGAATGCTGTTGCAGAGGGGCATAGCGCATGACAGCAAGCTAGATATGTGGCCAGCGCAAGCATCTTAGCTGAGGTCAGTATTGCCTGATGCACAGGTTGGATTTCTTTCTCTGCAAAAAGACAAGAGCAGTGTGGAGACGTATGTATGGATGTATGTATGGAGATGTGTATATAGAGATGTAGTATGTAGAGATGTAGTATGTATGGAGATGTATGTATAGATGCATGTACATGTCTTTTTCTGCAAGAAGACAAGAGCTGTATGGAGATGTGCGCACCTCGTCCCGCATGTCAGCTGCTATCTTGTGCACCCCAGACGCCGTACGTGAAGTGATGAACACCCTGTCCCCAGATCTGTAGTCACACAGCCAGCTGCTTGGTCTGATGCAACATCATATTTGTGTTGTGGCTGATGCAATATCACGTTTTTGTTGTGGCTGATGCAGCACCCAGATCTAACAGGACAGCAAACCCATCAGCAGTATTGGATCTGTTGAGCAAGCTCTTGGCGATGAGCAGTTTCAACTAGTTTTGCACAATGCAGCAGAGCATTTGCTCACGCATGTACTCAAGCTGAAAGTAAGCTTTGAGGACACAGCATCAGCCATTTGATAAGAAACACAGGGTCACTGCGTGGCCTGAACCACATGAATGAGCAGAAAGTCAGCAATGCCAGACCTGAGGAACTCCCGGGCAATGGCCTTGCCAATGCCTCTGCCACCACCTGTGATGACCACATTCAGCTGTGTGTTGGGGGCTCGCCAGAATTTGCGCATGCCTGCCCTGTTCAAGGCAGCATACAAGCCACCCACAGTCGCACCCATGGTTGCTGGCATCCAGCATGGGGAGGATTCAATCCCTGCAAGCAGTGAACATCACTGTTGGTAAGTGATCCTGAGAAGTTTAACGAGATTCTTGCTGAGAGGCACTCTGTGATCATGGCCCAATAGCTGAACCGCGAGAAAGGGACGAATGGGAGCAGCCTCATGTGCAGTACAAGCCTGACCTTGCAGTGCAGTAACACACATGACTTGTTGTGAACTGCCAAGCCGCACCTGATAGTTGGCATACAGCACCAAGCAGGTATGCAGAGGCAAGAATGAGCCCTATGGGCTTGTGCAGGCCCAGAAGCGCCTGTTCCTCAGTCTGCTTGATGAAGGGAAAGGCTCTGTTAGGGACTAAGCTGGGGCTAAGGTCAGACACTTGCTTAGACCGTGAATGACTGTGAGTGCTAGGCTGAGATGTTGTTATTGTACACGGCTTTTTTGTCATGGGCCTGGCCTGTTCCACCTGGCTGACTGGCCGACTGATCTGCCACCTGCGCTTGACTTGCATCTGACTCTGCTTGACAGCTCCCGGTTTGAGTTGAACAAGACTCTGCTGTACTGCCTCAGTTTTGGACGACTTGAGATCAAAGCTGGTGCCATCGACTCGTGAACGATGAGCGCGATTTATAAGGATTGTGCCATGACCAGTCTTGCTGAGGATAGGATGGCTGTATCGCACCAGTACTGGCTTAGCTCTGGTCAGTGACAACCTGGTACCTGACAGATATCCTCCATTTCTGGGAAAGATCGTCTGGAGCCTCATATTCGAAGCGAAAAATTACCGCATGGCCACCAAACTGTTAGTTCGGTCTGCGCTGGCCAGTCTTTTATCCTAAGGTTGATCACTGGTGAATATTTTCCTGATGTGTCTTCATGACTCTCTTACAGCGAGAACAAACATCAAGCCTGAGGAACCTTTCTGCAATGACAGCCGCTTTGACGATTGGTCACGCCCGCTTGGCTTGGTCGAGGTTGTCAAGCAGATGTCTTCATGCAAAAAACAGCAGTCAGCAGTGCAGTAGAACGCATGCCACTGGCACAAGTACAGTACCAGAGTCAACGGTGGTGGCAAACTATCCACAACCTTTCCGTAGCACTCTCTTGTAGGCACTGGCCCTGCAGTGGGCCCTGTGTGGCTGTCTGTGCGTGCGACTTTCGATCTGACTTTCGATTCCGGAGCGGCATGAGTTGAGCCTGAGCCCCTTCAATTCATTGTGCCATGCATCTCAGAAGGATGCCTGTGAGCACAATCTCAGCACTCTGAGATCTCTGAGATTTAATCTCTGGACAGAACTGGTGTTGACACAGCGTTGATGTGGTTTCTGTCAAACACACTCCAAGCAAGCCCTTAAGGTTGCCTTCGAAGTTGAATTCATAGCGTATGGGGTTACGTGAGAAACTGTTGCAATTTGGTACCGTAGACAAGTACCTGCCTGTGCCTGCTTGCACTCTTCAAAAGAGCCTCGACATGATGGAGGCATGCAACTCTGTTGTTACAGCCACCCACGGACACAACCCGGTTGACCCCTAGTTCCCGGGGTGACCCCTAGTTCCAGCTCTACATGCGTTATGCCTGTGCTCGTATCTGGACTGTCAGCCTTGACCCAACAGTCAGCAGCAGACCCTACGATGGCTTTTCAGCAGCTTTCCAAGTCAGCGGTTCTGTTTGACTGTAAACATACGCTTTGCAATATTGATATTTCGCGCAGCCCTACATGCCTTGCATACTGTAACTGCCACAATACTAACGACTCAGACATTTCACAGGGCTCTGCAACTGAGTGCATCCTAGAGGACGTGTGTCTGAGGTCAAATCATTTGACTCAAATGTGTTAAAAACAACTGTGCAACCACGGGAAACTTGTCTGAGTATGCATACGCATGGTATCAAGCATGTTGTCGTAAAGGTGTAACTCGCAATTGTACCACATCTCAAAAGCTGACAAAGAATTTTATGTCGTAAGCTTCAAAATGTTGATACAACCACTGCAAATAAATTACGTCGTTATTCAAAACAAGCAAAACTGCAATCAAACAACTGAAACACACACCAGTGAGCCTATGCTATAGCGTCAGTGTAGTTATGCCTTGCCAAAACAATTCCTGACCAGTCACAGAGGTGTGTACCAATTAAACGTCTGGGGTTCTAGATTTTAAGGGGATGCAGCTCAGCTCAGCAAGCACTCAGCATTCATCACAGGGGAAAACACCATTAATGGGTTCAAAAGTGTACATACCAACATACCACAGCATAATTGCCCACAAAAACCTTTCCCTGAAACTCCTTTAGATTGGTCATGATTCGCTCAGCTGAGGAAAGGTGGACACAAAATTTTGCGCCAACAGGTCGTTTGCTTTGTTAGTCAGATGAACGCCATCCCAAAATATGTACTGGTCGGGATTGGAGCACACAGAATATTCGCTTCCAGCAGTAAACCCTTCAAAGAAGTTGGGAGCCTGGTAGCATGGGGATGTAATTGGGCTAACCGTAAACCCTTCCTGTGCAGCGTTTGTTAGCAGATTGACGAAGAAAGAGTATATGTCAAATATCTGCACACTAGCACCTGAATGAGACTGGTTGAATGAGGTCACCATGGACGTGAGAGCTGAGTTGTGAGTTGCTGTGAGGTTAGCAGCCAGTGCCTGCAAGCATTCCACCACATCTTTGACTGCTCAATGTTGCAAATGTGGGCTGAGCAGACATTGTACAACACTATCAAGGGCCCAAATGAAACCATTGCACCATTGGCTATCTGTGGCAAACCATCTTTCATGCGATGATGCACATGCAAACGTTGTCCTCAAAACAATAGCTGTACGTTATGCTTGGAGATAGCACTGAAGACAGTCCACCAAAGTGCTGCATTGCATTGCATTGCAGAAGCACAAATGCCAGCCAAGAGTGAGTCATTGAAGGACAGAAGACAGCAGATGAACTTGTGACCTGACAGGAAACTTTGAGTTGTATACCTGTGCTGCAGCAGACTCATTGGCTGGTGTGAAGGGAGGCAGTAAAAGCGGTGTGCCAGCAAATGGTGGCACATTCAGAACTACAAACCTGCATTGCAGCCAACAAGCTTACCAGCATAGGTATACCAACAGCAAACACAGAAAACAGTGTGTCTGTGAAACCAGCCGAAGCGTTATTATCACGCAGACAAGTTGTCCGGGCGAAAACAACTGAAATGGCTGAGCTGCACACTGTTCTTGCTAACAAGGCAGTAGCCGTGAAGTGCCCGTCAGATAAACAGCAGCGCTATTGTAAACAGCGCCAGTAAACTTACTTTCTGGCTCCTGCATTGTAAAGGGTGTTCAGGATCTGGTTGATGGTCTGGATAACACCGCTGACAGTAACGTTCTCTATTCCACTGACAACCTCAATGTAGTCATTCACACCAAGTTCAAGAATGTAAGTGCTCTGTGGTCTGGCCACTCCGCCATTCTGGCTTAGGAAGTTTGCAGCCTGCATACGCCAGCAATTGAATTTGTTGTTGCCAGCATGAGCTGCACTAGCCATGCAATCATAGCTGACCAGCCTACATGCCACTGAAAATGCCTGCAAGCTGATGCCTACAATTCCAGCATTCAGGAAGTGCAGTGCAGTGCCTGATGCATAGCTTGGGGACGGCCTGGCGGGTCATTGCAAAGTTGAGTGATTCCGTTTGCACTGCCTGTGGCTGCAAGGTCTAGCTTGTCAAATGAATGTTAGTGTGCTTGCATCTGTTCTGCCAAATGGAGAAAAGGGTACTACTTGGCCATCTCGCTGTCATGCTTATCACATGCTGTGTTGCTTGCAGTGAAACATAGGCAGCCGTTGTCATGGTGGGGATTGCATGCTCTGTGATGCACAAGCTATACATCACCGCTATGGATGGACGCCAGCTTGCTGGTCATACATGGCTCTGCTTTTGCCAAATTGTCACAGAATGCAATAACCCCCTCTCTCACCCACTAGAGTTGCCCAAACAAAATGCGCTCAGCACTACAGCTGACAACATTGCTTCTTGCAGCTACTCGAAGCCGAGGATGTGTGCATCAAAAGCTTGCAGACCTGTTGCACTCCGGACGGGATTGGAACCTCGACAACACTTTGCTCGCCTGCATACGGTGGATAGACGGGCAGCACGCTGGAGCTTCCGGGAACACCCACCGTTGCACCGCCGGCGGCAAAACTGTCGAGTACGTCACCCAAAGCAGAAGCAGCGGTTTCCAGATAGATGGGACCATTTGAGAAACGGCCTTGGTAATACGGAGCAGCTGGGAAGTAGTCGCTACTGAGCTGCAGAAATCACGATGTGCCCTTGCTAACGGTGCCGACAGCAGACTCAAAGAGCTTGACGCGTTACAACAGTGGCTCAAGGGGGTTGAACGGGCGAAGCGTCACCTGGGTTATGCCAAGCGCTTCGTGCACAGCAACGTTCGCGCCCTGGCCTGCATCACTATAAGAATTGCCGAAGGCAATCAAGCTTGCTTCCGCGCCGAACGTCTGAGCAACAGCAAGAAATAATAGGACACTTGATCGAGCTCGGATCCACGGGCCACTGCCCACTGATGAGTGCATCACAGCCCAGGACTTATGGAGCGTTTCAATCTCTTGAAACGGTTGATGAAAGGGACGACCCTTGCTTCAAGCGGGAACAATCAACAAGCTATTGGTTGTCCGAGTCGATGAGTCATATATGGTGTTATGATCCAAGCAGTTGGAGATTTGGAAGTTGCTCAGGAATATGAAACGTCGGCAGCATGAAAATCATAGGGCTGTCACTGGAGCAGCGCCAAGCCATCCAGACAGAATGGCTGTTGCAATGCTATGTGCCTGTCGGCCTGTCTAGCGACATCACCCCCGGCTATGACGACCGCAGCAGCAGCAGGCTTGATCCTTATTTTGAAGGATGGCAAGCCACGCCAGGAAGTTGACCTCGTTGCTGGTCAGTGCCTCTCGATGGGAAAGTGAGTGCATGCAATTCAAACTCATGTCCCTCCAGTGTTACAAGTCCACCGATAGTGTGATCGGCGTGTGTTTGCAGGAGTCCCAACAACAGCATCATCCTTCCTGACAAGGGCATTCGGTCAGAGCACATAAAGCTTCAGGTGGACGGTCAAGGACAGGTAACACTCGCGTGCAAAAAGAGAAACCATGCTTCTGAGGACTCAGCAGAACTTCGTTGGCACCTTTGCAGGCCTTACTTGATTCCCTGGGTCATAAGAATGTCCTTGTCAACGGCCGGCTTGAGCAGGGCCCTGTGCAATTGAAAGATGGTGATTTGATTGAGGTATGCTGCTCAAGTCTCTCACTTTCACTCTTGCTGATTCTGCAGAAACTGTTGGCTGACGTGCTGCCATCCACCCAGCTGTGAGCACCACTTTTTCTGTCGCATAACAACACAAACAAATGAGGGTGTGTCTCATTCCCACCACAGGTGCTGCGCAAGCATGATGGTCCCCGCCAGTTTGTGTACTACTCCAGATCTGCTGCACAGCAAACAGCAGCCACAAGGAAATTGCTCCACCAACAGCACTGTCAGCAGCTGGATGAGCCTGAACAGTCTAAAGTCCAGCCTCCAACAGTTGGGGCAGCTGTGCTATGCAATGCTAATGGAGGCTCACTGCAGCAGCAGTTATCGCATCAGCAGCCACAGCATCAGCAGCCACAGCAGCAGCAGCCACAACAGGAACAACAGCAGATTGGACAGCTGCCAAAGCAGCAGCAAGTGGCGGAGCAGTTGCCAAAGCAGCGCTTTGCTGCACCCCCACCTGCACCACCCCCACCTGCACCACCCCCACCAACCCACCCTGGGGGCCAAGCTCATGCAAGCCAGGCAGCCCAAAAGGCTGACCTACACGCTGCTCTTCAGCAGCAACTGAAGCAGCAACAGAAGCAGACGAAGCAGTCAAGTGAGGCTCAGCCATTTGCCTTGCCACCACTTCCCCCGCCTGTGCCACCTCTACCTTGGGCGCAAGAGAAAGCATCAAACTGCAACCCTGGTCAAGCTGTACGGCAGCAGATGCTTCAGCAGCAGCAACATACGGAGCAGCTGCACAAGCATCAGCATGCCACCCAGATGCATCAGCATGCGCCAGCTTCACAGTCAAGTCAGGAGCCACGTGTAGTGGGCTCTGCCGTGACTGATACCAGTGCCAGGCAAGCAGCAGCGCCAGTATCAGACATGCACAAGCTTGTTGCTCAGGCAGCTGCAGCAGCAGCCCTCAAGAGGCACTCGCAGCACCAGTCACAGCAGCAGCAACAGTACTCAGCGTTACTGCAGCAACAGCAACAGCACTCGCCGTTACTACAGCAACAGCAACAGCTGCAGTCTGAGAGCGGGCTTCTGCTGCAACATGATGCTGCCACTCAAGCTGACTTTGCCCCTGCCTCACAGGTGCTCTCGCAGCTTGCCGTGACAACATGCGCTCTTCCAGTCCCGTATTCTATTTGCACGCAGCTGTTCTTGTGATGTCCCACCATCACCGTTGCTCGCATGACATGGTAGACAATGTCCTGAGATGGCACAGCAAACATGGGGTGCATGCTCCCCAGAGAACTTTTGTCTGGCTCATGCCTTGCAACTTTGCTTACGGCCCCATTGCTGTGCATGGTTATAGATCATGAAATGTACACAACATTTTGCTTGACATGTGCAACTGCAGCTTTTCACTCGCGCTGCTGATATGCCAGGCAACTCTTGAGCAACACCTGGCTGAGAAGGCGGTTGAGATGCGCATTCTGCAAGAGCTGAATGATCGGCTGAGTGCGCAAGCCAGCAGTCTGCAACAGCAGCTGAGTAGCTTACAAATGGCCCGGAGTATCCAAGATGTAGGTCACATGCGCGGGCAGCAGCATCCATTGCTGTCCACCATGCTGTGTGCATGCATGAGCATTATAGTGCCAGATAGCTGTGCTGTTGTAGTTGAGCTACAGACTGCTTGCTGCTTTGTTCATGGTTACACGGTGACTCAGACGCTTCTGTCGCATGAGCAAGATGTTCAAGCACTCTGAAGCCATTGCTTGAGATGTGCCCTGTGCGTCTGTACCTCAGCAAGCACATCAGATGTGCAAGGAAGCTGCCCTGCAACGCAAACGACAGCAATTTTGCACAGGCTTCATGGGCTCTGCATGAGCTTCAGACGCAACAACTGGAGTGCTACACATGCAGGCAGTCAAGGCTCAAGCAGGAGACACAGAGGAGCTGGTAGAGCCCACCTTGGTGTTGCCATCCCCATCAGAGGTGATGCCAATCGACCCAGCAGATCCCAGCTTTGCCACCACCACAGCTCTCAGTTCTGCAAGACGCAGTGACAGTTTGCATGTCTCTGCGGCACACTCCCAGCAAGACAAGCAACGCGCTGCAGCAACGCCCACAGCCCAGCCTGCTTTGGCAGATGAGGATGCGTCGCAGCTGCATGCCATGCACAGGCTGGCAGCAGCAGATATTCAAGCAGCTGCTGTTGACGCTGACAAGGGTCTCAACAGCTTGCCAGGCGTTGTCCAAGATGAGGGAGCACAGCATGTGCCAGCTGGTCAAGAGGAAAGGCTGTCGCACACTGTGCCAAGTGATGCAGCTCAACATGATCAGGCTGAGAACATGGCTTCTGATTCCAAGCCATCATGTGAAGCTGTCCAGCCGGTTGATGTTGCTGGGCTGGCAGAGATGAGCCAGGTCGTGGCCATGCCTGCACACGCTGCTTCTGGTGCGATGCCACAAGACACTTCAAAGCTGGTGACACAGCATGCAAGGACCGCTCCATTCGGCAGTGGTCTTGAACCACGTGATAGTGACCGGGAGATCACCTCTCAGCTTGGGTTGCCAAGCATACCTGAAAGGCATGTCACCCATGATGTAGAGCATACCAGCAGCCTGAACAGGCAGCCCAGCATGCGTAAAGGGCAGGAGGCCACAGCCAGAGGGCAAGCTGTGCTCCCAGAAGGGCTAGGCATCACTGCTGATGTGCAGTCCACTGATGGGCAGGCTGCCAGTCGTGCAAACCAACAACCTCCAGGCCAGAGCACCCTCCCTGAAGGGCAGCCCACAAAGTTGGAAGGGCAAGTTGATGTATTCGATGGGCAGAACACCATACCTGAAGGGCAGTCCACCAAGCCTGACAGGCATGCCACTGCATCAGATGGGCAGGTTGATGGACAGGACACCATCAGTGATGCCTGCTGCGTTTGCCATTCCGGTGAAGATGGGGAGATCATGCTGCTGTGTGATAAGTGTGACAAGCCGGCCCACCTGGGGTGTGTGGGGATGGAAGCAGTGCCAGAAGGAGACTGGTTCTGCCCAACCTGCACCGCCATCATGGCATGTGGCATCATGGTAGGCAGACTGTCATTGCAGTAGGCATACTGTCTGTTTCCCAGCATCAGTACCTGGGCATGCAAAGCATACCACACAACCGATGCAAATTGTCTTGACAGAGCATGTAAAGTGAGGATATGCAACGACTTTGAGTACTGCAAAGTTTGGTCGGCATACAATGCTGCTGCCTTTGACAGCTTGGTCTTGCCTGGCCCTGTTGCTGCACACTGCTGTCAGGCTCAAGAAGTCATACAGCCCTCATGACCTTGTGCAAGTCAGCTGTCAAGCTCAAGAAGCCATGCAGCCCTCGTGACCTTGGTGCAAGTCTGTTGTTGACTATGCCGCATTCTGCATGTTGTATGTCTGTATCTCTGGGCAGCCTGGTATAATACCTGGCTTTTCATTCAAATGACGCCAAAAGGTATAGTTTTTTTTTCTGTGTCTGAATCTGGAAGGCAATGGAGAGCTGTACTCATGGTGGTCTTGTCTATACACAGGCAGAGGAACACAGCGTCCAAGCACAGCAGTGTGGGCAAGGCCAAGCTCTGCAGCAAAGCTCTGGTGCTGACAACGTCATTGGTAAGCATATTTGCAGGTCTGCCCCTCGCATCATGCCATGCAAAAGATAAATAGGCAAAAAGGGTGGAAAAAAGGGAGGGAAAAATAAGTGACAACGTTAGTAAAAACTGTTCTTGGACATACCCTGTGATAGTAGCTAGTCATCTCCTCTTGCGCTGGAGAGCATGCCAGTCTATCCCCAGACTCACCTGTGTTTCCTACTCTCACCAAATCAATTAGTCACTCTCATCAAATCATTGTGTTTCATCCTGGCTTGGCTTGGGTTGACACTGCATGCAGGGCATGTTGTCAGAATACCTGCTGAAGGAGCAGCACAGCAGGCAGCATGACTGCATCTCTAGCTACATGCTGTATATATGCTAGCGCCGCCTGGTACAAGTCCACAGGCAATTTCATGTTGGCTTTTCACCATGAGACGGATAGCTGTCACAAAACAGTGACGCTCCTGCAACTCCAACAGCTCTTGGCATCCCCAAGCTCATGGCCGTTATCAGCCCATAGATGGTGGTATGGTGTCATACAACTCCACAAGGATGCAGGTAGTGTGCCGTTTGCAGCATTTCACCAAGATGAGGCTGCTCTGCAGAGACAACACTCGTCCTGCACGTGTCTAGCTCATCATGAGCTGGAAAGCGTTTTCATTATTGTGATGATTATCACAAAGATGAGTGTGGCTGGCTGCAGGGCCTGAGCCTAGTGGGGCAGAAGGCAAGGCACTAGGCAAGCGGATGGGGCCACCTGTTGTTGGTCCCCTTGCTGATGCTGCTGGTGACACAAAAGGTGCAAGCCTTGACAAGTCATGCAGTCCTGTTGAAGTGTTCTGCAGCGCTGTGCCCCTTGACAAGCTTGCTGTTACTTTGCTTCTTGAGTAGCGCAGATGGAGAGTGAGCCTTTGGCTGTGTCGTGGACTCGTAAGCTGTGGTGTAGACCGGACAGTCTGTTCTGTGATGCTGCTAAGCAGTGTCATTGTTGTTGCCACAAATGTGGCATGCCGCCTTGTATCGGGCTATGCATGTTTTGCTCTGTTCTTCTATGCTGTGCTACCCATGTGTGTTCTATTGATCCAAACACTGTTGCTGCTGCTGTGAGACATGCCACTGCTTGTCATTTTGTGGTTGCCTGCTGTGGCACTGACTATAGTGTCTGAATGCAGGAAATGCAGGTCAGCCAGTCAAGAAGAGGAGTAGGCGCACCATTTCAGGTGGCAAGGCCCAGCAGAACAAGGAGAATGCTGCTGCAAATCAGCCTGCTGTGAAGAAGAGGAGGCAGACTCAGTGCCCTGCTAGAGCAGTCAAGAAGGCACCCATGTGTGCAACAGACATGTGAGATTGCCTGCTTGTGTTCATGTGATGCTCGAGCCAGACAGCCAAAGGCTCTTTACAGATCTAGGTTGCAGTCTATTGCACAGCAGATGCTGACTCCAGTATGCAGACATTGGCAAAATGCCATGTGCAATTGCCTAATAGCACATGCGCCCTGCATTACTACAGGCCTTGGAGCTGCTTGCTGTTGGCGCTGCTGTGGTGTGTAGCTGTCGAACATCCATGCTGGGGTCTGGTTGCAACCCCAGCTCTTTTGACACCTGGTCTTTTGGCACCTGGCTGCCTATACATCCTCACTCAGTCATGACAAGAGCCAACAGCATAAGCCTGGTATCTCATTGCTTCATGACTCCGCTGAGACCTGCTGTGTGTGCAGGAAGGCTCAGGGTCCCAGACGCTCCACCAGGCTAGCTGACAAATAGCGTGAGCCATGATCTGGGGTATCAATTATATGTGCACAAAAGAGTCTTACGAGTCTTATCTTCTGTAAAACTGTGCAGACTTGGTGCGTGTCAGCATTTGTCTGTCAGATGCATGCCCTGCTACCATATCAGAGCGTTTGCTCTCCTGCTAGCGTTGATCCCTACCAAGCATCTTGGGTGATAAAAGTAAACTTCCTCCGTTTATGGCCAATGCGGTACTCAGTGGACACTGGTTTTTAACTCTTGATCTGTTGTATCCAGATATCCAAGAATACATTTTATCTTCAGAGCCTGATAGAATGCCTGATGAACGCCTGAATTGCAGTGAGGCAGGGGCAATATGCATGCTATCATTGCAAAACCATGTAAGACTGTACACAGCACATGTGTTGGGCGCAACAGATGCATTGCAGAGGTTTTAAGCGCAATCGCAATGCATTTTGCGTCTATGAGCTGGACCAGCATTTCAAATTCTATTGGATATTGGACCTTGTGCAAACTTGACATGCCAGAAACCCTGCCTGGCATTTGCACGGATACTCCTGACAACAGCAATCCAAGCTGGCTGGTTATTTGAGGTGCATATACGTGCTTTGCTGACAGAACTGGAACGTCAATTTCACGACCAAAGCATAAGCAGCCACAGAGCAAAACTACACAAAGCGGGAAGACATCAATGCTGAAATCCTATCTATTCTATAACTTAAGTAGGTCAGAGGAGGTCAGAGCAGCACTGAGAATGAAATTTGTAAGTTGTCCAGATGGGCAAAAGTTGTGTATAAACAGCCTCCCTGGCTGCTTCATTTACCAGCAGCCTGCTACACGCATGTACATGTGACGGTGCAGCATGAGCTGCAAGACTCGCATCTGCTTGCAGGCTGGAGTTGCGTGCATGCTTGCTGCTCAATGTTTCTCCAGTGCTAGCATCACAGTGACTGAACCACACCCATGATTAAGCTGACACCGCCAACAATACCGTCCTCGCTGCACAGCCAATGCAGGTTTGACATGTTAGTATCAGTGCTTGCATGCTCACACTCACACTGAGCATGACATGTATAAGACCCCTGCAGGGGAGACTAGTGGAGCACGCAAGATTTACTGACTACAGTCACATGTTGCTCAAGTCAGACAGCTGATTGCTCAATACAGGTCTTGGTTGCTATCTCTGTGTCTATTCCACAGCACATACTTACTGTAGTATGCAGACATCTGCAGAGCGCCATATGCAAGACAGCAACATTATGCATCTAACGTTGTCTGTAAGCACTGCTGCTGCAAACGTTTGATGCATAATGTTGCTGTCTTGCATATGGCACTCTGCAGATGTCTGCATACTAACAACATGAGAAAGCAGTGCTGACAGAAGGCCCACCTGGATTACAATCAGGGGTCATGTCCATCACGTGGAGTATGGGTCCCTCGAGGGCTCATTGTGCTAGGTGATTCAGCATACAGTATCTCAACGTCTGTCCTCTTCCAGATGACCAGCATGAAAGCAAATACCAAAAAGAAGACTGTGCTGATGTAGCCGAATGAGTACCTGCACAGACAGACATGCTTGTGCCTCACCATGAAAAGTGTGAAGACGGCAAGTTTGCATTTCAAGTGGCGCTGGCGCATGCTTGCTGCACATCCATGGATCACAACAGTGGTTCAGAGTCTGAGCTTTGATGATGTGCTTGTTGTGCTGTGTTGACAACTCACGTTGCTGTTAGGAGCAAGCGGCTGAAGTCCACATTGAAGGTAGTGACCCAGTACTTGATGGCTGGGGAAAAGCTCAGAAACTGCAAGCAAACAGTTGATTTGCTTTTGAGGAAATATCTCATTTTCTCAGTGGCCTATGTAGCAGCAGGCTTTTACTTACATGTGTAGCTATGTTGCATATGTGCAGGGCAGTCATGAAGCTCAAAGCGACCATGAAACCCTTGCCATAGCGTGAACCTGGGTGTGACAAGCCCTTCCGTGTGAAGATCATGTAATAGATGGCGCAGACCTGCAGGAGATTTACACGTGGAGCGGCCAGCTTAAATGCAGCAGCTATCAAGAGGTGAGTTACCGTGAAAATGATGACAAGGATGACAGCGAAAAAGGCGCTGACCGCCGCTCCGTCAAACAGCGCAGTCCTGAAGCAAGACGTGAACGTATGTGGCAACTAGATACCCCAACGCGCGCCAGGCAGTAAACTTCGATACGCACCATTCTTTCACATCAACAAGTGCAGGTGCAAATGCTGCGCTCTTTGTAACGTTTCTGAATTGCCGATATGTCTCCCAACACAACAAAGCGAAGACTGTAGCAAACAGGCAGTTGAACGCAAAGACTGCCCACACCCATGGCTTCCACTGATCAAGGGACGACATGATCTGCTCTAGCTTGTTGTTTGCCCTCAGCAGGACACGGCGCTAAACAAGCACTCCTCTCCCACGTCAACGGAAACTTTCGCTGACTCTCCACGGATTCTATGCAGAGCTCTGAAATTTATTTTCCCTAAGAAACGAATGTGCACCACGGCACATTCTCTCCCTTATGCACATTGTTGTCAAAGTACCTGCAGGCATATCTTTATAGGCAGAGTCAAAGCGGGGCACTATCCAGGCACCCTAACGTGCAGAGTGTCAGCTTCACACATGTATTATAGCTGGGTATGCACCGTCTGACGTGTGACTCACTGCCAGTCTGGCCATGGCATTCGCTTTTATAACATTAGTTGGTGGAGTAAAGGAAGTTTGCAAGGCACTTGTCTAGCAGTGGTGCTGCATGTGCCATGTCTCGATGTTTGCTAGTGACCATTGGCCAAAGCCAGGCAAGGATGATGATCACTGCCAGTGAACCCACTAGTGCAGTACTGCATCAAGCAATCACTGATGTCATGCTATGATAGGGCTCCAAGGCACTTGGCCATCAAACA
>JAABUW010006471.1_pt1 | contig 14656 bp, 17 predicted proteins | sample 5560081 | NCBI WGS metagenome assembly JAABUW01 (sample SAMN10711882, study PRJNA513363) | rock metagenome | isolation source: Antarctica rocks | place: Antarctica: Victoria Land, Knobhead sud
GACTCTTGCTTGTCGAGCTTTCTTGCTGGTGAAATTCTTCCGAGAGGTGGATATGGAGTGGACAAGAAAGTACCCTCACGGCTGAGGTCCTCTCCGGAGGTGTCTCAGACGGGACCATTGCTTGTCGAGCTCCCCTTTGCTAGCGACGTCGTCTCTACACCTCGAAAACCACGGCGGTCTTGGGTAACTATTCTTTAAACGTAGATGTGTGCGGGCCATTCGGGCCCGCGGATGCTGACGTGTGACTTCTAGGCCATCAACACCTCAGCGGGGCTTGCAGTCTGCGCTGGGGGTTGGAGGCTACTCACAGCTTGGAATCCCTTTGTCACAATAGCTGTTGAGCGCTGTAGCAAGCCACCATCTTCGACCTCCAGCTGGTGATAGCCCCGTAATCCGTGCATTCGATATCACCTTCTCCATCGTACCGCCGACCTACCCATCACCCTACCAAGCGCTGCACCTGCAGCATCCATGGCGACGACTCAGCGCGCTAGGGGGCTTCAGGACGGTGAGAGAAATAGTTGGAGAAGATAGAGAATTGGACCCACCAGTGCCGTTTGAGATCGATTAGCTGTTAACCTACTCTATCTACTGCAGCATGAGAGCAAAGACAAGCACGCACGCAACAGCAGCACAAGGGTATCTGCTCAATGTCTTACGCTATGCCATGATCCCCAGCCGCACAAAGGGTTACATCAGCATCAACTTTTCAGGGTCGTTCCGTACATCCCATCATCATCCATCATGCAAACACGTCAGGTGGTGTAGGTAGAAGCCAGGCGCAGAGGCAGCAGAGTCGCAGCAGTCCGAAGACAAGCCTACTTGAACTGCTTACCATCCGCCCACTCAAACTTCTTCCCATCCACCTCGATCGGCTTGTCCCACGCCCACATGTCCTCGACAAACTCCTTGTCCTCCTTCTTGCTCGGGTCGAGCTTGGTGAACTCGTAGCTCTCGTAGTCGGGCGCGACGTCGAACGCCGGGAGCGCCTCCTGCCCGCGGACGAGGAAGGCGCCCTTGACGATGGAGTCGTTGGTGACGCCGTAGACGGAGGCGCAGCCGAAGAGGTACTTGCGGGAGCCCTCGAGACGTGCGAAGAAGCCGCCGATAAGGTTGGAGGTCATGAAGGTCATGGTGAGCTCGTCGTTGTACTTGTAGTCGACCGCCCACAGGCTGTACTCGTCGAACTTGCAGTTCTCCCAGAACCAGGGGAGGGCGACTTCGCGGGTCTCCTCGTTGGAGTACTTGCGCTTCCTGTGGCAATGTTAGTTGGACTGTGAAAGTGGACATGGGAAAGGTATCTTACCAGTCGTCAATGACGAATGTCGGCTTAGGCAGCGCCTCAAGCGGGTGCTTTGGCTTGGGTGCTGGCTTGTCCTCCTCCTCGTCGTCATCATCCTCAACCTCCTTCTTCTTCTCCTGCTTCTTGGGCTTCTCCTCTTTGGGCTTCTCCTCCTTCTTTGGTGGCTGGTTGGGGATGGCCTTCTCGATGAGCTCGAACTTGCCAGCAACATCAGTCCAGATGGACTGATTGGTGACGGTCTCGAACCAGCGGGTGACAGACGGGTTTGCCGAGCGCCACTCCTTGTCGAAGAAGAACTGGAAGCCGCGGCCGAGGATCGAAGCAGTGAAGATGTCGGCGAGTGTGAGGCGCTCGTTGACGAGATAGGTGTTGATCATGAGGTGGTCTTCCAGAACCTTGAGCTTGTTCTCGACGGCCTTCTTGCTGTCCTCGACGTTCTTCTTGTTGTACGGGTCGCGGCCGATGAGCGGGCGGAACCAGCCACCGAGGGAGGGGAGGACCTCGGAGTTGGCGAAGGACATCCAGCGAAGGATGGAGGCATAGTCCTGCTTGGTCTTGCCGAGGAGGGTGGTCTTCTCGTTCTGGGAGGTGACTGGCGAGTGTGGTTAGCACGTGCTCGAGAGAATTTTTGTGTGCATGTAGTTGTGGTGTTTTGGGACGAGTCAGAGTGTGAATACGGTCTCAACAGTAGTCTTCAGACAGGGATAACTGTAATTGATTGTATGATAGTTCATCATGTGATGGGTATACCAGTACGGTATAGTAAGTGTAGTGATGGCGTGCAACTTACGGTAGATAGCAATGGCAATGCACTCGCTCAGGATGTAGCCATCGCTGCCCTCAAAGGTCGGGATGCGGCCGAGCTTGTTGAGCTTGCGGTAGTCGTCCGTCACGGGCTCTTTGCCTGGGTTGGTCTCGACGAGGTCGACCTGCAGGCCGTTGGCCTTGGCAACGATGAGCGAGGCCCGGGTGCGCGCGTTGTCCTGGTGGCATGTGTTAGCACCACAGTCTCAAGTTCTGTCATATGCCAGCTGGTTGAAGGCGGTGGGGCAGAGATTGGAGGTTGTTGACTTACAGAGAAGCCGTAGAGCTTGCCGAAAGACATGCTGGGTGGTGTATGATTTTGGTGAAGTCGTTTCTCAAAGTGCGCCTTCGTTGGCCGTTCAATTGCTGCTTATGTCGTGGGGGTGTTTCGTGTGAGTCGTTGTGCCAGACAAAATTCTCATAGCTCAAGAAGTCGACTCAATATTGCCGCTAATCCCAAAGGGGAAGTAGCCGATCTCGAAGTCCAGGGTAGGTACGAACAGCCATTGACTTCCAGTATCAAGCACTACCAACTCATCATGGAGTCGACCATCCTACGCGCCGGCTTCAGACGAGCCATCACCTCAAGCTACAGCCCAGCCAAAAGACGAGTCCTAATCCACCACCACCCACGCCGCTCCTACGCAACTCCCGCCGAGCCCATTCGAGCCGCAGCCCCCATCAACTTCACCTCCGACACCAACCAGTTCGCCCGTTCATCTGGTGGCAACAACAACTCCAACTCGGAACAAGACTACGAGCGCCTCCTCCACCGCGTCCGCATCGTCCCCGCCTCGCCCTCCTACTTCACAGCCACCCCCCGCTACACCGACGACTTCCTCTACCTCTCCTCGCTCTATCGCAAATACCAGCTCCTGCCTCGACTAGCACCGGGCACAGAACCGAGGGTAGCATGGAAGACGCTGCTCGAATACCGGACCGAGAGCGGCGAGCCAGTGCGTCAGAAGGGTTACGCTATCATGCTCTCCCTCCTGAAACGGCTGAACAAGATCCACACCGCCCTTTTACCCGTAGAAGTACAGCGTGCACTGCAGAGGTACAAGCGCAGGATCCAGCCGTACTTGAACCGAGCGAAACCGATTGAGATTGATCAGCTTGGACGCGCGAGGGCGGTGGGGAGGAGGAAGAGTAGCTCTGCTGTTGTGTACATCGTTGAAGGCGACGGGGAGTGTTTGATCAATGGGCGGACGCTGACGGAATACTTTGGCCGCTTGCATGATCGGGAGTCAGCGGTCTGGGCGCTGAAGGCGACGCAGAGGTTGGATAAGTATAATGTTTGGTCTGTGGTGAAGGGGGGTGGGACGACGGGGCAGGCGGAGGCGATTACGCTGGGGGTAGCGAAGGCGCTGTTGGCGCATGAGCCGGACTTGAAGGCTTCGTTGAGGCGAGGTGAGTAGCGCTACTCTTGTTTGAAGCTGTGTGCGGTTCATGCTAACTTTGATGACAGCCGGCGTGATTACTCGTGACATACGCAGGGTAGAGAGGAAGAAGGCTGGCAAACTCAAGGCTCGCAAGATGCCTGCGTGGGTCAAGCGGTAGTTTGTACGGTATATACTTGTGCGTACATGTGGCATAGATCTGCTTCCAGCCCACCTCGCACCGACAACTTGCTGGACTCCGGAAGCACCCTCACACTTCGTTCTCTATGATATCCATCTCACCTCAGTCCTCGGGAATTCGAGCTCGACGAAGGCTGCATGCCAGTCATCTCCTACTACTTAAAGGACGCAGCACGACGGATCTAGCGCTGTACTAGCGTCTTCTCCGCCCACTACAACGAGGACGTCTCGAGCTTCCTCAACGAGGAAGACGAGCACCCCCAGAACTGCGTGAAAGGCTTGTAGCAGAAAGCAGTACCTCCGGCCAAACAGCACCTCGACACTCGCATATATACATCTTGGTTTTCCCGTCTTCTTAACACATTCTCGTAGCGCACTCCCGGAGCCAAACCGGTCCTGCACGGCCTCCAAGCACACCATGGTTGGACTCGCCGAACATGTTTACCTTTGTTGGATGCCTAGCTATCCTCCACCGCCAAAGCTGTTTGCTGTTTGCTGTTTGCACCGGGTATCTGGTCGAATGATGTCGCTGGCGATCCGCCCTCCAACACAGCTGCAACATGGATTGGCGATCTCTTGGAACAAACGTCGCGGACCCCCCAACTATCACAGCTGAAGATCGACGACAGACAGCTTCCCCTGATGGACACGAAAGCCTGGCGGATCAACTGACTGTACGGCTCGCGTTCTTCAATGACTATATCAATCACACGCTAACGACAGTCTCAGCGGTCTACATCGCCTCAACGACCACTCTCAGGATGGATCAAACAGCGCAACGGGCAGATCTTGGACGGAGGACCTGGACGTAGTACACCAACCCAGAGCAATGAAGCCATGAGCCCCATCGAAGATAACAGCAAGCAGCCCCCTTGGAACCATGAGTCCCCAGCTACACCGTTCGCCATAGTGCTCCGAACCAGTCTAGGATCGAGGGTACTTATCCTGGCTTCGGATCGTCATCGCACGCTCGTATGCGGCGTCAAGTGCTAGGGACGTCCTCGTGCCGTTCCATTGGTTTGTCAAAGTGGCACAGGCGGCGACGAGAGCACCCTTGGTCTTGTCCGGTGGATCGACTGGAAACATACTGGAATTTCAACTATCAGTCACGTATTCGCTCTCGAACATCGTTCTCTTCGCTCTGGGACATCGTCTGCATGATCACTCTTTCCTCCGATCGTCTTTCATCAGCTTTCCACCTCCATTCTTCTCATTCCTGCGCTCTTCTAGCCTATCATGTAGATATCGTCCTGTCTTCACAGATAGGAATTACTCGCTCGAGTCTCGCCGGGTTTGTCTATCTCTCGCACAACATAGTGTCGTTCAGGTGTTGGTAATTGGTCGGTTGCTTGTTGATGTTGAACAGAGGATAGACAGGGGAAAATTATGCTAATCAATCATTGCCAGTGGCGCGTCGACCATCAGTCATCAGTCATACTCACTTCTAACATCTGACGGTGCCCCCCAGAGATAGCAGGTGACAGACGAGCCCGCCGGCCGGCGTACAGAACCACCGTTGGGAGTCGTCACCGATGACAGTGCACCGACTGACGAACAGCTGCAAGACTTGATGCAGAGCGGCGACGGTGAAGTGGCGGAGAGAGGATTCTGCTGCGAGCTGTCGCCAGTATCTGGCGAAGTCTGTGCGGAAGTCGTCCGAGACCGCTGCTGGAGTTGAAGGGAACATGACGGGTGCCTTGGCTGGTGGGGAAGACTCTACACGGAGGAGGAGTAGAAGGCAGAAGAGGGAGCTGCTGTCGAGATGGACGAGTCAGTGATATCGAGACCAACGAGGCGAAGAGCGGTGATATCAGGATGTACGATGACGATGGAACTTGCGTTTGGCTGCTGTCGTTCGCTGCTTTTCCTCATCTCGACGTACGGATGACACGGGAGGAAGTCATGGTGTTTCCACACCTGAGCGCTCGCAGACAGAAAGAATCAAGAAGGAGAGGCCAGTGGTAACACATTGACGTATCTTCTGCTGTTCGATTTGCTATCCCAAGTAGCGAGAAGCCCTCAGTGTATTGTACTTGCTTCTTGACATGCTTACAGATGAGCCTCTGCTCTGCCGACAATAACTCCTCCAATATTCTGTGGCTCACGATGCCAACGCAGTCGCTGACAAGCCCTTCGACGCATCGCTTACTGCTCCTTGAAGAAGTAGTCTCCAATCAACGTTTGCCTTGTCGATTCGATTTGGACTTGCCACGCCACTTGAGCCTGGAAGTCCTGCATTTGTGCCTCGTAGTACGTGATCACGCGTCTGGAAAGCAGGTTAGCAACGGTCTTGAATGCTGCAGGCGCTGCCAAACTTACTCGACGTTGATCAAGTCCACGTTCAATGTCTTCACGGTCGCCTCGTCCACTGTAGCCCCGTGGCTCCTCTCTTCCTCAAAGAAACATAGCAGCCTCTTGATGCTCTCTTTGTCCTGGAATGCTGCTTCCAGTTCCCTGGGACGGGTTAGCAAGTGTTCCTTAACACTATAGCGCATCACCCTTTGACTTACCGATCACCGTCTTCCAGAAGCTTGCACAGCGCCACGTACTTGCCGCGAAGGAAGTTAAAACGACTCGAGATCTCCCCCTCCCAATCGCTAAGACGCTTATGCTGAAGGTACTGGTACCGCCCCGTGTACGGCAACGCCCTAGCAAAGTGGCTCTTGGCCGTCTCGTTGCCGATAGCACGTGGGAGGCATCTCGCGATCGTCTCGATGACCGGTTCTGCGGTCTGTCCGAAGCCAAACGTGCCGTGGAAGTAGCAAACGATATCCAGACGGGCTTGGAAATTGTCGCGGTTGGCTTCGAGCATGGCCGTTTTGGTCTGGCCATCTAGTATCTTGGACGATAGTTCCCCAAAGTCATGGTCGACACTGTCGGCGACGGCATCGAGGTGTTGCTTCCACCGGTCAAGCGCTTCCTCTACTCTGTGCCAGAGTTCGTGGAGCTGGATGAGCATGTGTTGAGCCATCGTACAGTGCCGAGCGGGAGCGGTATGGTGTTGGAGAGATTGTAAACGATATGGCGCTGGAAGGCTAGGGCGAGGTAAATGACGCGTCTGCGGTTTGTTGTTAGCGCATAACCTTTCACATCATACATTCACATGTACCGAAGCTTAATTCGACTCACCGTTTGCAACCTACGGACGAGGGTCATACCGCGCCGCCGCCACCACCACAAGCACTAATCGAGCGCGCTCCCACGGTCCCCATCTTCGACGGCAGCATCGCCCTATAGTGGTACTATCGTCGTGAACTAGGCCCGACGGTCCAGCAGCCCACTTCTCCTTCATCCGCTCATAGATAACCCTCTGCATTGCCGACAATACCTTCTACAACACCGTGTCCTCGTCATGCCACTACGGTCGCTGATCAGTCCCTTCCCCCTCACCGGTTACAGCTTCTTGAAGAACTCTGAGATGAGCCTCTGCCTCCCGGAAGGTGACTCGCCCGCGACCCTGTCGCTGCCGAGGGTGATAGTCACAGACAGCGTCCCACCGGATACCTTCTGAAAGTACTCCAGGACGAGTGTCTGCCTAGGAGACTCGACCCCCACATGCATCGCCGCGATCGCTTGAAAGTGTAACATATACTCCTCGATCTCGTCAAACCTATAGTTGGTCGTCGACTTCCTGAAGTGGTGAACAGAAGCGTTAGCAAACGTCCCCGCTTCGAGTTGAAAAGACACGGTTGGTGAACGTCGTGAACTTACAGATCATCTCCCAGAAGCTTACACAGCCCCTCGTACTGCCCGCGAAGCGTAGTAAAGCGGTCCGTGACCTTTACTTCTATCTCAGCGATGCGTTGATGAGCACGGTCCTGGATATCCTCCGTTTGAGTGAGCGCTCTGCGAAACATATTCGTCACCGTCTCGAGTCCGACAGGATCCTCCAGCTGTGCGGCGATAATGACGCCGATCAGCGGAGCAGTCCGGCCTTCGACGGCATTGATGTGGTTGATGGCATCCACGCGACGTTGGAAGATTGTGCGGTTGGCGTCGAGCTTTTCGATCCTGGCCTCACAGCTCAGTTTCTCGAGCGCTGGACCTCTGAATTCGTGGTCGGTATCTTTGGCGATGGATTCGAGGTGTTCTATCCACCGGGCGAGGGCTTCCTCTACCCTGGGCCAGAGCTCGTGGAGCACGTTGAGCATGCGTTGAGCCATTGTGCGTTATAGATTGAGTATTGAGTTGGGGGCCTGGGCCGGGAAGTAATGGAAGGACGCGTCTGCGGTTTGTTGTTGATATGGGCGATCTTTCACTCATAGATTCACATGTGACAAAGCTTAATTCGACTTACCTCCCGGGGCTCCCGCCGTTTCTTCACCACTTCACAGGAGCCCGATCTTGCTCACCAGCGACAGTGACCTGATACCACCTTACCCAGCCCCCATAGTCCGACTATGGACACAGAAACCTACCTCACACTCCTGCCCAAGCTCGGCATAGCAATCGACAACTCCCTCACAGCGTGGGAAGCATACATCGCGGAAGTGAGGCAGCAAGAAGACTTCACCACCATCATCTCCAGTGAATCGGACGATTCAGCCACGAAGGCGAAAGCCCTACAACATATCCTCTTCACTCTTCCACTTCGACACGAAGCTCTCGTCAAGTCTTGGGGTGACCCGAAGCTTCGAAGCGTTGAGCTGTCAGAGACATGCGACAGACTTCTCGCGCAGCTCATGAAATACCCCGACGGGACGGAGCTCAACGCCTGCTATGACGAGGTGATTGCGAGTAAGCGGTTCATTGATCGAGTCGTGGCCGTAGAAGAGGAGACAAGGGAGTGTGAAGATCGACGGTCGCAGGTGCTGCGGAGCCTGAAGGCGGTTCATATCAATCTGATGGAGGTCCGTGGCGATGGTGAGCTTGGTGCTGGGGATATTGTGGCACTGGTCGATGCTATGGAAGCGGTCGGCGTGTCACTTGTCGGCTTGGAGGGATTCGAAGTGCGTGAGGATTCTTGAAAGGACAAAGGCAGGACGGCCTTTGACAATGATCGTCGCGGTCGTTGAACAAAGACTCGACCTTGTGGAACTCGGGTCGGCAAGCCAAACATTGCTCGTCAGCAGCAGAGCTTCGTCAGATCAGTCGTTATCGTCGTTGGCGTCACTATCATCCCAGCCTTCTTCATACTCTTCCGCGAGACTGGCCAAGCCATCACAGATTGCCTCTCGTTCTTCGACACCCATCAGACCTCTGGCAGACCGTTCAAGGTCTCGGACCCGAGCAGCAACTGCAGTGGATGTCGAAAGTTGAGCTTTGATAGCTAAGCTGGTAGGATGACCTTCGAAGCGGAAGATACCAGGGTACGAGGACAAGATCGGGAACAGTAACGAAGACTGGTGGATGCTCACCCTCGGACCCTCGACATAGCGATCGCGAGCTGCTGCATTTGAGGCCTCAATCTCTTCTCCAGGCTTCCACCATCCACGAAGGGACTCTACTTGAGTGAAGATATGTGGTCTGCGCTCGGAGCGGGTGGTTGCTGATGAGGTCGGGAACATGCTTAAATCTGTGCTCGACACCTCATTCTCCTCGTCTTCATGCGTAACGCCGTTCGTCATGCGTGTGTCTTGAGGTCCTCCGCCGTTGGTGGTGGCATGCAGCGTATCTGGGTTCTTCACTGAGAAGCCAGCCGTCACGATGCGGCGGTTGCCATCGTTGTTGAGAGTCGATTCCAGCGTGTCGAAAGTGTCATGCGAGCTCTCTGTGCCCCGTAGCCTCGTCGGCAGCGTTATACTTTCCATAAGAACTGCCTCTACGGCGGAGGTGTGCCACACGCTCAACCTATCGAGTGAGAGATATGAGGGGAGTGGTGCTGGTGGCATAGACAGCGGGATGTGCACGCTCGCATGCGAGTCCAGCGCATATATCGACTGAGCAAAATTTGCCGTCTGTAGCATCTCTCGCTGTCTCTGTACTCGGTTCCCGTCCTTGAGTCCGAAGACCCAACGGGAACCTTTGCCCAATTCGTCCGAAATCCGCTCGAGATACCGAGATGCAAACCCTCCCCACGCATCATCGGTACTAGTCAAGATCTGCAGTCCCTGGAGCTGGTCACACTCTTCCAGGAAGGGTCTGAGATCACGGTCGAGAAGGTCGAACTCCCTGTCCAGGTTCCGAAAGAGCTCCTCTCCCGTCTCCCACCGCTCGAATGGCATGAGCGAGCTATTCAGCTCATACTCGCTCAGCTGCACGATACTCCGCGGGTGATAGAATACACGGTTGTAGTCCGACCAGTAGCGTACGGTGTCAGCAGTTAATTGTGGCGGCTGAGTGCCTTGGTTAAGCGCTTGCTGGTACGAGCTTGGGTTGATAGGTGGCAAGCGAAGCGGGATAGTGCTACCACCCCATAGGCTTTGCTGGGTAGAGCTTTCTGGGTGCTCGAGCTCATATAGAGCGTTCTCTCTCCTGAGAGTGCCGAAGCCGCCTTTCAAGTCGTAGATGAGAGTGCGTGGGGTGTACGTGTCGTTGCCATCTGCGCCGATACCCGGTCTAAAAGAGACATCGTGGTCGACGGGTGACTCTTCTTGGCCGGAGTACGTGAAGTAGGATTCCTGCGATCTTGTCAGTATACGTCGAATAGGTTGAAAAGGTATACACTTGTCGAGCCTGGGCACAGGCAGAGAGAGCTTACTTGTATGTTCCAGAAATGTGTGGCCAGGTAGTTTACGCGCTGCCCGAACTGCAAGGTCACCACCTCATGCATCGTAGGTTTGGCACGTAGCAATCATAAGCCAACTCGTTGCAGGAGAGAGAATGCATGTCCCAAGAGGGAAGGAGCAGGTAGCCCTGGATCCCATGACTTTTACGCTTAGTGTGACCCCGACTTTTTTTCTTCCGCTCGAAAGTCCGCATACTCTCGAGCACCGTCACTACTACCAATCAACTCTCGGTACCTTCACAAAATGAAGCGCAAGCGTGGTGCGCTCGAGAAGGTCGACGCAGATCTACCCAATCTCCAACACAAAATCAAAACCGACCCGACATCATACCAGGACGAGTTCATCAACCAGTACTCGCAATACCAATCCCTCCACGAGCTTTTCCTGCAATCGCCTACGACGACCGACGACAGTGGTATCATCCGACTCCGTGATCTGATCGATTTCGTCAGTCATGTCGCCGACTGCTACCCCAAAATCACTCATGCTTTCCCAAGCGAGCTGATCGGCTTGTTGGAGAAGCACCACGCGAGTTTAGAAGCCGAGCTGCGAGACAAGATCGTCGGAAGTCTGGTCTTGTTACGCAAGAAAGAGCTCATAGATTCTGCGAAGCTGCTCAATGTATTATGGCCATTGCTCATATCCACACCTTCGAAGTCGCTGCGTGCGCTCCTCTTTCAGAAGATAATCTCGGACCTGCGCAATTCAAACGCCAAAACGACGAACCACAAACTCAACCGGATGATGCAGACGACATGCTACAACATGATTGCTTCGAACCCAACGAGTCCCAAAGGATTGTGGTCGGTCAAGGTGACGAGGGAAATGTGGAAGAGGCAGATATGGGCGGATGCAAAAGCTGTCAGTATTATGGAGGTGGCAGCTTTGAGTAAAGATGCAAAGGTGGTCACATCGGGTGTGAAGTTCTTCTTGGGAGGTGATCAAGAGCGGGAAGAGGCAGCGGACGAAGACAGTGATGTCGAGGAGGGTGTCGATATGAGTAAGCTACGGCATCAAGCTGGCATCAACAAGAAGACCGGAAAACGGGACAAGATGCTACGGGCAGCGGCAGCGACGGTCAAGCGAAAGGAGAGGAAGAAGAAAGCGCCGCATCCCCTCAACTTTTCTGCACTGCATCTACTTCACGATCCGCAAGGATTTGCGGAGAAGTTGTTCCACCAGCATCTTCAACCTTCGCAGCCGCAGGTTAAGCTCAATCTGGACCAGAAGCTCATCGTGCTGCAACTCGTTAGCAGATTGGTCGGGTTGCACAAGTTGACGCTGATACCACTCTACTCCTACTTCATCAAGTATTTGACCCCACGACAGCCGTCTGTCACATCTTTTCTGGCATCCTTGGCTCAGGCGACACATAATCTGGTACCACCGGATGTGCTGGAGCCTCTCATCCAGAAGATCGCCAACGAGTTCGTCAGCGAGGCAGCTGCGGCCCAAGTCGCCAGTGCCGGATTGAACGGCATCCGAGAGATCTGTGTCCGCCAGCCGCTGACGATGAACGAGACGCTGTTACAAGATCTCGTCCAGTATAGGAAGTCAAAAGACAAGGGCGTGCAAATGGCTGCTCGTGGTTTACTATCTTTGTACCGAGAAGTTGGTGCAGATATGCTGAAGAGGCGTGATCGCGGTAAAGATGCTGCGCTGAAGCTTAGAGCCGGGACTGGGCTGGGCACGAGGTTTGGTGAGGTTCAGGGTGGCGAGATCGAAGGTTTGGAGCTGTTGGAGAAGTGGAAGGAGGAGCAGGGTCTTGATGAGGAGGAGGACGAAGAGAAAGGGTGGGATAACTGGGATGCGCAGAGTGATGACAGTGGCAGTAGTGGTGGCTGGATTAATGTGGAGAGTGATGGTGAGGAGATTGATGTGTCTGACTCGGAAGATGATAAGCCGAAGAAGCCTGCGAAGGAGCTGCCCGTCGAGAAAGCCAGAGATTCTGATAAGGAGAACGCTGAGACGACTACCAAGGACGCATCATCGACACCAGCCGCAGACCGCAACACCGCATCTCTCGAGCCGCAGGAAGCGGTCAGGCGGGAGGAAGCACGCATGTCTAAACTCGCTACGACCCGCATCCTCACCCCAGCCGATTTTGCCAAGCTTCAAGAACTCAAAACAGCAGCGGCCATCACCTCAACCATGCCCTCAGCCAAACGTCGCCGCATCCAACAACAGCAGAACTCCGAACGACACGCCGATGATGCTCTCACATCCGCCGATATCGAAGGTCTTGCCAAACTGTCTGCGAAGGCCACCAAGGAGGAGAAGATCAAGATGGCAAAAGGAGAGGATGACGAGAAGAACGACCATCGTTCGACAACTGCGCGGAGGAAGGAGAAAAAGGCGGCGAAGGGGCAGTCGACGACTAACAAGGAGAAGGCGAGGAAGAAGAACTTCATGATGACGCTGGGGAAGGCGAAGAAGAAGGGGAAGAGGAGTTTGATGGAGCATAAGAAGATTCTGAAGGCGCATACGGATAGGAGTAAGAGGGGTGGGAAGAGAGGGAATGCTGGGAATTGATCGTAGATACATACTAGTCTATGGATTGGTTCTCCGTGTCCCAGATGTACAGACGTGCTCAGATGGTGGTTCTCGTGGTTCGCTGAATGTGTTGATGTCGTCGAGAGGCAAGAGTGCCAAGCTTTCTAGTTTCGACCTAACCTCCTGATCGAGGACCGCACCTGGGCTCGATAAGAGCGACATAGTTGCAAGAATCAAACAGAGTTCGACAAACGGATGGCTGTGCAATCGATCGGACTCTCTGCCCTTCCATACCCGTGACAAAAATTGTCTGTAATGTCAACTCCGTCCCGTCGATAAAAAGCCTGCTAATACAGTACAGTATCTATACCCATTACAAAAAGCCGTTCGAGGAGAGGATATGCAAGTATCGAAGACCGTCACGACCTGTTTTACTAGAAGTGTCGCTGTTGTCATTGTGGTACGGCAACGAAGACTATATCTCGGCATGGTATGGATGCACTGAACAGCTACTCCTGGTGCCGGCGACTGGTTTATTAGGCAACGCCTTCTTCTATATACCGATTAACGCAGTCTTTACGTGTATATCGAACAACAATGGCACCAGGGTCAACACATTCCCGATTGGGTGAAAAAATACCTTGGCATTTTTAGCGCGGTCGATAAATCACCTCCACAGGTTTTCTGGCTCCACACCTCCGGGACCGGACAAGAGCAGCCAAGGCTACCTATCATATACAATGCCGCTGATACGCGGGTAGATCCGGGGTGGTTGGCGCAATGGTAGCGCGGTACGTCTCAACGATCGCCTGCTCTCAAAAATCTTTGACTGACTGTTAACAGTTGGTTTTCGGCAACGAAATACACCAAAGGTTGAGGGTTCGAGCCCCTTGCTGCTCGAATAAGCTGTTCTTTTGCTGCTGTATACCTCTAAAGAACTTCTTTTTGATGTCCCAAGGGTTGGAGGAAGACGGCGTAATCTTTTTGGGATGTTCCGTGGCTCACCAGCCTGGCTGAACCCCTTACGACGTTCAAGTAGACCTCTTGACCGGCTCCCCTGTACACGAGCTTACCTGTCCGAGGAAAGCAACCTATCCGAAGAAGTCGGACACGTTACGCCCTTTGGTGTTGCCATACCGTTTACAGCTCACCTACGAGGAGTCCCAGGTCCCTGGACTGTTCTGGCATACTGTCATTCACATCGACTCGAAGCGGCAATTGCCGTACAACGCTACACGGCTGACCTGCATATCTGGACCGCTACCAGGACTGCGTTCGACCTTACGAGCCCAGACTCTCGAGCTCTCCCTGTTGAGAAGGATGGAACAAGTGAGCGAAACTGCCAGTAAGCTGCCGGAAGAACACATCCATTGCGAGAGCGAACCTACGGACGTGATGTCTGATCTGGGCAAGCACGGAAGTCACGAGCAGAAAGCCAGCCAAGATAGATACGGTCTTCAAAATGAATGGATATGAATGCAGACTAATAACTGCATCTATCGGACTCCCTCCTGCACCATCGCGAAACCGAAACGCCGAAAACGAACCGCCTTCACAACCCATAAGCAAGATCACCGTCTTAAAGCCCGCGACATAGCACTGATTCTCCGGGCAACAGCCAGCGATGAATCGGAATGATTGAGCCTGTACATGCGAATCAGTATGCGTGAATATTGGGGAACCCTTGATGGTCCTACGGTTCGGTCTCTAAGCTTAAAGCAGAAATCGTTGTCGCCGAAAATATGCAAGGCGGATTGGACAAGATCAGTCTCGCAGTAGTTCTGGCAGTCGCATGTCTCGCCCGGCGA
>JAABUW010006472.1_pt1 | contig 14654 bp, 9 predicted proteins | sample 5560081 | NCBI WGS metagenome assembly JAABUW01 (sample SAMN10711882, study PRJNA513363) | rock metagenome | isolation source: Antarctica rocks | place: Antarctica: Victoria Land, Knobhead sud
CTTGCTTGAGGTACTCACTTGAGCTACAGTAGCTGCAAATCCGCCCATCAGCACGGGCCGAACCGAACCATGCAAGCCGAAATGTCCAATGACTTCTGGCTTAGATAAGCGGGTCGGGTCAACAACTGAGAGACTCCAGTTATGAATGGATGAGAAAAAGGGGGCAGGTCAAACGAAGCTCACCGGCGAGCCAAAATGGTGATCGCGCACGCCCTTACCATGGCAGCGGCAGCGGAGGTCATCGAAATAGGCGTGGATGGCCTCTCGCGTGTCTTTTTGGATCACCCGCACACACCTGAGATTATTGAGGCCATCGCCCGCTCAAGGGCGTTCGTTATCCCCTGTCTCGTGTTGAACCGATCGATCACCGGATCAAGTGCAGCAGATCTTGCTGCTGATCCGCTGATCCTCGCGTGGCACGTCGACTTTCCAAGGATCGGATAAGGCCACGATTGAGGGGTCAGCATCAGCACCGCCGATCCCGACCCCTTCTTTGATCCGTTCGTATCATCTAAACTGGCGCGGCGTTTAGTAAGTAGCCTTGTAGGTACCTCCATTGTTCAACCAAGCGGTTACTTGTCCTGAAGGCGGAACCACCAAGTAATCGGCCTTCCCGTCTCCGTTTATGTCGGCAAACTGAATTTGGCTGCCGGGAGCACCTACTCCGGCCGCAATGACCGACTCCGGGCCGCTAAACCAATTATTCTGTGCGCCACCTAAGTTGGGGGTTAGAGCTACGGAGCCATCTGTCAGTATTGCCAATAGATCAGCACGTCCGTCGTTGTTGTTGTCGATAAAGCGATCAATGTAGCCGTTGGCTAGGCTAGGACCGGTGGAAATCGTGCCTATAGAGGCCAGGCGAGCGCCCGAAGTCCAACTGCCAACACTCGGACCGAAGTTCTGCAGAGCGGTTGATGTGCCGTTAGGGCTAACGAAGACCATGTCTGCAAATCCGTCATTGTTCAGGTCGACCCATTGAATGACCGTCCCCGCGGCTAGCGTAAAGCCAATTTGGGCCGTCCCCTGAGGATTCCAGATCCAACCGCCGCTCACGGGACCTCCGCTAAGCCAAGCGCTAGTTAAGCCACTAGTGTAGTCGCCTACGAGATAGTCGGCTTTGCCATCGCCATTGATATCGCCAAACTCTACGTAACAGGTCTTAATGCCGCCGCATTCTCCGGCAGCAATCTGGTTCTGCGGATACCAAATCCAACTGCCATCTGCCCTCCTACCGCCATTCAGGTAAGCGGAGGCAGCACCGGTGGTGAGGTTCACACTGATGTAGTCGGCCAAACCGTCCCCATCAATGTCTGCCCAGCGAAGGTTGGGCGAGACGTTGGCAATCGCTCCTATAGGGAGCCATCCGGCAACAGCAGAAGTATCGTTGCCATTGTTCAGCCAGGCAGCTACAGAGCCTCCGCGATTGATTGCCAGGTAGTCAGCCTTGCCGTCCCCGTTTAGATCAGCCAAAACCGGCAGGTTCAGTTTGCTGGGCGCTCCATTCCCTGGCGCTATCTGCCCGAGGGGTACCCAGTTCCAAGTCCCGTCCGCTTTACGACCTCCATTCAACCACGCATGCACAGTGCCGTTAATTCCATCGATGACGATGTAATCGTCCCATCCGTCGCTGTTGAGGTCGGCGAACATATACTTGGAACCTTTGGGGGCCCCGACACCTGAAGCAATGTTCCCTGAGATCGGGATCCAGACCCAGCCGGAACCGTCAGGATTTGCTCCCCCGTTTATGTATCCAGTCACGACACCACTAGGGCTGACTGACAGATAGTCGGCAAAGCCATCGCCATTTATGTCCGCGAACTGAATGCTACTGCCAGGAGCACCAGTTCCGCCGGCAATCACCTGGTTAGAATATGGAGCCGGGATCCAGTTCCACGTGCCATCTGCTTTGATGCCGCCATTGAAGTAAGCCCTAGTAAGTCCACTTGCGTTTATGGTCAGGTAGTCTGCACGCCCGTCCCCGTTTATATCAGCATACCGAACGTTGGCCCCAGGTTCCCCGATGCCAGAATTCAGGAGTCCTGAACCAAGTGGAAACAAATTCCACGTACCGTCGGGCTTTCGGCCTCCACTGAAGTAAGCAGTTGTTGCACCGTTGACATCGATGGAAAGGTAGTCTGCTGTGCCGTCTCCGTTAACGTCGGCAAACTGGACGGAACTTGTCTTGGGATCGGCGCCAATTCCGCTAGCGATATTGCCTAGGGCAGTCATCGTGCCAGTTCCTGGTATTTGTCCGACCGGCTTCTTGGCTACCAGAGGAGACCCGCCGCCACCAACTGTGCGGGTGATTACAACAGCATTGGTTACCCATCCCCTATTCATGACATCCTGAATGGCACCATTGAAGTTGTCCCCCATGACTTTGTATCCCGCATCATTGGGATGGAGGGAATTGGCCTTATCGGCGTTCGGGTCGAGATTGCTCATGCTTACATATTTGATATGCTGGCCTGCGTTTTGCCGGGTCGAGACAAGAGCCTGAACAGATGTATTGAATGCTTGGAGGTTGGTGTTGAAGTTGCCGTCTGAGGAAGGGGGGATTCCGGCAACCAGTATGGTCGCATCCGGTGCGGAGGTGAATAGTCCGCTGATCATTGAATCGAGCCGGCTTGGCGCATTAGGAACATCGACGTTACCGTTGACATCGTTAGTACCGGCTTCAATGAGAGCGACATTTGGACGCCACGAGGTCGCAGAAGGTATGGCTTGACCCGCGATGTAGGAGATTACCTGACCACTAAAGCCCTCATTTTGAGGATTTGTCATCGTGCCATCGATTCGGTCCCCGACAAACTCGATCGTTTGCCCCATGCTTTGTATATCTTGTTGAAGCGGGTACCGATAGCCGTTCCCGGTAGTACCATAAGCTCCCTCCGTGATGGAATCGCCAATCGGCATCACGCGAAGACCCACTATGCTGCGATTGCCGCCGCCAGTACCGGTCACGGTGCCTTGGAGATAGCTGATGTTCCGTCTCCCGAGCCCAGCAAGCGTAGAAGCAATACCTTGTGCACTGTCAGTTGTGATGATATTGTCGCCATTCGCAATAAGAAAGTTGAGATCGCCACGGTCATCTGCAGTATCGGAGGGCTGGCCGTTTGGAGCGCCATTGTAGAACAGATCCGACAGTTTGTAGCAGCAATGTGCGGAGTTTGGACCCGCTGCGTTAAAGAACTGCGCTGTCTTACTAGCATCAGAGGGGTCAATGTATTCTGCCTCTGGGTTAAAACTGCCGACTGACGGCGCCCCCGCAGGGGTGTTCCTCGCCTGCGCTGCAGCCAACACACTCGTCAGGATGCCCCCAGGCTGCTTGAGATTTACTTCAAGTCCAACAAGTTGAATAGGGCTCCGCTCAATACTCAGGATGGAGGCGATGATATTGGCCTCACTTCCAAATCCAGCTATCGAAGGTTCGTCAGTTCCATAACTGTCATCAATAGAGGCGGTCTGTGGCGAGATATCAGCCGTTCCATAGAATGGCCAGAGGAGAACTGATGCGTAGTCACTTCCGAATGCTGTTTGAAACTCTGCGGCTGAATTATAGACCCGTCCAGGCATCTTAAAGACTACTGACTGGCTGTAAGGGTTGCCCCTGTAGTCGTTGTTAGCTTTGATTACCCGCCAGCAAATCTGAGCAGTAGCGTCATCTTTGATGTCGAGGGCGAGGACCACCGCGATCTTGTTTCTCGTGATGTAGTCGAGTACATCCTGCAGGGTTGGCGGATAAACGCCAGAGAACACACTGACGCAGCCCTGAGTGCCTCCAGCGTTATTTACGAGAGAGACGCTGTCGCGAAGAATGGTTGTACCCGTAAGCGATCTGGTGTTGGCGAGAGACGTAGCGTTCACCGCCGGGTTCGCAAGCTCGTTACCGGTGTTGCCCGGCGGAAGAAACGGGTCAAAATGACTTCCATATGGGAAAGGAGATAACCCGCACCACTCACGCCCCCAGCTTGTATCGTGGCTTAGGATCGGCACGCCGTCTTGGGTCACCTTGATGTCCACTTCGACGATTTCGATCCCGGCTTGCGCGGCATCGCCAATGGCTTTGAGCGAGTTTTCAGGAACACCATTCGCTGCACCAAGGGTCGCGTGGAGTCCACGGTGAGCCACAACTAGAGAAAGGTCACTGTGCGGATTTCGCATCTCTTGGATAATCTTGGCCGTATCGTAATTATTGGGATTGTAATTCTGAGCATGAATGGAAGCACTCAAGCCAAGAAAGAGGAAAACCGCGACAGCGATAAAAGCCTGCCGCGCAGGTCGTGGGCGACTGGCTTTTGACCGGCATACAGGATCGTCGCAGTGCATAGTTGAGTCAGCACTTAGCTTCTGAGCGCCTCGCAGCATTCCAGTAAAGCGGTCAACCCGTTTGAGCATGCAATCTTCTGTCACGTGCGTCACCTCATTTGACCAAGATAGGCTGACATCAGCCGTGGAGCCGTAATGCGATCTGCCTGACGACTCATGACTCTGCAACCGTTGACTCACATCGGTAAAGCTATCGGTACGATTCCGAAGGTGGCCTGTTCTCTATTGCATAGATGAGACCGTTTCGCCGATTGTGATAGAGCAAGGCCGTGACCGTGTTGGGCTCTGTTGCGCCCGCGGGCGGCATTTCTAAGCGATTGTGAACCCCCAAATGCCGCCGCAACAGGGATTTCACGGTATCATCCCTGTGCTTTGCTCGTTCGGCACTCTGAAAACTCGGCCGAGCTTTGCTTGACTTCGTATGATCCTCTGACCGGCCAGTCCCCTCCGAGGCAGTGTTGTGCAGTTCCGTGACAGCACTCCGATGGCAGCACTTGTACGCAGGCGCTGGGTTGGGGCCATATGTCTTAGGTTCTCGGCGGGGCGGCTGCAAAGCTGCGCTCACTTTGCATCGAGCATGGTGCTTGTCGCGGACGACGAGGGTTTCGGAAACGAACCGGGCAAGCTCGAGCGGAGGAGTAGGGTACAACCGGCGGTATTCAATGGTGTCGGCGGCGAGCTCACCAGGCGCACTGCCCCCAGCTTTCAAGCAACTTTAGGGTAATGGGATGGTCGGTCGTCTTCCATGTCAGCTTTTGGCAGGATGAAGACGAGCACAGGAGGATTCACCTATGACAGCAAACGTTTTCGGCATCGATATCGGCAAGACTGGTCTTCCATCTGGTTGGCCTGACCAAAGGAAGGCCACATCGTCGTCAAGAAACGTTTCAGCCGCAAGCAGCTGCTCCTGCACACGGTGAACATGTCGGCGTGCTTGATCAGGATCGAAGCCTGTCCCGGCGCACACTTCCTAGCCCGTGCTCTTTTGGCATAAGGGCACAACGTCAAGGTTATGCCAGCTGAGTATGTCCGACCGTTCGTCAAGTCGAAAAAGAGCGACTATTTCGACGCGGAAGCCGTTGCGGAAGCAGTGCAGAGGCCGACCGTGCGGTTTGTTCCGATCAAGAACGAGGCGCAGCTGGATCTTCAAGCCCTGCATCGCGTGCTTGATCGTTGGATCGGCCGGTGAACCGCCGCGATCAATCAGCTTCGCGGCTTTCTGCTGGAGCATGACATTACCGTGAACTGAATCCCTCCCTTCGTTGCGTGGGTCAGCGTCGAACCTGTGAAAGCTTGCCTTGCCCCGGTGAATGGACGTGGAGGACGACGACCTTCGCCTGCAGAGTTCCACCTGGATAAAGGGTCGTCTCCAATAGAAGATCGAAGTTGGATATGCCTAGAAGATCGAAGTTGGATATGCCGCCCTGTCTAGTTTTGGCCCGTTCAATGATCGGATCGATCGAGGCTGGGTTGAAAAGGAAATCGGTAGCCGTCTCCACGCCACCCATGGTTGTGCCCTCGACGAGCAGAGCTTTTCCCGTCGACTGAATATTGTCGGTAAAACAAATCAGAGCGTACCCCGTTCTGCTCGGATCCGTCTGCGACCAGGTATACGAGGCTGACTCACCCGCTGAAGGAGCGCGGTTGGTCACAACTAATGTGTTGCGTTCTCCATCGTATTTCATTTGAAGGTCGACGCGCTTATCGAAGGCGCGGATCCACGGGTTGTAATTCGGCCCCCCGACTAAGATCGCGTTGCCGGTCTCCAGATCACCCATGTGGATGTCCCTCGCGAAGCGAACATCCAACTGTTTGACATCGGTCTGCGCCGAACTCAGCAATTGCGTCACAAATGTAAGATCGGAAAAAGCGATATACCGCCTAGCAGCGAAGGGAGCCCAGGTATCACCTGGAGGGACGGAGGCCTCGGGTGTGTGCTGATAGTCTTGCTGCGCATAATCCTCAATGCCCACTTCGCGGTGGGCGACATTGCTGTACATGTTGAGTCCTGCGTCGCCGAGCACAATGAGAGTCTTCGTGTCCTTGTGAAATAGAGTCTTCCACAACCTATCCGATGCGGACGGTGGATTCTGTTGACGTTGCCACAGCATGTAACCGCCCGTCATCAACATTCCACCAAGAAGCATACCGAGGCACAGGTTCAGCCAGCGAACCCGAAGCAGGCTGGCACGAGGCCGCGGTGTGTGTGGAAGCGTGTCAGTCTCAGTCGACGTGTTGAACTCAAGCCCCTCTGCTAAGGCATGATCTACATGGTGGGAGGAGATTCCATCCTCGACTATAGGAAAGGAATCTTTCGATTCGGACGCAAGCTGGGTGGAGGCGGGTGAATGAAATTGTGTTGTGTACCCTCCACGCGGAATGAGAATGTGTACCCGCTCGTCCTGGCCTTCTTCCTGATAATAGAGGGCAAGGCGCTGACGCAATTGCCGCGCGGTTTGTCGGACAATATTGTCTTCGCCCGGGTTATAGTTCGTGGGACGCCCGAACACATGAACGCCAATTTGTTGCTCCGTAACCTCATCCTTCCGGCCCAACAATGTGCGTTCGGCGACGTAGGAGAGGAACGACGAGAGCCGGGCGCTTTTGGCAAAACTCTCAGAGGAAAGGATGCGATGAACCGCGTGCCAACGGGGATCGGAATCCAGGCAGCCGTTCGTGACCGGTGGATCTGCTAACCCAGCCAGAGAGACCACCGCCGCCGATTTCATGGCAAAATCCTCCAATTGTTTGGATGGGGTCATGACTTGATCTTATCCATTAGATGTTAACGAAACGTGGCTCCAGATCGCACGGAAGAGCTTACAGGAGCGGGGGAACCCCTGTAAAACCCCTGCGCCAAACGGCTGTCATGCATGACCATCCAGGACATGGTCAACTCCAGAATCGTCATTGCGGAGCGCCTGCGTTTTCTTTGGAGCGCCAGCGTCTACCTAGTTGTACTTTTGCTCGTTTCGTCGATCTTCCAATCGAAGGGCCGCGCTCAGATCGCGGCCCGGCCGCCAATGGGCTGGAGCAGTTGGAACCATTTAGGCTCGAAGATCACGGACAAAGATGTTCGTTCGGTTGCCGATGCCATGGCAATCAACGGAATGCGGGAAGCGGGTTACAAGTACATCAACATCGACGATGGCTGGCAGGGCGGACGGGATAAAGAGGGCAAAATCTTCCCAAACGACCGATTTCCCGATATGCAAGCTCTCTCCGCATATATTCACAGCAAAGGGTTTAAGCTCGGAATCTATTCCTCGCCGGGCGAAAATCCTGTGCAGGGTTCGAAGGGGGAATGGGGCACGAAGTGCAGGATGCACAGACCTTCGCCTCCTGGGGAATCGACTTCTTGAAGTACGACATCTGCACCTACCGCAAGGTTTTGGCCGCAGAGGCCCCGAATGACCCCGCACTAGCTAAGCACATGATGATGCAGGTCTATGGACGTATGGCTGACGCGTTAGCGGCGACCGGACGGCCCATCGTCTACAGCGTGAGCCAGCACGGAATGAGCGAGATTTGGAAATGGGGACCGCAGATCCACGCGAATCTCTGGCGCGTCGGTGACGACGTGAGCGACAACTATCTGTCTGTCACGGAGATCGGCTTCGCTCAGGCGGGTCTGGCGAGTTTCGCAGGCCCCGGTCATTGGAACGATCCCGATATGTTGGAAATCGGCAACAGAGGTCATTCTGCGGACGAGGCGAGAACTCAGATGAGCTTGTGGTCGCTCCTGGCGGCGCCTTTGCTCGCCGGCGATGATCCCAGCGCGACCTCCGCGGAAAATCTGGCCATTCTGAACAACCACGAGGTCATCGCCATCGATCAGGACGCTGCGGGCCACCAGGGGGATCGCATATGGTCTCAGGGTCCAATCGAAATCTGGGAGCGGAACCTGAAAGATGGCGGCAAGGCGGTCGGCCTCTTCAATCGCAACGCATCGTCGGTCAATATCACCCTCGACCCCAAACGGCTGGGGTGGAGCTCTGCTACTCAGGTACGCGATGTCTGGGAGCATCGCGCCCTCGAACCGCTGAAGTCCCCAAAGCATTTCCTCGTCCCACGCCATGGTGTTCTTCTGTTGCTCCTACATCAGACCGGTGCCGCGCGGAAGGAGAGTTTACCCTCCGTTCATCGGGCGATGAGCACTGGACGCAAAGCCGAACTGCCTAGCACACCGTGATTCACCGGATAGCCCCTGTTATAGCTTTCCTGCCGGTGTTGAAGTAGCGATACAAACTCCGTTGATCGGCCGAGACAACTATGAGTAGAGCCGTTGGGAGAGTATCCAATGTCTATTGAACGAGGCAACGGATCAGATTACGAGGCGATGCGATGTTTTCCAGAACTACAAGCGGTACAAACGTCCGTCTATTTGCTTTTCTATTCGCGATTGTGCTCCTGTGGATGACGCAGGCGCCCTTCGCGCGAGCCCAAGAGGATCAGGGCACCATCATCGGAACGGTCACGGATACCTCAGGGGCCGCCGTGCCCAACGCAACAGTAGAAGTCAAGGATGTGAATACCGGGTTTACGATGATCCGGCAGAGCAATGGCAGCGGAACCTTCGCCCTCGCTCCGCTGAAGATCGGAACCTACCAATTCAAGATTTCCGCGCCTGGATTCGAGACGGTCCTGCGTTCGGGCTTGGAACTGCATGCTCAGGAACGTCTCGGTCTGAACATGCAACTGCAGGTAGGCGCTGCGACCACGACTGTTATTGTAACAGAGCAAGAAGCTCAGCTGCAGACCCAGGATGCATCTGTAGGCCAAACCGTCTCTGCCAGTACCATCCGGGACACGCCTCTCAACGGGCGGAACTATGTCTATATCGCCCAACTGACCATGGGCGTCGCCCCGGCAAACGCTGGTGCGCGCGGCGCCGCCAGAGGAGATTTCTCTGCTAACGGACAGCGCGCCGAGCAAAACAACTTCATCCTCGATGGCGTAGACAATAACGTCAACCTCTCGGATTTCTTGAACGGTGCCAGCTATGTCATTAAGCCTCCGCCTGACGCGCTGCAAGAGTTCAGCATTCAGACTTCGAACTATAGCGCTGAGTTGGGCCATGACGCGGGCGGCGTGCTCAACGCGTCAGTTAAATCAGGAACAAACGTCATCCACGGATCACTGTGGGAGTACTTCCGCAGCGATAAGCTGAACGCTATCGATTGGTTCTCGCTCAAAAAACCCGAGTATCACCAGAACCAGTTCGGTGCGACACTTGGCGGCCCCATCCTCAAGAACAAACTGTTTCTCTTCGGCGATGTCGAGGCGAACCGAATTGTGTATCAGCAGACAAGCAACTTTTACAGTGTTCCAACTGCCCTCGAACAGAGCAGCGGATTTACCAACTTTACCGAATTGCTGAATCCAGTTCTGAACAGTGGAAAGACGCAATATCTCTATCATGCCGGCGGCCCGGCTACGCCGGGGAGTACCACCAGCAACATCCAAGCCTGCAACGGCGTACAAAACACGCTTTGCCCTAACCAGCTTAACCCCATCGCCGTAAGCCTGCTCAAGCTTTACCCGCTCCCCAACTACGGGCCGGTGGGCCAAACTTTCAGCAACTATCTCTTCCAGGGAAAAGTTACTGACGATACAACTCAGTACGACATCCGCTCCGATTGGAACATCAGAGCGGCAGATCAGATGTTCGCGCGTTATAGTTACACGCAGGAGCCGCAGCATTATCAAAGCCCGCTCGGCCCAATTCTGGATGGCGGACCATTCGACGCGGACGGCTCCGTCACAACCGAAGGCCGCAACTTCACCTTGAGCGAAACCCATGTCTTCAGCCCTAGATGGGTAAATGAGGCTCGCTTTGGCTACAACTGGATTCACGCCAGCTTCCTGCAGCAAAATGGCGATAGTAACATCTCGAGCACATACGGGCTGGGCGGTATCCCTTATGGTCCGGGAAACGGCGGTCTCCCCTATTTCAACATCTCTGGTTTGGCTGCTGCGGGCTCACCTCGCTACTCACCTTCGCAGGAATATGAAAATGTCGCCCAACTTCTTGACAACGTCACGACAACCGTCGGAAATCAGACTCTGAAGATCGGCGTGGCTTTCCAGCAGATCCGCTATTCCACACTCCAGTCCGGTCAACCCAGGGGAAACTTGGTCTACAACGGAATGTATAGCGACGATCCGGCTCATTCAGGAACGACAGGGGCAGGCATCGTCGACTTCCTTCAAGACTCTAGCCAGAGCGCTACCATCAACAATCTCTTCACCACGGAGAATCAGCGTTGGTATAACGCCGCCTTCGTGCAGGACGATTGGAAAGTCACACCGAAACTCACCTTGAACCTCGGCCTGCGCTGGGAGTATGCGCAGCCCTATGTTGAGGTACATGGCCGTCAGGGCAACTTCGTTCCGGAAAACTATACTCCCGCCGGGACGGCTACGGCTCCAGGCTATGTCGTCGGGGGAGGAGAATACCTGCTTCCGTATAAAGCTGCCTCCTATTCGTTGCCGCCACTTTTCCTGGCAGATCTGGCAAAGAACAACATCACGGTGCGATACACAGATAACAATTCGCTGGTCAACGCGCAGCATTTGAATTTCGCACCGCGTTTTGGCTTTGCGTATTCGGCCACAAACAAACTTGTCGTTCGCGGCGGCTATGGCATCTTTTACGGCGGCCTGGAGAGCCTTGGATTTGGTCCTAATATTGGACAGAATCTGCCGTTCGCCATCGCCGACACGATCCCTGCGCAAAGTTGCAGCTCCCCAGCGAACTGCACTGCCCCGCTAATCAATCTCGAGACTGGGTTCGCCGCATATCTGCAAAACGGGACGCTGAGCCCCACGAGCCTCGTTGACCCTTCCATACAATCGTACGGGATCAGCAATAAAACTCCGTATACGGAAAGTTACAACCTAAGCGTGCAGTATTCAATCAGCCCCACCATGTCTGCCACAGTGGCCTACGTCGGAAATGTGGATCTCCATCTGCGCAACTCAAACGGCTCAACGAACACCTATGACGGTGTCTTGCCTCCGGGGACCTCGTACAATTCGTACTTGCCGCTGGGCGGCGGTATTCCTGGAAACTCGGCAAACTACACCGCTTTCGGTCTGAGCAACGGTAGGTTGGTCACGGACAACGGAATCGGCAATTACAACTCTCTGCAATCCAAGTTAGAGAAGAGTGCAAGCAAGAATCTGTCCTTCCTGGCGACCTACACGTACTCCCATGCATTGGACGATGCGCGTCCGCCGCTCAACAGCTATTCCGGGCAAGCCGCCTATCGCCTTCCGCAGTGGCTCGGCATCCGTTATGACTATGGGACAGATCTCTCGGATGTGCGGCAAAGGGCAACGTTCAATGGACACTATGTACTTCCCATCGGAAATGGTCAAAAATTCCTCAACGGGTCGGGTGTTATGAACGAGGCTTTGGGCGGCTGGGAGACATCGTTGACTTTTCGTGTACAGACGGGAAGCCCCGTTGAACTCACCGGCAACAACACACTTGGGAATGGAACTTCGTATCCCATCCAGGTCGCGAATCCGTTTGCCACCGGAGGGACGGTTCAAAACACGAACCTTGCGTGCGCTACGGCCACTAAGACCGTGAAGCACTGGTTTAATCCTTGTTCTTTCGCCAACCCAACAAGTGTTACAGCGAGCAACTACAATACGCTGCCGCTGTCCGCGTTTTACGGTAATCGTGGATCGACGACCGTTGTGGGACCCGGATACAACCGTGTCGATATGACACTGTTTAAAAACTTTGCCTTGCTGCACGAATCCAACTTGCAATTCCGTGTGGACGCGTTCAACGTCCTCAACACGCCTGCCCATGGCCAACCAGCAACAAACGTGGGCGGCGGCGGCGGCGCAATCACCAACCAAACCCAGACCGGTGCCTTCGGCCAAATCACTAGTGAGCGATTCAGCGGCGAACAGCCTGACGCGCGGGTGATTCAACTGTCCATGAAGCTGCAGTTCTGAGCAAACCGGGTAGGGATCGGAGAGCTTCGGCTCTCCGATCCCTCCCCCTTTGGGATAGGTAAGGTGGTGCAATGAATAGGCAACAGTTGCTGAGCTTGAGTCGGCGTGAGTTCCTGCGGACGAGCGTCGGCGCAGGAACGGCGGCCGCATTATTCAGTATGAAATCGACCCGCGCTCTCTGCACACCGACCGCCGCTATGCACAAGGTGGTCGTTGTCACATTTGGGGGCGGAGCGCGCGACGATGAGACGTTCTCCCTCGACGGTCAGCGAAACATTCCACATTTGCTGCAAGAACTCGCACCCCAGTCATGCTTTTTTACCCAAGTAGTCAACCGTGGCATTCTCGGCCACTATGTGGCAACGGCCAGTATCGCGACCGGCGTCTACGAGACATTCGACAATTTCGTCGCACAGAGCCCCGAGCATCCCACGGCGTTCGAATACTTTCGCAGAGATCGGCGTCGGCCGCAGGAAGACGCATGGGTGATCGCGCCGAGCGCCGGCTTTACACAAATGGGGGCCAGCCAGAACAAACTGTACGGACCCGAGAAAGGGGCAGAGGTGGTGCTTCCGAAGCAGCTGCTCGCGTCGGTACTTGGGCCGTCTTCTCCTGGACAAGGACGCGGCATCGATACCTTGGATCTATTGCGCGACAGTTATGAAGGGCCGTCCGCGCAGCGCGCGTCGGGTGCGACAACTGCTGAGTCCGACCACTTGCTGGCACGCCTGAAGATGGACCCGAAGGAACTAGCGGGGCAGGCGTTGACACTGGCTAGTCCGGATGAACTCTCAGTCTATTTCGCCAAGCACGTGATGCGACAGTTCGCGCCATCGCTTCTCTTTCTTACCCTGCACGATATAGACATTGCGCACTCAGGTGCGTTTTCACTGTACCTGGAGGGAATTCAGCGCACGGACCGGCTCTGCTCGGAAATCTGGCGCGAAATTCAGAGCAACCCAGAGTACAAAGACAAAACGACTTTGATGATTCTCCCCGACTTCGGACGCGATGGCGACGGTGAGCCGGGAGGGAATGGCTTCCAGCATCACCGCACGGGTGGTGCGGAGGCGCGCACGACTTGGTTGATGGCGCTCGGCCCCCGGATTCGGCAGAAAACCGTGGTCGCTCGAGCGATTGAGCCGATCGACGTGGTGCCGACGATCGGAGGTCTTCTGGGCTTCGACGCGGCGCAGTCGCAGGGCAAACGCATTGTGGAGCTGCGATGAGACCAGAAGAGTTGAGAGAGCGGGACTTTGTTGGTTATCCGCCGCGAGCAAGAAAGGTAGCAATCGAATATCTCGCCACGTTGCAGGAGATGCAACTGTCGTTGCTTCCCGCGATTTTGCGCGATCTACGAGAGTTGGAGTGGAAGTTTCCGCCGGAGGAGGCGCAGATTCTTTCGCGATTGGAATTTTGTACAACTTCACCTTCCCGGATGGAGCCATTCAAGGCGATTCTAGTGCCGGACGCATTGGCGAAACTGCCATGGGTGAATGAGCCGCAGAGGTTCCTTGAACAGTTCACATCGTACCTCTGGTCCTCGCGGCAGATGGATGCATACCGTCAGGCTTCAACGGAGTTCGTCCAGAACTTTCAGACGGCGGTTTCAGTCCAAACGGCGCGTGCCTCAAGGCTAGTGACCGTCATGATCGGTCGAGATGCTGCGCCTTCTGCGTACCCCTTATTTCAGAAGCTGCTTCCGCATGGCCAACTTCTGATGCACGTTGATTCGAGGAGCGCAGCATCCGCGATTACAGAAACCCTTTCGGCTCGCGTAGCTGCGTCGCCTGGACCCTACGCTCACTGGTACATCGATGGAGGGAATCCGCTGGCGGGAATCTCATCGGGTGTGACACAGCTCACTTACCCCTCGCTAATGCCGATGAGGGAACGCATTCTGGAGCGAATGAGCGAGGCTATCCAAGTAGGGAGTGGACCGGAGGCGTTGGGATCGGAGCTTCTAGGTCTCGCACCTGACGCGCTTGCTGCGGACAAAGTTACAAGCGATCCGAAGATGCAGCGGCTTGCGGTCTCCGTGCTCACGGAGGCCTCGGGAACGCAGATATTCAGTACTACCTTTGTGCAATGGACCGCTCGTGAAGTGCTTCGTCGGGCACAACCGACTACATTGTGCGTGCGTTTCGCCCCCCGACAGCGACAGCAACTCTTCAATAATATGGTGCGAATTGCGAAGAAAGATATAAAGACGGACCCACAGGGTGGAATGCCCGGCTTTTTTTGTACCAGTTGAAAAGCGATAAAACTGGAATAAGAGGAGCTAAGAATGAGGCGAGGAACGAAGCATACGGCGGAGCAGATTGTGAATCTGCTGCGGCAGGTTGAAG
>JAABUW010006474.1_pt1 | contig 14649 bp, 18 predicted proteins | sample 5560081 | NCBI WGS metagenome assembly JAABUW01 (sample SAMN10711882, study PRJNA513363) | rock metagenome | isolation source: Antarctica rocks | place: Antarctica: Victoria Land, Knobhead sud
AAGGAGCAGCGACGGCTTACCTGCACTCCTTCCGGACTAAGACACCAGGTTCCAACGACCCAGATCCGGAAGCAATCCGGGCTCACCAGCATCCCGACTGTCTGACCGACTTTGGCCATACGTACTTCGTCTCGACAGCGCCGAATCTGCAAGGGCAGAAGAGCGGAGATGCTTTCATCACTCGTCTTTGTGGCATGGCTTCGAAGATGAAGACCTATACGGTGGACGTCACCAACACCTGCGTGGATGTTGAACAACGAACCGTCGTGGCCCGGGCGCAGCTCCTCATGGTCCCCATGCATGCGGAGGGGGTTACGCAGGATATCCTGTTCTGGATTGTACTTGATGAGGATGCGGAGAAGGTTGTCAGGTGTACTGAGTTTGTGGATCCCGCTGCCAGTGCGGAGCTGATGAGGAGGATGCAGCTTCCGGCAGATGCCTGAGAAGTTGGTTATTCGACGTACGGCCCGTGGGTCAATCAGCTTTGTGTCTATGTCGTAAAGAAGGAACGAGCTGGCTCGTTTACTGCTGTCGGCCAAACCGACTCGAGGCAGCACTTTTCAAGCAATGGGAACTCGTTCAGCCCGTATTTCTGAGCACACATCAGAAGTTTATATACCGGCCCTAAACTACATCCCCAAACTTTGTCACAGTCGTCCCTCCAGATAGTCGCAAATCTATTGGGTTTCGAGGGCTATCATCTCGGCTGTGAGGGCGTGTACACCATCGACACCGATGTTCTCCACGCGACAGCCCTCGCCGTCGAACCACGCGCCAGGCCGCGTGGCGTGTGACAGCCAAGAGAGGAAGGGTGCGCTCGCATGAGGAGGGACGGTTGGGTCGCGAGTGGCATAAAGGTTGAGGATCGACTTGTTCCGCAGTCGATGGCGCATCTCGCGGGCAAGGGCGGCGGTGAGATGCGAGGCGGACATGAGGTCTGGATCTGAAGACCACTCTTCTACACCACCAGGCGTGTGCTGCAAAGTGAAAAGAGGCACAGCCTTTCCCAGTAGCGATGCAGCAGGATCATATCTAGAAACCGCCTCGACAAGCGCGGGTGGGAAGTCTTCGCTGCCTAGAAACCTTTGCCCCCCATCTGACGACGACGGCAAACGCGCTGCTTCAGCTCGCCACGACATCAGGCGAATGAAGTCGGGAAAGCCGATGAACACGACTGCGGCGCTGACCCGTGGCTCCTGCAGCACGACTTGCCAAGCGGCGTGTCCACCCAAACTGTCCCCTGCGACCATGTGATGCCTGATCTTTGCCCCGATCTCCGGTGGGAGATAGCATGGCAGAAAGTCGATCAACACCCGCACATCCGTCGCTGTGCCTTGATACGTTGCGAAAAGATCTGTCGCTGCAGTCTTGTTGCCACCGAGCCAGTCTGTGTTGGCCGCTGGGGAGACCAAGCGAGAGCCGTGGTTGCGCTGATCGAAACAGACGGCAATTAAGCCACCTTGCTGTCCTTTCCGTTCTGATGTGCGGCGTTCTCGATGCTTGTGTAGCGTTTCCAGGATGGAAGGGTGCAACCAGGACCTGTCCAACGTTCGGCCGTGCAGGGCCCAAAGGCACGTGATCTCGTCACAATCGGAAGGGAGATCATCTAGGCCAAAAACATCGCACAAGATGCCGGCGACCGCGATTGTGTTCATATTTTTTTGGCTCCAAACTTCGCGGGACCTCTGGCGACGCTTTGGTGCTGTTGGCGGCAGTTTGAGCTTTTACGATACTACACCCAGAGTCGTGTACGTTGGACCGGCCACTCTGCCCCGATACATTTACCCAACTCGCTTTGGTTTCCCGTTTCCGCAGCCAGCTACGGTCTGAGACCTGTTTTGGCATTAGTCGTACAGCATGGAGCTGCCTATAGCTGTTGCAGTAGGCTCGAAGCCAGAACTCCGCATCTGCATCTCAACAAAAAGTGTCGCGATCGGATCGAAACCAACGCTCTGGACGCAGCTTTCTACGCGCTAGCGCTAGCAAAGGTTTCGAGCATCACAAGAGGAATATGGCGCGGGTGATGTTGTGGCGGACACGCTCGTCTACCTGGCTTCGCTGCGAAATCGGCTTTATTGCTACAGCTCTATCGCCGCAAACATGGTTAAAACCGTACACATTATCCGACACGCCGAGGTCTGTGTCCTGCGCACCTCTTGTATCCTGATAGAGTACTACGCTGATCTGCAGGGAATTGGATTATAGGCCCTGTCTAATGCTGATCTATCTTGCCGGTCGATGCTAGACCCTCCGCTTACTGTCCAGGGAGAGCAACAAGCACGCGAACTAGCACAGCATCTGCTCCTGGTGGGACATACCTCGCAAGTCATCGTCTCGTCTCCGCTGCGTAGAGCATTGCAAACCGCTTCATTGGGATGCTGGCGTTTTCTGGAGAATGGTGCACAGGTGGTCGCTCAACCGCTGTCGCAAGAAACAAGCAATGTGCCCTGTGACACTGGTCAGGACGTGGCCTCTATCAGAGGACTGTTTACCGATCAGCCTATTAACCTAGATGCTGTTGAGCTCGCCTGGAATAGCAAGACTGGCAAGTGGTCCCAAGATGACGAAGCGGTGAAGCAGCGAGCCGCAGACCTACGTGAATGGCTCTCGAATTTACCGGCGGAAGAGCTGACACTCGTGACCCACGGGTTCTTCATTCATTATCTGACCGAGGACGGGAGTGACCTGGAAAAGCATGGCACTTGTTCGGACCACCGCCTTCTTAATCTGATGCTTAAAACTAACGACAGTTTGCAGGGTCTGGTTTCGGACATTGCGAATTACGAACGTACGATCTGGTCCAGACCGGGCTCGGCTATGCGCTCCGCGAAACGCAAGGTTCCAAAGCAGGCAGAGAGGTTCCCATGCAGACGCAAAGTTCCAGATTAGGCGGAGAGGTTCCTATGCAAAGCAGCCTTGGTAGTACCGTGGAAAGGCGATGACCTCCTTGGTGGTCTTCGCACCAGTCAAGTACACCAGAAGCCGCTCGAAACCAATTCCAAAGCCACCATGAGGAGTGGTTCCCCACCTTCGTAGGTCCGCAAACCACTGCAGTGAATCCAATGATTCGCCTTCCTTCAAGAAAGGGTAGTCTGCACCCTTCGCTGCTCCTTTTGCGGCCTCGCACTCTCCGAAAAAGTATTTAGCTCGCATTACGTCGACCAGCTTGTCAAGACGATGCTCTCTCAGTCCGCCGCTGAAAACTTCGGCTACGCCGGGTAAGAGCAGGTCGATCGATTCAGTCGTCTGGGGTTGCCCTATTTCCGGTGCAGGAGATTGCAGCGCTGAAAAGAGTCGAATCTTGGTCGGATAGTGAGTGACAAAGATCGGCCGCTTGAAGTGATCAAGCAAAAAAAGTTCGTGCTCACTACTAAAATCGATCTCTGTACCTGGAGCCTCTTGGAAACTAGCTCGACCCTCGCGTACAGCGTCCTGCATTAGCTTGGTCGCTTCTGCGTGCGATATGCGTGGCCAATTCGGCTGCAGACGGGTCAACGGGTCAGCAAGTGTCGCGGTCTTGTCGAACAGTTCAGAAGATCCCAGGGCACGGCACAGCGTCCGATCCCGAGAACCCTTTCACACATCAGTGCTTACCTGACAGAGCAGATCCCAGCGTCTTTGCAGCTCATCTGCAGATACTGACGTTGTGTGTTCCTGTCCCGCCATCACCATCAATTCCTTCGCCGCAGCAGATCTTCGCAACCTTTCAACAAGGCCGCGCGCAAAGTCTTCGCACAGATCGAAGAGCGGGTCGAGGGCTTCGATGTAGTTCATGGAGATCTCGAGCATCCAGAACTCCGCAAGGTGGCGATTATCCGACACTCTTTCTGCTCGGAAACTCGGCGCCAGCATCCAAACACGATCTAAACCCATGGTGAAAGCTTCTCCGTGGATTGCTGCGGTGACCGAAAGATACCTTCGACCGCCGAAATAATCGTCTTGCTGCAAGACTCCAGCTTTCTTGCCGCTTTGTCTGAGCACGGGAAAGACCTCTGCGCCACCTTCGCAGTCTGTGTGGGTGAGCATAGGATGGTGGACTTGGTGGAAAGGGCCATCAGGGTGGTTGTTGAAGTAATCAGATATGGACGCGACGGTTGCGGATCGAAACCGCATCAAGACAGCTTGCCATGGCATCCGGAGCCGCAGGTGAGGATGTTGCAAAATCTGTTCTTCGCCTTGCTCTAGCGGGTTGCCCTTGTCTGAAACCCCATGGATTCGATATTGAGACAATCGAAGTCTTGCAGGATTCAGCGACTTGAGTTGGCCGGTGGCTTCGAGCGTGGTCCATGGTGCAAAATCGTCTGTAGGCTGGAGGCCATCTATGGTGACGCTGTCGACAGTCGAGCCATCACGCACGGTCAAACCGCTCGCAAGATCTGACGACTGCACAGTTCCTGCGATTCGATACGTTTCTCCCTCAACACCCTGTGATATCAGCTTTGCAATCGATACACTCGCCATGTCCCTAAAATGCTCATAGCCCGTCGGACGGTGCAAAGCTCCATTATCCTTTCCGACTAGCCCGCAACTGGAGTCGTGCAGTCCTCGCTCCCGATCACGACCCCACCACCGAATTTATTTTATGCTTATCGCCTGATCGCCTGATCGCCTGCATCTCAACCAGGCCAAGGTGTTTAGCTGCGATGCCTGCGAAAGGACTAGCACCTTGGCTTTTCTCGTGCCACGAGATTCACCCTGCGACCCAACAGGCACAGAGTTTGGTCAGCGTTCCACCACACTTGCTCATACACGGCAAGAGAACGCACAGTTACGCAGCAGCTCACAAGACCCGCGGAGCGATGTTGGCGGAAGGGTTTGGCTGCTCCACAGGCCTTCGGGCCTTGATCTGTCTTATGTAGCTGTACGCCTTTACCTCCTCCCAGGGGAGGCGCCCATGTCTTCCTCCCGCATCCTCCAGACGAGGCCAGCAGTCGCCATGACTGCAACTACAACGATCATTCGACCAGATGTGTCGCCAGCGAAGGTCTCACGCCCGGTTAGCATCGCTTTGAGAGGCCCATCCACGACGGCGAACGCCCACGCTGCCACCAAGTACGACATCCAAGAGCACAGTCGGCCCCCATTGCCTCAGCCATTTGACAATATTCCCAAGCTTCTTGCCCATCTTGTAACCTGGCTTTGCTGGCTATGTTACTTCCAGTACCGTTTCGTCGATACTGCTTCCTCGAATCAGCATCATGGGGTCAAAGATTGGTTCAATTGGATGTTGTTCGTCTCCGAACTTGTACTTTTACTTCCAGATTTGCACACGGCCATTGAGCTCACAATGTCATTGTTGCCAGGGTCAGGCAGACCGTCGCGTCCTTTGCTCCGCCTTGTTGGGGATGCGGCACCTATGGTACATGTTCTCATCACGTAAGTTCGTCCAGATTGACATCGCACACCATGGACACTAAACAGAAGCTAGGTGCTGTGGAGAAGACATACGGGTGATTATGGATACCGCTGCAGCCGCTGCTGCCCAGGAGTACCCCCTCTCGCGCTTGAAGGTGTTCCTGCTCGACGACGCCAAAGATGCAGGTCTGCGCTCCGCTGTCGACGTAAGTCCAAGTGATGGGTGAAAGGATTCTCCGAAGCAGCATCACGCACCATGCGGTGCTCTAAGACCTTCTAACCCTCGCTTCTAGCCCCAAGACACTTACTAACTAATATCCCTATCGCTTTAGGCATTCAACAGCGACAAAGCCGTTCGACTTCGCTTCCAACGAATCATCTATCACGCGCGAGATAAGGTCCCCAGCCGACCTCATTACTACAAGGCCGGCAATCTGCATGAAGGTCTCAAAATTACCGCTGAAGACCCTGAAGGATCCGAATATTTCGCAGCACTGGATGCTGACATGATCCCGGAGCGCGACTGGCTCGCGCGAACAGTTCCACACTTGATCCGCGATGGAGAACTGGCCATGGCTGGACCGCCACAGATCGCCTACAACGTGCCGGTAACGGACCCACTGAGCCAGGACTCGAACGTTTTCGCTAAGGTCACCGAGCCTGTCCACGACAAGTTTAATGCCTATCAGTGCTCAGGCTCAGGCTATGTGATGCGACGGTCGGCTCTCGACGATATCGGTGGCTGGCCGCTGGTCAACGTCGGTGACGATATCGTTTGCTCGTACTTATTGACTGGAGCGGGCTGGAAATGTGCCTTCATCGAGGACCAATTGCAATTCGGAGAGGCGCCGGGCTCGCTCCACTCGTATGTATCGCAGCGGGTGCGCTGGGTATGTATCAGTACTTCGGCTTTCGAACCAAAAACTGACGCACCCTGTTTAGAGCAACGGAAGTCTCTTAGTCGCCAAACGCTTCAAGTTCTTCCTACCGCTAGGCGAGAGCCGTCGTCAGCCTATCGCACGAGCCTTTGCAGTGCTGCATGCCCTGAAGCCATATATGGCCCCACTGACATTGGCAACCTTTGTCGTAGTCCCTGCAATCTTCCTTAGCATTGCTCTCAGTACCGACGCTGCGGCGTCGATGGACCGAAACAACATCCGCGGCGTCTTCGCGCTGCTTTGGTCCGCTTCGCAGGTTTCAAGGCATTTGATATACGGACCTCTCGGAACGCGCAATATGATCAACATGATGCGCAATCGATACTGGACCCTCCCATGTATGTATCATCTAGGGACACTGGGCGGAAGACCAAGACAACCCGCTGACTATCCCACAGATACAGCGTACTGCGCCATTCGGTCAATCTTCGTCGACGCAAGTCACCTGAGTTTCAAGGTCACGGGAGTCTACAAGTCCCCGGCAAATGAACGCTCTGCCACACATCGCCAGCCTCTTCCATGGCGTATGCTGAGCCCACTGATGCTTTTCCATCAGGGGCTCTTACTCGTCCCCACGATAGGGTTTGTTGCCTGGATCTGCCACGCCTACGATACGCGGAGACTAGATGGTGGAGAGCACTACTTGTACACGGGCCTCACTTTGCGACTGGTCGACATGGTCTTTGCCGCTTCAGTGCCGGTGCAGTACATGCTGTTCCCGCCTACTGTGCCGGAGCGTGAAGCTCTTTTGACTGCCGACAAAGACGGGCTCCGCTATGCGAAGTCCAAGCGATGGGTGAAGAGAGACGGTGGGGTGGTAACGAGGATACTGGTAGATCTACTGGTGATTCTTTACCTCGACTGGATGTAATCATTCGCACAAAGTGATACGGCAGCTAGATGCTTCGGTGGCCATGCTGCGGCATGCGAGTGAGATTGGAGTGGTGAAATAAAGTCTAGAGCTTTCAGCGAGCGGGACTCGGAAGACTCCTCCGTTATGCATTTACTCTTGTGGATCAAGAGGTGGAGTAATGCTAAAGCAGTCAACTGAGGGTGTTGGGCGAGTCAACTGAATCGTGTTGCTTCGAAATTCAATCCCTCGTGCACCCCAGTGAGAAAGCCTGTGACTGACGAACGATGTCCCTTATCGCCACGACCCACGCCTGCACTGCGTCGTGTTCAATGCACAGGTTCAATGCGCATTAGACGGTGCTCGAAGGTAGTAACTCAGTTTAAACTTTTACGCGGTCCACGCGATGTCCGATGGGTACGCATGCACTGCGGGAATCCCAACCTCGTAACACCAACTTCGCCATGGGTGTACTCCAAGAGATTGAACATCACATTCTCCCGTCGACACAAATCGCATCCCACTACGGCACTCCTTCGGCCTCGATAGCGATCCTCGAGAACGACGATCTTGAAACCCATGTATTCGGCCAGAACAACGAGGATTGCAAGACATTGTACCTCGCCGACAGTCTCTCGAAGCCCGTTACGGCAATCGCAGTCGCAAGGCTGGTCGATCGTGGCCTTTTGACCTGGGAGAGCAAACTTGCTGACTTTGCGAATGTCGAGAGCTTCTTGCACCATCCGGAGTCTGCGAGTCTGATACGATACGTGACCGTACAGATGCTGTTAACCCACACTTCGGGTCTCGTCAGGAAGTCCAATTGTGATCACCCGAGCCACCTGCATGGGTTCTCAAGATACGCTTGCTTGCGGTTCAATCACTTGCCAGGGAGTGAATGGCACTACGACAACGAGGCTTATGCTTTGGTGCAGCTCGCCATGGAAGCAGTTTCTGGCAAATCTCTCTTGGAGCTGATCAACGATCTCGTTGCTCGCCCGCTGAGAATGACAAGGTCTTCGTGGGGACGGCTGCCTCCGGAGGAGTCGAACTACACTCTGCCACACCATGCTGGCAAGCAATTGCCACTGAGAACGACCTTCCACGATGCTGAGTTGTCAACGCGAGGCATGTGGTCTACGCCGTCGGATCTCCTGAAAGTCATCTCTGCCAGCCAAAAGAGTTTGCTAGGGTCTTCCTCGTTCCTGCGCCAAGAAACTGCGAGGCATCTGCTCATTGACGGCGTTAGGTCGACAAAGTCAGTCGGAGAGTCCCCACAGGGCCTCGGTGTAGGTTGGTTCGTAACGTCGTCCACGTTCGGGCATCGTGGAGGGGCTGCTGGGGATGGGCACCACTGTTATATGTTCGGATTCCATGGGGGTACCGTGCCCGAGTTACAAAACACCTCCTTCGCTGCCATGACAAACTCGTCGGAGGGAATCGTTGCAATCCGAGCGATACTCAATGCCGTCATGTACTTGAAGCTCTGGCCGCGGCAGCAGCTCATGCCTTCGAGTCTGGGGTTAGATGACACTCCACCATGTGCCGCCCCGGACACTGCATCCTTGGATTCTCAATGGCAAGAGTGGGTAGGAAAGTGGGCGAGAGACTCGCAGCGCGGATGTAAAGCAGCACTTCAACAAGAACTCTTGCGTAGAAAGCTGACGTGTCATTGCAGGGTCACTGGTCAAGGTTGACGGACAACCAATGCTCAGATTCCACGACATGGAGCCGGTAAGGCTCAAATTGGCTGCCGTGCCATGCTTGCGATTGGAGCATGGCAAGAAGGAATTCGAGTTTGTGTGCCCCGACCTTCCGGGTTCAGCCATCCGGTTGACCTGGCTTGTCGACGAGCGTGTTCTGGAGCTGTTTCTTTCCTGTTCCCGTGTCACTCTGAAGCGTGAAGCAGATGGAGATAGCGCTCAGGTTCATCGGGTCTGAAGGCGAATGAAGACACCTGTGCAACCACTATTATCTCAGGAGTTAGATGTCATCGAAACCCTGGATCACTTGTGCCAAACCTATCAAAGGGTGTTGGCCTGATCGAGACTTTATTGGTGTGAATATGTCCATAGAGGAGTACACTCAAGCGGGACCTTCATCCTTCGCACTTCCCACAAAAGCTGCAGAAAGTGAAGAGTTATGACATGGCTAAGTCTGAGAGATTAAAATAAGTGTCAGTATCATTGCAGCACAAGAACATAATAACAGCCGCGCGTCGCCAACTTCAGGATCAGGTGATCCTACGGCGCCTAGCTTGAAGGGCTCCTTACGAGATTGCTGGGCTCTCATCAATCCGGTTGGACAATTATTGGCGGCTTCAAGCAGGGCTCATCAATACTGTGTCGGCCGCATGCATTGCCAGTATCCAGGCAGTGCGTGGTATGAAAACCCATTGAGCCAGAATAGCCGTGCACGCGACTTGAACGGTCTGGTCCTCGTGTGGAGATGAACTGTCCGTCAGCTCACAGCAAGCCGGACAAGTTTGCTGTGTTGTCTGCACGACAATCGATATCTGGAAGTCCGTTGAGCTGGTGGCCGGTTCATGCTACATAGCTATTTTCAAACAATGTGTTAAGGCTGGGATGCGCAGGTTTGTGCAACGAGTGTTGCGCGTCCGCTGTGGCCAGTTGACGAGCAAGCGAATAAAAGAAGCCTTTTGCTAGCGATCGGCGCGAAGCCCTGTCGCGCTACCGTTGGCTCTAGCCCTGTTCCTGAAACTTATATCACGAGTTGGTGGAGGGATGATATCACCGCCTTTGGAGCAGGTAGCAAACGGATTGATGTCAGCAGGCCTGGCAACATCATTCTCGAGTCATAGTCACTGCTACATTATCGTTAGAGTCACTGCGTTTGACTGCTGCTTCATAAGTCGTACGTTAAGGTATGAGTGTTTCGAAGAAGAGTGGTGAATTCAGGAATATATTAGGCTTTTCCGGGGAGAGTTTAGCGTGTGGCGCTAGTGATATGCAAGGGCAGGTCTCCTTTCCAACGCTTCTTGAATAAAAGAGCACCCGCAGGATCCTTCGATTCTTCTCATTCCAACACCTGCCTTGCGCTTCACAATCGTTCACAGGACATCTTAATACCCACCTTCACGACAACATCAGCTCAATACCCACATCAACAATCAACATCACCAAACACATCCTCAACATGAAGACCACATTCGCCGTCCTCGCCTTCGCGACCGCTGCGCTCGCCGCTGGGTACGTCGTCGCGGCGTGAAGCGCGCAATCACCTCGTATCATGTGCTGACTTTTCTTCGCATCTAGTGGCCCGCCTGCCCAAGAGTACACTGATGGCCAGCCTCAAGTCCCGACCGCCTATGGCACCTCGTCGACCGCTGCGCCAGTGACCACCTCCGCTGTTCCAGTGACCTCGTCAGTCGTCGCTCCAGTCTCCACCTCGATCCTGAACTCCACGGTGCCAGCACCATACGTAAGTCCAAGGCATACGACTCATCCTTGAAGCATATGACTGATCAGACCCTTCTATTCAGCCCGTCCCAGGCGGCAACACCACCCTCGCTGCCACCGGCACCGGCGCCCAGACCACCCTCATCTCCCCCACGACCCGCGCCACCACGACGGCGGGCGCAGCGGGCACATCGGGCTCACCAAGCGCGCCAGCTCCCTCCGCTGCGGCTCCTACCAACGCGGCCGCGGCGCTCCAGATCGGCGGTGCTGCCGCGCTCGCTGGCCTCCTCGCCTTCTTCGCTTAGGCGACTCTCTACCCCCAAACTCAAACACATCAAACCCGCCTGTGCTCGTGCGACTTCGACAGGAGTTCTCACAGTACCGGCGTCTCGAGCGTCACGTCACTGGATCATCAGCAATGTCATTGGGCGGCGTTCTGGTGGAGTCAGCTTCGACTTCTTAATGTGATGCATGGACTCGTGAACAGAGGGTTTGCATACGTTGCAGTGGATACACATTGAAATTGATTGAGTGAAGCAAACCCTGCCTTCCATATTTCTGTGCGTCTCATTCTCTTACCGTTCTATGTGTTGCACCAGCATGTGTCCGATCGCGTGCGTTCTTGTCGAATAGATATCCCCACCGCAGCATCGTGCAACGCCCTGCCGCACTCACGAACTCTAGAGGACCTCCCAACATACTGCAAAGCACCTGTGCGAAAAGCCTCATCCACACTTACCCACAGAATGGCAAACTACTTAGACATGCCAATCCGATCTAAGCATCTGCCAAGTAACGTCCTGAGAGGCTTGGGCGTCCGATCTTCAGTCACTCATAGACCTCACCTCTTCAGAGACCGGCTCCTGTTGCCCATCTTAGCACTGTGCGCCAGCTCTCGGTCCTTCTCAATGTTCGACACCTCTGTACGTATTTGTGGCAGGCAGATCACCGTGCTGGGCCTTGATCTGAGATTTCATAAAGGTCGCGCGCATAAGAGGTGGTGCTTCTGGGTGCGATGGTCTCCAAGAATAGCGTACTCCTTGTGGTCTGCCCAGGCCACTAGCAGTCTTTTCTCTTCCGCCCTCACACCCCTGTGCCGGGGCGATTGTCGGCCATGGCAATTCCTTCTATAGGTAGGAGGTATCTCGTTCCGTGTTCGGGGACTCGGGTATCGGGAGGAAGCTGATGCACTCGACGAAGTCCCTGTTGAAGGGCCGATCCGCTCCGCCGCAACCAGCTCAGGATCTCGAACTCTCTGGTCGGCGCTTTTCTGCTTCGGGCCAATCATTGTGATGTTCTGGACACGTTTTTGACTTCACCCTTCAAAGTTCGTCAACCCATCGAATCCTTTCGCACCGACCGGCAACGAATCCGCAAAAGCACAATGCGAAGCGACGATGGGAAGTCTCTCTTGCCATGCGGCCATAGGGCTGCTCGGTCTTCCTTCCAACCAATCTATTCTCAAACAGATCCTCTTCCTCCTCTACTTCGCACTGTGCACCTGGAGCACTTTCCACTGGGAAAATTCCGTATTATACAAGCCTTCGGACTGCAGCGGATCGAGCTCACCGTAGCTACCTTACCACTTTTTCGCATCTGATTGACGAAACCCGGCACTTGTAATCTTGTCGACCAATCAATCTACGTGTAAACCTGCACAAGACATTGATTTTTTCGGCGCCCGGTCCCATAAGTCTTGTCTTCACGGCCAAGCATTGCCTATGAGAAGCCATCTCGTCATCCGAAGGAGCTTTAGCCCCGCCGTCCCTTCCGGCTGTCGCCCAAAGCTTCTCATCAAGCTACACACATCCCTCGTCAAGCATTCGTGGCGGCCATTCAAGACTGGGCGATCAAAACGTGGTCAGTGGACACAGCAGGTAAGCGATGACCCAGCTTACACGGCGATCAGCATTAGCGTTCGCTTCTAACAAGCCAGGTCCACTTTGATTTCATCTTACTTTCGGTAATCCAGATATATGCCTCGAGCTCTCAGAGCGTCAAGCTTCTTCGTCCTACGTTGCCAAGGTCTTGATACTACTACCCTGTCTTTTTGTACGAGCAAGTCACGATGGAAGGTGATCAGTCTCTGCGCGACTATGGCGTGGCCGCACCACACGGGCCCAACATGACTGGACAGCATGTCGCTACGGCAGACATCGGCGATATGAGCGGCGGCGAAGCATCAGTATTCCGCGACCTTCTTCTCCCAGACGACAGCTACAACGAAGATGGCGTCTACTGGGCGGATCTCCCTCTCGGCAAGCGCCTCGCCTTCGTCAACAAGGTCAACAACGCAGAAGCGGCCGGCGAGCTTCGCACAATCGGACGCATGATCAAAGCAGATCCTCTCAGCCCAGTCATGTACTATCTCCGCAATATGATTATTCCGGGTATGGGTCTTTTGTTGGAAGGGTAAGCTCGCCTCAGTGTCTTCAACACATCTCGCGCGCACCGCTCACAATTCCCTAGTTACGTGCTCTTCTCTATTGGCAACCTTGGACCTCTGTTCGAGATCGGGTTCCCGGCCTGCTGGAAGTTTCAGACAATTTGCGAGCCTGTCTGGCAAGAGGCAGTCGCCTACCTTGAGGTGGTCGGCATTATCATAGGTCAGATTTTGGTCGGTGTTCTTGGTGACTGGCTCGGCCGTCGCTGGGGTCTGATCCAGGACGCGGTGATCATGTTCATCGGTCTGCTCATGCTTACTGCGTCTTGGGGTGTAACGATGAGTAAGACGCCCGTAATCCACGCCGAGACGAATATGCTGCTAACCCACTCGTAGATGGCTTTGTCATCTGCTACGCGTTGTCGCTCATGTTCTACGGTGTCGGGGTGGGTGGCGAGTACCCAATGACTGCCACTTCCGGTATGGAGAACGCTGTTGGATCTGGAAAGATCTCTACCCGTGACGACCGACTCCACCGTGGCCGAAAAGTCACCTCCGCTTTCCTGATGCAGGGGTGGGGCCAGTGGTTCAACCAGGTCATTCTCATTCTGCTACTCCTGATATTCAACTCTGGAAGCGGCAGCCCTCCGTACGATGAATTGGTTGTGCAATGGACATTCCGCATCTCGTTCGCCATCCCGGCCATCGGCACGCTCTGGTTGGTGTACTACAGAACTTACAAGATGAGGTCAGCCTCAAAGCAGCTTGCGGCCGCAAAGAAGAAGCAATCTGTCACTGGGTACGATGTCAAGTCTCTCACCCTGACTTTCAGCTACTTCGGCCCTCGCATTTTCGCCACTGCCTTTGGGTGGTTCGCAAACGATGTATTTTTTTACGGCAACAAGCTTTTCCAGAGCTCCTTCATTGAAATCATCAGCCCAGGCTCGAAGGGAGTGATGACGAACTGGCTCTGGAATCTTGCCAACATCGCCGTGGCGCTCTGTGGTTACTACCTCGCCTCTTTCATGATCGACCACAAGTTCTACGGCCGCAAGTGGATGCAGATCATCGGCTTCCTAGTCTGCTTCATCACCTTCATCATCCCGGCGTTCAAGTACGAATACTACACCAGTGAAGCCGGGATCAAGCAATTCCAGGCCATGTACTTCCTCTCGTCCTTCTTCGGTCAGTTCGGGCCAAACGCAGTCACCTTCTTGGTCGCCGCTGAGGTCTTCCCAACTCCGGTGCGCGCCTCGGCCCACGGTTTCTCAGCAGCTTGCGGAAAGGCGGGCGCCCTCTTGGCCGCTGTGTTGTTCAACTACATCGATGGGCAAATGCGCTTCTACGTCGTCCCATGGTTTGGTCTGGTTGGAGCCCTCGTCACTTTCCTCTTCCTTCCCGACACCACCGGTCTCGATCTCAAGGAACAGGAGCGTCGCTGGGCATACATCCGCGCTGGTCGTGAGACCGAGTACCACGGTATCGCCATCCACCCCCAGCATCTGTCCTTCTACGAACGCATGCGTGGTATCAGCAAGCCCTACAACGCCGAGCTTGACTACCAACAACGTGTTGAGGAGATGCGCGCCGATTGGGAGTCTGCCATGGCCCGTCACGCTGAGGAGAAGGAGGGCCATGAACTCGACGAGGCTCACGACGACAGCTGGAGCTCTGAGGTCAGCACTTTCTTCGAGCGTACTCGCG
>JAABUW010006475.1_pt1 | contig 14647 bp, 16 predicted proteins | sample 5560081 | NCBI WGS metagenome assembly JAABUW01 (sample SAMN10711882, study PRJNA513363) | rock metagenome | isolation source: Antarctica rocks | place: Antarctica: Victoria Land, Knobhead sud
TTAGGTGCGGCCATTTGATCAAAGCAGTCTTGCGAGAAGTCCTGCGATGGCCACATCACAAGGGCAAGGCGAATCGGAGAATTTAATCAGCAATCTTCGGTAGTTGCCTTGAAGGCGTCGTCATCTCCAAAGTAGACATACAGCTGGTGCTGACTGTGCTGACTGTGCATGCTCTGCATAGTGAGGCTGCACACTCTCTACCTAGACTTCAACCTCCATACTTCATGATCTCAACTGCTGCTACTGGGGTCCGGATGTGTTAGGAATAGGCCGTTGATGGGAGCAATAAAATGATGGATTGATTGAACAATTAGCTAGACACGTTGCATCATACAGATTTTACATGACTGCCAAGGCACTAACCTGGCTGATTCAGCCCGGTTCCTGTTAGAATGGAGCCGGCTACGCATACCCCCTAGGATGTATCAGGCAAGATCTCGGCTGCAACATGCTGTGTCCTGGATCTGATGATTTTCAAGAAGACCTATGGGCGCGCATGCTTCATCATAGTACTCCTCATTAAAGCAAGCTGTTATCTGCAAGTCGGTCCTGCCATGTCCACACCAAAACCTGCACCTGCTCTGTCAACACTTCCAGCCCCTTCCCGGCGTAGACATAGCGTCCGTTAAGCCAGGGTATCAGATCTAAACTCGACAAACGAGTATATATCACTGGCCTCGACTGATTCCGCTATCATTCTTGCTTTCTTCACGTGCCGTCCCTCTCTCTTGTTCAATGAGGTCGGACGCTTTTTGTCTTTGTCTCCGTGGCGCCCTTTTCGTATGCTTGGAGGCGGAAACAGCGGAGACTCCATCACGTTCCCGATCGTGTTGTTGCGAGGCTTTCGGAGAAGATGTCTCAGGAGCTGTCCAGCCTTGGTGCAGTTGTGAGGGAAGTAGCTAGCTGTCCGTTTCGTATATTCTTGCAAGGATTCCTCTGTTGGAAATGTTTGAGCAACTCCATCGCCACGGCGACGCACATCGACCACATCTACCATGTTGAAGTGCCGACTCTGCAAACTCTATAGCAGCGGTTAATTGAGTTCTACAAGAGAACTTGGAAGGAGTCCTACCTGAACACAGTCATCGCGGGTCGTGAGTCTGCCCTGAGCTCCCACGATCATGCATAATGTTTGCCATGCTAGCAAGTCATTCGGATCGGTCCCAAATAACCGGTTGAATTCTTTCACCAACGCCAGTCGAAACCCTAACCATGCTCTCTCTCCGTCGGAGTCGCCCCGCTGCCAGCCGTACAATTTCCTCAGGTGTTGAAACTCCTCAGCTGAGGATCTCGAGGGGTTGTATTGAAGATTTGGGTAGGATCGAAAGAATCTTTCGATAGGGCTCGCTTGGGATATGGTCCGGAGATGGGTCCTCTCCTCGTTGAGGTGACGTGCCATATTAGCTAGGTTGACAGACAGTGATTACCGAAAAGTTACGGATCTGTTGTCTGGGTCACGCTTGTCCGTGGGTGGAATCCAGTGCTACGATCTCCAGGGTTTAGCGTACCCGAGGTTGAATATCAACACACCAGCTTTACTCTTGGCGTAAGGTAGAATTGCAGCCACTAGCCGCATCGAAGTCCAAATGTAGATCGACGGAACGAGCGAGGTCGCGGCGTCCTAGGACCTGGAACTCCTCGCAAATGCGGGTCATGTACCATAATTAGGAGGTCTTTTGCTTCTCGCATTGCCCACTTTGCGATGTCTCTGATCAGTGATGCTCTTGCATGACTATAACGTAAAAGCGATGACCTACCATAGGCCTAGTTTTCCACGCCCATTGACTCACAGGACGAAGGACAGACGGTCAGCGTGCTTCACATTGTAGTCCTGACAGAAAGCAAAATTTAGGTAGTCCCTGAGCCATGTGATAGCATAGAGGCTTCCGGTGGGCAATATGCTCGGGGCAGAATATCCACGCACGCGACAGCGCATTGACTATCCCACGACCTGCCATTCGACACTACTATATCCGACAACCTGGGTGAAGACCTCGTCTCTTCTCGCTACGTTACTCGCACTGTACGCAACGTTGTCGGCGTCGACAAAGCGTAGATCTTTGCCCGAACCGACTTGAACGATGGTGTTCACCTACGCAGAGACGACATAGTCAGCAAGCCTACGCCGCTTTCGTAGTCGTGGTTTCGGGGAGCTCAGGGTTAGTAACGCTTACCTTCTCTACCCGATTCATGTTTTCATATTCTACCATCCATTGATGCCGGGATCCTACGAAAGACTCAAAGCGAACGCCTTCGGAGTTGACGACCAGTCTGCCACTGTGATTCGCACTCGAACACGGGTAAGATCCATGCGCTGCCACTTTTGAGCGGCATTCCTTTGGGCAAGACTCCGATCCAGCTGTGGGGTGAGCATTAGTATTGTGCGTCTGGCTACGCCCTTCGGACTGAAGACGTGCAATGGCCCATTCGGCTATTGATGGGATCAGCGGCTTCTGTTGAAAACCCAATTCAAACATTTCAACAATGACTCACCATGACTCGGGATACCCCAAAAGAGCCATTTGATTGGCGAAGCCAACAGTCTATATCGTGGGTATCGGCTTGCAATGGGGAACAGAGCGAAGAATGTCAAGCCGGAAAAGAGCGAGACCATTTTGACAAGAAGCCAAACGGGAGTCGTATAGAACGCGATACAGCCAATACCTAACCAGACGAGTGTCCAGGCGGTACGCACGGGCTGTCGCCATTCATAGAAGCTATTGATCAGTCAGTCGTCCGCCGGTATAACGTTACGATTGCGAACAGAAACAGTGACTCACTTCAGCAAAACTTCGAGAAGATTCGCCATGTCTCCCAATTGCAGTAATAGCCATTCCCCCATGTCTTCGATCAAAGGGTCAATCCAGCTTTGTGCGCCCCTTTTCTCGATCTGTTCTGGTAGTGTATGGGCGGTAGACGAGGGATCTTCGGTACGCATGATGTCCTGACGAAGTTTTTCAACGGACGGCTTTTCAAGTCTACGACGGAGGACCTGTCCGATCAATGCCAGGCACTGTCTCAAGATCAGCCCAGATACCATACCAAGTCTTTGCTCAAGAACGACTTACACCCGCCGCGCAGAGAGCTCCCGTTGCCCACAGAGCCATGAAAGCTGCGAGATAAGCTAAAGTTTCCTTCTGGTTTTCCCACCTATAGATGCGTCGAACATGCATGATCAACTCCTGCCATGGTGTAGAAGCAACCAAGAGCCTCTCAATACTGGCACTCACGGTTTCCTGTGATGCGGGCGGAGGCTCAGAGAAGAAGCCAATGTATTGGCCGCCGTACTTCTCAGCTTGTTGAAGAACAAGCTAGGTTTTTCACGGGAGCGTCAGCGAAGTTGTCAAAGCGCAGCGGCAGTTCGATGGAGCTGACGTACTTGATGACTGTAGCTTTTCCAGCTGGAAGAATCGATCTGGCCGATGGAGTCGGCGTGTCTCCGTTCCCGTTGCTCTTTGCTTTCGAGTCGTTTCAAATTCAAGACATGGCGATCCATTGTCCACCGTACAAACAGATCTTGTCTAGCCTTCTTCAGTGTCTCCAGATCCTGGCAGGCCTGTAACTTTTCTCCCTCGGTATTGGCCGTGTCTACGGTTTCTTGGGCATGAATGAGCTCAACATCCTGTGCGTGTGTGACTTCGGGGCTCAGCAGATTGACTGCGACCTCTTTGTTAGTTTTCCGGTCTGTTTTTGCCTTAATGGTGTCCACAGGATGATGGACTAAATCCTTGAAGCCCTGAGGCCCTGGTTTTGGAGGTGGGCTGTCATCGAGGCGTGCCTCTCCAGAAGTGGCATCCGGTGAGGCTGCAAGGGTCACAGCACGGGATCCACCCAGATCGTTGAGCTGATCATTGTTGACGTGCAAGACGCTCTTTACTTTCCCGATGAGCCGCTTCCGTTTCGACATGTGCATATCGCTGTCATCAGGTGAATGGTCCAAGCCATCGCTTGTATGCGTCACAGGAGTTTCATCATTGTCATCAGGCGGACCAGACTCTATGGCAGCACGATCGAGAACAGATTCACCTTGATGGTTGGACAGCATGATGGAAGCACGAACTTGTGTTAGTGTCAATGAGATGAGTATGAGCTAATGGAGGATTTTGGTATTGTTCACGGAGATCTCATACGATGACAAGGGTCAGGACGGAATGAGGTGGATTGGGGATGATCTGGTTGGGTTTGTTGGTGACTAGCAGTGGAAGTATCGAGATACTAAGGTACCTAGAAAAGATGCCGAGCCAACGCCCCCAAGTGTAACGCGACGAACCCGGAACCATCACCCGTCCATTCTATGCTGCAGGGAGAAATCACGCGCTCATCCGCAGTGGCTTTGTCGCGTTCGGGGTGCGTCATCACCCTTGGAAATTGGGCGAATGACGTTGTCCTTTGAGCGCTTGGCATGATGTCATCATTAGTAATATGATGCTTAGTCATATCCTTCCTCGCTCTCACTTGCTCTTCGTTCAGAAGCCTACATTTGGCTTCAATATTCTTCACTTACAAGACTGCGCGTCAGATGTGGCAAAGGACCTTGATGTGAACCAAGAGCTTGAAGTGTAAGACGAGCTCTATATAACTCCCGAGCCCTTGAAAACACTAGACTTACAGCATCAATTCTTCCACCCAACGCTAGCAGTACTGGGCCTTTCGTTCACGCCTAGGGACAGTCGACTTCCGCTATCAGAAGGAGACGCTGTAGACCTCGCGCACATGAGCCATGAAAGCACCCTTCGGCACGTATCAACACGACCACAGTGCGGAAAAGGCGAGAAGTTGAACTCCGACCAATCTGACCTACGCAATCCAGCATGGCAGTCAACACTGCCAGAAGCTGTTATCTTGATCTTATAGGAGTTTGTCATCATCAATGAGCCGTCCGGTATCCGTACGGCCCTGTACAAACTACTACTTTACGAGTCTAAACCATTTCTTGACAAGCATTGGATGTGGGTCACCTCTCTGCTCCTCAGACAGATTCACTGGGCATGAGCAGAGCCGAAATGGCATCAGGATATTCGCTTCACCCGAAAATGGACCTATATCTAAGCGTCATAGCCGTGATGTCGCCTTATGAATCGGAGCCAAAGGTCGAACCCTTCAAACAGGAGGCCCACGTGATTTTGGCTACTGATATCTAGCATGGTACGCTGACGGGTACCATTCTACTCGGAAGGTAGAGTACGAGCATCGGCTTGTCTTGAGCTATCATCCGATACAGGCACCTTTTACCTTGGAGCCCCTGTCTTTAATATTGAAGAATCAGAAGTAGAATCTTGACACCATGTTGGCGGTTTGGGGCAACCAAGACCGTGAAAATTGGCTTCTTTCCAGCGTAGTACCACCCTACTAAATCCGGGTATTGCTTGATGTTAGCAAGAGGAGGTACATCTAAGAGGAGCCGCGGGCAGCAAACTAACGAGCATTGAGCGCTACGCCTCAGGACAGACCTTGAATATGCGCGCTGTCCGCACGGAATGTGTATAGAGCTCCGAAGTGATATAGGTGTCAATTGAAGTACAGTATCTACTGTGCTTATTCCGCCTATGATCGCTGTCGCTGTCAATAATTCTACTGACTTCTGCACGGAGAAGTGAGGCGCCAATGCCTTGGTTATGGAGTCTCGCCGAGTCGTCTCTCCCTATCATCGTTCAAAGGATGCCTAACTTACTAAGCACAACAACTGATAAAACTATAAGCTTCAGGGGAGTCCCCTACAAGTCTTGTGCTTTGTAGTAGCATCATGTGAGCACTGCGATTTTATCGTCACCCGGCATTCTCTGACCGAGCAATGGCGCAACGCCTGCTAAGATACCATCTCTCTCTCTCGATCAGCGGAATTGGAGGTCAACCGAGATGTCGACATTATCGCCGGTGGACGAGGTGTAGGGACTGAAATTGCTGAAGCCTTTCTGCTGAAGCTCTATGAACTGGTCTCATAGGCCGTAAAGAGACCATATTTGGAGACAGCTACCATCTTTTACGAAGAATGTTCATCTACGACGTTGATGTCTTACGCAGCTGAAATCACTAGTGGGGCTCATCCATGATAGGTAGTAATATGGTGTCTACTAGATACTAGAAACTACTGGCATCGGACACCGCACTGCTCTTCGGACCCGAATCTATAGTGCTTTGATATTCTAACGCTCAGCTGAGTGTGCTCGAGCTCTGTATACGACTCTCATGACCACTTGTCCTTCCTCTTTCCGCCCTATGTATTCGGTCCTCGACGCTAACCCCGTCGATGTTATCTCTCTAGGCTAACGTCAAAGACGCTTGTTGATGACTCGCGTTCTTCTGCCCCCAACATCAAGGGAAGTCCCCTTCGTGGGTACTGAAGTTGACATGAACACAGCCTCAACAACGAATCCCTTTACTGCTCAAGCTGTCACATACGCTTGTCTCAATTTCGCTCAGATGGGGAGCTTCAGCATTTGCGGTGAACAATGCAGCATTGTTCGTCCTTCCGGTCTCCACAGGCGTTCTGGAAACACATCTGCTGAGAAATATGACGAGCATAAGGAGTCTAAAAACGTTGGTCATATATCGTGGTGAGGCTGGCCCAAATCATGGCAAACACCAATACATTGACAGTCTGTTGGCTATGTGCAGTATCATTACGACCGCCTGCGCAATTTTTCGCTTTGGTTGTTGTGAAGGGAACACAGATTTTCAGGTGCGGAATGGTACGCACATATTGGCATGTTGACGAAGTCATGGGCAGAACGGAAACGCTCGGGCAATCCTTGCGGTGTTGGGCGCCTTGTCTCTGTCATCTATGCCAAAGCGAACCCGTAGGTATCTCCGCCTTCATGAGTACTCGCGATGCCTGGTGTCGACTTGGACGGAGCAGCGCTGAACTTCAAGAACGATTGGACAAGGCTTACGTCGAAGATGACGATCACGGCGACGGCATGGTTGTAACAGAGTTTTTCGTCATGGTCAGTTTTTCGCTATTTCGACTACTATACATACGTCGGTGCAAAATCACTCACACAGTATCATCATAAATGTCTTGTGCCCGTTATTTAAACATGCGGACAAGAGCAACCTGGCCTGGGCATCTCTGTGAACAGGGGCCCTGTACTAGTCACCTTGTGTGTTCCGTGTGCGGCTTTATCGTCGCCGAAGTGGAGGGCAAGGTCAACAGACAAGACGAATCTCCACGTTGTAAGCGCGCATATACCATCTAGGACTTAGCCACAATTCTCCATGCGACGGGACGGGTAAAATTCGTCGCCTACTAATGATCCAACGGCTGGCGCATCAATTCTCCGAAACATTACAGACACGCGATCATGTGTCCTCACGAGTGGGGTCCACTAATACAACATTTGCACTTCTCCAATTCGACATTGGTGATCGCACATCACTATGAATATCCGAATGTATCTGCCAAGCCTAGGAGTCACTTCGCTCACCATCATAGCCACGACCCGAGCGCTCTCCACACACCTCAAACCCCAAACACTCCAATTACCATCCCTAAACATCACCCTTCCCCAACTCAACACCACAAACCCTCGCCTCAGCACAGAAATCTGGCCCCCAGCCCCCCACAAAGTCTACTTCCGCGAACAAGATTCATACCTGCTCATCCAAAACATCGTCCCCAAAGAGATCCAGCACACCGATTTCGACGAAGAGGTCTGCGACAGCATCCAAGACATCGTCCGCCTCCGCTTCAGCAAAAAGGGCACCGCGAAGGACTTCGTGAACAATGTTCGTGAGACTGTTGGACATGCTTCTTTTACGCTGTGGCCGGGGAAGACGCCGGGGGTGACGAGGGGGGAGGTTGTGGCTGTGTTAGAGCAGTTGTGGTTTCTTACGAGTGAGTATGGGGCTGCGACGCTTTTGGGGAAATATTTTCCGAAGGGGGTGGAGGCGGCGGAGGTGGGGCTTTTGGTTGGTTGAGGGGTGGGGTTGGGAGGGGGTATGCGGTGGGGTGTTAATTGTGGTGGGAGATAATGAGTAGAGCGTACTGGAGCGAAGAGGGGGACAAGTCTTCTTTCTTGGTTGACGAGGGATTCAGCATCTGGGACTCCCTTGTCGGTTATTCCAGGATTGAGATAGCATAGGCCACAGTTTCAAATCTTCTTTAGCAGATGCCAGTACGACGCAGTTCTCGATCCTTTCATATACAATTGCTGAAGCTTCAACATTGCACAGATGATCAACCGGCTGATCGACCGGCTGTTCGGTCAACACTGTCGTAGCCATCTCTGAAATGTGAATATGGATCACGAGCAATGCCAAAAGAGTGCCTGCCATTCTGCTAGTAATACTCTCTGCTTGCAAGTCATAACAGGCAATGTCGCATCTCGCATACCCTCCACAACCTTACATGTATCTGTACGGTCAATCCCACTGCCAAGCCTTCAGTATCACCGCACGGCTTAATGCGATAAGTATCTCCGCTTCAACCGAAGCGAGTCTCCTTATCCTTGATGGGAATGTCACTGCCGGTCGTACTCTTGTACTGGCGACGGATAGCGTCAGAGATCTGCTCATCCTTGGCTTGCTCCACGGCGGACTCGTTGCTCTGATCGCCCTGTCCGAAACCGTATTGCTGCACTGCGTCAATGCCTAAGGTCGAGGCGCTTTTGTTAGTGTGTGCCGCTGATGGATGGGCGAGGGGCAATGATTTTGTATTGGAGGGTCCGGGGGGGTAGGGGGCTTGCCTTTGTCGAGATAATCCTCATTCTTCTCACTCTCCTTTCCTCCACCGGCAGCAGAGTTGAATTTGTCGCCGAGGCCGCCCATGAAGCCGCCGCCGCCTGATTTCTGTTCGGTTGATTGGGTGGGTTGGCCTTGCTGGTTGGACTCGCTGCTGCCCATGGCGTTCTTGATGAAATCCATGATGGAAGTTGGGAGAAGTGGTTTATAAGGGTCTCAGGTGTTTGCGTTTGGATTGCGAATGGACTGCTTGGAATGCAACTTAGTCGTAGGTTGCGATGTGTTTCGAGGTTGTATATGTAGAAGAAAGTTGGATCAAGTTTGAAGGTTGTCTTCCAGCGAAGAATGCCAAGAGAAGAAGCGCCTGGGCGTTGATGTCATTGTGCAGGACCACGAACGGCAATGACACAAATGCCATACGGACGTGCATTGGAAAGACATTTCCGATGGTTAAGTGGAGTATCAAGAGTACGCTGATAAGGCTTCACATCTGCAGAACAGCGTAAAGAGACTACCTGGCAGTGGAGCTTTGCTTCACATCGTTACACTGTGATTGTGAACCCCGGCACAAGCGATCCTCCTCGTCCAGTATCCCTGGCGTTTAGTCCTCCACCATGCTATACGTTGCCCAAATCCAGTCACATCCATAGCTTCTCCCATCTACTACGCCTCAGAAGCTCTGTTGAAGATTTCCATCTCTTATGCAATCCATAGGAATGAGGGAAAGTGTATGACAAGAGCTTGCACGGATGTGGTCATTGGAGTGATGGTGTCATGCCGCAAAGATTGTCCGCGACGGTGCACGCGACTATGTGATCATATGTGAGACATCGGCCGAGCTTTGTCGTACTTTGCCATAGGGAGCATGTGTCCAGGAAGTACGACCTATCAGCAGGAGAATAGCACTGATGGTTGATAGTTGCCCCAACGGGTCTGGAAACAACTTGATTTTAATTGGATCGGACCCATGGCATTCACAGTTTCTTCGGAAAAGGTAGTATGAGGAGGCTGCCGGTCGAGACCGTCATTGCAGGCAACGTGAGCATGTTCAGGGAGCTCGAATTCGACAATTCTCACTTGGTAGTGATGTCTTGCCAAATTGATTGCAGGCGAGCTTCACCTATCAAGGTAGATCAAGGATGCCAGCATCCTGCCCTGACTCATCCTCTATACACGCAAAGTGTCGCCATGCGTTCCAGAAGATAGTACGAAAGTTTTCGCATTGATCGCTGTCACAGTGAGTTCCGATCCTGCCTTTCAGTCATGGTATGAATAGCCACTGATAATTGATTCGGAGGCTATTACGCGCTCGGGAAACTATGGACTGGGAGAATTTACTACCTTGAGCCTTGTGGGAGTCAGTATAAGGCACCTCTACATATTGTTGATAACTTACTAGGTAAGCCAAGAAGTTGTCTTCTTGCCCGCACGATTTTCGCTAAACACGCCAAATACGTGACGAGGCAACGTTTGTGCTACTAGTCCGGCGCGGCTTCTACCAATTCTGGGTGGGAAGTCAAGTCTTAGGTGGCTTGAAGGACGGAGCACAGAACATCGTCCGAGATTCTCGGAGGGGAATTGGTTTCAGGGTGCTTCCCACCTCAGCGAAGATTGTTGTATAAACTGTATGCACATTCCTTCGGTGGCTTCGTAGACATTTCTTCGACAATCAACCCACACAATCTTTTGATTCCTTCCAAGCTTCACATATGCATGTTCACTTGATCTTTCCCTTAGACTCTCTTCAAGAGTGTGGCAATTCATATCCCAGCATTGAGCGTTCTGGCCGTCAATAGACAATGGAGTCGTCGAGCCCTTGGCAGGTAACAGTAGAAGTTCTATCTCGCCAGTCGATGACCCTAGAACTAGTTCTAGGCTTTCCCGTCCAACGTTGGACCGGACCAAACGAGGCTGCCAAAGGCCGAAGTTCGTGCGCTCGATGGACTCCCTCCTTCTGTGCATAGTTATGTAATTCTGAATTGAGTTTGCTGATTTACAATCACAGCCGTGTCAGACTCTGCAACGAGATGTCGCTGCAGCTGAATGGACGTTCACACCCAAGATACATAGTCCTGACCATATCACATGCAGCGTATATGGCTACACCCTTGATTGATGGGAGCCAAACAATGACCCACTTGTAGAGCATCAAAAAGTCTCGAAACGATACTCGACCAAATGTCCAGTTGCCGAGGAACTCGGCAATCTAGTCAAGCAACAAGTACTAACTACTAAAGAAATTAGCTTAGTCCAATAATCGACGGTGAATTGCAAGTGGCCTGGTCGTTCAAGGAGTTGCAAAGACAGCGAATAGTCGATCGTGGAGTACTCAATGAAGAGGTCCGATTGGTGTCGTTTTGTCTAGCGGAATCATCGATGACGACGTGCTATAGAAGGCCTAATCTTTTAGACGTTACTACCAATGGTCATGAGAAGGTATGCTCTGTAAGCTATAATGGGCTCAATATGTGGATGATAATAAATGGATGTAGGAGTAAATGGTGCATATATCAGCCAGAAGTGGAGTCACGTGATGTGCCGAGACGCTGCCAACAAGCGCTGACATAATGCTGCTGCTCTATCCATGGCACTTCACCAAGATTGATAAGTGTTCAGTCTTTAGAGATAGTAGATTTGCTAAGAAAGGGAAGCATTTATGATCAGGGCGCAAGTGACGCCTCCTCCGGGACACTCCGCGTTTAGCCTGACCCAACAGCCGTGGCCCGTGGGACACCAGAAGCATGAGATGATGGAGAGAAACTCCTCGGTTGCTAAAGCTTTCGCTGACTGGACTCTTGGTGCTCCTTTGTGTGGACTAGTATCACACGGTGAGTACAAATCGAACTACTGAGTCGATATGAGTCCAGGCCCAAGCACAGCCATGTTCGTTCTCGGGATGATTGCAGTGCTGACTCAAGGTTAATCTAACCCCAAGCATAGCCGTGTTCACGCTCGTGATCACTCGCAAGACTAACGCCATATGGATTACGCCATGGTCGTTCTCAGGAAGATCGTAATGGTGACTCAGATTTCGTCTAATTGCAAGTACCTCGTACAGCTGTGTTCTTTCTTCAAGATCAACGTTTCATGCCCCAACTCCGCAACGAGCCGATATGTTGGTAGAGCTGTCAGATCTTATTCAGCGGGCCAAGGAAACCAGGCGTTGTGTCCCCCCCATTTGTTGAAGAGATATGGACATGACGGGACGCTCGCTTAAGCTTGCACCATCAGCACATTGTTGACAACACTCTCGCTATCGTCGGATAACCATACTCGTAAGTGCTCACGGTCAACGGTGTGAGATGTCAGAGTAAGTCTGCTCGTGTCAGCTCGTGTACTTTAGTCAGAGTGTGGCTGGTACGGAGTAACCCTATGAGGCTAAAGGTCGCAGGGGTCGGACCATGTGCTTGGCTCAGCCTTCCAAGGCCCGCTATGATTGGCGTAAAGTATAACTGTCGCCCCCACACTTTCACGAAGATTGCTCTAGCGTTGGAAAATACACGTCGCTTCATTCACCATGTACACTATTCCGGATGTTGTAAGTTGGATGCCTTACTGTTGTACGGCCATCATGTTGTTTCGTCAGATGAGTACAACATATCCAGGATGCCCTCAAACGATGTTGTACCTATCCGGCTACCTCTCAAGTGCACAAGTGTCCAGCGTACTAAGCTGCGGCAATTGGAAGAAAGATGAGGGCCTCCATCGAGAGTTCGAGACTATTCACAAATCGGACAGTGCCTCATTGAGGTATTGTAATGTGGCTAGAATGCGACGCTTGCTACACAGCCAGGTCGTCTCGAGGACCTGCGCTAATGTCATCCCTTCGTTTTGAGCAAAATCCAGCTAGTCCTGATCAGGGCCGTGTTTCGTTCCCGTAAGAGTCGCTCGGATTGGTGACACTCAGGTGCAACGCGGTGCAGTTGGCATAGCTATGTTGTGTGAGGATTGTGGGCTGAGCGGTGTCAACAGCTTGGACACTCTGTTGGTCCTCCCATAAAGCCAGGCCGCCTCTCCGCTGCTTCCTATTGCGTCGGACATCAGCTACGGCGTCTCCCGTCTCTCTTCATGACCAGCACATGCGTGACCGGCAGTAGCAACCAATTCGCAACCAACCGCCAAGGCGATTCCCAACAAAATTAGAAATATGGCTTGATGCTTAACTGACCAAAAGTTGACCCTAGTGAGCCCTACGGTGCTACAAAAAGGCTCAACCCTCCACTTATCCTAGTCAGCAATCAGCTCTATCTAGCCACAGCCTCACGGTCAACGGCTTCGCACTTATCTTACTCATCGGCCGCCATATACTCCGCATCGTCGCCAATGTTGCATTAAATTCATATATTCTCTTGCTCCATCGTGCTTCTTCCCGGCAAGACTGTTGCCCCAACAAAATTTCTCCGCAGGAACTGGTGAACGACCATGATCAGCCGAACCCTTCTTTCCGCTATTGTCTTCCTAGTCATAATATTCACTGCATTGGAAACGGCCAGGAGAATCCACAACGATGACTTGGACATTGGTCTATCGTTCCAGTCCACCAGGGACAGCGCTTACGAACAACCCAAAGAAGCACGAGCATTGTCCGCTCGGGACCTTCTCACACGACCACTAGCCGCGAACCTGACCACGGTCCCCAAGATCTTTCACCAAAGTTGGTCCACCTCTACGCTTCCTCTCAAATTTGAGAGGTGGAGCCGCTCATGCCGCGAGGTACGTAGATTCTTCAAGTGATCATTGCTATGTCGTGGTATTCCTCAGACGTGTTTTGGCAATCAGGCTATCTTTACCCATCGCTCTCCACATGGGATACTGTTATGCTCAATTGGGCTTCTTGGGATAATGCTAAAATAAGGTGTTGACAGGCTCATCCCGACTGGGAATGGGTGCTATGGACTAACCAAGACAATTTGGATCTTGTCCGCATCTACGCTCCTTGGTTCTTGCCAACGTACGAAGCGCTGGGAGGTCGTCTGCCCGTCTTTCGTGCTGATGTTGTGCGCAACCTGTACATGCATGTTTTCGGAGGGTACGTCAAAGTTGTGCTGGCAGTCTACAAAGCTGGTGCTAACACGAGCCTGCAGGGTCTACGCAGACCTCGATACTGAATGCCTACAACCCAGCGACACTTTGTTTGAGAAATATGACCAACCTGGAAGGCAAGCATTCCTCGGTCGCATGGGACTTGACGATAGTTCAAGTGCTTCTTTGCCTAACGCATGGTTTGCCTCTACCCCAGGCCACCCGTTCTGGGTTCTTCCCTTAGAATTCGTTGAAGCGAACATCGACAGCGATATCGACTCTGCAGAGGGTTTATCGGGCCCTGGTGCTCTCTTCAAAATCGTCCAAGAGTACAACGACAAGTATGCTGGGGACGAAATGGACCATCACTACGCGCAAAGCGGTTGGCGACATCTGTTTCCGCAACCGGTCCAGATTCTGTCCGATACGGACGACCACACGGTGACAATACTCCCGCATTGGGAGATATATCCATACTCATGGCTGCCAGCCGCATCGCCATATTCATTTTTCTGCTGGACGAGGGCAGAGCTGTTCGACGAGAGGATGTGTAAGATGCTGCTCGGGACTGAAGACTTAGGTAGTCATACCATTACCTACTGGAGTCATTCATGGGGTAGCGATGATGGAGGTCACGACAAAGCTGGATTTGAGTCGATCAATGAAGAGCAGACCTGATACGATTACAAACTTCACGAAACGGCATCACTAAGGTACTCAGTCACAGCTATCGTTGAAGAGCTTGAGCTACCATCGAAGCCACATCATTCTTCCTCGAAAGTCCAAAGTTCAACAGCAAACCCCTGGCCATCACTCCCATGATTCGGTACGCTGGTCGTCCCGATGTCGCGCACTTCGCGCCGGGATCGATCAGATCCTCGGGATGTGGCCGTGGCCTTTCATCCACTCCTCCAGGCTCAGACGTCTCCCAGCCGACCGGCGGCGT
>JAABUW010006476.1_pt1 | contig 14645 bp, 6 predicted proteins | sample 5560081 | NCBI WGS metagenome assembly JAABUW01 (sample SAMN10711882, study PRJNA513363) | rock metagenome | isolation source: Antarctica rocks | place: Antarctica: Victoria Land, Knobhead sud
TCCACCGTAGGGGTGATCCACCGTAGGGGTGATCCACCGCCAATCCGTGTAATCCACCGGAATGGCGATTGAGACGAGCTCGAATAAGACTCGCACCCCAACCCCATAATACGATGCCATTTCCACTTTTTTCGCATCAAAGTCTTGTCTTGGTCTTCGACGTATAAAGGAGTGTTAGTCGCCAATAAATTAATTAAGTTAAAGTGAGCCAAGCTTAAGACAATCGTTTATCAAAAAAGACGTCGAAGACATAAATATTTAGAGACTTAGAAATTAAAAATAAAGTGTAAGAATTAATTGAAAATATATTTTTGTATCTTACTTATTTAGTAATGCAATTCACTTAACAATGTAATCGCTAAAATAATGATTTTGACGCATAGAGTTAAGTAAATTGCATTATTAGATAAATAAAAGTATTAATTTTAAGACGCGCTTGTTTGTCTCGCATTAAAAATAAAATTTAACTTAATTAATAATCGCTTGCACTTAACGCTTTTTTTTCTATTATTTAAGTCTAAGTACTTTGATTTTTTTACGTTCGTTTTCGAATCGTCATGCAATCTAATATATAAGCTTCAAGATCTTTAAGATTTTTAAAAAGACTTTTTAAAAACGTTTCTAATTATTAATTTGCGAACAAATACGTTTGATTGTCGCTCTTTTTATTGTCAATTTTAATCGACGATCTTTTAAATCGTTATTTTAGCAATTTTTTGTTGCGATCAAAGTCTAAGAGTTGTTTGTAACAAATTCTTAAATATCTCTTTAATTATTTGTCTCTAAGTAAGTATTTCTAACTTCTAAATAGTCTTTTTAAAGTTCTTTATTTAAATAATTATTTTAGTTGTACTTTATTGCGATCAAGCTTTGCGAGACGTCGCAATCGTAAAAAACATAATTTTAATTACGTATTTACAAGCAAACATTGTTGACTACAATCGTTATCTTTTTCGCTATCTTTCTTATTAGTATTTTTGCTAGCATTCGTGCCAATTTAGATTTAGCTCTTTAAAGTTTCTTGCTTAAGCAATTATTTAAGCAAACGTTTGTACAACGTTTCGTTAAACTTCTTCGATCGTAATTAACTTGCATTTACAAATTAATGCGCATTTTAATTTACGTCGCTAATAGCTATTAATTAAATGTCGCAACAAAATGCACAAAATCTTAGAACAAATTCGATTTCTTTTTCTTAAAGTGAAAGATCTAGTACGTTAAGTTCTATATATCGTTTAACACTTTTTAGAAATTGTATTGTTATCAACAATATAAAGAGACAAGTGTCGTTAACAATTAAAAATTTAATAAAAATATACATTTAAAAGCGACGCTTATCTTTACAATTAAAACAAGAAAAAAGATTTAAAATAATAAATAAAGTAATAAAACTTTAAAACAAAGTCAAATTTATTGTATTAAACATTACAAAGATGTTAGCATTTCTTATTAAACGTTTTGATCTCGCAAAAGAACGCAATACTACTTAATTTATTAAGTCGTTGTTAATTAATTCGCAATATTTATATAAGCTTCTTGCGTCGAAGCTTAATCGTCATTACGAATATTTTATCGAACAAAAGTTCAAATGAATTAACGAAGAGATTGTTATTGTTAATTATTAAATAGCACAATTATATACGCAATTAACGAAAGAAAACTTGTTTTTTTTTTAATAATTAAGATCAAGTTTAAAGCGATTGACGATATATTATATACAATTAAAAGCTAGATTGCGATTAGTGATGCTTATAGTGTTTACGCATTGCGTTAACTTCTTTTACAAGTCTATCTCTTTAGAACTTTATTAAGCATTAATTTCGTTATTTTTACGATTGTAATCAATTAGAAAATTGTCGTGTTTCACGTAATTTAATATTTCTTAAAGAACGACAACATCTATATGTCTTATATTGACACTTTAATCTTTATGAAGAAATTCGACATCTAAGAATGCTTTAATTTTATCAAAAACATTGTAAATTATAATTTAAAAATTCGACAATTAATTATTAGAGATGCGCTAAAAGCTTTGCACTTTATTTTATAGCAATGGGAAAAAACTTAATTTGCTAACGCTATTAAGAACACGATCGAGTCATTTAATAGTAACGATGAGAAATCTAGCAAAACTTGACAAACATAGCAAGAAATAATTAGAATAATAATCAAGTTCTTTTTTTTTCATTTTAATTATACGTAATTATTTAAAGATTAATGCGTTGCAAATCTCGATTGTTTTTTATTAAAATCTAGCTATCGTTTAATTTGTCGTTTAATTTACTCTTTAATGCGTATTATTATTTATTGCGTATTTATTTATTTTTATGCAACATAAAAATAATTGTAACTCGCTAAGATTTGCAAGAGATTTGCTCTCTTTTTGTCTCTTTTTAACATTAGTTTCGTTAAAATTATTTTATTATTAACTAAGCTCTTAAGCGATTATTTGTCTAAATGCACTTGCTTAAATACATGCAAAAAAATTGACGAATCAATTAAGACTACAAAATACTTGTATAAAAATCTAGATTTTTTAATCTTTTATTTATTCTCTTTATGACAATTTTTTTTGTCTCTTTTTCTTTTTTTCTTTTCGTTAAATGTGTAATAAATCTTAATATCTTTATAAATATCGTCGCGTATTAACGAGAAAATCTTAGTCAAATATGATGAAATTGTTTTGACAAATTTTCTTTACGTTAGAAGTATAGCTTGTAACATTGTTATACTTTTTAAAATTAATCATAATTTTTAAGCAAATCGTTTTAAAATATTTCGAAAATTTTGTTTAAGTTTTTCGTGCAAAATGTTGTTGCGATGTTAAAAAAAAATGTGATTTCTTCAAATAAAAAAAATTGTTAATATTATTTTTACTTTTTATATAGATCTTTAAGTCATCTTTATTGTAATTAAAGAGAAAATTTATATAAAATAATATTAAATTTAGACTTAATTTGATCTCATTAATAAAGATTCTTCAATAAGATTTTTTTATTCGCACATTTTCTAAAATTAGATGTCGAAGTTTTAAGATGTCGCAAAAGATTAAAAGAAAATCTTTGTCTATTATAGTATTGTTATTAATTATTAATGTAAATAGATTAAGAAAACAACATTGTAACAAAAGATAATCGATTTAACTCTTAAAGACAATACGATCACATATAAGATATAAACATTCTAAACACTTAACTTGAGAAAAAAAATTCATCATCGCTTTCGTTAACTAATTCTCGCATATAATTAAACGCAATTTGCGTAAATAAACTAGAAAAATAGAAATCGTAAAAATAATAAAAGTTAATTCGTCAAATTTAGATAATTTTAGAGATTAAATGTCGCATATTTTGTCGCAAGCTTTTATTATTAACTTTTGCGCTCTAAGATTACTATTGCTTAAAAGCACTATTATGAAGTTAACAAAAATCTCTTTAAAGAACATTTTTATTCGCAAAGATCAAATCGTAATACAATTATATTATAAACTTAATTAAAATATGTTATGCGTTTCTCTATTTAATAAATAGCTTTTTTAGTTGCTCTTTCGACAATAAATCTTCTTTAATTTCTAATTTATAATAGAGCGATTGCGATGAATAAAAATTACTTTTTGAAAATTAAATGCGTATTAAAGCACTTGTCGAAGATAATTTTAAACATTGATTAAATTTTGTTAAGCGACTAAAGTACGATACTATTTATAAGCGCAATCTCGATGCTTCTTATAAATCGAATAATTCGATAAAAGTTTTATGAGCGTATTTAACGCTTTGCGCAAGTTTCTATTATAATTAAATTATTTTAATTTTTAATATTTTAAAGATAATATAATTATAATACGTAAGATTAACTTAAATCTTTGTAACATTAAAGTGACGATAATTAAATGTCGTAAATCAACAAAAAGGAAAATGAAATTAAAGAGAGAGTAATTTATAAATTCGACAAGTTAACTACATATAAAACGCAAATACTTTAAATCTTGTTTTAACAAATATTTAATAACATTTTGCAAAAGTTCGAACGCAAGTATTTTTAATGCATCTTTTTTCATGTGTTTTGCGTTAAATATTATTAAAATGCTTTATTATTAATTATTGCTCTATTTCGTAACGCATGTATCGTGAAAGATTTGTAAACGTATATCGTGAAAGATTTGTAAACATATATCGTAAAAGATTTGTAAACGTGTATTATAAAAAATTTATAAACATGTATCGTAAAAGATTTGTAAATATATATCGTAAAAGATTTGTAAACGTATATTGTAAAAGATTTGTAAACATATATTATAAAAGATTTGTAAACGTGTATCGTAAAAGATTTGTAAACATATATTATAAAAAATTTATAAATATGTATCGTAAAAGATTTGTAAACGTATATTGTAAAAGATTTGTAAACGTATATTGTAAAAGATTTGTAAACGTATATTATAAAAGATTTGTAAATATGTATCGTAAAAGATTTGTAAATATATATTATAAAAAATTTATAAACGTGTATCGTAAAAGATTTGTAAATATATATTGTAAAAGATTTGTAAACGTGTATCGTAAAAGATTTGTAAACATATATTATAAAAAATTTATAAACGTGTATCGTAAAAGATTTGTAAACGTATATTGTAAAAGATTTGTAAACATATATTGTAAAAGATTTGTAAGCGTATATTGTAAAAGATTTGTGAGCGTATATTGTAAAAGATTTGTGAGCGTATATTGTGAAAAATTTGTGAGCGTATATTGTGAAAGATTTGTAAGCGTATATCGTAAAAGATTTGTGAGCGTATATTGTAAGAAGATTTTAATCTTGTACAACGTGTCATGAAAGAGCCCATCTTTATTAATGAAATTTTATATTTGTTGTATTTGAAGATTTTTAATAATTGTCACAAATCTACTTTAAACAACAAAGATTACTAATTAATTAAAAGATTACAAAATCATTTAATTTTTTTCGATCTATATAGCAAAAACGAAAAATGAAGTGAGTAAAAGTCTAAGTGAATTATTAATAATCGAAGTTTCTACTTGCGAATAAAGCAACGTTAATTAGTACTTCTATAAGAACGACTTAATTCTTAGCTTATTAAATTAATGTTTTATGTAAAGTTAAGTGCTAATTGTTGTTTCGTTGTCTAAGAAACGATTAATCTACGAGCTTAAATTATGAGTGCGAAACAAAAGTTTTCGATACAACGTCTAACAAAAGCTAAGTATCAAAAATAGCATTATTAATAATTATCACTCATTAAACTTTCTTAATTATAATTGAAACGACAATTTTGACGTCGTCGCTAACTTATTTCGCAATAAGGTAGATCTACTATTTCGAATAGATTTCAATTAATCTTTTTTCGTGTTAATAACGCTCTTGTTAACGAGATCGTTATGCAAACGATAATAAAAAGACTTAAAAAGAGATCAAGATGTCTCGAAATCTCGCAATTAAGACGCACAAACTTATTAAATTAATAAAACGACTCTTAAATAATAGAATACGTTCGCCTAGCTTTAAACACATCGTATTCAAGATAGTTCTAGTGTTAAGTCTAGTATTCTAGTATTGATCATAATTGAAGCTTAGATCAACTAGAATAATTTGATTTATACGTTCGTTTATTAATCGTTGATGCTATACGAACATGTGATGCTAATGTGCTACATCGTTTGCTTTATTACTTAGACACGCATGTTTACTTAAGATCATCACAATTATAACGTGAAACAACTTTATCTTTACGAACAATGCAATAAAACTAATAAATAAGCTTTTAATAATTGCACCCAAAATGACTAAAACTTAACTACGTTTAATTTGATTAACACACAAAGTAGTTGCGTTCGATTTAACTAACATTTAAGATTTATGTTTTTTTTTTATTTTACAATATAAATTGTGATTAAAAGCTAGTTGTCTACAACGAAAAGTTTATTCGCATAGATTAATTTTATGTATTTAAGTTACATAACTCTTAAAGATTACAAAATTAAATATTATTATCGATTTTTTTTTGCAAATTAAATGCGAGCAATAAATAAAAGTATTTAAATTTTGCGTCGTTAAATATTTTTAAGTTTCGTTCATTATGTTAAAAGTTCTTTTCATTAATAAATTTTCTTTTATTATTAAGACAAAAGATGCATAGCAAGAAATTACACTTTAAAGAAAATTAACGATTCAAATTTTTAAAGATGTTTTTAAGAACGATTTTAATTTTTGATTTATTATTGTTTTTCGAAGTGATTTGTGCTAAAAGTGTTATACGTTTTCGACATTTTTGTCGTTTGCACAAAGCAATTCAAACTTCAATAACTTCAAATCTTTAATTGTATTTCTTTTTTTTAATAAATTGAAAAATTAATTAACAAGTTAACTTAACAAGTCGAACTCGCTTCTTAATTCTATGTTAAATATTTACTTTTTTATTGTTTAAGATTTGTGTTACGACTTTAAAGTTATATGTCTTAAACGTCATTATGTTATAGTTTCGAAAATGTCGTTTTTAATGCTTCTTAAGTTTTTTTTGTCTTTAAATCTCTTTTGCAATATGCAACGCTATATTGATCTTTTATTTCTCTTGCATTAACGAATGATTTTGTGAAATCGCTTTTACGAAGTCAAAGTTTGCTCAAAACTACAAAATAAGTTTCGCACTCTTAATTTTTAAAAGTTTAACGATCAAATTAGTATAAATTTCTCGTGTTTGTTTGATTGTTAACTTAGAGAGTGCATTTGCATTAACGTTTAAAATCATAAATTTAAACGATCTTTATATAACATCATTGAACGAACGATTAAAAAAGGTCGTTTATGTGTCAAATCGAATTTCTTGATTTAAATAGTATTGAATCGCATTCGAATTATAATTAAATATTTAATTTTATACGAAGAAAGAAGCTTTGTCTAAATTTGTTAATTAATTGTTAATTAACATTATGTCAAGACGAGTGCAACTTACTATTCATAGCATTGATTAAATTTTGTCGAAGAACGTATTAAGTGATTAAGTCTTTTAGTTTAGCGTTTTGATTTAAATGCTTTAGATATTGAAGTCAAGTGCTAACTTTTAACGATTTACGCACAAGCGTTCAATAGTTGTCGCATTTGTGTTTCAATTAACGAAAAACAAATATATCTTATTTTTGTTTCTTAATTTTTAACAATATTTTATGTTTGTTGTTCGATAAACAAGAGTACTTAAGAAAGTGAAATATGTTATGTACGTTGTTCGCAATTTTGACTTTAAAGACAATATCGTAAATAGTTATTATTAAGAGATAATTAAACAAACAAAGTAAGAAAGTCTTTTTCGCTTCAATAATAATTCATTTTTTACTAATAGTTGTTATTAGAAAGTAATGAGACTTAGATCAAAAACTTATTTGCGAGAATTTCTTCTTTTATTCTTTGTGTAAAGAAGTTTAATTTTTACGAAAAAAACATTAAGCTTTGTCGAGTTCTCATTAGAAACAATTTAAAATTTAACATGTCTTCAAAGCAAATAACGAATTTTATCATAATTTAAGTTATTTTTTTTATTAATCAAAACATCGTTTTTCTCGTTCGTTTTTATTATGTTTTCGTTACTTAAAATATCGATTTCTTTATTTTTCACTAAATTGAGTGCAAATAGAGAATTCTCTTTTGTATTTTTAAGAATAATTTCTATATTAAACATCAACACAAATCGACAATCTAAATAAATTATTATTAAAATATTGATCAAAACATAGAGACGTTGTTGTTCGTTAACGAAGTTATACTCATTCTTGATTCAATGATATTAAAGAAGATAATAAACATTCTTTACGCTAATTACATCTTTTTTTTTTGAAAATTACGAAACTTTTTATGCTTTACAAGTCTTCGTTTAAACTACACTTTAATTAGTTTTACTAATTTTTAAATAAAGACATAATCGAAAGCTATACATTAATTACTTCATTACAAATTGCAAGATTTAATATTTTATCGTACATATAACGTATATGCATCTTAAATGTTCGTCAATAGATGCTAAAATTGTTGTTAACACGCAAATTTGACAACTCGCGAACATATCACTTCAAAAATAGATCGAAGTCTTTCGCTTTAACGTGCTTTAAAATTTTTTAAGAATCTTGATTTAAATTCTTGCAATGTTTAATATTCACAAATTAGTTATTTTGAGCAAGATAACAAAATCTTGACGTATCTACTTTATTTCGACAACATAATTGCTTTTAGTTTAGCTATATTATTAGCGTCTATGCTTAAAATAAGACTAGATTGTGTCAATTGCTTTTAGCGTTATCGATAGTAAATCAAAGACTTATAACTAAAATAAATGATAAATATAATAACAAGCGATGTAGTAAAAGATCAAAAGAACAAGTGCGCTAAGCTCTTATATATGTGTTGACGATAAAATTTCCTAAATTGAAGCCAAATTGATCGCAACTTGAATCACGTGCTTTTGCAATATTTAATAATTCAAAATAGTAATTCTCTTTGTCGTTAATAGTCTTAAGAACTTTTTAAGTTTTAAATTGACTTGCATGACTTGTGCGATCTAGAGTTTAATCGTAACAACAACAAGAATTAATGCGAAAAGCAAGATAATAATAGTACAACAAATTGATCAAAAGCTTAAATCAACGTTATACTAAACCAAATCTAGCAACTTTAACATCAACAACTTATTTTATCTTATAAAAGTTTACAATTCTTTGTTTTTATAATTAATATAAAAAATTTAAAAAATTTAATAAACAATTTCTTTTAATACTTTAAATACTTTAATAAATATTATATAATAATTTTCGATAATCTTTATATTAATCTATATATAATAATAGATATTAATTTCTATTATAATTTAAGTATATATTTAATATATATTATATATATATTAAATTTACAATAATAATTCTTATTTTAATTTAAGATATTATATAGATTTGTTTTGTTTTAAATTTATTTAAATATAAAATTTATTTTAAAATATAATTAATTTATAAAGATTTTAGTTTAAATATAAATACAATATATAACAATATATTGTTAAAAAAAATTATTAAAGTAAATAATATTTTTAATTTATTATTTTTTTAAAAAATACAATTAATTAAAAGCAAATTTTTGTTTGGTTTTTATAAATTATAAATTAAATTTATACAATATTTAAACTAAATATAAATTAATTTTTTAAAATTGTTTTAATAAAAAACTTTTTAAATTTTTGTTTGTAAATTAATATTGTTATATAATTTTTTATATTAAGATTATTGTATATATAATATAAAGCAATCTTATTATATTTTATATATAAATCAAATATAATAGAAAAGATAATAAAATATTTTGCAAAATATTTAATACAAATAATATATATACTAGATATAAACTTAAAATATATATTGTTAAAAATTGTAGATTTTATTGTTTAATTATTGTAATTATATTATTAACAATTTCTTAAAATATTTTAATAAAATATAATAAATAATAAGTATAATTTTTGCGTACAATTAGTATAAAGAATAAAAATTGTTTTTAATTAACAAAAATATAAATATTTAATTGCGTATTATATATATTAATTTTAATTTTGTTATTTTTTTAAAAATAATTCAATTCTATATATATTTAGTATATATTAGACTTGTATTAAAATAAAATTAATTGCAAATAAAGTTTTTAAAAATTAGATATCTAATAAAGATACAATTTTTTGTATATTATTGTAATTTGTAGTTTATTAAAACGCAAAAATAATTTATATATTATAATTTTGTATTAAAAAGTAGAAAGTATTTAATTTAATAAATCTATAAAATTAACTTACAAACAATATAGATAAAGTAAAAGTTTATTTTATAAATTTTTTATATAGCAAACTCTTAATTTTTGTATATACAAATTATAGATTTAAAATATATATAATATATATATTAATTTTGTTATTTTTTGAGAAATTTATAATATTAAGTTAGGGTTAGGGTTATTTAATATATATTTAGACTATATACAAATTGATATATCTACTACAAATATTAAATTTTCGAGTAGATTATATAATTATATTCTAAGTTTAGTCTATACTAAATATATACTAATATTAAAGAAATATAGAAAAGAGAAAAGAGAAAAAATCTTGTAATAGTAATATATTTAAGATTTTAAAAACTTTTAAAAATTTATATTTTATTTATATTTAACATATATATAGCTAACAAAAAAAAACTGCTTATAATAGTAAAAAATTAAATATAACAGTTAATTTTGATAAAAGAATCTAAGAGTTATATATATTATACTTATATTTACTATATATTTAGAAAAAAATTACAATACTTTTTTTAATCTAAACAAAAATATGTTTTATTTGTTGATTTACTATATTGAAATTATACTAATTTTAAAATTAATAGATATTTGTATTTTAACTAATATTTTAATAGCAAAAAAACATAAGATATTGTCTGCAATTATATATTATATTTTTATTATATCTATATTAAATTTATATTTAGCTGATTTTTTTTAGCTGATTTTATTTCTATTAATAATAAAAGTTAGTACAATTATTTTTCTATCTATACTAAAATTATACTAAGTTTATACTTAGCTAATACAGTTGCTGCAAAAATTATTGCTATATTTACAACTAAAAAAGTTAAAGATTAGATTTTTTTTTACTGTATATATTAGATATATACTAAATACAAATTAGAATAGATTGATAATAAGAAATTTTTAAAATTGTTTTATTAAGTTTTAAACTTAGTATATACTATATTTAATAATCTAATTTGTTTTAATTAATTGTATACTTTCTGTTGTATCTAGTATATACAATATAAATAATTAGATATATGTTTTTTTAACTTTGGTTTAACAAAATAAATTAATATTTATTATATATTCTGTTTCTACGTAGCTGCTGTAGCAACTATATTTTAATAAAAAAAATCCTTCTGCAAATTAATTTAAAATAAAGTACAATCTATATTTAATATAAAATTTCTGCATATTTTCTCTAATTCTAAATTAAAATTTCTCTTTTAACTATATTTAAATATATATTAAGTCTTGTATTCGAATTACAGCTTATCCCGAATACAGATTTTCTATTCGAAACAAATTTATTTCGAATAGAAATTTTTATTTAAGATAAACTCTATCTATACTTAGCTTGTACTTAGTATAATTATATCGAATTATAGAAATTAATAGCAATTTTTGCTTGCAAACAAAATGCAAACATAGTATGTATATAGTTTATATAGAATATAAACTTTTTTATTTAATATTAACTAAAAATTAACTCTCAAAGTTTTTTTTTTTTTTTTATATTGCAAGATTAAAATTTTGTTATAGTATAACTTGCTCTTAGATATAATATAAATTTAATATAGTTTTATATTTGCGCAATTTAACTACTTCTTTTGCATATATATTATATTTAAGCTTAATCTATATTTAATTTAAATCTTAATAGCAATATATTTTTTAATAATGTTATTAATATTTTTGTTTTCGAAATCTATATATTTTCTAATAATTTTTTTTTAACAATTTGAGTATCTTGCAAATTAAGATTAACAAACAATTTTGCAATAAACAAATAGAATCAAGATTTACTCTATACTTATTATATACTAGATATTTGCTAAATATATAAACAAACTTTAAATCTTAACAATATTAATGCTATTAAATCGAATACAATATTAAGTAATTAAAATATTAACAAGAATATTTCTATAAATAATTCAAGAAATTAAAATATATTAAACAATGAAAATATTAATAGTTTTAACAAACTATTGCTTATAAGATTTAAAAAAATAGATTCTCTTTTATATTTTATATCTATTTTATATCTATTATATATTGAACTAATATTTATTATATATAGAGTTTTATTAATATTAATAAAATTGCAGTTATCTTTGAAAAACGCAATTAAGTAGTTGTATTAAAAATACAAAACTATTACAATATTTTAGTATATTTATATATACATATTTAAAGAAGATTCTTTATTTTGTATATAAAAAAAAATTAGTTAAAATCTTAATTAAAGTATCTATTAAAGTATTAATTAACAAATATATATTTAATATATATTTAATTTAAGTAAGATATAATTTTAATTTATATTAAGACTAGATTTAATTTTCTATTATTATAATTAATTTTAAGATTATTTAGATTATTTTTTTACTTCTAGAAATTAAAAAGAAAAACAAAATAAACAAAATTTAATAGTAGAGGGGATCGAACGCGCGCATAGAAATTTCGTAAATTACGTAATTTCGCAATAAAATATTTGTTAGCGTTGATAGTCGCGAAGCTTGAGATTTCTCGAGTTTCTTAAACTTTAAATTTAAGATTGAAACTTTAATTTAAAAATAGAATAATACTTTAACAACTTTATGTATTGACGAATCAACAATATACATAATTTACTATTCGATATACCAAGACTCGAAATCTCGATCGGGCTAGCGTCGGGACTTAGAAATTTTTCTAAATTAGCATCTATAGGTTATAAAGCTGCTATATAGCGGTTGACTGCCGATTATCAACCGGTTTTCTAACCGAGAGTTAACCGGAAGTTAACCGGAAATTGACTAAAATAGGAATATTCCGGATAGATTCCGAATAGTATCCGGATAAATTCCGGGAAAATAATCCTATAAATGGGTCTGTAAGTTGTTATTAATAGAAATAAATTTATTTGAAAAAAAATTATCTATATATAAACTTAGTATAAATATAATATAGACGTAATATAGAATTGCAAACAATATTTTATATTTCTTTGTTATCGAAATATTAGTTAACATACAAATATCTATTAAATATCTATTAAATATAATTTTAATATAATTTTAATATAATTTTAATATAATAATTTAGCAAACAAGACTTGTTTTTGTTCAAAATAAAAGAAATATTATAATTCTTTTTTAAGTATATAATAAATATAAATATAATATATACAACTATTAAACTCTTTTATTAGAATCAACTATTGTATTTGATTTTTTACTATTATAAACAGTTTTTTTTGTTAGCTATATATATACTAAATATAAATAGAATGTAAATTTTTAATTATTCTCGAAATCTTAAATATACTACTATTACAATTTTTTTTGTACTTTTTTAATATTAGTATATATTTAGTATAGATTAAATTTAGAGTATAATTAAATAATCTACTCGAAAATCTAATATCTGTAACAAATATATTAATCTATATATAATCTAAGTATATACTAAGTACAAATCAGTATAATAAAATATATAAAAACAAGTTTTTCGACAAAAGTACTAGTATAATATTAAGAATAAATTAATATAAACTCAGTATATTTTAAAACTAAATTAGAAGTATATTTCTTGCAAATATTTTTTAAATCGAGAAATAAATATTTAAAAGAAAATAACAAACAATAGTTAATTAGTAACTCTAACAATTATATTAGTACAAATCTAATATTAGTCGAGTCTATATATAATTAATATATTGTTAAAGTCTTAAATAACAGAATAAATATTTATATATATAGTATAAGAACAGAAAAGATAAAATATAGATAAAATATATAACAAATATAAAATAAACTTATTTTGCAATAGAAATATATATTAAAAAGAGTTGTAAATCTCTAATCTTAATAATTGTATTATATAAACTTAATATATGTTTAATATCAATTTAGTTTATACAATATATTTTATATTGTTTGTATATTAATAGATATTTATATTAACAATATATTTATATCTATACAAAATATAAATTTAGCTTAAACAAGATTTATAGAAATTATATTTCGACTTTGTAAAATAGTTTGTATTTTATTATTTTTTAAATCTAATTTAAAATTTCAAAATATTAGATTAGTATAAGCTAGATATATATTAAATATAAAAAAGATATATATTTGTTTTCAAAATAATATATATTTGTAGAAATATTTTCTGTATCTAAATTTGCAGCTATGTATATTTAGTTTATATATTGTATACAAACAATTAAAATATTTGTTTACTTGTTTCAATATAATATGTTTTTTAGTAATAGCGTAACTTAATTTTAATCTCGACTTAGTATATATTAAATATAAATAAAACTATAGTTATATATACAAATAGCTAACAATTAAAAGCAATTAAAATTAGTTAATATTATTGTATAATTATATCTGCTAATATTTAGTATATATAGAGTTGCAGCTAAATTTATACAACTTATATATTTAAGTTGCAAAAAAAGATTCGAGTCTTAGAATTTAATACAATTGATAATATTAAATATATACTAAATTTAGATTATATTTATATATAGATTGTCTACTATTTTTTGTAATTTTAATAATAGATATTGCTAATATTTAGTATAAACTAAATTGCAACAAAAAAATTCTTTTTATTAGATTTGCTATCTATTTAATTGTAAAGTATCTTATTTGTATTAAATATAGATTTAATATATATTCAATATAGAATTATACTATAACTAAACACTTATATTTAGTTACAAAATTAGAATTCGAATTAGAGAAAGATTTTTAAGTATATAATTAATATATGTTAGACAAAAGTATCATATATACTATACTTATTATAATAATATC
>JAABUW010006478.1_pt1 | contig 14642 bp, 10 predicted proteins | sample 5560081 | NCBI WGS metagenome assembly JAABUW01 (sample SAMN10711882, study PRJNA513363) | rock metagenome | isolation source: Antarctica rocks | place: Antarctica: Victoria Land, Knobhead sud
GTGCGCTCTCAAACGCCCTCGCCGAATCAGAGGTCAGCCTCAACGACGGGCAAACAGATGAGATGATGAAGGCCTACGACTCGCTCACAACATTCCCGGACGTTCCGTCAATGCTCGAGAAGATCAAGTCCGCTCCCAACGTCATCAGCAAGACGGTCATCTTCTCCAACGGCACACACGCTATGGTCTCAAGCAGTGTCAAGAACTCGCCCGATCTTTCGCCTTACGCATCGGCGTTCGATGAGATCGTGTCGGTGGATGATGTGAGGAAGTTCAAACCTGCGCCGGAAACTTACCACCATCTTGCGGAGAAGTTTGGAAAGAGCGCGGAGAATAAGGAAGAAATGGGTGAGGTGTGGCTGGTAAGTGGGAATCCTTTCGATGTCGTTGGGGCAAGAGCGGTAGGGATGAATGCGATATGGGTTGATAGGGCGGGGAATGGGTGGCAGGATGCGCTAATGCCGGGCTCGTGGAGTGGACCGACTGAGATTGTGAGGAGTTTGGAAGAGGTTGTGGATGTGGTTGTGAAGTGGGCTGAGGGTGGGAAGTAGCTGGGAGAAAGGACGAGCCTAATATGTCTCGATTGACCAGGTTTGGCGATAGGAAAAACGCTGGCCCAACGATGAAGCCTACCTACACTTTGCCACGAGTGTGAGGCACTGTCCTCGAAGCATACAGCTGTCAGGACCAGCCCAACATACGTGTTGGGCCGCCTAAGCTGCTTGTTAAGCATGGAGGACTGCGGTGAAGCGAGAGAATAGCAAAGGATCAGACCAGCACTGCCGCTCCGTGAGCAGAGGACATGCCATCAGGGTAGTGATGAGCGGCAGAGGCCTCGGACTGCTCATAGCTCATAGACGCAAAAGATCGTGGAGGGCGCCGAAGGACGACGACCGCAGTATAGTTTTCCATGGTCGTAACTTCAAGAGTCCCGCAAGCTCTGCGAGTCTGTTCTGACCCTGTTGGGCTCGTGTCGAAGCAAACCTCAACCAGAGAGTTCTCATATTGTATGTTCCGCTAGTTTAAAATTTCCTCTCCTCCCACAGTAGTCAAGAAGGGCAGGGGTAAGCAAGCGTATATCGATCTGCCCGCTCATTTCCCCTCCGTTCTCCCATTTAGTAGGTAGGCAGAGTGAATATGGCGGATCTCGTTTTCATGGGGAGAAAAGAGAAAGGATGAAGGACTCGCGTGGCGCTGAAGTGAACAACGAAACTAGGGCTTGGCGTTGGTATCCAATCATAACGGACTGAATTCATCCACACTATCGTGCCTCGTGATAGCTTGTGACTCTTCCTTGAGCAAGCGTTTGTTTGTCCTGCTTCACTACGACCTGGTAGAAGAGCAACCACAGTCTCGTAGACCACGGACCTTTGACTGGACATTTTACCGGCTTACGAGTGTCCGTGTTCTTCATACAACTCAGCATGTCGAGTTCAACGAGAGGCCGAGCGGGCAAGTATGCGAAGGCGAAGCGAGGAGGTGAGTTTGCACGATCACACTACTCCATTCATGGCTAAGGTTATTATACAGGCGGACGTCAATTTAGTAAGAACCTCCGACCACTCGACTCAGATGGCGTAGAACGGAGCATGTGGGCAGAGCCAGGCCCTGGCAACGAGGACGAGGATGAAGACTCAGACGACGACGACTCGGAGGAGGATTCTGACGACGACGACGCACCAAAGCAGCAGAGCGCAGACATGACGCGTGAGGAGCGCAGGGCCGCTGCGAAGGCGAAGAAGGAGGCTGCGATCAAGAAGAAGAAGGGTACCCCGCAGGCTGGAGACATGCCGTCTAGCAGCTCGGAGGAGGAGGAGGAGGAGGAGGAAGACGAGGGCGATATGCCGGCGAACCCAAATCATAGTGCCGCGGCGCGCAAGCAAGCTGCCAAGCCTGTCGTGGAGGAGACGCCGGAGAGCAAGGCAAAGGAGAAGGAGAAGGAGCCGTCGCAGATGTCGAGGCGGGAACGTGAGGCGTTTCAGGCTCAGCAGAGCAAGGAACGGTATCAGAAGTTGCATGCTGAGGGTAAGACTGAGGAGGCTCGTGCGGATCTTGAGCGTTTGAAGCTGGTTCGCGAGGAGCGAGCGGCGGCTGCAGCGCGGAAGGATGCGGAGAAGACGGAGAAGGACTTGGTGGAGAAGGAGAAGAAAGATCAGCTCGAGCGTATGGAGAGGCAACAGAAGCTCAAGACGGCCAGAGGCGGGCGTGGTGGCAAGAAGGGCGGCAAGTCATAAGGATTGGCCTAGCATCTGCTGTGGTATTGCATAGTGTGCTGTTGATATGCTGCATTACTGCATGGCGGATAGACGCACAGCATGGGGTGCATATAGGGCACATTAACGATCTTGACGAGCGACGATCTTGTTATCATGTGAATTTCTTTCACGTGTGCGTCCTTCTGACGTTGAGATATTGCGTACTAAGTGCGATCTATTTCCCTCCAATGCTCCAAGCACGCCGTCGCCGCCAACCAATGGGCTGTGCTGTCCCCATGCAGGTAGATGTACCGCTCCCAGCTCAGATTTGCGTCATGGGCAGGTCGAAGCCACCCTAAATTTACCCCGACTTTCATCAACATTCTTCCCTACCATCACGAACACCACGACTCGTCTTCATACGAACGATACCCTACTGCGCCTTCAGAAACACCTGTCAGCCCTAAGAGAAAGTCTTGGAACTTGATATATACACCCTACTCGTGCTCAGTCAACCGGCTTGGTAGCCAAATCCACCATAATGGCTTCCAACCCGCAAATGGAGCTCGATCCCAAATACGACCACTACGACTTCCCAACCACCGCGCCCGAGCAGAAGTCAGGGCATCCGGGACACACCACAAAAGAGCAGGATGCGGCAGTCCACCAACTGCGAATGCTGCTGGAGCAGGCCGGCTACCATGAGCGACTGGACACGTTGTCCATGCTGCGGTTCCTCCGAGCACGGAAGTTCCAGGTGGAGATGTCGAAAGCAATGTGAGGCTAATAGATACAAACGATGTAGACAGCGGCACTGACGGAAATTTACAGGTTCATCGACTGCGAGAAATGGCGCAAAGAGTTTGGTGGCGGTGTAGACAACCTCATGCAGAACTTTGACTACAAGGAGAAGCCTGAGATGATGCCCTACTACCCGCAGTACTACCACAAGACCGACAAAGAAGGCCGACCAGTCTACATCGAGGAGTACGGCAAAGTGGATCTAGTGGCTATGCGTAAGATCACCACCGACGAGCGCATGCTGCAGAACCTGGTCGTCGAGTACGAGAAGATGGTCGACCCGCGTCTACCTGCTTGCAGCCGCAAGGCGGGCCAATTGCTCGAGACGTGCTGCACAATTATGGACTTCAAAGGTGTGGGGCTCTGGAAGGCGAAGGAGGTCTACGGATATGTGCAGCGCGCGACTGCCATCAGCCAGAACTACTACCCGGAGCGGTTGGGAAAGCTCTACATCACCAACGCGCCTTGGGGCTTCAGCGGCGTGTTCTCGGTGGTGAAGAAGTTCCTGGATCCGGTCACCGTGGCGAAGATCCATGTGCTTGGGTCAGGCTTTCAGCAGGAGTTGCTGGGCCAGGTGCCGGCGGAGAATCTGCCAGTGGAGTTTGGTGGCAAGTGCCAGTGTCCGGGTGGTTGCGCGTTCAGTGATGATGGGCCTTGTATGTTGCTGCGCTCGAGCTCTACGTGAACGTATGCTAACGTGCAATCAACAGGGCACGACGAAAAGTGGGCGAAGGCTCCGGCTTGGGCGAAGGGTGGCGAGAAGAACACGATCCCAGCCACCGAGAGCCATACAGAAGAAGGCAACCCGACAGGTGTGGATGGCAAGACCAGCGAACCTCGAACTCAGACGCAGACCGAAGGACAGATGGTTCCTGCCGCGCAGTAGAGTTCGTGTGGCGGGATAAGGTAGATGAGTGCTTGCTTGGAGCGTTTGCATGGAAGATTCGTTGACAGCTTGGGACGGAGGCGTGGAGGGCGTGGCAAGTTGGCAACGAGAAAAGTTCGTTGTTTTATACCCTAGAGTCACATAGCGACATACACCTCCCTGAGACTATGACACAATCAGTAGGTTGACGACTCCAACAGTCTGTCCACGATCGATCCGCATGGAGTGGTCTCGTGAAGAGAGCATGGTAGCTCCTGTGGCCAGCGAGCATTTCGCAGACGGAAGGCACGACTTGATCGGTCTGGAACCTCACTTTGTCTACTCGTCGAGCTTTCCAACAGCCAAAATCGCCTCCACCCCTTCCTTGACAATACCACGAGGCTACATGGCAGGACCAAGCCTTGTGTTGATGTTGACGAAGGCTACTGACCTTCTCTCGCTCATCGTTTTCTCCATCTTCACTCTCTTCTACCCATCCACCCGTCATTATCATCTTCTCGCAATTGGATAACCCGTCTTGGAACCGTCACTCGCTTCGCTTCACTCGCTTTCCAGGCAGCAGAATGCCTTTCGCTGACAACGTTTCCAGCGTCTCTGGACGCAACAGCAGAGCCAGCAATGTTTCCGGCATCACGGGAGCTTCACGCTCTCTTCGCTCACATCCTGTACCCCAGACAGATACGCTCTCGAGCGCTGGCATTCTCAGCATGCTGAAGACCTCGACTGACTCAGGAGATATCGGAGCTCTGTCCTTCAACAGTTCTCGCCTGCCGACAATGCCACGCCCAGCTCATCAGAGACGAGGACACCACCCAAGACACTCTGGATCTTCCAACCCCATGGGCGTTTCATCTCACCACCACTATGCCCCATCCCAGACCTCACGGGTCAGCTCCTCCCGCGAGTGGGACTCGGCCTCCGTGCAGCAACGTCGCGGTTCCTTCACCAGCATGCAAAGTATGCCACCATCTATACCAGCAGTACACCTTGGAAAGTCGTCCCTGAACATGCCCATGCCACGTGGAGACGAGATGAGGGACAGTCGATCATACTCCTTGACATCTGCTCCGCCAACTCAACCTCTGCCACGGCACCGCTCAGCAACGAGTCTCAAGAGCCAGCCTGAGCCAAGACACGCTCATGGTCGTGCCGGCTACCCACCCCCAGTGATGTCGGAGAACAGGCCGACATACGTCTATCCGACTCGTCTCAAGCGTCCCGGCTACCGATCACCATCACCGGCATTGAGCGATACACTGAGCCAAGGGCCACCTGCTCCAGCACAGATGGGGAGACGCATGCGTCCGAATCGTCCGCCTCCACAGACGTTCAACAGCGACTATGGTCCAGACTACAACAATGACCCAAGGTACCTGAACGTACGACCACCTCCGCGAGCCATGTCAAACTCGCCGGTCAATGGTTGTAGTGAGCCTGTACCTCAGCCACAATATCCATACCGAAATCAAGCTGCCATGAGATCTGCACCAGGGTTGTCGATGCCGATGAACAATGGCTGGACACACCACCCGCATCCACTCCAGCAGCCGCCGCCAGTTCACCCTCAGCACATGATGCACCGGCAACCACATCCAGGAGCTCCGTATCCACCACGGCCAGGATACATGCCTTACGGCCCTCCTCAGTACCCTGGTCATCGTGGACCCACTCCTCCGATCAACCCCAACATGGCGCCAATGGCACATCACATGTTCCACAACGCGGCACGAATGGCGCGACAGCTGCCGTCTCGCACAGATACGCCGTTGACGGGACCTCCATCTTCAGACCCACCATCGTCAGGCACAGCTCCGTCTTCGTCCAGCCCGGCTACTCCGAGGGACCAAAGCACGTTGCAGGTAGCTGTCGACCCAGCTTTCATCGATCCCGCGCTGGTCGACCTGCAAGACTCCTCAAGTCAGCCGATGCTGGCACACCAGTATCTGCGCTATGCCGAGGGCCTCGAGAAGGGCATCGATGAGCCCGAGATCGAGGCTGCACACCCCTCCGTTCCTCCCACTGGCTTCGTGCAACGTGTGAGGGCTATGCTAGAGAGCAAAGCAGCAGCTGAAGCAGCCGTCATGAAGGAGGCCGAACGCGCCGAGCGTGACAAGGCAGCCCATCAACAACTCGTCGTCCACGCAGACGTCGTCCTGGACGGGAACGATCTTGCACTTTACGAAGAAGTGGAAGAGATCCACGAACTCGCCGCCAACGAGACGCCACGCTTCACCATCATCGAGGAGTTTGAAGCTCCCGTTGAGCTGCCGGGATCACCGATCAGGATCGCCGAACTTAGTGCGTCGCCCATCCAGCCCAAGCGACGTCTTACACGAGACCTCGTCAAGGCTGGCTTGGCTTCATCCAGTGTCGACAACACCATTGACACGGATGCAGACGCGGACGCTACTGGCCGTGCTAGCATTGACATGTTGATCTCCCACAAGAACAACCGAAGCCGAGATGCTGCCATCGAGCTCAACATCATCCAACGAGCCGCGCTGCCTGACAGCGAGTCGCCATCGACGCCGGCTGCTGCCACCAATGCTAAACGGACAGAAGACTCGAAGGCAGAGTCCGACACAGGCTCGTCACTCGCTCTTGCATTCTCAGCAGAGGGACATGCGCTGCGCTTCGACAATACAATAGCCTCTGAAGAAACACGTACTGAGGATCCTTTGGTTCTTGATGCCGATACCATGACGCTCCAGCATCAACGGAGCAAGGAGAGGATGGAAAAGGCCACGCCGCAGCATGTCGAGGTCAACTCGGCGATGCAGGACTCTCGAGGCGACTTTGACAGCCCTGTGAGCCCGATTCTTGCTGGCGAAGATGTTGGCCGCTTCTCAGCTGTCAGTCCTTTGCATACTCAGACCTTGGGCATTGATGAGACCTTGCGATTGGCCTCTGAGGCCTCTGAGGATCAGACGGACTCCGTTGATGATCAGACTGCCACTACCACCGGCTTGGACGACTCACAGCCCCCTCCTACACCGAGAACACCCAAGACGTACTCGAAGTCTGTCCAACTGCAGCCTGCCACGACTATGACCGACACGCCGAGCATTAATCGTTTCTCTCTACCGCCGGATCTCAGTACCGTTGGCGATACAACCATGAACAGCAACTCCGAGATGGTCACCGACGTTGCTGTGCGCTTCTCCATGCCTCAGACTACCATCACTATCAGCAGACCACAGATCATCGAGATTCCGCCGAGTAGCTCACCCGCCCGGGAGCCAGCTGAGTCGAAACTATCTGAAGCATCGCTTCAGCCGAAGGGCTCCAAGTCGAAGCGCAACTCGGTTGTCTTTGCGGACGAGGTTGCACCACTGAAGATCAACAAGAACCACGAGAATTATCCTACTCATCAGAAGCATAATGATGCACGAGCTAGCAAGTCCAAGTCTATCATTCGCCGGCCTTCACCACTGCAAGAGACTGCAGACTCATCTCGTGCCTCTCGCGGCAACACGACAGACTTGCGTTTCTCCGGCATGAACGGTATAAACAAGCGCTACGGCAGCACTCACCTGCCTGGGCTCAAAGAAGAGTCCGTCGAGGAGATGAGCATCTCCGACAAGCGTGCCAGCGACCTGACCGGCGGATTTCAATTCCCACTCCCAGCTCGCATCGCTGCGGTCAAGGCAATGCAAGAGCGTCGCCTGCAGGATTCGGCCGAGAAAGCAAAGGCTCGTCGCGCGCTTCGCCATCCTCCTCGTACATTGGCTGAGATCCGAGACCTCCCATCACTGAACTTCAGCCGTATGGACCTCATCGATAAGCTCAACGAGGCCCTTGAGGTTCGACCGAGCAAATCTTTCGAGGTCCTGCACCGTCGCGAGTTCTCGACCATCTACTGTCCGTCTCCGCAACGCCCACAGAGCACTGAGCCGCTGAGGGAGCGGTACATGAGCTTCTTCTCCAAGCCGGAAGACTTCTCAACTTTTTTCGACGACCCCGAGACTGACAACGAGCTGGATGAGGATGAGCAGGCTGGCCTCGCCACTGAGCATGGTGTGCCAGCTGTGGAGGTGCAACCAAGCACCGAGCTGGAACTGGTTGAAAGCAACTCTCGCCCGCTCTCGCCGGAGGACTTCATCAGCGTTGCCACGCAAGTCAACAGGCTGTCGATTCCTTCAGTCTCAGCTCTCTCCGATCGCCTGTCGGACATCCTGCCGAACCTCAGGGAACTGCAACTTGACAGCATCTTGGCCAACTTCGAAGACAATGGCGCTGGTGGTTATGCATTCGGCCTGCGTCCAGAGACTGTGCTTTCGAACCGCACTTCTGCTGGCTTCCGTACCTTGGCCGAGCGCGCCGAAGAGATCGTCAAGAATGGCACGCACGACTCGACGGTGCCGATGAACAGATTGCTGGGCACTAACAAGGACTTGCCACCACTGCCTGAATCTATGTCAGCGGACCGGGTCTCTGCTATTGCTCCTGCGGACGGCAAGCAAATCTACCTGTCTGGATCAGTATCTGCACCATCCCAGCTAGGCAAGATCATCACTCGTCCAGCTTCTGCGTTGCTGCGTGATAAGCCTCCGATGAGCGAGGATGAGGTTCGCACGTTGCTGCCACCGGAGACGAATCCCATCACCCGTGACCGCAAGAGGGCCATGGTCATCTCATCGGCCAGCACCAGACCGTGGAATCAGGACGAGAACTATCCTTGGAATGGTACGAAGATCGACATGGACTTGACTGTGCCTTCGCAAGCTCACACTCGCAATTCATTGACTGCAGAGGTGCAGCGTGAGCGTGGCACGAAGTCTCTTGACTTGACCAGCACTGGGGAGCTCACAAATACCACGAGAGGCATCGACATTGGATCTATCTTTGAGCATAACCCTACTGGCACCCTTACTGCGGAGCAACTCACTGGCGTGACAACCCATCAGCATTTCCGCGGACACTCCAAGCGTTCAATCATAGGCTCGATCACCAAGAGGATGGGACTCACCAGTCCTGGTGAAAAGAATACGACCCGCAGCATTACTTCTCCAACACGTGCTGAGTTTACCAGAAGCCGCAGCAGCCAAATACATCGACCTGGCGAGCGGTATCCGACAAGCAGCTTGACGCCACCAGCCAACTTCAACATCGATGAAGTCCGCTCGTTCTTCTCCGACGACAGTTCTGACAAGGAACACAACGCGTCTTTCCGCAAACGCCTGACGAACTTCAACAAGGGCAAGGGCAAGACCGTCCGCATCGACTCAGGTCGTCACTCCCTGGACGCAAGCAATACTGCGTACGATGCCGGAGAGATTATTGCCGAGCGCATTGGTGCTTCCAGCGCGGCCAACACCTATGATGGCGTCGGTATGGGCAAGGCTGAGTTCCGTATCAAGCGCTTCGGTGAGAAGCTACGCCATCTGGTCGCCAAAGGTGGCGAGCTCATCCGATCCTGGAGTCAGCGCTCGAAGCCGCCGCGGGCGGAGCGTGTAAGAGAGGATTGGCTTTCGGATTCGTTGTACTCTGGGGTTTGACGTCTGGTTCGAAGATGATACGAGGCACCTTTCGCTTGTGTGTGTTCTGCTTTCTTATTGCAGCTTGAGCTATACGCAACATGTGTTTGGGAGAGGTAATGCTTGGAACGAAATCGATGTATGCCATCTGTGTAGTTTTACCTGTTCATAGATATGAATACCGTTAGTATCGCTACTTCTGTGCTTTCGTGACTCGGTTCTGCATCTCCAAATCTTGACACATCATGTGCGATACGAGAAAGTCCGTGAATGCATGTAGTTGTCGTGTTCAGGGAGCTAACCCCTCGTCCTGCCCACCAACGCGTGCAAGACGCGGACCCCTGCGCGACCCCCAACCTACTGCACGTCCACAACGGCCTCCTTAAATCGTCTCTATTCGCTGCCTCCGCCAATCCTCAAAGAACCATTGACAATTGACGAAGCGCACGGACACTCTACCTGACACAGTGACTGCGGACCATGTGAATGTCGCACCTTGCTTCATGTGACCAGCGCAACGCAGCACCATGAGTAGCACCGTGGCTGTCGAAGATGGCACCGAGTCACCTCGCCGGAAACCCAGAAAGCTGCGCAAAGGTGGCAGAGGAACTAGTGTTGATGAAGGCTACAGTATGGCCTCTTCACCATCGCAACACCAGCAAAATGAGGATGGCGCATGGGAGGAGTTTGCGCGGCCGGACAGCGATCTCCCTGAGCTCCCAGTGGACGATGACAGCTTTTTGAACAGCGAACCGGGTCTTATGCAGAGGGTCAATGAGGAGGAAGGGGAGGGCGTTGAGGGCGAGATGTTCGACGAGCGCGCGATGCGCCGGCATTTGATGGATGTGGAGTCGAGTTTTCTTCCGGATGCGACGTCTGCGCCTGTCGCGCAGCAGGAGGGTCGCTTGGGAGTGGACGACACGTATCTTGAGCTGGGGAAGCCGGGACATACACCGCCGCCGGATGAGGCGCTGGCCAGCTTGTCGAGCAGGAGATCAAACTCGCACCATTTGCATCAACCGGAGCAGTACATGGGGAGGGAGGAGGCTTCTACGAGCGAAGAAGCGGACGATGAGGAGGAGGAATACCAGGCTGAAGAGGTTGAGGAAGGCGAGAAGAGTCCAGCATCTCCGGCTGTCGCTGCCGCTCAACGCGGACATGCGCGCAATGTGTCTACGGCTAGCGTGCAGAGGATCATGTCCGGGCATGCGAGGAGGATATCGATAGAGTCAAGCTCGCGACCAACCACGCCATCTACCCAGCGACCGACCTCGAAGGGATCGACTATCCGTCCTGAGTCGTCGCCGTTGCAGCCATTGATTGCTGGTGGCAGCACAAGGAGCACTGCCATCAACGGTGCATCCGTACCTTCGCGTGTCAGTTCGGCGAGATCAGTGTTCCAACGCTATCCGAGCCAGTACTCTGTCACTTCTGCTACTACGATGGATTCTGAATTCTCTATCAGCGAGGCCGACGACAATGCCGACTTTGCGTTGCAGACTGGCGGTTCTATGTCGATGAACAACAGCCTCCAAAGTGGTAACGCCCGGTTAGACACCCTGGCTCGCCTACCAAGTTTCGCGAGCGTGTACCCAGAGACCGAGGCCGACACTGGTCCAGGACTAAATCGTGGGCTCAGTCGCGGCTTCAGCAATTCCATCTTGACCGGCATGCGTCGCGCGCAGTTCGATGACAGCCACGATGAAGACCCTGCGACGCCAAGAGTCAACATAGATCGCAACGAGGCCCCAACCGACACCGTGATCGCGCAACATGTCCAAAGCATACAGGTCCCTGAAACGATTGCGAGAGACTTCCGGGCTAGGAACCGGTCGCTCTCTCCTAATAAGCAGCGGCCTTCATCCTCCGGGCCGCAGGCATCCACGACGTTCCAAGGCGTGCCTCGTAGGACTTTGACGCTGAAGGAGCAGAATAGCAAGATTGACAAGCTGACGAAGGAGAACTTTGACCTCAAGTTGAAGATTCATTTCCTTGATCAAGCGTTACAAAGTCGGTCGGAGGATGGCGTGAAGGATCTAATCAACCAGAATGTGCAATTTCAGACGGACCTGGCTAATGAACGGAAGGAGTCTCAGACCATGAGACGCAAGATGCGTGAGCTCGAGCGCAAAGTCCAGGAGCAGGAGGAGAGTCTTGCGCAAGCTCAAGCGCAGAATGAACAGCAGAAATCTAAGCCGTACGACGACGACGATGATCCCACTCTGCAGGCTGAGATGCACGAAGAAATTCTATACCTTCGCCAGCAGCTTGATTACTCGGAGAACAAGGTCACCACCCTCACTGAAGAGGTCTTGACCAAGGAATTCGAGAAGCGCAAGATGGCCGAGCACATGCGCGGCATGGCTGGAACGCGCGGCGAGGACACTGCGGGCATGAAGGAGACGATGGATATGTGGCAGGATCTTCTCAATGCTGAGACTGGCCGCCGTGAACAGGCCGAGGAGGACATTCGGAAGCTCAGGGAAGAGTTGACCTCTCTGCGCATCGAGCGTGCTTCACCTGCGCCCGCAAAGATGGCCAAGCGAAGGACAAGGATGGGCTATGAAGACAGCAATGCAGACGATTCGGACTACACGAACGGAGCGAATGGCTCAGGTATCGAGTCTACCTCCGCTTTCGTGGACCAGCTCAAGCACGAAAACGCCGAGTTAAGAAGGGATCTCGGAGCTCAGACCAGCATGCTCACTTCACGAAATCGCGAGAGAGAACGTCTTCAGCAGGAGATTGAAGATCTGAAACTCCTGCAGCGAAAGAGTGACGGTGCCAGATCTGTCGCTGGAGAAAGTATCTTCGACCGGTCCATTTCACGAGCGCATCAACGAGCGCCGTCGAGGGCCAGTGAGGCGGGAACACAAGTCACCGAGACCGAACGTGACGACTGGGACAAGAAAGAAGGTCAACTGCGAGACCAGAACGCTGAGCTCAGGCTTAAGTTTCAGGAGCTCGAGCGCACTCATAACACGCATCTACAGTATGTGTCTGTACTTGAGGGCGACTTTCAGCAGATGGAGACGGAGCTCAACGAGTCGTTCGAGGATTCGAAAGCGCTGCAGAATGAGCGTGACGAAGCGCTGCGTGCTTTTGAGGACAAGGAGTCTGAGCTCGAGAAGCTGGAACAAGAAGCACTTGCGGAAATCGACAAGCTTGAGAAGGAAGTTGAGAATCTGCAGTATCAGCTTGAGGAATCGCACAAGAAGCAGCAGAGGTTGCAGAACAAGCTTGAGCATACTACTGATGGCTACAAGGGGCTGCAAGGCGAGCTGCGAGAGATCACACAAAGCGTCATGAACCTGGAAGATGAGAAGCAGGCGAACGTGCGAACGATGCAGACGCTTGAGCAACAACTCGCTGAGTGTGAGGACGAGTTGCAGAAGTGGGAGCAGAAGTGCAAGGAGATCGATCAGAAGAACCGGAAGCTTGAGATCACGCAGGAGAGCTTGCATTCGGAGATCACGTTTTTGCGGGATGAGCAGGAAGGTGATAAGATCAAGATCGGCGAGCTGGAGGATGCGCTTAATGCCGCTCAACAGACTATTCAAGATGAGCAGGAGAAGTTGCGCGAGATGGAGGATGCTATCGGCGATGAACGCCAGCAGCGTGACGTGCTTGAGAACCAGTCCAAGGAGGAAGTGCAGAAAGTTCTGGACGATCTCAACACCGAGAGCCAAAAGACCAAGGACGAAGTTCGCAAGCTGCGACGCGGATTGTCTGCGAAGGAGGTCGAGGCCAGCACCTGGAAGCAGCGACTCGAAGAACTCGAGCAAAACTTGCGCAACCTCATTGGTGATGAAGAAGGGACAAGGCAGACTTTGCTATCTGATATCGAGAAGCTGCAGCGTGATCTCGAGACGACTACTAACAGCCTTGATCGAGCGAAGATGGATATGGCTGACAAGGACCGTCTGCTACGCCATCGTGATGGGCTGCTGGAGAGCACCAGTCTCGAGAGCCGAAGGTTATCTGACCTGCTTGACAAGGAGCGTTCAGCTCGCCGGCACGATCTGGATCAATTTGAGAAGTCTTCGCGTGGCCAGGCTACACATATGAGGACAATTGCGCAACAAGAGTCACGGATGCTGGAGCTTGAGGCGACGTTCACGCAGGACAAGCGACGCATGGTCAATCTGGAAGAGCAATACCGTGATCAGCTTGCGGAGCGTAACAACTTGCTCCTTGCCTTGTGGAACAGGCTGTCGACGCTGTGCGGCAACGACTGGGCTCAACATCATAGTCTAGTTGATGGCGAGTTACCGTCTGTCGATGTCATCAGCCGACGACTCCCTACGTTCAACAAGAACCTGATCTCGGCAGTCAAGACTGTGGAATCCTTGATCGGCAGCTTCAAGATGCGCATCCGAAGCATTGAGAAAGACCTATGGAAAGACTACCAAACCCTCGAGCACAACCTCGACATGCGCATCCGCCGCATGGACCATCTCGAAACCGCCGTCCGAGACGCACAAAAGTCCATCGCAGACGAAGCAGCTTCAGCAGCTCAACGCCCTCCAATGAACCGAGCCGCTAGCAGCAAGCTCATCAAAGGAAGCGAAGAGATCTCGAAGCTGAAAACAGAGGTTAAGATCCTCAAAGGCGAGCTCAAATTCCACCGCCAGCACCCAAGCGCTATGGCGCAGCAGATGATCAACCAGCAGCAACAGCTCGGCGGCAACGGCGACCAGAGCCGACGTCAATCCATCTCCGCTTCGAACGGGAGCATCAAATCTACCAGCAGTCCTGCGCGGTATATGTCGCAGCTTCTTCGACATCACTCCACGTCTGCGGTGGAGCAGTTGCAATCGACGCAAGAGGAGCCCGCGCAGCGTCAGCAGCAGCCGATTGTTCTCTCGACGCCACCGATCCAGCCTAGTGAGCAGCGGTGGATCCATCGATTGAAGGAACTCGAGCGGCGGCTGAAGGCTGAGCGGGAGGCGAGGTTGTTGGATCGACGGGGCGCGAGGCAGAGGCTAGAGGAGGGGAGGCAGGAGAATGAGGAGTTGAGGTTGATGCTGGAGCATGAGAGGGTGCGGCAGGGGGGCGCGGACGCGGAGAGTGTGGCTGGGAGTGAGCGGCGAGGGAGTGATGTGAATGCTAGTAGTGGGGTGGATTGATTGCTTATGCTTCGGGAAGGGGTGTATTAGTATGGCTTACCTTATGATTATGGAGAGGTTGGCTTCGAGGGTACATTCGATGATGGATGAGAAGCTTCATGTACTTCTGTAGCTTATGACAATTAGTAGCTGACTTGGAACGATGTCTTCCAGT
>JAABUW010006479.1_pt1 | contig 14638 bp, 10 predicted proteins | sample 5560081 | NCBI WGS metagenome assembly JAABUW01 (sample SAMN10711882, study PRJNA513363) | rock metagenome | isolation source: Antarctica rocks | place: Antarctica: Victoria Land, Knobhead sud
CTCTGTTGTTACTAGCGCTTAATAAGGCAGGCACCGAGAACTTGATCTGCCCATGATAGCTCCCGAAGCTGTCAAAGCGAACACCTTCGAAAGACTGCTCAACCCACTGCTCCACGCTTCGCATCTCCTCGGCTGAAGCCAGTGGTCCAGTTTTGAGGATGAGATGGATGTGGTAGACGTTGCCGTATTTCTTACGTAGAAAGCGCGTGGTGCCGAGGGCGAGGATGCGCTTGGATATAATCCCAGCCCGTGTGGCGAGGGCGTCGGCTTCTTCCATTGAGTGTGTCGTCAGGATGAGAGAACGGCTGGCTGACACTTCTGCAAGTGTCTTCCACATGATGCGTTTTGAGGCGGCATCCATAGACGAGCTTGGTTCGTCGAGGACAAGGACCGTTGGATTGCCAATCAATGCGATGGCGAGACTGAGCTTGCGCTTATTTCCACCCGACAAGTTTGAGGCTAGCCGGTTGGCATATGCCTCCAAACCAACCTTGCTCATGACAGTGGCGACATCTTGTTCAATCGCTGTAACTCCTTTCGCGCTGGCGTAGAACTCGAGGTGCTCGCGGGTTGTCATCAGGTCAAGAGCATCGAATTGTGGGCAGACACCAAGGTACTTCCTCGCAGCTCGCATATGCTTGACGATGTCTGTATTTTCCAAAAGTATAGTGCCTTTATCAGGACGCATTTCACCTCGGATCATGTTGATGGTCGTCGATTTGCCGGCACCGTTCGGACCCAATAAAGCAAAGACTTCGCCTCGACTCACACCAAAAGAGACATTGTCGACAGCGACATTGGCGCCAAATTGTTTTGTAAGCCCTAAACAACGCAGAGCATCCGAGTCAGAGTGATCGACGCGCTCCTTCTCGTCCGAGACGTCCTTAGATATCGGCCGTAGCTCATGTTCGGTTTCGTCCACGGCGTGCTTACGTTGCAGGATGGAGGGTAGGCTGCCGCCTTCATACCAGAGAATGAACCAGGACAAGGCGCATATTTGGATGCAAAGATAAAGGACAGGGCCGCCGTAGGCGTAGATAGAGCTTCCGCTCGATACGTACTGGTTGTTGCGGCAATTGACCTGGATGGCGTTGAAACCAACCGCCGCCGCTCGCTACGTGGAATTAGTAGAGATTTTATTGGAGACGGCGTGTCAACAGCAACGTACAAAGACATTTCCAATGGGGAAGAAAAAGTTGAGACCGAAGGTCACGCTATCCATCGTAGATGTCAGGCTGTTCACTGAAGCATAACTATTGACGAGCTTGGCCGAATTAGCACAAATCGATAGTGGAAGTTCGGGCTGCTCACTATGAAGGTAATGAGAGACAGCAGGAACATCACTGCTCCACTGCCCGCCGCGAAAGCGAATGCAGCAAGCTGGGAGGTTGCCACCAGCGAGATAGCGTACGACAATAGGATGGCAGCTAGACCATAGAGTGCAAGGACGGGGAACATGTTGCCAACCGCAAACCAGAAAGGAAGCTGCTGCGATATCACAATGGTGTTGATTACAGCTGTGACAATCACGAAGGAGAAATCAAACAGTGCGTACGAGAACCAAAGTGGGGCGGCTCGAACTCCGTTCGAGTATTGGAGAGCCCGTACCTTGCCCAGTCGTTCGAAAGTGGGATAGAGCGCGAAAAAGGCAGGGTACACTGCTTGGGCAAGACAGAAATATGTGATCCATTGAATGCTGTTTCCGGCCGCAGTCCCGGCTGCGTTGTCAAATGCGGTGTAGTAAGCGGTAAGGGGCTCCCCAGTGCGCAATTGTGTCCACAGATTCTGCATGATCATTGCCGGTATGATACCGTAATCGCCCACAAATCCATAGGTAGGTGCACTCGAGTTGCTATCCATATAGAGCGCTCCGGGGGTAGTGTTAGCGTACAGGTTTGCAACGTGATTCTGGAAGGTAGAGAAGCTGTCCTCAAAGACGAATTGGTTGGTGTAATTGGACATGGCCAGACCGGTTCCAATAGCGAACCTGGAGATGACACTGTGCAGGGAATCGTTGAGCACACTCGGTCCAAGTAGTACTTGCAGATTTCCGATAGCATGATCAGTAAACAAGAAATTGAGTGGTTGTGCTTGGTTGGGATTGACAGGTCGCACTTCGTGGCAGTTATCAGCCTTGTAATCTTTCAGAAGAGTCTGGAGAGCCGGGGTAACCGCGATAGGCATAACGAAAGCGATGAAATATGGAAACCAGTTTCGCATGAGGACCGTAAAGCGCTTGCGAAACAAGACTATGGCCTGCTTGTGAAAGGGAATATCTCGGCCGGAAGAAAGTTTCATGTCACCGCTCGTCAGAGTTCGGGTTCTGGGAAGATACGTGCTGTCGTGAGAGTCTTCTTCAATATCGCCTTCATGTTGCACTCTAGCAGCGTGGGTTTCCTGCGCGACCCGCAAAAAGACGTCCTCTACCGTCGGGCCATTGACGAAGACATCAGAGTAACCTTGAGATTCGAGTTTGGTGATGAGCGCTGCAGCTTGAGCTGAATCAGTGGTGTTGTACACGGTTTGGTCCCAGAGGCGTTTGGTAGGAAAGCCCAGCTCAGGACCTTGAGTTGTGCCTGGAAGATGGACACGATATCCCCCCCCAGCTTAGTCTTCAGTTCTACGGCTGACCCTTCGCACTTCAAAAGTCCAAGTGAGATAATGGCAATGTGGTCAGCGAGCACGTCAGCTTCGTCTAGGAAATGGGTTGTAAGGATCATGGTTCTCTTGGAGCGCTCAGCGAGGATTATGTTCCATAGGACACGTCGGGAAAGCGGATCCTGTCTATCCATCAATACAGATCGGAAGGTAAATAGCGAATTTGCACATACCAGCCCTGAGCTGACCTCATCCAACAGGCACACAGTGCTTCCACCGACGAACATACACGCGAGTTGCAATTTGCGCCTCTGCCCACCACTCAAAGTTCCACTTTGGGCAGTGCTCTTGAGTGTTAGGTCGCACGCTTCAATTAGACCATTAAGCTCGGATGCGCTGGCTTGTGAGTATTTGACGCCATTCCAAACTCGAAGGTGCTCGGCGACTGTGAGTTCGTCCCACAACACATTGCGCTGTGGACAGATGCCTCGCAGGCGTTAGCCGAAGCCACGACTGGTGGAGAAACAAGCTTACCAAGCTGTGACGGCATTGCATTGACTTGAATTGATCCCTTGCTCTGCTTCTGAAGGCCCCCAATCATGTCCAGGGTAGTTGTCTTGCCGCTTCCATTGGCCCCAAGCAAACACAATATCTGCCCTCTCTGAGCCACCAAGTCCAGACTGTCCACCGCCACAACATCAGTCGTTTTCCCTCGCTTAAGCCACATTTTCCACAATGGTGGTGGGTAAGTCTTGCTCAGACCAGTTATTTCGATTGCCGTCGAAGAGCTTACTTGATCAGAGGGAAGACCAATAGTTCGCCCTTTGGAATCAGCACCATGGAGCCATCTCTCGACGAACACAGCTAGGATGGGGTAAATCACAATCTGAAGCCACAGCATGATCCAAAGCACGATCCCAGGGACCGTCGAAGAGCTTTTCAGTTCCGATGTGGCAGGCGCAGCCCGTAGCATGTTCGTAGGGCGACTGAGATGTTCATAGCGACCAAGGTATCCAATAAAGAACATGTAGTTCATGCTTGGAAACAAGAGTGACAAGATTGCAGTTTCGGCAGTATTGGCGTTGCCATGATCGATGATTTGGCCAACGACAGCAATAATGAGGAATCCGATGACACTGTAGACACCAGATAGTTGCGCGCGGCTGAAGAACATGGCCGCGAAAACACTGGCACCCGTAAGCGACATTCCGGTGAAGATTTGCCAGAAGACAACTACGGCAATACTCGATGTCTTATAAACTTGAGCCCAGAATACGATTCCGAACACAATCCAGCCGGGTAAGTACATGATATCGAAAGCCAGAATATAACTGCAGATACGAGCTCCTGCGGAGCCTCCCATTGCATCGATCAATTGGGTCATGCCGGACTCTCGCTCGGCCGTTATCATGCCTACCAAATGGTAGATAAGTGACACTAAGGTGATGAAGAAGGCAATCCCAAAAGTGGAAACAACCAACCTCTGAAAGGTCTTTCTGGAATCTTCGTCGTGTGCAGATTGGGAAACAGTCGTATACGTGTACTCATTAGGGATGATGGTGGAGTTTGTAATGGCATTGTCGATAGCGACTTGCCAGGGAAGCATGACATTCTCGGCGTCGCTGTTGTGTACATTGTATGTAAATTTGTTTCCACTCAACGCCGAGTCTGCCCGGATGGTATAGTTCCAAGTGCTTCTCTTTCCAATGGTCAACGGAGAATCATTGAAGACGACGGCAGCAAAACATTGCGAGACGCCTTGGTAACTCTCTTTGCACGTTGTGAGGAGATCTTTAGCGTCAGTGAGATAGACGACGGATTGGTCCGGATACAGAGGTGCTGCTATCGCCTTGGCCACTCTATCGACGTCTTGGCCAAGTCCCGGAGGTTGTACGATTACAAGCTTTTCGTGGGCTGGGTTGCTCTCCGCAAGGCCCCGAACAGGAAGTGGACAGCCGACGCCGTATCCATTCTGCGTGAAGGCAAAGTTCCTAATGTTGGCTAACAAGACTATAAAAGCGATGGGGAGTAAGACGGCTCGAATCAATGTTGAAAACCAATGTTTTACCGCGGCGATCAATAGGGTTTTTTTGGTGAGCGCCCATGTTTGCCTGAGAAAAACACAATTGATTGGGAAGGGAACCATACTTGCTCTTACTTCGAGGTGACGATCGAGTAAGAACCAAAGCCGAGGAGAGTTCTGGGGAATGGCTACAGGGTGTGGAGGAAGTTGTGAGTGTATATCTATGCTAGGGCCATGAATTGCGAAACTCGGGGAAGACGCAGATTGCCAAGCCAATTCGGGCCGGCTCTACAACATATCCACACACTCGTAGCCGTACGCCAGCATTACTGTTGTCAGATGCAGATGTCGAAGACGTTGGCCTAGAGCGTCATCCGGCCTAGGGCTTATTGAAAGTCGGCGACTAGGCTCTCCGTATTCTGCGTGGGAGGAGTAAGCTCGACATGGGCAATTCCAGTCCAAAGGAACGAGGGCCGACTTCAAAGGCCAACGACTCGCCGAACATTTTGACGTATAACAGAACTATGGTACGGAAAGCTGTAAGACCAATAGAGGCGAATGATCTGCGTACCAAAGGTTTCTCAATCAATTACTGACTCGTAGACTAGATCTGGAAAACAGATCAGGTTGGCGAGGACGCGCGTTTGAGCGCGAGCCTCGCTGCCAAGCGCGAGTGTCGCTCATCTATTTTTGGGACAAGCAGATTCTCTCCGCTGCCTGTGATTGGAGAAAATGTTATCAATTGCACTGTAAAATAGCTGATTGAGTGCAGTTTCAATGTCAAAGTAGCTTGGCATCGATTGCCTCACTAGACCTGCCACTTTTGTGTCTAGAGCACGGAAGGATGTCCGCTTGGCATGGGAAAACCCACTCTCCATCAATTAGATATGCGACGGTGGTGATGTGGTAGCCGACCTTTAGGCCGGCGCGCTCGGCGATACGGCTTGTGAATGTCTTTTGGATAGGAGGTTGCTGAAGTCGTATTGATTAGCGTAGAAGAAATTGCAGTCGGGACGCGAGTAGTGCTTTGGGTTCGAAGTATCGCATCCTTGGTTTCGAGGCCCCCCCACGGTGCTCCACACAGAGGCGTTGTAGCCTTCCTCAACCGTGAATGTGGCGGTGGCGTAGGGCCCGTCGAAGGGGGCGATGGATATGTTACGGTTGCTTGTGACCATTGCTCGCCTTGGTCGAAACAGATAGGGCCGCCGAGGATGGTGAAGTATTCAAACTGGTTGATATAGATCGACTGGCCGGATATAGGGTCAGGATTGGGGACGGATATGAAAAAGGCAACGCCTCGCACGTCTAGTGTGCATCCTCCTGGGGTAAAGCCAATGGCGATGATGTCTTCGATGGCGTAGTTGTAGACTCCAGGTGCTACTTTGAGCCACTTTTATGATAGGTCCGCTTTTTTCTGAGTATCCACCCACGTCGCGGAGGCTTTGCCGGAAAAGGAGTTGCTGGAGGGGGTGATATATGTGCTGCTCCTAACGGCACGGTGACTGCAGCTGTGAGGGCAGAACGATGCTCGCGTCAGACTGTGGTGAGATGCGGGGCTAGGAAGATTGGATAAGTTACTGCTGGGCGGAAAGCTTGCAAGATGTTTCCCTCTGGCGCGCTTGGAGCCGTTTCAGCCTGACTTGCTCGACTCCGTCTTCAGTGGGATTTAGGCTTTGAGATCCCGTAAGGGCACGACCTCTCAAGGTTAGACTGTAGATCTGTTAGAGTTGTCCATTGTTCTTTGCATATTGCAGGTTGCTCAAGAAGGTCGCGGTTAGTGCTTGATCGAGATTGATGATAAAGCAACAGCGCGAGACACGGATTGAAGAAAGCTGTTGACGGTTGTCTATAGCGATTGAACTTCTCATATGAAGCCCCCGACGCAAGGCTTGTGGCTGGACTAGCGCGCGCTGATTATTTACCCCTTTGCATTCAAGAACTTGATTTATTAACCGGATTGCCAAGTTCGAATCTGATAAATCCAACATCGCCCCCCTCCTTAATGAGGTGCGCAAACAGACTCGCAGGACCTCCGTACTCCAGTATCATGTCCCAGATCACTTTAAGCATCCCAGCTATCATCAGCCCCGTGAACGGGGCGTTGGTAGAATTCATCTCAAAGATGATAGGGCCAGATGTGTCGAGATAATGCTTGACGGTAACTGTCTTAGGGTAGATTGGGTAGCGCCGCCGTGCTTCGTCTTCCATGGCTTCAATGATCGAGAGGATTCTGAACTCTTGGGTCGGGGTTACTGGGTGATATGGTATGGAGGAACGGACTTGAACGCTGATGCCCCAGCCGAGGGGTTTTGTGAATATGTTCTGGGGCCATCTGCCTAAATTGCTGTTGTTTGCCATCGCTGATGAAGCTGTTACATTCTGTGACACTAGCTGCAGAGTGAAAGGCTCTAGAGGTGGTGTGAAAGCGACTGCTGCCATAACGGCCGCAGATACCGAAATGACGAACCTTCGTAGAATCATCGCTGGTACTCCCTGAGTTATCTTGTAAAGACCGACGTTGTCTGCAGATGGACGTTCGCGCCTGATGCGCAAGGAAATTATAGTGATACTAGTGCTGCTATAGGCGTTCAGCGCTTCCATTCTTGCTATTTGTTACGTGAAGCGGCCGGTGTAGCGCGCGAATATACGCACTGGACAAGAAGGGTTCTTCCCGGAACGAGGTTGGGATGTAGTCTCAGAAATCATTCGTCTCGATCTTATTACGATGCGAATGTACCCCACGAATGCACACTTTACGGCAAATCACAGGTATGTCAGAGTCAAGACGAATACGACGTACCAGGGCTAGAGATCAGAGATTCCTCACCGGCCCAGACTTCGATACCTTTAATGCGCATACGCTGGGACCGAGCCGGGAATCGGGGATCTCTCATCCCACTGAAAGCGCTGGCTGCCGGATAACCAGGGGTATCCAAGCGATGAGCAAGATTTGCAGAACTTGATGCATTTTGAGCTCCCTTTTGACGACGAAAGCCGACCCTGTGTCGGAGGTAGTCTTGCAAACAAGGAGGCGAGCACTGTCATTTGCTGTGACGGTGGTGAAGGTTGGATGGAGCTAGTTGCGAAAGTGGACATGTTGGGAAGGCTGAGCTACAGTCCAGGTACCTTTTTCGTTGGAGTAAAGGCGTATGTCGCTTAGTGATATATACAACGCCAATGCCCTTAGTCGAGATCAATCCGCACCATCTCGAGAGCGATATGTTGACGCCATAGCCGGTTTTGCAAACCTACATAGGCCATACTATCTCCAAATGTCCAAGTCAACGTGATCTGATCCCACTTCTCTTATCTACCACTGCTGCTAGGCATAGCAGTCTCTGGTGTCACCCAGCGTATGCCGGCTTGCAATCGTAGCTCGTCTGCTGATCAGACGCCTCATCTTGCTGCTTATGAGTCTTCTAGCTCTGCCATCTGAGCCTTATAGTCCTGCTGCATTTGGAAATGCGCCTCTGTGAATTTTTCCAACTTTGCTTTACTGTAGTATTTCTCTGCCACCACAGATCCGTCCATTCCGTCTCCGAAATCGTCCATGATATCAGACATGTAATCTGTGATAGCCGCCAGCGTCTGTATCTTCAAGGGCTTCTTGTCTGCTCTTGCAACCAAGCAGTCGCCGACGGCACTTTGCCATTCCGGTGGTGCCAAGCCATGGTCTGGGTCGATCATGAGCCATGTAGCGTGAGGGTTGTCGTTGTCCGCCGTACGTGCCGGGCGCGTCGGTGGTGGCTGCACGATGAGAGGTAAGCCGAATTTCTGGGTGATGGGCGCTGGAGGAGCGCTGAAGATCGCGTCATCTCGCGATACTGTAGTTTGTTCGTATCCTGAGGCTCCACCAGCTTGACATTTCAACCGGACACACTGGACTGTTGAAAATTTCGTGCTAGGGTTGACACGCGTGCAGCTGGCTTTATGAGCTGGCCAGTCCTCTCTCTGGCATGAGGCGCTGCAATAGGAGGCTTGCCTGCAGGGGCAATGCTTCGTGCCTCCGGCGACACACCAGCGATAGGAACAGCTTCCATCCATTGGGTTGGCCATTTGCCCACCCATCACAGCTCGCTATGATAGAATTGATATGTCGCGTAAGAGAATGAGGCGACCCCGACCTCGAATCCGCGACTAACAACCTCTGGTGTGCATCGGTAAGGGTGCTCAGGGTGGTGGAGAAGTAATAGAAGGCTAACAAGGTTCGAGGAGGATAGCTGTGATTAGTCAAGCTCTCTTATGTAATCAGAGTCTTGGCAACCTCTCTCGCGATGATCTTCTATCCTCAAACCTCCTCTCCAACCTGAATGATCAGCAAGATCGTATGATTCTGTCTGAGAAGGGCAGATAACGTGCTAGATATCTCTATCAAAATCCCGAGCAGTGTTTACGCTTTCAATGACGACATGCCTTTCCAGGCCACTTATCTACCGTGCCCATACTTGCGCTTTCAACGCTTGGTACAGGTCCACAACATGCCCGTACAAGAGCAACTATTGCCCTTTCTCCCTTCCTTCTGTTCAGATAGTCCCAGAGTAACGATGAACGCATCAAATGCTTCCCAAGACACCAATTTACAACCACAACGCCCTGAGATGATGATAGAGCAAGATATTCACCAAACGCCCGATCTTACTATTCCACCATACCCGTTGCTTCCAGCCCTCGCGGATCGATGATAAGTCTCACATATTGGACTTCCTGTAGCAGGTCTGAAGGCGAGGCCTTGGGAAACAGCATGTTTGAATCGTCGCGCTACATCCGAGCCCGGATCTCCCTGACAAGTTCAACGAAGTTGTTGATCAAATCGAATGAGCGCATTGTTAGCCAAGTAGGCGTCGAAAGGACTGACAGTGATTCCCATGTCTGCCTAAAGGTTCTAATCATTCTCGGAGAGATCCGTCGTTCAGTTTTGCTAGCTTGAAATGATACCCACTATCTAACAGGGGATAGGGTACTCACTTTCTCTTGAGCATGTCTGCCAAAGAGTTCTTACCTTTTGTCCTCGAAGCTTCCATTACGCCACCCGCTGCCCGTTTCTCCATCTTGCTGCGTTCTGCTCTCGCCGGTTCATCCAACTTCTTCTGGTCGGCCATCTTTCCACCATTGCACGTGGGGCATTTCTCCGTGTAAAGAAAGAATACATCATAATGTTCCTGGACTGTACAACGCACATGATGGGCTTTACAGAACCAAGCATGCACATTGCAATTGCCCCTTAGCTGCTGAGTCTTTTTGCCAGGGCAATGATGAGGTTTCTTCGTAGTGGGCATCACTAGGATGTACGATGGGATATAAGGCTGTATGTGGGTTGTGCTTTCTGAATAGGTCAAAGGATACTCGGTGCCGCCAGATTGTATTGGAATGGAAGATCTGTTAGTATTTGGAAGAACTCTAGTATATAGCTGATACGTCACCAGACAGACAACAGCTTTACCTTGAGAAAGAAAGGTTAGGGGCAAGTCACACACACAGATACTTGGGTGTCTCTCAATGAGGTACAAACACTATAACATCGATATGTTGAAAGGGTGTATGATCAGATAACAACACAGCATACATGCCTTTGACTAGATATGGTTCGACATCTATTCTGAAACGGAGATTACGACATAATTGACTGTGATGCTTTTACTCCGGCAAGGACCAGCTGACGGTATCTGTGTTCTCGTTCCTTTCTTTGTTGGCTTTTGTGTTTCACCACAAGAATGTCGCCTGGGATCATCTTTGTACTCGGAGCTTTGTTGTGGGCCGCTCTATATCGCAGCTTTATTTCCACTGGGGTTTCCCTGTCAAGAGTCATTAAACTTTCACCACGTTGACCCTAAAATCCGTCACGAATACCCCAAGAAAAATTGAGGGTTTACTATAAGTGCCAAACATGTCGCCCGAGATCCTCCATGCAGCTGGGAGCCTAGGTTCAAACAGTATGGTCAATGACGAACCCGTTACCCGATCATCTGAGAGCGCATCCCCCGTCAAATCCTTCAAATTCTGCAATCAAACATCAGCTCTGAAGACTGCTAGTCATTCGGAGAGCACACAGAGCTCGGCCCTATCACAGAGATCCTCAGACGAATATGGTGGCGTACCTTACGAAGAATTTGAGGTCCAAGTCCAAAATTTATGTCATCTGTTGTGGCCAATGCCGACGGTCGAGTCTCGGAAACCCTCGGCGAAACGCAAGCGCAGACGATTCGTAAAGGCACTGCGTAAACGAGACTCGACGTTGCTCAAAGTCTCGTATAAGCCGAAACAATTCATCATCGAACAGATGCAGGGTGGTGGCTACAACAGTGTCCTGGGCATCACAATCATTGGCCAGAACGATGAGGTCGATGCCCGGATGGTCCTGAGAGTCCCTCGAATGGGTGTATCTCCGTCAGATCAGGATGTGACTAATCTGCAATTCGTCCAAGAGTACCTCAACCTCCCTACGGCGGAAATCATAGCGTACGATTTTTCAGACCATAATCCCCTCAGCAGTCCCTACTGCATACAGAGTAGAATATCGGGACACGACTTGGAGTCCGAGAAACAGTCTTACCCTAGTCTTTCACACAAACAGAAACTCGTTTTTGTGGAAGAATTTTGCGAAACTATCTTGTTGGGCTTGCAATTCGTTCAATATCCCTGGATCGGCCAAATCAACAAAGAAAAAGACGGCTACACAGCCAGCACCTTCGAAATCTTCCAAGAAAATGCAAAGCTCGTCGCCGAGCGCGTAGCGCAGCGAGCTTTCTTCAAAGTCCGACCCCTCGGTCCCGAAGAACTAACATCTCCACAAGACCCCAAGGACCGCCTACAAGTGCAATCCGTCCTGCACTTTTTCGAAGTCCAATTCGGTCGCCACAGAAACATAGAACATCACAGCGCCGACCTCGACCCTTCCACCCAGTGGGAAGAGACCATCTGGCACCGCCTCGTCAAAGCCGCCAAGCAAATGTACGACTTTGGCTGTCTGGACTGCGAATACTACTGCCTCACGCACTACGACCTTGACCCGCGGAATATCATGGTGGAGATCCAGGACGAAATCCCACGGATAACGGGAATCATCGATTGGGATCTGGCGTGTTTCGCGCCCGATTGGGTTGGGTGTAAACCCCCAATGTGGATCTGGAATTGGCTGGACGGCGGCAGCGAGGATGAGAGCCGAGCCAACGACGAGGATACGCTGACGGCGGAGCAGAAAGAACTCAAAGCGCTTTTCGACGGATTGGTCGGCTTGGACTTTAGATATTATGCCTATGAGCCGCATTACCGTCTCGCGAGAGCAATGTTCAAGTTTGCAAGGTTCGGGCTTCCGAATGAGGAATTGAGGATAGAGGCGCAGAGAGTTTGTGAGGAGTGGGAGGTTATGTATCGGGAGAAGCAGGCGGTGTGGGAGGAACGGGAGAGGGTCAAGGCTAACGATGGGGTGGATGATGTAACGTCTGAACAAGGTGGAGGCGATCAGAATGGTACTGAAATAGGTGGCATGGTGTAAGAGGATTTTCCACTCTGCTTTGCTTGACTCTAGGGTAAACGGCTCTTCTGAGCTTTTGCATAATGGGTATGTATTCACATCACATCCATGTGAATATCTGACTATATGATGTAACGTCCCTCCCTAAGTGGCGAGAAACCCGCCGTGCCGAGAAAAATGATGGGTACTTTGACTTTAAGCATCTCAAACTCTGTGCATACATCGATATCTCCTATATTTTCATATAAGTTGTGTTCTGTAGCCACGCCTTAACACTCTGAACCCCTCCCAGTAGAAAATTACGTTCGCATCGTCGCCCTTGCTTCTGATTTGCGGAAAGTATCCTTTTATAGCGCAACAGAGTTCCTTCACCATAACTCCACCATCGAGCTCTAATCACCCCTGATACTTATAAAAGGGTCGTATCCGAGCTTTAAGGCTCACTACCATGCTAGGAAATCGTCATCAGCCTTGTGGCTGCTGTGGTACGCAGATTCATGCACGGTTGCTACGCAGGTCGGTACCTCAAGTCAAAGCGAACGACGATTTTTCGTTAGTGCGAAACGACCCCGCACGTCCCATAATACTCCGTAATTACGATGTAATTTCACTTATGTAATCATTTGCCAAGCTTGTGGCTGTTCAAGACTGTGGCTGACGTAAGGCCAAACAGCACCATGCGCGGCCTCGAATGATTAGTCTAATATAGAAGGGTTCACCTAGAAACCGTCCAGCCTTATAGGGTTGGTACCCTAAAATTTAGGGCCAAAATCTATAAATCCAATCCATGACGTGGATTTCATGCTATAAATCGATAATCAGACTGTTTCTAAGGTATCTACGTTATAATTTACGACCTCGTCTTTAACGCATAGCTCTTCCTAATTGGCTGACTACTCCGGTCACGTGACCTCCTTCCTGCTGGATTTGCCCACGTCGCCCCTGTTCTAACTCCGCCGTGGTTACCCTGATTAGTAGCCTAACAATGAGCTTTTTAGGTCGCTTTGCTACTGCACGGACCCTCTTACTTGGTGTTGCTTATATCGCGATGGGACGGGCTGCTATTCTACTTAGTATAGCTGTCGCGGAGGTGGCTATAGGCGATGTAACAGGAGTGTCTATCGCCGTCCTGATCAGGGCAGGTAATTATCTCTTTCTTGGAGTGGGACGTGGTTTTGGTGCGAGGATATTAGGACTGAGTCTTATAAGGGATGTAACAGCGGTTTTCTATTCCTTAGTAGCCTGATTAGCCTATTATTCCTGAATGACGGCTTAGTTTATAAACCTAGTAGCCCTATAATTACCCTTTAAGCGAGTAGACTTCTATTATTTACGTTAGTTAAGTTCTATAAGTTTAGAGTTAGTAATATCCTAGATTATAAACTCCGCTATTACTCGGATAGCCGCTTTACCTACTTTCTAAAGTACTTAATTAAGATCGGGTCGTTAAGTATAGCATACGCCCTTAGTTATATACTATAGAATCTGCTATATTTATAGAGTATTAGCTAGCGTTAAGGCGACGTGAAAGTTACCGTTAGGGCCGGTAGAGGTAATTATAGCTTCAGGAGGTATAGTAGGACGGATCTTAATATTATACTACTGTAAGGCCTAAGTCGTAGAAAATTGCTAGAGGACTAATTCTAAACTAAATAGTAAAAGTCTTAATGCGGCCTATGCTTTCTTTATATTTATTAGTGTTATCGCCTCGTATCGGGCTAATTAATGGATTTTCAGAAAGTCGACTTTGTCGATATAGTAGCTACCTCCTAGGCGTGTGATTCGCTAGACGTGAGACTTGTAGGTAGTCGCTAAGGGCGAGAAAATATTAATATCTAATAGCTGGAGTAGATGTATTATATATAGCGGTAGGCATAGAAGAATAATCTTATAGTCCACGTAGTACTGAATTACTGCAGTCGTGATATAAGAAGCGTGATTATCGACTAATAGCATTCTATACTCGCCTTTCTAACAGGATTTTGTCTCTTAACCGAAACCTTTCTAAAGCTATTCGTAACTAATAGAATTATCGGTCTAGCCATTCTTACTAATAGTAATTTCGCCTGATTTTAGAGCTTCCTTCTAAGCTTTTTAGATTAATTTACCTTTAAAAATAATCTATAAGGGTAAAGATCTTCCATCTATTAATATATATTTAATAAGCGAGATCTATTCACAGTTCTTATATTATATTATATAGGCTTTCTTTTTATTATACTTAAAGACTATGACTTTATACTTAGTAATAACCCCTTATATAAAGCCCTTTTTATCTATATTATAAATATCTCTTTTATCTACTTTATACGTTATTTTAGTTTATAGATAGAGGTTAAACTAGCCTAATAGGATTTCAGGATTTTAAGCTATAGCTCGTTCTTTATCTAATAGCGGGATATAGGCTATCTTTACCTCTAGGTACCGGGTCATGAATTTTTAAGGCTAATTAGGTCTAATAGGCTTCTTATTATCCTTTATAAGAAGGATTTCGTTCGCTATAGATTATACTTACTGTACCCTTGCTAGCTAACCCTATGCTTGAA
>JAABUW010006482.1_pt1 | contig 14630 bp, 21 predicted proteins | sample 5560081 | NCBI WGS metagenome assembly JAABUW01 (sample SAMN10711882, study PRJNA513363) | rock metagenome | isolation source: Antarctica rocks | place: Antarctica: Victoria Land, Knobhead sud
TGATTGTGATTGTGACTGTGACTGTGACTGTGACTGTGATTGTGATTGTGATTGTGATTGCGATTGCGATTGCGATTGCGATTGCGATTGCGATTGCGATTGCGATTGCGATTGCGATTGTGATTGTGATTGTGATTGTGATTGCGATTGTGATTGTGATGGTGACTGTGATTGTGACTGTGATTGTGATTGTGATTGTGATTGTGATTGTGATTGTGATTGTGATTGCAGGATGGCTTGAAGATGGGTAAGTCCCTGGGCAACGTTCTAGACCCTGTCGCCCTGGTGGCTGCTTACGGTGCAGATGCTGTCAGGTTCTTCTTCCTCAAAGAGGTGGACTTTGGTCAGGTCAGGCATCCATCAATCATCACTTTTCAGCCCCTCCCATGATTATTTGAGCATGCTTGCTGCATGTCGTCTTGTCGGCAAGAGTTGGCATCATTGCTTGCCTACTCCCTGCCTGTGTTGATGCACTGAAGCTCCGGGCTGCCGCTTTAGGAGGCTCCCGTTATGATCACTGAAAAGCGTAAACTTTTGTTGATGCACAGTACCCCTTAAATGTTCAATGTGACAGAAGGGGGTTACTTCAATGTTTGCATGGCTCCCTCATGCTCGTTGGAGTTGCTCACTCACATTCACTTTAGCCACAGCTACCTCAAATTGATTTGCTTGCTTTGCCTTGCAGCTCCAAGATATTGTGGCAGGTAGCCCATAAGACTACCTGCCACATGTCTTATAGCTGCGAGGCAAGGCAAGCCAATCAGTTTGAGGTAGCTGTAGCTGAAACAAATGGGAGTAAGCAACTCAAATGAGCATAAGGGAGCCATTCAAACATTGAGGTACCTCTTTCTTGTCTGACTGTTCCAGGGGACTTGCCAAGTGCCAAGTGCCCAACATTGCACAAGTTGTCCTTGGCAGCTTTGACGGTCATGGAAGCTGACTTCATCTTGAGCCAGCTGGCTTTCATGTTCCAAGGGGATTTCCCTGGGGGGGGGGGGAGGGGGGCCTTCCGCAGGTAGCGCCTGCATAGAGCGAGGAAGCTGAAAGGACAGTGTCAAGCTGTGGTTACCAAACGATCGATCACAGCAGCGCTTCATGGAAACCCTAAGAATATTATGCTGGTGACGCTGTACAGCTTGAAGTCGCACTAAGTACGGCTAGCAACAGCTGTAGCCAGCTCAATCTATATCTGGCTCACACTGCAAGATAACAGAGTCAAGCAGTTGACCACTGATAGTGCCCTGGACTTGCACTGCTTCCTGCTTGAAGTGCACCCTGGTTTGCAGCCTCAGGTTTCTTTCATACGACTGCAACATGCAAATGAGGACCAAACATGAAACCACATCATTCATAAAAAAAGCTAAGCACTGTTTGCTTTTGTTTTGCATGTTCAGTATGTCTGCACATAGCACATTACAAGTATAACATTTCAGAACCCCTAGGGTGTAAAACAAAGATATCTAGGTATATGTTTGTTTTCTGCTCAAAGCATGATGCCCAATTGAGGTTGGCTGTATGATGTCAAGGGCCAGGGCATTATGCTGTCAGGGCCCAGGGCCTTGTGCTGTCAAGGGCCCAGGGCATTGTGCTGTCAGGGCCCAGGGCCTTGTGCTGTCAGGGCCCAGGGCCTTGTGCTGTCAAGGGCCCAGGGCATCGTGCTGTCAAGGGCCCAGGGCTTTATGCCATGAAGCCCCCAGGGCAGTATGCTGTCAAGGCCCAGGGCCTTATGCTGTCACTTGTCCAGGGCCTGTGTCTGAGCAACAGATTCTGCCTCAGACACTGCAATGCCTGTCATGGAGTTTTCACAGGTTTGGTGTTGCGCAGGATGGGGACTTCTCAGAGAAGAGGTTCAGAGACATTGTCAATGCAGCTCTGGCAAACGACATCGGCAACCTCCTGAACCGGACGCTCAACCTGCTAAAGAAGAACTGTGGCAGTGTCATGCCAGCAGACTCTTCTCAGGTTCCAGACAACTCTCCTGTCAGACATACAGCCCAGCAGCAGGTGACATACCATGCTATTGCCTGTCGGCACCACATACGTCCCAAGTGCAGCATTTATATTCATTTCTGCTGTTCTCATTGCCAAATTGTCATTGTCATCTGGAGTATTGTTGGACAGGATGATGCACAACACATTGTCAATCAGCTAGGCGTATGGCTGTTGAAAAAGTCTAAATGTTGGTAAGCCCAGTTGCGTGTCTTGTCACTCTTTGCGTCAGATGGCTTTCGTGCATGCTGGCTGTACAATCAATGCAGTGTCACATGATCTTCGCCTCTTACTTGAATGACCAGGCTGCATAGTCAGTCAGAACGGCCAATAGTGCTGAAAACTGTCTATTGCTGTAATCAGTGCTGCATGCTATGCAATAGAAATGCACATCTTACCTTATCTCTACTGCTGCTAAAAAGACTTTAGTAGCCTATTTGTGCAACCCACCATGCAGCCACACCTTACCCCCACACTGCTTCAGTTTCCGAAACACTACATTTTCCAAAGTGTTCACTGATTGTGAGATGACTCATCTGACAAGTGCCAAAGACAGGGCATGTGAAACAGAATTTTACGGATTGAATTTGGAAATTACTGTGTTGCAGGTCGAGCTTGTAGCAGCACAGTACGAGCAGCTGAGCTTTGGCAAAGCTATTGATGCCATTCAGAAGGTGTCAGCAAGAGGGAACCTCTTCCTGCAGGAGCGCGAGCCTTGGGCAGCCTTCAAAAAGGTGCACACATGCACGCATGCACCAGGAGAAATCACGCGTTTGGAGTTCCCAGTTGTAGTGTATGACACATGGACCTGTCATGGCTGGTTGCTTTTCTGCTTGCAATATTTGGGCAATATCCGACATGATTATGGGGCATTTGAGCATGCAGTGCAAAGGTATGCCTGCGCAGTTGGCTTGGTGCAACTGGTACACATCCCATGACATCAGCAAGAAAGCGCAAGAAGCCTCTGCTTGCTAGCAACCTGTGCAAGCATCACAGGCACCTTGATCACAAGCACCCATTTGCAAGTGAGGGCTGAAACATGCAGGGAAGCCCAGAGGAGAAAGAGCAAGCAAGCTTTGTGCTGCTGGAGGTGCTGGAAGCTGCAAGAGTTGTTGCTGTCATGCTGACCCCCATTGCCCCTGCCCTGGCGCGCCTTGTGTACCTGCAACTAGGCTTCAGTGATCAGGGGTTTGAGACTCTGACTTGGGCTGATGCCCAATGGGGAGGTAAGCTGCTGTGCAAGCATCTTGGCCAATCATCATTTGGCAGCTTACACAATCATGGCAGAAGCACTTCACAAAATATGTGTGGTGCCTTGCATTTTGCATGCCAAATGGCTGTACTGGCCTGTTGTTGCATGCTATATGTAGCACAACGTGTTGCAGGGAGTGGTATTGAGCGCACACCAGCAAGATTTATGATGCTGTTGCAGGCTTGCGCAAGGGGCAGCAGACAGCAAGCCCCAAGCCAGTGTTTGCACGTCTTGAGGGTGACTATGTCACAGCACAGCCAGATGCAGCTCTGGCTGGGACTGCTGTTGTAAAAGCCTGACTGCTGAGTCACAACGTGATCTGGTCCACTGATTGTGGGCACAGTGAATGAATGAATCGATAATTTGGGTGTTACCATCACATGAATCATCAGATGTCACCAAGTAACCATTGGGTTGTCAAAAGCATTGTGTAAAAACATTACATCTGTTGCAGACTATCTGCGAAAGCTGAAAAGCAAAGCCAAGCACAGCAGATAAGAATACGATTGCTGCTGAACATATTGTACACCACTAGAGGAGCATATGAAAGAATGAAGACCTCAGTGCATCCAAAAAGAATCTTATTGTCAACTTCATCTGATGCATAGAAGCTACCCTGAGACAAGCTGAGGGACAAAACCTATCCAATTACACATCGATTTGGATCTGCCAAAATGCATCAGGGCTAAATCAATTTGCCAAGCTTTGACCTGCAGCATATTGAGCCAGGCCAGAACAGCCTGAACTGAAAAGTATACACCTTAGAAAGGCACTTTGAATACGCACCTTGTTTTTTTTTGTGCTCAGCAATTTCTATTATACATCAGTCCCAGTACCCAGCAGGTGTGAAAGCATTGCTAGACACTGTTAGCGAATACACATACTAGCAACAGCAGATGGTACAGCTCATCAATAGTGAGCAAGCTTGGAGCTACTTAGAAAGATGTGCCTCATTGTTGCCGTCGACCTTCTTGGCAAATGCTATGTCAGCGTATTGCCTCATCAGGTTCACATTGGCATCCTTCATGTCTTGCCGTGCAATCTTTCGGCACATCTCCCACTCAAAGTCCTCAACACAATATGCAGCTCTGACATCCATGATGCGCATTGCTGCACAGCACATGGCACATTGGGCAGTTGTGACCAAGCATATGTTGCCAGGCATCAAAACTAGCACGTAGAGAAGAGAACTGACAAGGCACACCTAGCATCTTGTCTTTCCTCATCATTGCGGACAGCCACTCATCGCCATCCTTCATAGGCTTCTCTTCTAGCATAGTCATCAGCAAAGAGTAGTGCTCTGTATTGTATGCCCCTATGTCTCCTCGGCCCCTGCCAGAAAGCTGTGACAAGACAACTCTGCAGCAGACAAGCAAAGTTGTTGCTATCAAGTTGCTCAGAACCAGGTGCTGACAACACAATTTTCAAGGGACACCATGCTAAGATGGAACCAATTTGCTTACTTGCAAGCCACAAAGGTGAACATGGTGCGAAGAGCGATAGCAGCCTTCTTCTCTGGACTCTTTCCCTGAAAACTGCAACATATGCAGTTGTCAGGTCAGATGGGCTGACAAGTGAGGCGAAAACGCGAGTCAGCTCTCCCTCACCTGTCAGATGGAACATACATCCCCGCCGCGCGCACCAAATGACTTCGCTGTGCGCGCAATGCAGCTCGCGGGTGTTGCCTGAGAATTGGCAGCGGTCGAGAGCAGGTCAGAGCCGACATGATCACACGCAGTGCAAAATTCCTCTCAGGTGCGCAGATAAGGCGCTGTTCGTGGCACAACAGTGAAGCTGCTGGGGCTGCTGTGATTGCTTGAATCAGTGGGCCAGACCAAGTCAGCGATGATGGCAAGCCTTTTAGGTGTAGAAGTCAAAGCCAGAGCAGATGAAACAGCTGCTTGCGCAGCCAACGACCTTTCTGCTATGGCTGGCAATGATTGTCTGGTGGATAAAATGGCTGGTGGACCAGCAAATCTTGTTGACTTGTGGGTTTCTGTGGTTTGAACTGGACACGTGGTATGAACCTACGCAGGTCCCGGTCAAGTGCAGGATCAGTGCACTTGTAGCGCTTGCTTAACGTGGAAAGATGCTGCGTACACCAAACAGCGATCTGAAGTGCATATGCTGCAAGGGATGTGCTTGAATGCGTGATCAATGCTCGTCGTAGCTTACTGAAACGATGGATCCGTTTGATGAACTCACTCGAGTCACCACTGTTGCAACCCCGAACCGGCAAGACTTTGGCACAGCGCCTCCTGTCGGTGCATACCAGGTTGGTCGGCTCCAGCTATCTCCTCAGCCCATGCAGAGCGCTTACACTGCCACTGCTGCTGGGGGCAACCCTTTCGTTGACATCCACCCTCCGGCCGCTGCACCCCCGACCCACACACGACCTGCTCGGGCTACTGCCTTTCAGGTGTGCAGATGCAACGCCTTCCACTCATGCTGCAGTTGCTGGCCTTCGAAGGAGTTACCCAGCTTGTGCAAACCTGCCTCTGTGACCTGTAGGACCTGCTCCCAACTGAGTTCAGTGGGCCAGGTCGAAGCAGCAATGCTTCGCCAATGAACAGTGCACCTACGCCGGCATTGTCGAGCAGCTATGTGTCTGCAAGCTCTGGCTTTGCACCTCTGACAGCAGGCCTTCAGGTGACCTTGTACAGCTTACCTTCCGTGTCTTCAGTTGCTGTATTTACTGCTGCTTGTCAAAGTACACATTTGAGTCCCACATGTCAATCATACATGTATGCATAGGATTGGGATGCATTTGGGGGCTCGCCAAACCAGACAACTGCACAGGCCTCAGGTCCAGTTGCTGTTGATGGTCTTGACCGGAGCCAGGTAGACGTTCTGTTTCAGGAAGCTGACTGCAACAAGGATGGCAGGTCAGTCCCAGCATGAATGCACAGTCACGTTGTCAATGGCATCGTTGCCCTCATGCTCGCAATGCAAACAAGGGAAAGCTGCAGCTTGGTACACAAGTTGATGCTGTGTGTGCAGTGCAAGCCACTTGAGTCAGCTGAGTTTGCAGGTGTTTGTGTCAGGTTTAACAAAGAGTGACATGTTTTCATGTTGAATAAAAAGCTGCAAGATGTGTTTGATGAAACATTGATAAGTTGCTGTTTCAGATTACGAACAGAAACCATCAGTGTTGTTGCTGCAGATTGGCTGGCAGTGAAGCCAAGGAGTTCTTCAAAAGAACATCACTTGCAGATGACACTCTATTCATGGTATTTCTGTTGAGAATTCATTGCATTGCATCATGTACAGCCTGTCTGGAGTTCATGACAGTCATGACATCTGCTCGACTTGGGTGCTGCACTTGCATCACAGGCATCATCGGTTGCCTGTTATGCATGATGACATAAACTGGCAGCAGCTTGACACCAGAATCTGTGTGGGCCACAGATCTGGGAGAAGACCAAAGTTTTGTCACCTGCACCAGGCGAGGGTTTAACCAGAGAGCAGTTCTCTGTGGCACTGAGACTCATAGCTGCTGCACAGGTAATGCAAGGCCATGCAGAATAATTTTGGTACATTTGCTTGTCTTCTGGCATGCAGATTAGCATAGAAGGCAGTCTGAATCCTTTGCTAAGTGAGACAGTGGCTGGCATGTTTTCTCAAGAGTGTGTCATAGCTTGTATGCCATCTGTACCTATATGCATCCTGTGATGCATCACAAATGTATCACAATGTATCACAAGGAGCATTTTGCTAGCCAGGAGCATGCCTGAGCATTTGATGGCGAACTGCATCATCCGTGTCTGTATATCTTCTGCTTGTTATATCTTCTGTCCTTGCTGGTGTTCCTGCCTGTGGCTGTCTCTGACTATGCCTTGATGCAATGCACCCCTATTCAGATAGCGCTGTCCTCTCCCACAGGCAGGAAGCACAGTCACACCAGGCCTGCTTGAGCAAGCAGCAGACCCCCAGAGGTGGCTTCAGACATACGGCGCACCTCTCACTGCCCCCAGGCTGCAACCCTTTGACACAACGCAGGTCAGCAGGGCTCAAGCCCTCAGCCAACCACAAGCTGTGTTACTGTCACCTCCACGCCAGCTTCAACAGCAGCAGCAGCAGCAGCAGCAGCAGCAGCAGCAGCAGCAGCAGCAGCAGCAGCAGCAGCAGCAGCAGCAGACAGGATCATCTGGCTCTCTGAGCGGTTTGGAACAAAAGTGGTCTAGCTCAGCACATGACCCATTTGCTGCTTTTGAATCCAGGAGCTCGGCACAAGTGTCAAAGCCGCAGGAAGTTGGTCAAAACACATCATCACAGCAGCCGCCCTGGCAGCAGCAGAAGCAGCACCTGAACCCATTTGATGCGTCATTGCAGCCATTCATGCCACGACAGTCTGCCGCATCACCAGGCGCTGCTTTCCCAGAAGGGCAATGTGCATATCCTGATCTCATTCCTGATCTGTATCCACAGCAGCCACTGGGTTCAGTCCGCAGTCAGGATCAGGCAGCACAGCAGTCACCGCTGGATGACATGCTGCAGCCACAACAGCAGGTGCAACTGCAGATCCAGCCCCAGCATCCTCAGCGTGCTCTGCAGCACACGCAAAGCGTGCCCAAGTCATTGCCACGTCCAAAGTCTGCTGCAAAGCGCTACACAGACATTCCCACCCATGGGTCTGCCTATGCAACCTCCTCCCATTCATACCAGCCCTCCCAAGCCGGCTCAAGCGTCGACTTTGACTCCTTCACAACTACATCCTCAGCGCCTGCATTGCCAGTGCTGGCCAATCCATTTGCTTCTGGCTTTGGTGACATGTCTCTGGCCCGCCCAAGTGCTCCGATTCTGAGGGTCCAAAAGGCAGATATGAGCCCTTCGGGCTCCCCTTCAGGCAGTCCAACCAAAGGGGATCTCAGAGGGCAGACTGGCACGCCCTTGGCCTTCGATGCCAGGCTGCCCCCTCTGCACCCAAAGCTGTCTGCTAGGCTGACGCTGCTTGCTGCTGCCCATGGGTCCCTGTTTGCGGGCCCCAGCTGTGGGGGAGGCTTGCTTCAATGGGCCAGGCCAGAGGGCAACATGCGGCAGCCAAAAGGAGCAAACACCCCTGAGTAAGCAACCATCACCTTGTGCTCGCCAACAGGATCTCTAGTTGGTTGCTGCTTGAGCATACCACTACAGAAGATGCAGGCAAGGCAACTGGCAGCTACCATTGCACCGTTGCAGCACTGACTGTGACAGCACGCACCGTCATCTTGTGAGTTTGCCTATAGAGTTGTGGCAATGCGCTGCTCTCGCTGACATCTTGTGGATGTCATGCACCTGTCCCTTCAGCTGTTGCAAGCAGCTAGGTCATACAATGTGCCCTATGTTCTTGGAAATCCCTTTTCTCCAGGACCAACTAATTCAGTCTTTACAGATTTGCTGTCCTCGTCCTCAAAATCATCAGCTTTTGTATTGATTGCAGTGATGACAGAGTGGGGCGGGGCAGCACAGCTGTGCTGGCCAATGCAGAGGACGGCTCCTGGACGCACGGACGTGAGGACAGTGACGCTGCTGCCAGCATTGAAGTGCCCATTCACGACTGCAAGAAGCCTACCTGCATACACGCTGACGAGGTTGCAGGCAAGTGCACTGCTGCCTGATGTTGAGCCCTCAATTGGGTCTGTCATCGTAGCAACCTGGCACTCTCTGTGACAGCTGCCCGGCCTACACTGTTCTCATGCCGTAGAAGTGCTGTGAGATACTGTGCTGCTGTTATGCTGGATGCTGTCAAGAGAGTGTGTTGTGAGATGCTGTGAGAGTGTACCTGGACCAATACATGGAACTGAAACTCTCTCAAGGCTGCAGATTCTTTGGAGCACAGTATCTTTGCCTCTCGCGTGCATTGACTGACAGCTTCATTCTGCAGGCATATTGTGGACAGGGCACAACGACGGCAGAGTGTGTGCGTTTGCCCTGGATGCAAAGCCAGGCGTGGCTCTCACAGGCCGCATGCTCAACAGCTGGCAAGCCCACAGGATCGGAAGCGTCACTGTGTTGATCACCACCCCTTGGGGAGAGCTGTGGAGTGGATCATCTAGGGGGATCATCCGGGTTTGGCGCCATGCTCACAAACCTCAGGGAGGTGGGCACCAGCGCAAAAAAAAAAAGAAGAGAAGAAAACAAAAGACTATGCTTTCAGCGCAAAAACAACATTTCTGCATGGCTAAATATTGCAGCATTGCTCAGCTTCTCTGCATGCTGAGGTGTTGCTGCTGTGCTGAGGGTTTGCTGCATAGCTGTGCTTTAATGCATGATTGCACACAAAACCCTTCCGCTGAGCTGGCGGCAGCTTATCAGTGATGCATCCAAAGACGGCTGACATGTAAGAGATCAGACATCACAGATACATCACTCCAGCTGCAGCTGCCAAGGCATTGCATGTCCTGTCAGACTTCTGAACTGCCGTTGAACGACGAACTGTCCCTGCCAGCACAACAGAGCTTGACACAACCAGGCTGCCATCTGTCAGCCAATGAGCTCGCTTGTCAGCACGTGAACAAGTCCTGAGGCAGAGAGAGATTGTCATAGCGTGATGAGGTACTTGCTGAGTTGGCAGCTGACATAGCTGTGCGCGTGCCATGCAGAAACTCAGAGGGCTGTGAGGGAGTTGCGCAGGCCTGGTGGGGGCAAGCCCCATGGGGAAGTGCGCTCCATGACCATTCCTGCTGGTGGCCAGGTCTGCTCCTTTGCTCACATGCTACTGCCAGCTTTTGCTTCTTATGAATAACCATCACAGGTGTGCCAGCCATGTAGCTAGGTTTCTACTAGGTGTGCCCAAACTCAATTGCGCCCCCACATCCACTGACATTAGATACTAAGTTGCACCCAAGGGGTGTGCACTGACAGGGCACGTGCCATGAACGTATTGGCCAGGACAGATCAGTCAACGCTCCATCATGCAACACATTTTGCGTCTTACGCATGGCCAATCTGAGTAGTTGATGGCAAGTGTGGCACAAGACAAACTGTCTTGCTGGAAGCAGATTGCTAGTTGTCCCCAGAGAAAAATTGGAGACTGTTGCTGTATCAGGTAGCAATGCATACTGCGTTGCTACTGCACATCCATAATGACCAGGATCCATGGTAGAGCAACTGCAAAAGATGCTTTCTCTGCTGCTAACAGTTTGCGTACTGTGGCGCTATACTGAAAAGCCCAGGCTTCACGGCTGCAACTGTGATATCCATTTGTGTGTCAGGCAGCAGCTGTTAGCATTACCATGCGCTCTCTCCACATCATCAGAGGCTGTTGAGCCACCTGCATCTGCATGACAATTTCACCGCTCAGTACAAGCTGGCATCCTTACGTTCAATACTGTTGATTATTCCCTTCTGGCAATTTGGCCATGCATGTTGACGACCCTGTGGGCTCAGTCCAATGCTCTACTCTAGCCGGGAATACTGGCTCTCAGTGCAAGCTGCAGATCTTCTCCACTGGCAGTTTCAACGCCTTCTGATGCATCTGTTTGTTGCGCTCAGGTGGTGTGTCAGGTGGCATTTGTCAGGTGGTGTGTGTCGCGTGTGTGTCGCGTCTTCCTCACTGTGCACTTCAATGCCTTCTGATGCATCTGTTTGTTGCTCTCAGGTGGTGTGGACAGGAGGGGACAAAAGCACCTCTCTGTGGTGTTCCTACAGCGGGGCTTTCCTGGGGACCATAGACCGGGGCAAGGAGCTGGGCCTGCCTGAGTCTTCTTCCTTCAGTAGGGACAGCCAGCCCAGGTCCCTGGCAGATGAATGGAGGGCCAAAGTCGACACCAACAAGGTGAGAGAGAGATTACAACGTTTCAGCCAGCCAGCAAGTCTGATCACATAAGACTTGCTGGAGACATAACCCAAAGAGCGGCAGGCATTGCGTCCCTCAGCTGGTGTACAAGCCTCGTCATATGTCTGTGCGGTATTTCTGTGTAGTAGACAGCAATTATCATGCCTTCGATTCTTCCTTCAATCACTCATACCTTTGTTCATTATGCATTGATTGGCGTGTCCCTCCGTTAATCCATGCATTCACTGTTTCATGCCTGCATGCATTCATTTGTTGATCAGGTGTCTTGCTCAAGGGTCAGGTATGTACAGCATGCATTCACACACCTCAAAATGGGCACAGGGTCTAGAGCTGGACAGCAATGGGAAGTTAGTGGGCAGGCCCAGAGGGGCTGAGCTGCAGCAGATCAAAGAGGAGCAGGAGGGGTGGGGGGCCTCCAGTGAGAAGGCCTCCCATGCCTTCCTGGAGAATCTGGCTGTCACTGGCGCCAAGGCTGCTGGCAATGCAGGTCTGTATATTTTAGCACCTCATCAACTTGCTGCTGTGCCAGCTCAAGCATCTGTGAACTCTGAGTCTGAGCTGTCTCACTGAGCTGTGACTGCTGAGCCCCAATCTGCTGTTCCAGCTCTTGCTTGTGACACACAAACAAGGATTTCAGAGAATTAGAGGTAGAGAATGGGTATCAAAGGAGTCACCTGCTGGCACTGCTGAGAGATGCAGGCTTGTGTGCTTGTTGTGGCGAAACTTGAAATCCACTGCATGCCATTTCTTCAAAGCTTGGCACTTCCTTGGCATAGCTGCTGCAGGGATGACATTTTGGCAATACTGAACGCCTATACGCTTTGTGTTATCAGCCAGGCAATAGACAGGTCATTTTTCAAGGCTGCCCCTGCCTTCTATAACAAGCCCCTTTCCTGCAGGCAAAGCTGCAAAGTACATTGGCAAGCTGGGCTTCAAGCTGGCACGCAACTTCGGATCAGACGACCCCAAGCCCTTATCAAGTGGGAGGACCATTGAAGAGGACATGTCCTCTGGGAACGAGGGCAAGAAGGCACATCACCTCAGAGCCCTTGTAGCTGGGCATGACGGCTCTGTCTGGGTTGGATTCAAGGCTGGCCGCATTGAGCGCTTCAGGTTCAATGCTAAGCTGCTCTGGAGCAAGGTATGCCCATCTGTCATGACATTTGATAGAGCGCATAGCCTGCTTGATCATTGTATGAAGGCATAGCATCAGATGTGATGACATTTCGATTCGAGGGGGCACAGTACAGTGCATGCTGTGGAGTTCAGAGTCTTGTGCAGGACCTCTGTGTGACCCGTCTGTTGCTGAGTCTTCTGAAGCTTATCTGATGCTGCTGTCTGCGCATGTGTCCTCTAGCAACACTGCCTGTTGCAAATTCTGCCTGTCGCCAGCGTCATTTTAGGCCAAGAAGTCAGCTGCTGCTGACAAAGACGGGTAGTGCCATTTTCTGCAGCTGATGCCATCTTGACCAGATGGTTGCATAGCTACATGTTTTAACTGTAATACAAGGCTGTTGAACACATGTCAAGACAGCCCACTTGTGGCCCCAGGGGGGTACGTCCCTTGGTGCTGCAATAAAGGATATACATAAAATCAGGAATCATGTCAGAGCACTAGGCTGGCATCAGTCTCAGCACCCATGTCATCTTAGCAGATGCCAATCAAGCAACCACACTCCACCAAATGCGTGCAAGGCTGATGCCCAGAAAGCATTGCAGCAACTGTGCATCTCATGCCTCACTCACATGACGCAGGAAACAGGTGTGGGTGTTGTGTGACTGTGCATCTCATTGCCTGCTGACACCATGCAGGAAACAGGTATGGGCATTGCAGTGATTGTGCATCTCATGCCTTGCTCACATGACGCAGGAAACAGGTCTTGGAATTGCATCCATGGCAGCCGTCGGCCCCAACATCTGGGTGGGGCTGACAGATGGGCGGGTCCGGGTATACAAGGACAGTGGGCAGCAAGACTTCCAGGCACATGACGCCGGTGTCATTGCCATTGTGCCCTGTGGCAGTAGGGCCTTCACACTGGCTGCTGATGGCAGCATGAAGGGCTGGAATGCCCTCAGCCCTTCCCCCCTTGATGCTGCAGCCAGGTAGGGGCAAGCTTCTGCTCAGCCCCCTGTATGACCATGTTACATCATTCATTCATTCATTTGTTCACTCCAGCCTGCCTTTCATGTAAGCATACACTCATCCATTTGTTCCCTCATTCACTCATCTTTTGATAGGTCCATCCAACCATTGACTCACTCACTCACTCATTCACTCATTCATTCATTCATTCATCCATTCATTTGATTGAATGTTTGGTGTTTTTTTAATTTTAAATCACTCACTTACTGCTCGCAAGAGCAGGCTCCAGTAATCAAGCTACCCACTTGACTTTACGGCTGCTGCAGGGAGACTTTTGAGACAGAGGCGGCAGCGCTTGTGAGCCACAAGAACCTGGAGATGCTGTGCCTCACCTGGAATGTGAATGAGCAGAGGCCAGACGGCAGCCCCTTATTCAACTGGATTGCTGACTTGAGTGCCAAGGCCTCTGTCGCTGTCATTGCTCTGCAAGAGATTGAGATGGGCGGTGGCAGTGTGGCTGTTGCAGTTGCTAAGGACATTCTCAACAAGTCTGCCCAGGTGAGCCATCTCGTCTCTACACGTCACAGCCAGCAGGCACGCACAGCTTCCAAAGGCAAAACAGATCTTCCCTGTATTGGTTATGTCAGAAAGCAGAGTCTTGGTCATAAGTAGGTGCAGGCAGGCGCATTGTTGCCCGCCCCAAGTCTCTTCCAGCTGTTGTGTTCCCGGCAAGACAGTGCAAGAAACTACCTATGTTAAGAGTCTTACTCTGTCTCCACTGTCTTCACTCCAACCATCAGACTGTAACAATGCAGCACAAGCTGTGTTACTACACATATTGTTTTGCTCCTACATAGCAGATCTTACACGCCCGTAGTGCAAGCTGACAGCTCCAAGTTTCTGTCATCTCAGGAGAAGGGCAACAACAATGCTCAATGGTGGCAAGCTCAAGTGATGTCCACTCTAGGAGCGGACCGCTGGATGCGTGTTGGCTTACGACAGCTGTCTGGCATGCTGGTCATGGTCTTTGCTTTGTCCTCCCTCTCGGTAAGATTGTGATCATATGCACAACTTTCCTGACGTTCCTGCAACAACGGCGGCATCGTGCCTGTCCGCTGTGGTACAAGCGACGTGCATGGTGCTGTGTACAACACTTATCATGTTCTTGCAGCATCATGCCTGTCTGCTGCGGTACAAGCAACATGCATGGTGCTGTGCATGGTGCATCACCAGATGTGTTGTTGCATATCATGTTGCAATAACCTATCACGCATCTACTGTACTATGGCAAAACGCCTGCAGCTGCTTCCCCAAGGGATCAATGCAGCAGACACCAATCAAAGCTCACTCCCAGCCTTTATGCAACCCCCCCCCCCTGCCTGCCAGCTCTGCTCCTGCATGATTCAATAACTCTAAATGTTCTTAGTTCCTGATACTGAGTAAACCATGCTCGTTGCATTCTTTCGGATGTGATTGGTAAACTGAGGTGAGTCAAGCATGACTACAATTTGCTGCCAAGCCAGTCCAAG
>JAABUW010006483.1_pt1 | contig 14628 bp, 2 predicted proteins | sample 5560081 | NCBI WGS metagenome assembly JAABUW01 (sample SAMN10711882, study PRJNA513363) | rock metagenome | isolation source: Antarctica rocks | place: Antarctica: Victoria Land, Knobhead sud
GTATAGCAATACTTATTATAATATTGAACTAATTTTGCTAAATATTAAAAATAATAGAGAGATCGATTGTAAATTCTTGATAGCTCTAAATAACAAAAGTTTTAAGAAGCAAAAATTAACAATTCTTTAGTATAATAATAAAACAAATTACTTCTTAAATAAGAAGTATTTAGTATAAGCAATATTTAACAGCAGAATTATAACTTTTAATCGAGAAATCTTTCTTTTTACTCTCGACAAATTATAAAACTAGCAAAAAAAATATTTGCAATCTAAAAAACAGATCTTGCTAATTAAAAAAAATATAAATTTAACAATACTTTTAATACAATAAATACAATAAATTTAATTAAAGATATCTTTGTATAATATAAGCAATTCGAATCTTAATTTATTGCAAAGTACTATTTAGTTGTAACTTTAAAATCTTAAAATTTTTAACAAACTTATTTGTTGTAGACTTTGCAATTAAGAAAATTTGTTTATTTTGTTAATTAATACTCTGTTACTTTTGCAATTTTTAACTAGAATAGATTATATCTTTTAAAATTGAATTCTCGAAATATTAAATACTAAACAAGTTAACAAATAGATTGCAACTAATAATATTATATTTCTTAATATAAATCTATTTCTTTTTGTTTTGGAAAAAGTTGTTAAAATCGAAATTAAATATAAGTTTCTTTGTATCTCTAATAGTTATAAAGAAATAATATATAGTCTAATAATATTAATAGCAAATATATATTGTAAAATCGACAAAATAAAGAGATTACTCTTAAAAACAATTATTCTTCTATATTAGTATAATATTTTTCGCAAGTTTGTCGAAAACAATTCTAACAATATTCTTTACTCTATAATTAATTTAACAATTAGAAAAATTGTCTAATAATAGATCGAAACAATATTGCAAATACTTGTATAGAAAATTGTTAGTCTATCGAAATATATTGCGTTGAAATTGGAATTTCTAATTAAAACACAAAATTATAAGTGTAGATTTGCAAAAAATATCGATATTGTTAACAAATTTTACTACTCGAATTCAGAAAACTTTAAAAACAATATATTGTATAAAATATTTAATTTCTATATTATATGCAAAGTTAATATAAGAGATTTCCAAACACGTTCGCAAACAATCGACAGAATTAATATAACTTAAAAAATAGTATTGTTGCGCAAAATTACTAATCTTAACTTCTTTGTATATTTGAAAAATAATATTGTTGTATTAAATCTTGCGCAGCTTGTTATTAATATCTATAATAGCGTTAGCAAATATATAAAAGAAAAAAATATATATAGCGTAGTTAGAATTTTATTCGAAATTATTAAAATTTCTGTCTAGATAAAATTGCTTTGTCTTGTAGAGTCGATATTTGTTAATAAGTATCTTAAAATTTTGCATATTGTATAATAAGAAGTTAAAAATATATACAAGAAATATACTATATAGAAGAATATTAAGAGTATAGATATAAATTACAAATCTATTAATATTTAAAAAACAATAAAACTTTAGATTATCAAATTAATTTGTAACAATAAAAATAGTCTCGAACTAAACAAAATCGAAAGCTAAAATATATTTATCTAATAGTAGCTAATTTCAAGAAACGCTGTTCCAATTATTCTCTTATCTATCTTGGAAAAGTAGATTGAACTAATAGAGCAACTCGCAAAATTAACAAAAACAAAAAGTATTAAAACTTTAAGATATAAAATTTCGTTATAGACAAGCAAACTCTCTTAAAAGAAAAGTATTGTTAAATATAAAATAATCGAAATATACTAATAAAATAGATAAGCAAAACTACAAATAAACAACAAGGTAAAAAATATATTGCGAATGCAAATTAATCTATATGCTTGCTAAACTTAACAAACAATTAAATAGATATCAACAAACTATAACAAAAAGAAAAAAGATCTTTGTAAATATCTTGTAATAGATCTATTATTGCTACAATTAACATTATTGCTATTGTTACTATCTAGACAAAATAGTAATTTAAAAGATCTCTAATTTAATAAACTAAGCAATTGAAATTCTGCGTCGCTATCTAAGTAGTTACTAATAAAATAAAACAAGATACTAAAATAAAATAAGACGCATTTATTATTTTAAACAAGAATAAGTATTTTAGATACTAATTTGTTAAGTTCGAAACTTGTATTGTCGATTAAATTAACTATCTATCTTAGAGCAAACAATATTATGTTAAAAAACAAGAAAAATCTGTTCAATACAAACAATAGTTTTATCGAACAACTAAAAAATATATTTTTGATTTCTACAGAATTTTATCGCTAATTGTTAACTAGTATACCAACAACAACAACATTCAATAGAGAGAGAAGTATTGCAAATTTATCTACTATTTTTAAAATACTTAAAATCGATAGTATTTTGTAAAAAAAATTAATCGCAAAAGTTGTTAGAGAGATTGTAGTTTATTTGTAAAACATTTAATATAATATTGCTACTATCTTATTATTAAACAAATCTAACAATTGCAAAAAGAAATAAATATATAATTTGCTTGTATCTAATATCTAATCGAATACATTATTTATATCGATTTTCTTATTAATATAAATATTAATAGAATTGCAAGCTTAAACAAAATATAAAGATCTATTAGATTAATAAAAATAGACTAATAGCTTAATTCTATTTATACAAACTGTAATTGCTTTGTGTATATTAACAAGCTCTAAATTGTTAACAACTTAAATAGCTCGAACATCGAGCTCGCAATTAACAAAAAGTATATAAATAAACTATTGCTCGATATCGATTTCTATAATTTCTTCTACTATAGTGCAATTAATTATACAAAGAATATCGCAATAAAAAAATAATTTATATATTTCAAATAGCAGTTTTGTGTTTACTAATAATTTAAAAATGTTAATCTATATATTAAGAATAAGATAAACGTTATAAATATTATTGTTCTATTGTAAAACTACAGATATTTAGTACTTGTTTCTATATATAAGATATTCTAAAACAATTTATTTACAATTTCGAACAATATTGCGAACTATATATCTAATAGAGTTCTTTGTACTATATACTTAAAAACTATTTATAAAGTGCAAATCGATTATTCGATTTTGTTAAATAGCAATTGCAAATATTTAATATTTAACAAATTCTAAAATCGATAAGCTTGAGCAATCTAACAAAGTTAATATAAATAAAAATAACGCGAATTGAGAAGCAACAAAGAAAAATATAATATAATTAGCAGCAATTTCTCTTTTAGAATTAAGAACACCAAAATAAAGCAGAACCAATATTATTATTTTAACAAAAAAAACAAGATATAGCAATATAGTACTACTAAGAGTAATATATTGTTTAAGCTACTATATATAGTCGAATATTAAATTAATCTTAAAATTAAAGTAACAAAAAATGTTAACAACAAATACAACAATAGTATAGCTTATCGATTCTTTATCTAGATCTATAAAACAATAGATTTAATCAAAAATAAACTGTTGTTTCTATTCGAACAAAAAATATTAAAACTGCAATAAAGACTAAATATAACTGCGCATATAAAATATAATTACTTTCTCTTAAGATACTAATAAATACTTGTTGTTGTAAACATTTAATTCTTTATTTTTTGTTTTTTCGATATTAACATTTAAATATATTTTTAGTATATTAATAGCGTCTTGTTTTGTGCGCGCAAATTGCAAATTGTCTATAGATAAACAAACAATAGTAGAGACAATAAAATAGACTTAATTGTTCTAACAACAAAAATATATATAACAAAAATCTATATAGAATATTAAGAATTCGATTTCTAATTAATAGTAAATATTAGTAGCAGAATTTTGCAATTGTAATAAATACGCAAAACAATTTTATACTAAATTAAAAAAAATTTAAAAACGCAATCAATTCTAGAGAACTACTTAAAATATAATTGTTTAAAATAGATTGCGTTAACTATATATAATAAAATCAAATATAGTAGCAATATAAAATTGTTAAAAACAAATAATAAGATTGAGTATAATTGCAAATTAATATTGCTAAAGATGCGAATAGAAATCGACAAAACTGCAACAAAAATACTATTTAATATAGAAAAACTATATCTAAAATTGCTATTCTTAGACTTAAGATATTATTTTAGCAAATATAATATTCTTTTTATTCTCTCTTCAAATTCGAACAAGTATTCAATATTATATACAAATATTTTGTTCGAAACATCGAACAATTTCAAGAAAAACGCGAACAAACAATAAGAGAAAATAATATCTACTTGTTAAAGACGTAAGAGTTTAACAAAAAGTTCGAGTCTCTTAGCTATTAAATCGATAGAAACAATAGAATTGATAGAGCAAGCAAAACTAATTTGAAAAATCGAATTAATAATAGCAGTCGAAATACTATTATTCTTGATTGTAATAATTAGAGCAAACATTAAAATAACAAAATTTAAATAGATAGCAAATATAGATTTCTTTTAAGATATAAACTCGAACGCAAACTCTACAACAAAAATATATTTGTTTTTGCTAAAAAACTTTTCTGCTATTTCGATTGTCTTTTTAAACAAACAATCGAATTTTCAATATAGTAGATTGCTTTAAATTTTGAAAACAAGAGATTTTAGAGTCAAAGTATTGTATATTGCAGTAATAATCGAAAAAAACAAATTTGTAGCAACAAGTTCGATAACAACTAATAAAATTTTCTGTAAACAATTAGAATCTTAACAAGTATCAAAATTGTCTACTAATTAAAAAAATACAAATAGAAAAGATGCCAAAATATTTCGCAAAAAATATACTACTAAAATCGAATATTCTATATCTTTTACAAACAAAAAATATCTATTAACAATAACACTATAGCAATCTAGAATCTAAATAAACAAAAAACAAACAATAAAATTAACTCGAGAAAATTTGAAAAATCTTGTACTTAAAACTAAACTATCTAATATCTAATTATACTGTTCTCTAAATCTGAACTTTCGAATACTAATAGACAAACTATCGACAAATACTAAAAAACAAAAAAAAAATATAGTTTCGATATACTCGAAGACAATTTAACTGCAAAATATAGAATCTAAAATAGAAGAAATCTCGATTTCGAATAATATAATATAAAGAAGATAAACTTCTAATATTTCTCTATTCTTTTTTAAACAATCTCGATTTTTTCGAAATATTGTGTTACGAGCTGACGCAGTACCAGACGAATTGATAAATTCGCTAGATTATATTCGGTAAGAACTGACCCGGAAATCACGTGACATGTCAGACAGACCAGACGTGCCAGACAACCGTCTAGTATAGCTAGTATAACTGACATGCCAGACAAATCAGATATGTCAGACAGCTGTCTAATATAGCTAGCAGAACTAGCAAAAAGAATTTTCTTTAATATATAGATTTTCTAAGACACAACTCTTTTATAGATTGTATTCAACTTATCTATCAAGTTATTCTCTATTATTGATACAAGCTGCAAACTCTTGTTATCAAGTAATTGCTTGCATTGCCTGAAGACATCTACAGATCTCTTCAACAGTATCAATCTACCCTGATACTCTAGTCGTCTAGATAGCAGTCTAACATATTGTTGCAACTTATACTATAGATAAAAGAAGCAATATTAATAGCAAAATTAAAATAGACAAGATATCGATATTTGTAGTTAATACTATTGCAACAAAAAAAACGTTTTGTTAATTGATTCTTGCTACTGCTCTAGCTAGAACGTTTTTACAATTTTAATTTTGTTTTTATGTTCGATAGAATTTCTACAGCTCTTTTGTAGAGTATTTGAGAAATAGAGTTATAACTGTAATATAAGTTAAATTAACTTATATAATATAAGAGCAAGAAATATTGCTTTAATAATACAAAATAAAAAAATAGCAATCTTAGAACTCGATAAAAACAAAAGAAAAGACTCGATCTAATAAAATAAACATATCAAGATCTTCTAGACAATGCTACTCAATTAATATAAATAAATTTGAAAATAGATTTGTCTAAACTTTAAAATAATACAATAGATTGCACGCTTCGAATAGCCAAAATAGAAAATTTGTTTTAAAAGTCTCTATATATAAATCTCGAATTATTACAACAATAAATAGACAAATCGAAAACTATTATTGTAGTTAACTATTGCTTGCAAATAAAGATCTTTATTTGCAAACTAAATATAACAAGAGTTTAACAAACTTTAACAATAGTTTAAATAACTATTAAACAACTTAATAACTTGTAATTTATATTAGTAAAATTATAATATTAAGTTTAAGATTTAAGCAAGAAATATTTAGAAAATATTTTCTCGCAATACTATTGCAAAAATTTTTTGTTATACAATAATAAGCAATTAAGTATTTAGTAGCAAATATAGATAATTCTATATTTTGCAAAAACTATTTTGTAGCAAACAATACAAACTTATATATTTGATTAGTTAATCTCGAATCTTAATTAAGTGTTTTTAACAATTAGAATTCGACTTATTGCAAGATTGCTTGTTCTACTATAGTAATATATATATACAAGAAATTTATTGCAAAACTAGCGCTTTATAATATATAATTAGTAGTAGTCTCGCGACTTGCGTAAAACTATAGTAGAATTGTTAATAAAATCTATAGTTATAATATATATCTTTCTAAACTTATAGAAAAGAATATTATACTAATATTTTAATAAGTTTTTAATAAATTTATCTAAAAGACGCATCTTAGTATCTCTATATAATATATTATTTATTATGCGCAATAAAAATAAGATAATCTCGAGACTTTTTGTCTTCTTTAAGAGAGACAAATTCGAGTTAAGATAATTGATATCAAGTTCGAACAAAAATATTATTTTTGACAATACTAAACAAATAATGTCTCTAATCGATAGAATTCTTGATTTGCAAAAAGATTAAAAAAAGTTATATAATTGTTGTTTGTATCAATATTTGTTAAATACAATTTTAAAAAAAATATAAATTTATTTTTAATTTAACAAGTTGCAATTAGCAAATTGTTAAAACAATAACTTAATTTTTTGAGTTTTTTAACTTAAGCGATTTATTGTAGAGTCGAATTGTAGAATCGATAATTAGCAATTTCTTTTTGCGTTTATCTTGTCAATACTATTAATAGATATTGCAATTTTCTTGTTTCTACTGTTCCAACAATTTAGATATTCGATCTATGCTAGATTGATTGTAAAAATAAAATCTGTAGATTAACTAATTTTTAATCGAATATATAAACTGCAGTATATTTAAAACTTGTAATTTCGCAAAAGTAAAAATAGAATTTAATAATTTCTCGAGAAAGTTAGAATTGCAATGTTTGAAACTAGTACAGTTTTAATTAGTGTGTCAGAGATTATTAAAGCAATAACGTAGAGACAGTTTTCTACTAGATAAAATAAATACTAAATATTACAATAATTGTAGATATTATCTCGAAAAACAGAAAATAATACAATATTGTCTATTTGCTATAGATTGCAACTTGTTGTATATTTAGAGAATATTTGCAAGTTAAGAAAAGAACAAAATGTACGTTGCAAGCTCGATTTGTAGTCTTGTATATTTGTAGCTTAAAATTTCGACTGAATAATATAGAGTCGCAATAATATAAATAATCGATACAACTTATAGAATATTTAAGATCGATACTTATACTTGTAATTTGTTTGACAAATTTGTTGTAGTAAATTAATATAATAGATATCAAACAATAGTTAAGTCTTTTCTATACTTCTTTATATTAAAATTTCTTAATCTTAAATTGATAGCATACTATATTTTACAACTTTTGTTAAACACTATCTAGAAACTTCTTGAGTCTTGTTAGAATATAATTATAGATTATAGTATTGTTACAATTTTAGATTAAAAGAAATCTATTGTATTCTTTTGTTATTAACTTTTGACTTTCTTGTATCTTAATTTTAATTGCTTTGTTTACTAATACAACTTTTTAAGTAATCTCTTTTTAAGTAAGTAGACTAACAATAAATATATACTATTAGATAGCAAATATATCAATTTTAATTGTAATAGTTTTTGAAGAGTTGTCGATCTATAGTTGCTTAAACAAATCTTGCTTTAGAATGCTATCTCAATTTTGTTTTATTTAATTCTTTTTTACTTTGTTGTCTATAAAGAACAATAGCTTTAAATAAAAATAAAAAATCTTATTGTGCAAGCAATATACTATTAGATTGTAAGTTTGTTGAAATATATAATATATATAGTTTGTAAAAGTGTTTAGATTCAACTACAGAATTTTAAGATTAAAAAGATTTTAAAAAGATATATTTTCTTTTGTTCAAATATAATATAAAGAAAGTAAAACGCAAATTAATATATTGTATCTTAATAATTCTATATAGTTCGATAGAAATTTATTTCTATATAGAGTACTAATACAATAGATATAAATATAGTAAAAAAATCTATAAGCAAGAAGATGTTTAACAGTTTCTAATATAGCTGTGCGATAGTACTACGTGCTATAATATATAAAAGATACTATTATTGTTTTTCGAGTTAACTAATAGTAATTAGTACTTAGCTATAAGTTTTGTTTAACAAAAGTATATTGTTTAAAACTAAATCGCAAAAATTAATTTAAATCTATTTAACTTATTACAATTATTGTGCAGATTTGTCTTTATATGCAATAATATAAAAAAACAATATTAAAAATCTTTTTGTAAAGATTTGTTAAATCTTATCTCGCAACAAACAATAAAAAAGAGATAGAACTTAATAAAGTAATAACAAGTCTTATACAAATATATATTAAATATAGATAAATAAAATAGCGCTAATTTTTTTTTTTTTTTTTAATTAACTAATAGTAACTAGCGTCCAACTATAATTTTTATAATTAACGAAAAAATTGTTGTCTAAAATTCGATTATTGTTTTTCGCTTAATATAATCGATTTTTATCAATATATAAATTTGTTTCCAAATACAATAATATAAAAGAACAATATTAAAAATCTTTTTATAAAGATTTGTTAAATTTTTATTTTGCAATAAATAATAAAAAAGCGATAAAATTCAATACAATAATAGCAAATCTTATAAAGAAACGTATAAAAATAAGTAATATAATACTAATTACTATTGTCTTTTTTTAATTAACTAATAATAATTAGCGTTCAATTATAATTTTTCTTTTAACAAAAAAATTATTGTCTAAAGCTAAATTACGAATATTATTGTATGTTCGAAACAATTGATTTTAATTTATATATAAATTTGTCTTCTTATACAATAATATAGAAAGACAATACTAAAGAACTTCTTGTAGTTATATAGTTTCTATCTTGTTGCTTCTATATTTCGCAATGCTTGATTTACTACTAGATTTAATTGTTAAAGAAGCTAAACTATACTATAAATATTATAATAAATTAATTGTCTAAAATAATTACAAGACTAACAAAATTTATCAATATTAATAGAATTAAAAACATTTTATCTCGCTCTATTACAAGAAATTATCGTATATTATATTATCTTTTTAACTTGTCTCTTTTCTCTATTTTACTTTGCTCCAATTAGCACTATAAGATTTTTATCTTTTAAATATCTTTAAACTCGTCTATAGATTACAATAAATTACAAGACAATCTTAATATAAATTTAATTTATTAGAGAATTGTTTAAGTTAATTTATCGAATATATAATTAATTTTTTTTTAAATATAAGTTCTCTAAAAGAGAATTTATAACTTTTCTTAAAAAAACGAGATTAATATAGATTGCTTGCATAATACAAACTAATATATTTATAATTATATAAAATATAAAAAGATCTAAAGAGCAAAACAAATATTGCTATTAATTGCGAAAAAAAATAAAAAAGAACAACAATAAAATAAAAATAAAAATAATTGTTCTAATATTTCGACGTATACGTTAGTTCAATATTACAAATTTCAAGCTTGCAAAAGCTACTTCGACAATTTTATAAATCTTGTATTTATTATTAGCAATAAATACAATTATATTAAATTATATATAGACGTTATATATAGACTTATAAAGATAATAATAATAATAATAATAAAAGATAAAGATACAATTGCAAAAAAAGAAGATAAAAAAAGTAAAAACAAAATATTATAAATAAATCGAGTTAATATAAGTGTCGATTGTATATTAAATTAAAATTCTTTATTAAAAACACTATTAGTAAAACTATATATAATCGACAATAATAGCAACAAGATATTTCTAATTAAATATAGTACTTACTAGATAAATAACGCAATATAATTAAAAAAAATTATTAAAAAGACAAAAAAGAATTGTCTTAACTTAACTTAATTTCTTAGAATAAAAGCTTGCGATAAAGAATTTAAAAACATTGTTTTTAAAACTTGTTTAAGCTATGCTAACAAATAGTTAGTTAACTTATTAATAAATATTTTACAAACAATTGTACTTACAACAATATTGCGTCTATTAAAAAATAATATACAATACAATATTAACAAGTTAAACAAACGCGTTGCGAATAAGAATAAATAATATAGCGCTAGTTACTATTATTATTTTTGTAATTAACTAATAATAACTAGCACTTAACTACAAATTTTGTAATTAACAATCGAATTGTTGTCTAAACTTGCATCGCAAACATTTTATTATATCTAAAAAACAAATTTGTTTACAATTAAAATTGCAAAAATTAGCTTAAACTTGTAGAGCAAAATAGTAAAATATATATAAAAATTTAATAAACAAGATCTTGCAACAAGCAATAATTAAAAGATAGAATTTAATACTAAATCTATAGCAAATACGCTATAAACAAAAATAAATAATACAATACTAATTACTATTAATTTTTTTTTGATTAACTAATAATAACTAGCTTTTATCTATAATTTTGTAATTAACAATTTAAATAAAAGCAAATAATAAATTGCGAATTTTGTATTATATTTAAATAATTGCGATCGATAATAATACAAACTTTTGCTAATATATTTTGATATCGAAAGCAATATTAAAAGCTACTTGTAAAGTTTGTTAAATAAAAGCTTAAAAATAAACAAGAGAAGTAATAGAATTTGCTCTCGTATTAATTTTTATAAAAAACAAAAAGATACAAGAGCGTTTGCAACTACTAAGTTTAAAAATATTAACATTTTATAGTAATTACAATACTATACTATTGTTTTAAATTACTTTAATAGTAATCTAAAGAAGTTAAAAACTAAAGAACAAACACTTCGACAAAAGAATCAAAAAGAATAAGCGCAATCGAGATACTAGCGAAGGCGCAATCGAACAAATCTTTTTGTCAAATTGCGAAAATCTTTAAGTCTTAACATCGATTGCCCTTAATCTTAACCCAAACGCTTAGAATATGTTCGACAAAATCGATAAATTTAAGAGAGTATCTTTTCTTCAACTTTAATAACAAAAGAGTAAGCGTCAAAGATACAATAGAAACGCACTATATAATAGTAATCGAACAAAAATATTTAATAGATTGCAATAAAAGATTTTAAAAGAGATAAAAGTTAACAATTAATACGAACAAGAATTAACAATAATAGTTATTCTTGCAAGCAAATAATAGAAGCGATAGAAAATTAAAAGAAGATTTTAAAGAAATAAAAATTGTTAACAAAGAAACAAGAAATTAAGAGAAAATTAACAATAAAAGATTATAATTTAGCAAATGTAACAAGCTTAAAGATCGACAAGATCAAATAAACGCTTTAGATTAAAAGAATTGCAATAAAGCTAACATTACTAATAGAAAAGTTGTATCTCTTAAATTTCGAGATTGCAATTAAGATAATATAAAGCAATTGTTCAATTTATTTTTCGAATAAAGCAAAAGAATTGCAAATTAGATAGACGAATTTTGTTAATTAATATATATATAGATTAATGCTATTTTTAAAAAACTTAATAATTTAGTTGTTTTAATAGTGTATAGCTTGATTTCGATTTATAGTTAACGCTTTTGTCTTAAATTACAATATTGTTAAATCTTGCTATTAAAACGCTAAGATATTTAAGATTTAAATATAAAAAGCAATACAAAAGATTGTACAAGAATTTCTTTTGCACTAATAAGACGCAATTCGATTTAAAAGAAGATAAGAGAGAAAAGAGAATTAATTAATAGATAAAGACAATAGTGTTAATTGTTTAAGTAGTAACATTTATAATATAGAATAATAGCAACAAAAAAAAGCGAATATAGAAAAAAGACAAATATTAAAACAATAATTAAATGCGCAACGTTGTATACAAGTTCAACAATATTATAATAACTATATAAGAACAAAAGATTATCGCGATAATAGCAAGAAGAATTTTTATTGCGTAGATTCAATAGAATTTGATTTCTAATTGTTGGCGCAAATCTTCTAGAGTAGATTGATTACGTATCCAAATAACTATATACGACGCTTGCGCGTTTGTCGATTCTAATTCTTCGCTCTATATTATTTTAAGATTATTAACAAGTTTTCGAAAATTAATAAAATAATAAAATTAATATATTTGTTAAATTAAATTTTTAATAATCTAAGATTTTAAATAGTTGTTTCGAATCTTTTAATAATTTATTTAATAAAAAACTTGTTAGTAATTTACTTTGCAAATTAAATATAAAACTTTTTTATTAAATAAATTCTATATTTGCGAGTTAATTAAACAAGAAATAAAAAAAAGTAAAAAGTTTATTTAATAATTTTAATAACAACTTGTTAAGTAAAAAGTAAAAAATAAACTAAATATTAATAATTAATAGATAGAAAAACAAGAAATTAATAAACTAATATAAATACTTTTTTCTTTATATATAAAGCTAACTTGAAACAAAAGCTAATAAAAGATAAATATTATATATTTAATAAATATAAAATTTAAATAAAGTTTACAAATAAGTTAAAGAATAAATTAATTAATTAATATTAACAAATTGCTCTACAAGTTAATTGTATAATTTAACAAGTTACTTTGCAAATTAATTATATAACTTAACAAATATTAAATAAAAATAAATTATCTTCGATAAAAAAAAATACTTAATAAATAATTAAAATAATTAATAAACTAATATATTAAATTTAATAAAGAACAAAATAATTAAAACAATTTATTAATTAACTAGTATAATAAATTAATAATAAAGAAATACTTTATATATTAGTTAAAACTATTATTTATTATAAAAGCAAAACGAAAAATATATAAAGCAAATATTAAATAAATTATAATAAATAATTAAATTTATTATTTATTTAATTATGCGCAAATTTATCTTTATTTATTAAGTTAATTCTCTTAGAAACTAGCGCAACTTATTAAGTAAAACTTGTTAAATAAAGTAATTTATTATTTAAATATATAATATTTATTTAGAAACTCTTAAAAAAATATTATTAATATATTTTTAAAATAACGCAAATTTATTATATAGATTAAAAAGTATAACAAAATACTTAAAAAGTTTAAAATAAATAGTAAAAACAATAAAAACTTTATTTTTTTTCGAATATATAGTTAATTAAAAACTAAAATAATATTTAATTTAATAAAAATCTTAATTTAATTAAAAGAGTTTATTATTTTAAAGATTAAAAACAAAGAATATTTATTTTTAATTATAATAGTATTTAGATCTTTATAATTTATACAAAATTTAAATTTATTTTTTAATTTTTTAATAAAAAATAAAGACTATTATTTAGAAACAATTAATTCGAATAAGTTTTTTACTAAGATTTTTATCTAAATAACAATATAATTTTAAAGTTTTATTATAACTTATATTGTATAAAGCAAAGATTAAAAACTAAATATTTTTTTTAAAATAAATAATATAATTGTAGAAACAATAAAAGAGCAAAATATTTGTCTTTTTCTTGAAAAAAATATTAAGAAATTCGAAATATCTAGAAGACAAAATTATAACTAGATTAATATTCTTATTTTATTAATAATATTTTAAATTTTCTTAAGTAATAAAAATTATTAAATAAAGTTCTCTTTCTATTTAGTAAAATGCTAGACAATAATTTTAATTATAAATATTAATCTTAATATTTTTATAAAACAATAAAAGTTTCGAGAGATTTAATAAACTAAAAATCTAAAGAAAATTTAATTTAAATCTAAGCAAGTTTTTAACTAGATTTAGAAAAATATTTATTTCTTATAAAATAATATTAAAATTTTTAATATTTTTTGCGCAAATAATACAATTAAATTTATAAGCTTTTAACTTAATTATATTAAATTATATAAAAGATTATTTAACTTATTTTGCATATTATTTAATAAAAATTCTAAAAAAGAAAAGACTTTAATACTTAATTTTTAAGAAATATTTTTTCTAAATAACTTAAAGAATATAATTAAAAACTTCTTACTTTAAGCTAAACAATATAAAACAAAATCTAAAATTAAAATAATTAAATTATTTCTTATAAATAAGATAAAATTGCTTTTAAAAAATAAGATTAAAATACTTTTAAAAAGCAAAACTAAAATAATTCTTACAAATAAGTTGTTTTTTATAAGTAAATTTAAATTGTTTTAAAA
>JAABUW010006488.1_pt1 | contig 14620 bp, 17 predicted proteins | sample 5560081 | NCBI WGS metagenome assembly JAABUW01 (sample SAMN10711882, study PRJNA513363) | rock metagenome | isolation source: Antarctica rocks | place: Antarctica: Victoria Land, Knobhead sud
CGCGGGAGAGCCCGTCTGCCCGGGCCCTGACCGACGTCGCGGCGGCGTTGCGACCCGTCCGCCGGCCCCTCCTGCGCCGTCCGCTCAGCGTGGAGCCGGTCGGCTAGGTACAAAGCGGCCTTGTGGGGCGGCTACTGTGGTGGCGTGACGCTGAGCCCCCGGATGCCTGAGCTGGGCGCGTTGGAGGTGTTGCTCGCCGTTGCGCACACCGGCAGCCTGAACGCCGCTGCCCGTGAAGTCGGCGTCAGCCAGCAGGCGGTGTCGGCGCGGGTCTCCTCGATCGAGGCGCAGACCGGCGTCCAGCTGGTGGTTCGCACCATGCACGGCTCCACGCTCACGGCTGCGGGAGTGGTGGTCGCCCAGTGGGCCGCGCGGCTGCTCGACGTAGCCGGTGAGCTGGACACCGGACTCGCGGCGCTGCGCCACGATGTGCGTACGCATGTGCAGGTGAGCTCGAGCCTGACGATCGCCGAGCACCTGCTGCCCGGCTGGTTGGTGTCGTTGCAAGCAGCGGCGCGGCGCCGCGGCGGGGTGGCGGCTGAGGTGGTGCTGACCGCGACCAACAGCGACAGCGTAGTGGAACAGGTACGCGAAAGGCAGGCCGACGTCGGTTTCATCGAGAGCCCACACAGCCCACGCGGGGTGCGCAGCCGGGTGATCGGACGCGACGAGCTGGTCGTGGTGCTGCGCCCCGACCACCCGTGGGTGCAGCGTCGCCGGACTATCACCGCCGCGGAGCTGAATGAGATCCCGCTGGTCAGCCGCGAGGACGGATCGGGGACCCGGTACGCGCTACGGGCAGCGTTGGCCGCGGCGCTCGGCAGGGACAGCGTCCAGGTTCTGCCGGCTCTGACGCTGTCCACCACCTCAGCCGTCCGCGCCGCCGTGCTCGCCGGCGCCGGGCCCGCCGTCCTCAGCGAGCTCGCCGTCGCCGACGACATCATCAGCCACCGGCTCGGCCGCGTACCGGTCAGCGGTATCGACCTGCGCCGCCAACTGCGGGCCATCTGGGTCGGCCCGCGCAACCCTCCCGCCGGCGCCGTCCGCGATTTGATCGCCCATATTCTCAGCCACCCCCGAACCACGCAGAAGGTGTGACCTGCGGCGAACAGGCGTGGCCGAGCGGCCCACTACACCTAGCGGGGCTTCGCCCGCCAGCCCAATGCTTGCTCAGTCCAGGTCGTCGTGGCTCATCAGCTGCCGTCCGGTCTCGGTGATCGACCCGGACAGGGAGGGGTACACCGAGAACGTGTGCGCCAGGTCGTTGACGGTCAGGTTGTTCTGCACCGCCAGCGCGATGGGCAGAATCAACTCCGAGGCCACCGGTGCCACCACCACACCGCCGATCACCACGCCGGTGGTCGGGCGGCAGAACAGCTTGACGAAGCCGCGGCGCAAGCCCTGCATCTTTGCGCGCGGGTTGGTAGCCAACGGCAACATCACCGTCCGTGCGGCGACCTCGCCCGCGTCGATGGCCTGCTGACTGATCCCCACCGTCGCCAGCTCCGGGCACGTGAACACCGCGGCGGCCACCGTTTTCAGCTTGATCGGGGGGCCGCCTTCGCCCAAGGCATGCCACATTGCGATCCGGCCCTGCATCGCCGCGACCGAGGCCAGCGGCAGCAGCCCGGTACAGTCACCGGCCGCGTACACCCCGGCCACCGACGTCCGCGACACTCGGTCGACGGGGATGTACCCACCGCGGTCGAGGTCCACCCCGATGCGGTCCAGACCGAGGTCGGCAGTGTTGGGTACCGAGCCGACCGTCATCAGCGCGTGGCTGCCTTCCATGGTGCGGCCATCCGTCAGCCTCACCAGCACCCCGGACTCGGTGCGCTCGACGGTCTCCGCGCGGGCCTGTTTCACCAGGGTCACGCCGCGCTCGGCGAGCACATCCTCCAGGACCGTCGCGGCATCAGCGTCCTCACCGGGCAGCACCCGGTCCCGGCTGGAGACCAGGGTGACTTTGACGCCCATCTCGGTGTAGGCAGACACGAACTCCGCACCGGTGACACCGGACCCGACGACGATGAGGTGCTCGGGCAGCTGCTCGAGGTCATAGATCTGCCGCCAGTCCAGGATGCGCTCCCCGTCGGGTCGCGCGCCGGGCAGCACGCGCGGCCGAGCACCGATCGCGACCAGCACCACGTCGGCGCCCAGCACCACCGGGTCGGCGCCGTCCCGCTCCACGGAGACCCGGTGGGTGGCCATCCCCGGCATGTCGTCGACGATCTGCGCGCGCCCAGCCGTGATGTCCACGCCCTCGCGCTGCAGTCGCGATCGGATGTCCGCCGACTGAGCCACGGCAAGGGAGCGCACCCGACCGTGCACGACAGGCGCGGCCACCGCGACCTTGCCCAAGTCGATGTCCACCCCGAGGTCCTTGGCGTGGCGGAGGTCGGTGCGCACTCCGGCCGAGGAGATGAAGGTCTTGGAGGGCACGCAGTCATACAGCACGCAGGCGCCACCCAGGCCCTCCTCCTCCACCAAGCTCACCTCGGCGCCGTACTGGGCGGCCACCAGAGCCGCCTCGTACCCGGCCGGCCCACCGCCCATGATCACGATGCGCGTCACTGATCCTCCAAGCTCAATCTAACTACAAACTCGTCAACTCCGGGTGCGCTGCGCAGCTCGCGGGACCCTGGCGCGACCACGCACACCACAGTCGGCTACTACCGGTACGCCAACGAAGCAGAACTATCCGCCCGGAAGGGACTGTGTTTCCGGCGGTTTTCATTAGTAGGTTTCTGCTGCCGGACAGCGGTCGGCGAAGGTGATGGCGAACGCGTTGAGTGCTGGCTTCCACCGCGTGGTCCATCGTGCCCTGCCTTGCCCGGTGGGGTCCAGGGATCTGGTGAACAGGTACCGGCATTTCAGGGCGGCTTGCTCGGTCGGGAAGTGGCCTCTGGCCTTGACGGCCCGGCGGTAGCGGGCGTTCAGACTCTCGATGGCGTTAGTGGAGCACAGCACGGTGCGGATCTCCACGTCGTAGTCCAGGAACGGGATGAACTCCTCCCACGCGTTGTTCCAGAGCCGGATGATCGCACCGTACTTGGTGCCCCACTTCTCGGTCAGCTCTTCGAGGGCCGCCCTGGCGGCCCCGGCGTTGACAGCGGTGTAGATCGGTTTCACGTCGTGTTTGGGCGCGTCCCAGTCCCGCCGTGACGCGAGCCGGAAGGTGTTACGGATCAGGTGGATGATGCACGTTTGGACCGTGGTCAGCGGCCACACGTGCCCGACCACCTCGGGCAGACCCTTCAGGCCATCGCAGACCACGAAGAAGGTGTCCTTGACGCCGCGGTTGCGCAGGTCGCTCAGCACGCTCATCCAGAACTTCGCGCCCTCACCGCCGGTGCCGGCCCACAACCCCAACACGTCTTTCTCCCCGGCCAAGCTGACCCCGATCGCCGCGTAGAGGGGCCGGTTAGCGACCTGACCGTCACGGACCTTGACCACGATCGCGTCGATGAAGATCGCCGCGTAGACCTCCTGCAGGGGTCGGGTGGACAGGTCTGCATCTCCTCGATCACCTTGTCGGTGATCCGGCTGATGGTCTCCTTGCTGACCGAGGCGCCATAGATCTGGTCGACATGCGCCGCGATCTCCCCGGTGGTCAACCCGCGGGCATACAACGACAAGACGATCTCGTCGACCTCGGTGAGCCGTCGTTGTCGTTTGCGGACGATGACCGGTTCGAAGGTGCCTTCCCGGTCTCGGGGCACCGCCAGCTCGACCTCACCAGTGGCGTGGGTCACCGTCTTGGCCCTCGTGCCGTTGCGGACATTGGCCGAATCCCGGGCACCGGGTGCCCGGTTCTTCTCATGCCCCAGACGCTCCGTCACCGCCTCGTTCAACGCCGTCTCCAGCACCGACTTGGTGAACTGCTTGCCCAACCCGTCCGGCCCAGTCAAGGACAACCCCTGCTCCTTGGCCAAACGGACCAGCTCCCGGGCTGCGATCTCCTCAGCGCAGGGCTCGGGCCTCTTCTTCGCGGTCATGTCGTTCAGTGTCGTCATCATCACGGCACCTTCCCCGCTGACACTCGTCAGCGTGTCGGGCCGGAAACACCGTTAGATCCACAGTCCCGACAGAGCTAGAAGCGCTCGGGGTGGGCGTGGTAGGCGGCGGTGAGGGTGGTTTGTCGGGCCTGGTCGATCGTCTTGGCGTTCCCGAAGTGCACGGATGCGGGTGTGCCAGGCAATCCCGGGGTGGTGGTGGACGTAGTTGTATTCGTAGAAGAAGCCGGCGCAAAACTGGCGGGCCTCGGCGAGGCTGGCGAAGGATGCGGGGAAGTTGGGCAGGTACTTCAGGGTCTTGCCCTTGGCGGTGCGCCGCTCGACATAGGCCTTGGTGGGTTGGGGCCAGTGCATGCGGGTGACGACGGCACGGTGCAGGGCGGCGTTGGCTTGGCGGTTCCCACCGCGGTTGAGGTGGTAGTGGCTGGTCTTGCCGGAGGACGCTGGGATCGGGTTGGTGCCGCAGAGCGCAGCGAAGGCGGCTTCGCTGCGGAGCCGTTGCGGGTTGTCGCCGGCGCTCATGAGAAGCGCAGCGGCGCTGTCGGCTCCGATGCCGGCGAGCTCGACGAGCGCCGGGGAAGTAGCGGCGGTCAGTGCCGTCAGTTCCGTGCGCAAGGCCTTGGCCTCCGCGCGCAGGGCGAGGGCGCGACGGGCGAGAAGGCGTAATGCGTGCTTCGCAATGGCCAGTGGCCAGCTCACCGGGACGTAGTGCGGCACACCGCTCGAACAGCGCAATCCGCGGCAGGTCCGCGAGCGCTTCGCGTAGCTCCGACGGTGCCGTTACCAGGACGGCCGTGACCTGGTTGGTCGCCTGGGTCTGTGATTTGACCGCGGAGTCGCGAACGAGTTCGAGGACGCGGATCATCTCGACACGGTCGTCGCCGTGTTTGGGTGTGCCGGCGGCGTTGACGTGCATCCTGGTACTGCCCATCTCCTCGCTGGCAGGCGGGGTGGGGCCACCGACGGTCGGGCGGGCGGGCCCGACTGCGACGAGGTCTGCAAGGGCCACGCTCCTGAGGTCACTGCCCCCAACACCGGGGCCAGCCGCTTGCCGTCGGGGCACCCAGCACCGCCAACGTAAACGCAGTGCCCCAACGACTTCCGTCCCATAGGGCGGCGACCGCGGGCGGACGCTCCTTGGCTTCAACGCCCACCTGAGCCCCCTACGGGCATGGTTGCGATGCCACCCCGTCGTCGCACACAACTCGTCGAGGATGCTGCCCTTGCCGGCCTTGTCCGTCCGCTTGTACCGCGTCGCGAACGCCTTCGTCACCGCATGCCGCTGGCTCATCGGAAATCCCATCCGCTGGGCCTAACCGGCCGGAGAAACCGAACCCGGCGGGAGCGCCGCATGCGCGCATTCCTAGATGAGTAAACGTAAACCGTTGACCTATTTGGCAGCCGTCTGTACCGTTACCGCTGGTAAGACCTCATGCCTCGCGGCCGACGCGCGGGCCGCCGAGTCGAGGTCGATCGACGCGAAGGACAAGGTGCCAGGTATGCAGGGATCCCAAACTCCCACCGCGCCGGACCGGCAACCCGGCTTGGTTGGCGGTCTACATGCCGGTGACAGTTTGCTGCAGGTGGAGAACGCGCGACTGGGGTATAAGTTGGAGAATCGCTTCCATCTTGCGGTTCAGGACGTAAGTTTCGATCTCAGTCCGGCTGAGACGGTAATTTTGTTGGGGCCGTCTGGTTGCGGAAAGTCAACGTTGTTGAAGTCGATCGCGGGTTTTATCGATCTCTCGGGCGGATCGATTTCGCTGCGGGGCCGACGTACGGTCGCACCCGGCCCGGACCGTGCTGTGGTGTTTCAGGAGTTCGACCAGTTGTTCCCATGGCGGACCGTGCTCGATAACGTCGCGTACCCCTTACGGCGTAACGGACGGTCAAAAGCGAAGGCAGCAGACCGTGCTAAGCACTACCTAGGCATGATGGGTCTTTCAGAGGCCGTAGATCGATTCCCGCACCAACTCTCAGGAGGCATGAAGCAGCGAGTATCGATAGCGCGCGCGATGGCCCTCGAGCCAGCGATGCTGTTGATGGACGAACCATTCGGAAGTTTGGACGCACTGACCCGATCGCGACTGCAGCAAGAACTGAACGATATTGCAGCTCAAACCGAGGTCACCATCTTGTTCGTCACTCACAGTATCGAGGAAGCAATAATACTAGGCGACCGTATCGTTATCCTGAGCGACCCCCCATCTGTAGTCAGAGAAATTGTCGACGTATCCGAAGCGACCAAGCGTGCCGACTCGGACGACTACCTAGAAATGCGATCCCACTTGCGTAGCATGCTCGTCTCAGAAGGGGCGGAAGATGGACATGAAATCAAGCCCTTCGACTAAGACGTCGTCAGGTCTGGCGGAGGCAAACGCGACGGGCACGCCTGCCTCCCAGGTAGCGCAGCCTTCGAAGGGACGTTCTCGTCGGGCGTCGTTGTCTGCGGTTCCCGCCTGGGGACGGTTACCAGTTATCGTGCGGCGTGTGCTGATTGTACTACTCCTAATCGCCGTCTGGCAGGCATATGTCAGTATCAGCAAAGTCAATCCCTTGCTGTTCTCCAGCCCTTCCGACGTCGCTGACCGACTGGTTACCGGATGGGGGTCCGGAGAAATCGCAGGCTCGACCTGGGCGACCCTGAAGATACTGTTCACCGGGATGGCAATAGGAATGGTAGTGGCCGCCGTACTCACAACCATTGCGGTCTGGACTACGTTTGGCGAAGACCTGCTCACTATTCTAACCTCGATGCTCAACCCGCTGCCGTCTATTGCAATCCTACCCCTGGCCATCCTATGGTTCGGACTCAACTCGCAGGCCTTGATCTTCGTTGTCGCCAACGCGGTCGTGTGGCCGATCGCGATCAACATTAGTATTGGCTTCCGTACCGTAAATCCAACCATTATTGCCGTCGGTCGCAACATTGGACTCAGCCGGTGGCGGATGATCAGCGAAGTGTTGTTACCCGCTGCGCTTCCCCATATAATTGCTGGTCTGAAGACCGCATGGGCATTCGGTTGGCGCACGGTCATCGCCGCCGAACTTGTGTTCGGTGTCGCGGGCGGCAAAGGCGGGCTCGGCTACTTTATCAACAATTCGCGCTATTACCTGGATATTCCAGGCGTCTTCGCGGGGCTTGTGACGATTGCCGTTATTGGCATACTCATCGACCTCGTATTTGGTTGGATCGAAAAACGTACTGTCGTTCGCTGGGGAATGGCGTAACCCGCTACCGCACTGCGCTAACTGGTTTTCTGTTATTGCTGGTCTTGACTACGGAAGGTGATTGACGTCCCATGAGGAAATTAATTAGCACAGGGCGGCGACGACGAAGCTGGCGCACCTGGATGACACTCGGAGTTACTACCGTCTTCCTATCGGCTGCTGCGTGCGGCGGGGGCAACGCAAGTAGTGGGGGGAGCAACGGGGTACCGGACTCGGTTACTATCGCCTACCAAGCCGGTATCGGATATGCACCACTTCTGGTGATGAAGAATGCCAAGACCCTGGAGACCCAGTTCCCCAAAACTAAATTTACGTGGAGGGAACTGTCTTCGGGGGCAGCTATCCAGGATGGCGTCATTTCTGGCGATATCCAGATCGCTGCTGGCGGTGTGGCGCCGCTGATCATCGGTGCAGCCAAAGGAGTCGACTGGAAATATATTGCGGCAATGGACGATGCAGATCTGTGGCTGATGGCCAAGGATTCGAAGTATAAGACGGTCGCAGGCTTCAAGTCTGGCGGAAGGATTGCAATGCCTTCGCCTACATCGATTCAGGCCGTGGTACTGCGCAAGGCTGCTGAGCAGCAACTCGGGGATGCCAACGCACTAGATACCAATATCGTTTCATTTTCCCATCCGGACGGTCTTCAAGCGTTGACAAGCGGTCAGGTCGCTGGCCACCTCACATCCCCGCCGTTCGAGTTTGAAGAGCAACAACAAGGAGCGCATGTGGTCGTGCGCAGCTATGACGTGTTCGGCGGACCACACACCTTCAATGGAGTGTTCGCTACGAGCAAGTTCTATAATGCGAACACGGCGTTTTCTCAGAAGCTGTATGCGGACCTACAGGATGCTGTTCAGACAATCAATTCGAACCCCGATAAGGCTGCTCAGGCCCTCTCTGAAGAGTCGGGTGGAAAGGTAGCTCCTGCGCAGTACAAGACGTGGATTACAGATCCGGCCATAAAATATACGGTAACGCCCCATAGCCTGATGGCCTTTGCCACCTTTATGAAGCAGAGTGGACTCATCAAGAAGACTCCGGAGTCGTGGAAGGATCTTGTGTTCCCGACCGTGCAAAACACGCAGGGAAGCTGACCGCGGCTTCATGTATGGACGCGTGCGGCGCGGAATGTGACTTTCTAGGCCAGCCCGGCCTGGACCGGCGGACGGGCCGGTCCGCAAACGGCTGGGCTGCTTGCAGCCTTGGGTGGGTCGAAGCAAGCGACTAGCGAGGTACCGTTCCCAGGCCGCACCTATTGTATGACCCGTCGCACCAAACAGATGGGTTCGACTCTCCTTCGGAATACGGAGCTTATGGCAACCCCCGTGTGGCGTACCGAGAGTTGTAGTTCGGCGACCGGCAGCCGGGTCACACCTCGTAGGTCGGTTGCGTGCGGATCTGGCGGGTGCTGCAGGCAGGGCGCGCCGCGGGCCTACCACGCAACCGATCGTCCGTCGGCTAGTTACTCGCCAGTTGGCCGGTATCAATGTGTCCGGGTGTCGGGGCTTTTCCAGTGACGGTCGAGCAACTTGTGTTGGGTGCGCTGGTCGTCTTCGCTGCATCGCTGATTGGTGGTATTAGCGGATTCGGATATGGTCTTATTAGTGCTCCGCTACTGCTCCTTGTCGGTCTCCCATTGCAGTCAGTGGTGGAACTCAATCTGGCGTTGGCCCTCGTTACGCGCGTGTCCGTAGTCTGGCGTTTCCGTTCCTCGGTCGTCCCCCGCCGCGTTACGGCCCTGGTCGTCGGCAGCATCCCGGGGATTATCGCGGGAAGCATCGTGCTCACCGAAGTGCGGCCACAGTATCTCAAGGTGGCAGTTGGCTGCCTGGTCATCGTGTTGGCGCCGCTACTCATGGGCCGGCGACCTAGCCAACCTGCTCATACCGGTGTAACACCGTGCTTAGGAGCAGGGTTCATAGGTGGCTTGCTCGGCACGACGACGTCACTCAACGGTGTGCCGCCGGTGCTTCTTCTCACCCGAGCTTGCGTGCCGCCGAAGATCTTCATCGCGGACTTGGCGGCGTACTTTGTCGCGTCGAATGCGATCGCCCTCGTCCTGCTCTTCGCCCGCACCCATGGAGCCGCACCCGACTTTGCTCTGTCTTTCGCGTGGTGGCTGCCCGGCTCGCTTGCAGCGAACAGACTGGGCACCTCACTTGGGCCAAGGCTTTCCGGCGATCTCTTTCGCAAGCTCACGCTTATGCTCATTCTCGTCGCCGGCATCACGACCGTCACCACTGGTGTGTTGGCATAGTGGCTCTTCACTTGACCGGGCAATCAGTATGAAGTCTGAGTTGCATTGGAGTGCCCCGCGTTTCTCGGACAGAGGTCTCTCCCGAGTTTCGGGAGGCGGCCCCGCCCCACAGCACTCGCCGCTGGAGGGAGGCCGGCGTCCTGCTCGCGGATGAAGTCGACCAGCTTCTTGGGCAGCTGCCGGTACGTCGCCTTGAGTGCGGCGACCGCGTCCGGCGTCAGGCTCGACACGAACACACCGGGAACCGTAGATCGTCACCAAGGCCCTCCTTCGCGCCGAACCACGCAACCAGCGTCTCTTCGTAGTTCAAGGTGTAGCCCTGTGCCTTGCCCCGGCCAGCGCCACCGCCAGCAGCCGCTCGTAGCGGTGCTCGATCTCGTTGCGCACCTTGACGAAGAAGTCCACGTTCGCGCGCATAGGACTGCGCTCGTCGGAAAAGGCCTCGCGCAAACAGCGAGCCAACTCCCACCGTTTGATCTCACCGTCGACGCGAACGAACCGGCGGCCGTCTCCGTCGCGGTAGCGGTAGTCGACGCCATCGCGCTCGAACCGCGCGTGGTGCAGGTACAGCCACGCAAGGCTCATATGGACGATGAAGGCCTCAAGGCTGCGTTCCGAGGCGGCGCGGTTGCAGAGGTCGACAGCGAGCAGTGCTTCCCTGCGGCTGGCCTGCAGGATGTGCCACCACTTCGGCCGGGCCGCCATGGCGATCACTGTATCGATCACGAGTAGGCGTTCTGGTGTGCAACCTGACTTGGCTCACGATCGGCGGACCCCGTTGGCTGTGCGCCGTTGACCAGGGGTGATGTGGTGGGGTTGGTGTGGATTTGCGCACTAATCGTGGTCGTTTTCGGGTCGTAGGGTGGGCTCGTGTCCCCGTAGGTGCGCACCGTGAAGACGGCCTCGGGGGCGACTGCGGGTGCAGATCGTGCACTCCTCGCGGCGGGTAGCACGCGATATTGAGCACCCTCGGGTCAGCACATTCCGAAGCCGAGGCGGAGGTACTCAAGACTGCGGCGGGTGAACGCTTGGCGGCCGGGCAGGGAGTGCTCGATTTCGACCTCGGTGCGGACTCGCCCGGGCCGTTGCCGATCACGTCGTCGCGGATGGGTCATCTCGGTGACGCGCTGGCGCTGGTGTACGACCGGCTCGGCTTTGACGTCGCGGCCAGCGGGGACGAGGTGTTCTGCCAGTTCGTGCTGGCGCGGATCATCGAGCCGACGAGCAAGCTGGACTCGCTTCGGGTGCTGGCCGACGCCGGGCTGGCGGCGCCGTCGTACGCGACGGTGAAGCGTCGCCTTCCCCGGTATGCGAAGGAGAAGTTTCGGCGCAAGGTTTCCACGGCGTGCGCGGCGCACGCTGGGCTAGGACCGGCGAGTCTCGTGCTCTATGACGTCAGCACCCTGTACTTCGAGACCGACGCTGGCGACGGCTTCCGCGAGCCGGGCTTTTCCAAGGAACGTCGCCTGGAACCGCAGATCACCATCGGGCTGCTCACCGACTCCTCGGTAATTTGCGCGCCTGGACTTCACACGTTCTATACATTATCTACAAGGAGCCCTATTTTCATTTTGACTGCAACTCGACACATCTCGACAAAATAATTGTGAATGTAAGGGAGCGGGGCGGACCCGCCTAAAATCGGCCCGAATCATGAACCTCTACGAGAACCCTGTTCGGGCCGATTTTAGGGGGGGCGTCAAGCGAGCACCTGGGCCCAACCACCACCCATGCATGGGTCATCCCGGATACACGTAGTTCCGCGGTCGCGGTCACAGGGTGTGGGTGGTGGGCACCTTCTGATGAGGAGTCGCCCCGTGAAGGAGAAACTCATGGCCCGTTCCGCCACCCGCCGCCCCCCGGTGCGGTGTGCCGCGGAGCAAGGCGACGCGTCTTGTGCACCTACAGGTTCCTGCCCGCACTCTGCTCCGCCGCCTGCCCGGTTCTGCGGTCACCACGTACGTGGCCGTCGATCTTCTGCAGAGCCTCATCGACTGGGGTGAGGGGCTGGCCTGGACCCCGCGCACAGCCCGAGCTGCCGGTGCGGTGCGTACCACCGAGGAAATCGCCGCCACCCTGCGCACCCGAAGCGGTCACACCAACCACTCCATACCTGTCGCCGACAGCATCCAGTACCCGTCGGCCAACCAGCCCATCCCGGCTTATGCGCTGGGCGCCTGGCTCGGTGACGGGTCCGTCTGGGGCGCGATCATCACCAGCGCAGACCCCGAGATCGCCCTGCACGTCGAAGCGGCCGGTGTGCATGTCGTCGACCGCGGCCGTCCACAGTGCAAGCCAGGGAGTGGCCCAGCACGGACCTATGCATTGCGGGGAATCCGGCGCCTCCTCAACGATCTGGAATTGCTTCGCTGCCGGGACGAGCGCCGCCGCGGCCGCAACAAGCACATCCCGCCCAACTACCTCCTCGCCTCCGAGGAGCAACGCCGGGCGTTGCTCGCCGGACTCCTGGACATCGACGGCACCGTCTCCCACACCGGCGCGGTGCAGTTCGACAACACCAACCATGCCCTCGCCCTGGGGGTGCACGAGCTGGTGTGTTCTCTCGGCTACCAGGGGGCCATCCGGGAAAGCCGGGCCACCCTGAATGGTCGGGATTGCGGACCGAAGTGGCAGGTGTCGTTTACGACCACCGATGAGGTGTTCGCGTTGGAGCGCAAGCGGTTGGTGCACAAGGAGCGCACCGCGCGGGTCAGCCCGGATCGGAGTCGGTCGCGGTACATCGTCGATGTCCGCCCCGTGGAGTCGGTGCCCGTCCGGTGCATCACCGTGGACTCGCCTAACCGGCTGTATTTGGTGGGTAAGTCGTTCATCCCGACCCACAACACGGTGACGATCACTGGAGTGGTGATGGAAGCCGCGGCCCGGGGATGGCCGGTCTGGATGTGCGATCCGAAGACGGTGGAGTTCATCGGTTTGCGCCGGTGGCCGAACGTGCAGATCGTGGCGACCTCGGTGGCGGACATGGTGGTCGTTATTCTGCGGGCGCAGCAGGAGATGGAACGCCGCTACGCGATGGTCGAGGCGGAGCAGGCTGACGACGACGAGTTTGAGCCGCTGATCCTGGTGCTGGATGAGTACCGCGATTTCATGGCCATGGTCACTGCCTGGTGGCAGTCGATCAAGCAGCGGGGGATGCCCACCAAGTGCCCGGTGTTCGAGGCGGTGGGCAGCTTGGCACGTAAGGGTCGTACCGCCCGGATTCATGTGGTGATGGGCACGCAGCGTCCCGACGCGGAGTTTTTGGGTGGGGAGATGCGCGATAACTTCGCGTCCCGGATGAGTTTGGGGCGGCTGTCGCCGCAGGGGGCGATGATGATGTTCGAGGCCCCCTACATCGGGGTGAGCGTGCCCCGCGGTGTTCCCGGTCGGGGTACTGCGGTCGACGATGACGATGTCCCGGTTGAGGTCCAGGGGTTTTGGACCCCGGATCCGCGGCGGGAGGAGAAGAAGGGCGTCGTCGAGGATCTGGCGATCTTGGACCGGTTGCGTCCCGCCGCGACACGTCATCCGAAGTTGCAGGTGCAGCTGGCGGAGGAGTTGCTGCACCCCATCGACGAGGACGACAAATCAGCCAACACCGGGGAGTGGCAAGCGGTGCTGTGCGCGGACTTGGTCCCGGCACTGAGCTTTGACGATCACAATCCGACGTCCACCGTGTCGATGACCAAGGCTGCGGACGCCACCCGGGTGCCGGCCTCGGCGCCGGCCCCGGAAATCTCCGAGGACGCTCCGGGTGAGGGTGAGGCCTCCGAGTGGTCGGTCGATGAGGAGTACGGCCCGGAGCAGGACGTGGCTGCCCGCCGGGTGCAGCCCGGTGACCGGGTCCTCGTCGAGCCGGCTTTGTATCTGTGGGCGGTGTGTGAGTTCGCCGAGCACGACTTCGACGACGAGGACCTCATGGTCATCGACTGGCGTGGCGACGGCGATGAGAACGGCTCCATGACGATGCCCGACACCGAGATCGTCACTGTTCGTCGCCCCCTGGATCCCGACTCTGAGGAGATGTCCGCATGAGCATGGCCAACTCAGCCGCCGTGACGCTGTCGACCGATTGTGAGGAGTGGTGATGGATCGTCAACCGCAACAGCACTCAGATACCGACATCATCGTGATGGCCGTGATGGCCGTGGTGGGCATGATGGCCCTGGGCTCCGCCGCCGCGATCGCTGCGGTGGCCTGGCAGAAGGTCATCACCTGGTGCCTTGCCCATGGTCTGCTTGTCCCACCCGATGCATCCCCGATGCTCTCGATCCCTGCCGGCGCCGGCGCCGGTCTGGACCTGTCGCGGATTCTTGTGGCCGCCGCCGTCGTTGTTGTTGTGCTTGCGGTGTCGGCCCGGGGTGTGCGCCGCGCTGTGCGCCGGGGCGAGGAGTTTCGGTGAGGCCGATCTCGCGGAGGGTGTCGGAAGCAAATGCGGACCAGTTGCGGACCGAGCCGCCGTTTTCAGGCCGCGGAGTATTCAAGTTGAGCAGTAGAAGTACCGCCTGACCTGCGACTTTCACTCGTGGGCCCCGTCGGGCTCGAACCGACGACCTGCGGATTAAAAGTCCGTAGCTCTACCAACTGAGCTAGAGGCCCCAAGGCATTCGCCGGCGCGGCCGGTTGATGCGATTGGCAGCCTAGCGAACACCCACATCCCCGCGCCGCGCTGGGTTGCGGTCTCGGACCACTCAGGTCAGGCGGACGGCGTTGGGCATGATGTCGCCCAGGCGCAGCGGGCTGACCGTCACGTAGGAGCCCGACTCCGGCGCCTCGATCATCTTGCCGGCGCCGATGTAGAGCGCGACGTGATGGATGCCGCTCAAGCCGTAGAACACCATGTCGCCGGGCTGGATCTGGGCGAGCGGAACCTGTTTGCCGGCGAGGTACTGGTAGCCGGCGTAGTGCGGCAAGGAGACTCCCACTGCGGCGAATGCGTACATCATCAGCCCGGAGCAGTCAAAGCCGACCTTGGCGAAGTCGCCATAGCTGTCGGCGACGCCGCCATCCCGGACCCCGAGGGTGGGGCCCGCGGTGTTGCCCCCGCCCCACGCGTACGACACGCCGAGCTGGGAGACGGCCCGCCGGATCGCTGCTTGGGCGTTGGCCGATG
>JAABUW010006490.1_pt1 | contig 14617 bp, 16 predicted proteins | sample 5560081 | NCBI WGS metagenome assembly JAABUW01 (sample SAMN10711882, study PRJNA513363) | rock metagenome | isolation source: Antarctica rocks | place: Antarctica: Victoria Land, Knobhead sud
TAAGGTAGCGACTTGGCAGAGACCCCCTAACCAAGTTCGGGCTGAAACTATTTAGGAATTTTCCCTCGTCTACTATTTTATTTGTTATTACGCAAGTAGCTTTTTACATTTATACCTTAGCGACTCCAAGTTAACATAGATGATAACGGCTAAGCATTATTTTAGTAAACGGGAATTGTCGATAAATTCATAGAGATTTGGTGGGTGCTCTCTGCCAAGTCGCTAGTGTACCATGGATTTTGTCACCAACTTGACAGGGTCCCACAATTCTAGCATCAGGCCACTGTTCACTCGCCTAAGATTTCCTTCTTACGCATCGGCCCGCATGGCCCGTGGTTCTAATGTCGTGTGAGCGTGCCTGCCAGTCGTGCCAGTCTATCTACCACCCACGCCCTGCGAGGCAGCATGCCGTCACTCATACACGCATCCACCAGTCTTCAGCGCCGCCAGTGTGTTCCCCATATATCTGGAAGCCAATTGAATTGGCTGATCGCCGCACCTGGCATCGCCTCCTGCAGCAAGGCGCCTCGATCGACGTCCAGCTGAAGAAAGAGGGTGACGGGTTCTTACCATACTTATTCCACCATGTCGTCACATATGCTCGACCCACATCTTACTCTTCCATCCTTCAATATCAGTATCCCGACTCTACTTGCTACCTTATCGCCTATAGCCGGTCACTTCCAGGATGGCCTACTCTGATGTGGTCGAATATGCGGTGTCCAGATCCTTATCGCCATTGGTGTGCAGCCTCGATAGTGACTCTTAACATCACCAAAGGAAAGAGGACCTAGGCAATTCCTCGACCACCACGAAGACAAATTGCCGCTGTGCTGGCACAAAACAAGACCCGCCGTGTTCTCGAACTCCCATGGAGACATCTTCGGGACAAGGAGGTCGCCAACGGGCCCTCGCAGCATGTACCTATTGTCGCAGGCGAAAGGTGCACTTCGTTGCCAGAACGAATGACCCATTACAATGCTCATGAGCTCTAGATGAAATGTAACAATGAGCAGCCTCGGTGCATGAATTGTACCGTCTTTGATCAGACATGCATCTATGTGGAAAGCGCAAAGAGAAGAAAGTGTGAATCGGTTGCTACCCAAGGGTTTCTAACATCGTACTGACTCTTGCAGAACAACAGCCAATCGCAGAGTATCCCTAAGGACTCGGCAATCTCAATTCGAAGAGGAGAATCGAAACCTGCGCATGCGGGTTGGAAAGCCGGAGGACGCCGCGTCAGCTCACACTGATCAAGCATCATCTCAAGATGCGACACAGGTTGCGCAGAGCGATCAGCAATCCGACACGCTCTCCAGTGAGACAAGCTCCACTGCACCGAGTCCTCCTAGCACGGCTGGCGGCTGGCAAGGTACTGCCGGAGGCAGTCGCCAACCAGTCGAGGCCGATCCCACATATTTCGGTCTGACGTCGGCCTCTGTGCTGGAAGACGCTCCGGGAAAGTCACATGTTCATGCTTCAGATACACGGGAGGCACCGAGTATCATGGACGTGGAGCTTTCAAGTAAGCGCTTAGAAGAAGAGGCCGCAGAACAACGTGAGCATTCCTGTGGTCTCCCAGATGTGAAGTCGCACGAGTAATGGTGTGTTCAGGTCGACGGGAAGCCGCAAACTATTACTCCCGTAAGCTAGATTTCGACGGCGTTGATCCTGACCTGGCCATGCACCTTCTTTCATGTCACTGGAACCGCCAGCACCACTCATACCTCATCACGTATCGACCAGCATTCATGCGAGATATGGCTTGCCAAGGACCTTACTTCTCGAAGCTGCTTCTCAACGCTATCTATTTCGCGGCCTCCAAATTCAGCGCTAGGGCTGACGAAAGCTCGAATGTACGCGATCGACCTACGTCAGGTTGGGAGTTCCGAAAGAAAGTAAAAGTACTCTTGGTGGCAGCTTTGGAGACGAGCGAGATTACTACCGTGCAAGCTCTTTTGATCATGGCTCGTTCTCTCTTCGCTCTTGGTGAGGAGAAGAGCGTGGCATGGAATTATGCTGGCATCGCGTTCAGGATGATTATAGACCTTGGGATGCATGTCGAGTCGTCATCCTCGGATCTGACTTTACGTCCGGTGTCAGATGAGGATACAGAGATCCGCCGGCGGGTTTTTTGGGCGGCTTACGGTGCGGTATCTCTGAACTGTGTTCCGAGGAAACACCCGCTAATCAGATATACTAGTCGTTGATAAGATCCAATCTTTGTACCAAGGTAGACCTGTCAATCTTCCATGGGATGATTGCAGTGTTCCGTTAGTCTTCCTCGACCAGTATGAGGAGAAGGAATTGTGGCAGCCGTTCGAGTTCCGGATGCGGCATTACCCTCAAACACCGACATATAGCGTCTCCGCATTTACAAAGCTATGCCAGTTGTGCATTATCATGGAAGAAGTGCTGAATACGGTATATGCAAAGCGAAAATTGGAGCAAGGGCTGGATAATTTTGCCGAAGATATCAGGGTTCTACACGCCAAACTCCAGTGGTGGTTTGACGGGTTGGGGAGCCACTTGAAATTCAACGCATCCGATCCTGCCCACGTTCTGCCCCCTCCTTCGGTGCTGTCGCTCTTGTAAGTCTCTCCAATACCTATGACATGAGATGCTTAGACAGCATTATAACGAACGTGTGTAATCCTAGATGCATGTATTACGTCCTCCTTATCCAGCTCCACCATCCCCTCATCGCCCGAGCCAACAGTGTCCCATCCACATTTGAGGACCCGTTCGCAATCTGCGACACGGCCGCGAAAGAAATCATGGGCATTCTTGTGGCTTACGATCGGACCTTCTCAATCCGTAAAGCACCGTACCTGATCGCATACGCAACATATGTGAGCGCGACAATTCATGCGCGAGCCGCGGCTCGACGGATCCCATCGCAGGAGACCGTCGCCTGCTTGCGAACATGCCTCGATTTTTTAGATCAGAATCGGGACACTAATCCTGGGGTTGATAATGCAAAGATTTCGTTAACAAATTTGATGAACCGACTAGGCGTTGGCTTGGACGGCCCGAGTGCGTCTGAAAGTCGAAATCATACCGCCCTTCCATCTTCAAGCCGACTTTCTGATAATGACAGTATCTCCAACTATGTGACATCGCAATCGTCCGCCGAAGAAGGCTATGGGGCTGCGAGAAATCTGCTGGCCAATAGCAGGATCAACTCGCAGCATTCCATGACACCCGATCTCGACGTAAACAGCATTCTCCAGATTTACGCGGAAAGTCAATCGCAAGCAAGCCACAGTAACTCCTCCATGAATACGCAGATACATCCCGCGCGCTATCAACCACCCTTGTTGCCGTCCAGCCTGGATTTTTCGGCAGCTGACTCGTTCGAGGCGCCTCTACTCGATCCAGCCGGGGTCGACTATGGCCAAGCAAGTTTTGGAGGCGGCGAACTACCGAACATGTACCAGGACATCGCAGGCTTCGAGAGGTCGATGCAGTACAACCGGCGGACGGGGGGCCCATTTGATTCGTGAGACGAGAGTTGCTCCTTTCATCTCCCAAACGAAGGACAGGATAAGAGGTAGTGACGGCGCATTTTCAAGACTGGTAAAGGGCAGATGAGCATCAGACGACGCAAGATAGAACAGGGAGAGAGGGAGATATTGCGGGTCCCACCTCCTGAACCAGCAGCAGGGACACTATAATTTATCTGTCGCCGCCTACCTCGTATCTCCAAACGAGGCATCCCCGGACGCGAGCCTGTCTGTCCTTGTGGAGCATGTCCCAATTCTAGTCCGCGCAATAAGTAGATGATCAACGACCCGTTTTCGTCGAGCTCTTTAGCCAGCCGTGTGAGGAAATGGTCACGTGAGGTTCCAGTGTTGAGTGTCCACTTCCGCGGGCCACGGGCCACGGCTGAAACGACTCGCAACAAAGCCATATTGGAAGTGGACAACTTTGATCATCCTCAACAATGCCATGGTATGGAACCTTCGGTTCTTTTCGTTCCTTGTCCATCACCGTTCCGCTATTTGTCCTTGACTGTTATATCCATCTGTCTATAGCATCGACCCGAAATCTCCAAGCCGTCCATATTGACCATTCACCAATTCAAAATTTCAATGCAGCACAAGTCAGACCGCAATTTCATTGCCATGTCCGCTGCCCGCTCGCATCTCCTGCCGCTGTCCCATTGAGTGTCCACTGTGGGTCAAACAATATCTGCCTTCCGCTGCAAGATGGGCGCTAGGCCATTGTGGTAAATCACAACACGATGTCACAATCTTGCAACTAACCAGATGCACACTTGCCGTTATTAAGAGTGTCAGAGCAGTCTCAGGCAGATCGCTCTGGTTGTCCGTCTCCACCGTGGATGTAGGTGAGCCTCAACCTGGCCCATGGACGTCATGCATCTTCCCCATCAACGATTTTCTCAATCGTATTGCTTCGGTACTCGTTCTCCTTTGTCTACTTAAAGAAGATCTTCCGCCAGATGGACATTCAGCTCTCTATCGGCGGATGTCTGTTCTTACCGGACTGACAATTACCAGGTTCACCACAACCTTGAGCCACTTTGTCAAATCTATTCCAAGTCATCAACGATTTGCCTCAGTCGCCATGCCTTACGTTCATGACCAACCGCAAATCTCCCATCGGCGCTCCATCACTGCCGTCATGATGAGATCAGGAACGTCCAAGGGGCTCTTCCTTCACCGTGACCACCTGCCCGACTCAATGGAAGAATGGAGCCCTATTCTCCTATCTGCCATGGGCTCAGCTACTGGCGGCAAGCGACAGCTAAGTGGCGTTGGCGGTGCTACATCCACAACGTCCAAGGTCGCAGTTATCGGAAAATCCGAGCGTGATGATGCGGATATCGACTATACTTTTGCCCAGGTTGCAGTCGGCAATCAAACAGTCGATATGAGCGGAAATTGTGGTAATATGGCATCTGGAGTTGGGCCCTTCGCGCTTGATGAAGGACTCGTGACCGCGAGTCCAGGGCAGAAAGAGGTATGGTCGGCCTAGTCGGCCACTTCATGAGGGCCTCCGACTCCCATTTCTCCTGTCTTATCTATCCAAGAAGCACGATCTGACTTGGGCATACGATGTTGGTAGATGGACATTAGGATCTACAATACCAACACCAGTCGTATTCTCACCTTGACTCTACAAGTTGGGTCTGATGGTGGGTTCGAAGAACGGGGTGACCATCGGATCAGCGGTTACAACGGTTCCGGCTCCCGCATCAAGATCAGGTTCGAAGATCCTGGAGGCAGCATGACAGGCAAGCTTTTCCCAACAGGCTCTCGTCAGAACCAAATCACCGTGGCGTCTCCCGGTGTTGCCAAAGAGATCACCGTCCGTGCCACCCTTATCGACGCCGCGAACCCATTCATCTTCGTCGACAGCTCCACCCTTCCTCTCGTGTACCATCAACTCGGTCCCGATCACCCCACCTCGATGGACCTGATCGAGTCCATCCGCCGCGAGGGCGCCGTCATCTTCGGCCTCGCACCAACCACGGAAGCCGCAGCTCGCACCCGCGCCACACCCAAGATCGCCGTCCTCGCCCCACCACGCATCAATGCCCATACCAGGCCCGACGACGACGAGCGCCAAGCCGATATCGACGTCACGGCTTACAGCATGGGCAGCGTCCACCCGTCGCTGCAACTCACCGGCGCCGTCTGTCTTGGTGCGGCGACGGGCATCTCCCGCACCGTGGCGTCGGAACTTGCCCGCGACGGGCGCCCGCCATCGCAGAGGTACGGTGCGGTGGGAAACGAGGACGTGCCTGGGATTAGTGCAAAGATGGCTGGACTTGTGGGAGGGGAAGTCTGCATTGGACAGCGGGGCGGCATGATGTTGGCAGAAGTGCGGGTGAGCCCGTTTGGGCCCAGGGTCGAAGGTGTGACTGTGGATCGCACCGCCCAGAGGCTGTTTGCGGGTGAGGTCATGTTGACTGCCTGAGCGCTGGGGGTTGTGGTGCTGTTTTGGGCGGGTGTGTGCTATAAGGTAGACATCTACCGAAACTATGGAAACCATTGCGTACGATTCGAAAAAATCGACTTTTGTAAATTGATGTGCTGAATGCGAAGTCGTCATGTGCAACCAGATGACATATGACTACGTAGTCGTTGTTGATGCGTCTTCTATGCTCGTTATGCGCATCATCGCTAGGGTCAATAACTTGCCTGCTGTCGCCGTTGTTAGGGGGTAACCGTCATTACTTCAGTCTTTTACTGATATTGATATGTCCGGAATATCAATATGACCACCCTTATGGTCATATTAACAGTCCGGACATATTACTTCAACACTCTATACTAAGACGGCAACAGGCCTACAGTAAGACAAGGCCTACAGTAAGATAATAGCAGGCTTATAGCACGACAATAGCAGGCCTACAGCACGACAATAGCAGGATATATTTAGGTATCTATCCTACTTATGGTATATTTATGTTCGGTGTCCGCTAGTTAGATTGTGGGTTAGAGAATGATGTGTCCAGATTGTCGTTGTGACCGTCCGTAGGAGGAATCTAAGCCTTTTAGTCTTGCGATTTAGGATGTATTCTGAATTTAATTCGAATTCTGTTCTTTGCTAGCTTGAATCCATCTCGTATCTCAGCATTACTACATTACTACACTTCTCCTTTCCTTGTCCCGAAAATATATCCACCTCAACGCCGTCGGATGTCTTTTTTGTAGGTAGGTAGGTAGCGAACACCGTACGCTAAGATTCGATCTTTATTTTCTTATCCAACAAGAGCAGGTAGGGGAGACCTGTCCTATTCAATACGAAATGTCACCGAGACTACGTTATAGATTCAACACTCACTAATAAAACCGCTTTTAGAATACTCATTAGACCCTCTCCTCACTCCTTATTTCGGCCTAAGGGTTATAACTGCTAGGAGGTTTAGTATATCTATTTTATACGTGGTTGTAGCTTCCCCAGCTAGCTATTTGAATTTAGCGATTAGGATTTAACGTTATATTGATAGGCTGTTTTGTGGGTAGCGATTATGTTGCTGAGTTTGAAGCGGGATTGAAGCGGGATTGGTTATGGTGGAGGTAGAGGGATCTTGGTAATAGATGTGGATATTGGAGTTTGTATTTGGTTGTGTGGGTTTTGTGTTGGATTTGGATTTGGATTTGGAGTTGAACTTGAATGGTCCTGTTGCGTTCTCAATGTTCGAAGGAGTATTTGGATGAGTACGTGGGTTATGGATTTCACGTAGGCATCAGATATGAAACATGAGGCTTTTAGAGAAGGAATGACATTCTCATTAGATGTTGAGAAATACTATTCAACTTGAAAGCCGGGATGATGCTAGAGTCTTTTATACCCACTCCCCTCCCCTCTGTTGATTATGCTAAGTAGTCTCTACCACCCAACGAATTATGTGGATAGCTGAGCTTTCAGATACTCATATATGGTGTATGTGATCGCTTGTCCCGGAGCCAGACGCATGATGCGTGGCGTGATACCTTTGTATAGCGCTTTCAAACCTTCTTGTTGGTAGAGATGCCGCGCGAGGGCTGTTGTGTGGGAGAAGCTTGAGTGGCCTGACGGCGTGGGGTGCCGTTGGGTTAGGGTTTCTGTTGTTGGTGGTGGGGGTTTGATTAGCTGTGTGTTATGGGGTTTGAAATGATATCTTGTCGGAAGGGATGGGGGATGGGTGGAGGAAGGGATGTATGTACTTAGAGTATCGATTGGAGCGTTGGACAAGGGACCTGCTGCTCCTGCTATGAGACCGCATAGGGCTGTTTGGACGCCGGGGAGTTCTTGATCTTTATAATTTGGCTGGAGGGTTTGGAGGGATTGCTTCAATTTGGTGTAGGCGGTGAAATTCACTGTTGTCCTTTTTGTCAGCCTTTCCCCCCCCCAAAGAGACGGGATCGACGAACCGGATACGTTCGTTGCTTGCCTCAGTGCGGTCAGAGACATGCCTTTGAATAGAGCTGCAGGCCCTTCCTCTTTGAAAATCGAGTATACTACGTGTGCAGCGTTTCGGTACTTTGGCGCGTGACTGGTCTGTGCTTTGTGCTTGTCCTGAGCTTGTAGCCGCACTTTTATTACCTCCATGGTTGTCACGACGGTAACGGCTTCTGTGATTCCGGCCGCTAGACCAGCTGCGTCAAAAGGTCTTCGGTCAGCGAATGGTCTAGGATGATTGCGGGAAGCTGGTTATGGAACAATGGGAGAGCGTATTGGGCAGATTTTACCAATGAAAGTGCCCCGGTTTGTCGGATTGCCGCTCAATGGGTCTGCTGTGGCCGCGAGCATGGTCTTATAAGCTTCGAAGCTCGTGAAGCGAATACCCATTTTTGGGATGATGCCTATGAAGACGGGACCGAAGCCTTTGTAGAAAGCAAGAGGATTTTGTCGAGCAATGGCGGTGATGGTTTTGAGCAAACCCGGATTTGCACTCTGTCCTTCTGTCAACTTTACACACTTAAATCCAAATACGTTGTGCTCGTATATAGTTACAATGGGGGTCTTAATGTGTATGTGAAATTGATAACAATGGCACAATCGCTTACTTTCGTATTTTGGGAAGCTGAGGACAGCTGCATGTTGACTTTCACCGTATCTGGTAAAGAGCGTCAATGCTCACTCATGACCAAGATTTGAGAAGGATGTCAAGGATTACCGCGTACCAAGCGGGTGGCATGCGAGCACCTCCATCATCCCGGCGCCACCTCCAGCTGTCCAATGTTAGTCGCAAGCTCAATCTCAAGCGCTCAAGACTCGATGAAGATTGTAGTAGCATACCGACGAGAGTCGTCAATGGGGACGTCTGGACTTTCCCAGTCGAGACTTTACCCATCTTCGCAGATACTCTATTGTCCGTGCAAGTTCGTAAAATTTTGACGAGTCATGCTGGTCAAACTCGATGATGGGGATAGTGAATATATAGACTTAGACAAAGAATTAACGACTTCGCTTCTACTTATCAGCGGCGATCGGTTGGAGATAAAAGCGATAGAGAGCGCGAACGAGATTCTCATAACGTTATTATCGTGTGTCAAGATCAGGCACGAGCAGAGGGAGATGACGATCCAAAACCGTGATGGACAAGTGATAACGTGGCAAAGTAAGATCGAGACCTGACCAACGCGATAGATGGGTCGAAGGCGCCATATCTTGTTCTGTTGCTTGCAAGGGCCATGGATGGACTTTGCGAGGCGTGCCAGCGGCTCAAAGAGTTAGCTCCGTAGGAGAGTCTGAGCTCACATCCACGGCCGGTGTGTGCTAGAGACCTGTAACTGCGAAGGCCCATTGTGCAACGACTCCGTAGCTTTGCATATGTAAAGATAGCTATACAGGAGGAGCCAACGGACCAACTTTACTAGCGTCAAGGTGATATTGTTAAATAAAGGACATTCCTTACGGACATGACCCGCGGAAAGAATACCAATGCCGTGGCTCCGTACTGTAATGAGATGGTTGTTCCGCGCAACCCCCTTGCATCTTCATCCACCATGTGAAGATCATGATCGTCTCCATGATCGTCTTGCGTCATCGTCTTGCGTCATCGCGTTGGTAATGGTCGTCGGTGCAGGGCGCTGGCTTGCCGCTCAACGATGAGCGTGATGCCCTTCTATGGCCACGGCCAGTGGGAATGCAGTCTCCATACCAAGCCCATGAGGACCCTCCTGATCCTGATTGATCCCATGGCCCACTCGAGGCGCGCTTTTATTGATGAGCTATCGCGTCACATCATTTTCACCACAGGCATGATGCTCACACTTCATCCTGGGGACGCATGGTTAGGTGAATCGTGTTTGATGAATCTGATTGTACTGCTATGTTCGCCGCCAACAAGTAGCATAACAACGTACCTGGACAGGTTCCGCTGCCCCGCGGCCAAGGTACAGTGTATGTACAGATTTCATACCCGTCAATCCATAAACTATACATGCTCACCGGTCCCCCAAGAAATCGACTTTTTGCTTGCTCGCCAACTCCGCTGCTTCATGTCTGAAAACCAAAAACCAAAACCAAAATAGCTGCGGAGTAAGAGCGATCAAAGGCAGCGATGGGGGTATGGCGCCATGCGATGCTGCAGATCCTAAGAGGCCGCTGGATTATGATGGGACCCGCAAAACGGAGAGCGAAGAACGCAGCCGGGATATCTCGAGCTTCTGAGAGAGCCAAAAACGTGGTTAGATAGAGTCGTGTCGTGATCGTGATATTCGTAGATTTGGTAGGAAGAAGCAATTAGGGTGACGCATATCCTTGTCGAAGAACACCGCCTGCAGGCGTTCAATGTACATGTGGTTGTCCAACTGATATCCATGCCTTGTACTCTAAACGGTTGAAGGGGCAAAGTGGATGGAATTTGACTAGGAACTCATGAGCCCCACTGGTCGAATTCTGGCACCCGTTGATTAGGTAGTATCCATCCCTTCTCCTCGAGTTCGGTGTCTTTCCACCATTCATTTGTAGCGTTGTTGTACTGGAACATCACGTCGTTGGATGGAAAGACTTGGTCGCTGGTGGAGAGGCTACCAAGCGCCAAGGAGAACGGCTGCTGGTAGGGTGCGTCTGGGAACGAATTGGTATAATGTGAGAGCTGCTGTGTCGGTGTCGGTGTAACCGACATATTGTTGCGGTACTGCTGGATTGCAGACCGTGGCGCCGGACCGTCATAGATGTTGGGTTGAGAAGTCTTACGGGACATTGCGATGTACTGCTCTTGTTGGGAGATATGTTGCGGTATACCACCATATTGATTTCGATGTACTGGCGCCGCAGCCATGTCACTGTACTGATGTTGCTGAGGCTCGTCTAGATGGATCTCGTGAACGGTCATGTCGCTCAGAGGTTGCTGTATTGTGTTCGACACCAATCCGTCGTGATGGTGGGAGTACTGCAATTGCTCGTGGGACGGAACATCGACAGGTTGTAGCTGATATGGCTGCGACGTAAACATCGAATTGGACTGTGTACTAGCAGAACTAGGTGATGAATGAGTAAGACTTGTCGGACTGTCCTGCATTGCCTGGCGTGAGCTCCAGAGGCCCAGGTTGCTATCAGGGTTCCGGAACTGGAGTGGTTGTGTCATGGACCCACTATTGTGAGATTGGGGCAATATGGTGGGGACTGCCACATTGCTGGGCATTGTATCGGCTCTAGAGAGGGAGTAGTCGGAAATCTCGAGACCGCCGTCAGGGTAGGGGTCAGTCATGGACCTCTGTGGCGTAGACGAAGATGTTCTTTCCAGCTTGATCTCTAGTATAGGGCCTTCCGAGCGTGGGATGGTCGATCTCTCTATGTGCAGTGGACTAGGCCGATGTGCCGCTTGTCCAGGCAATGGCCACAGATTCCGGCTGTACTCGCTCGGTTGCCGATTCAAGTGCAATTTTTTTGCCTCCATTGGCTCTGAGTATAGATCCTGTGACTCTTCTTTGATTTCGTCTGATTCATCCTCAAAACCTTCATCATCCAAGAACTCTACATCCGAGTACTCAGCATCTTGATCCTCTTGGGTAGATACGGTAGGATGCTCTTTCCGGATGTGCTTGGTCATGGTGGTTTTCCTGCAGAAACTATGCTCATGATCAGCGAATGCGCGATCGAAGGTCATGGTTAGGAAAAACCTACGCTTTCTTGCAGCGTTGGTTCCTGCAGATATAAGGCTTGTCGTTGGTGTGTATGCGGCGATGCCTAGCCAGACTCGAAGACTGCCAATATTGTAAGCTTCAAATAAGGATCCATGACTCAATTGGGCATCCTACGTCCGAGAAGCACTTCCCACAACCCAGGAAAGGGCATTTGTGCGGCTTGTCACCGGTGTGGGTCCGACAGTGTACAGTCAGAGCGCTGCGCTGGATGAATGTCTTGTTGCAGGGTTTGTAATGACAGGCATAGGGACGCTCGTTTGTATGGATTCGATAGTGGCGTTGGAGGTCGGACTTGCGATTGAAGCTCTGCAGTCATACGAATTGATTAGCAACGGGTGGTATTGGTAGCATTTCAATCTGGACGGCGTTGGGGCGTGGTGGGTTGTAAGGGGAGTTCGGCATACCTTGGCGCATCCTTTGTGCCATTCGCATTGGAATGGACGGGCAGCCAAATCGGCGGCAGACGCACCACCCTTCGCCGTGGACTGCTTGAGGGCCTTGTCTGCCATGGCGGCAGGGCTGGAGGAATGCCGTCAACCGCGTTCCTGGGATAGTTGGATTGTTGACGACGGAGAGAGAGAGGTCGAGGAAGGCTGGGCCAGGCCGAGTCGATTGGCGGGGCCGAGCAGGGGAAGGTGAAGAGGTGATGGGGAAAAGTTCAGTTGGCTGGCTGTAGGAAGCGAAGAAACCGGGCTGTGAAGAATCCCCAGACGGGAAGGGTCGATGGAAGATATGCCAATCGTTGGCTGAAGGGTGAAACAGAGGTTGATGGATTGGGAGGGACAGAGTTCAAGTAGGGACGGCAGAGAGCATCAAGGGTGATACGACGCACTACCCAGAAGGGTAACGGAATGGCTTGACCCCCAGATCGATTGGGGATTGGGGGATGTGTGCGTAGTGAGCGACTGTGTGGGCGCAGTGTCGAGCCACACGACTGGCTTTGGCACTTGGGCCTTGGGTCGACGCTGGGAACGCTTGTGGGGAGGCGCTAGTACGCAGCGAGGTTAGCGTGCTCCACTCGCGGGTGGAACCTTGTACATTATGCTGGTGGAGAAGCGCACGCGACAGGGTGTGGAGGAAGGGCCAAGGAAAGAGCTCCTCCTGGGCTTGGTGATACACACCTATCATGCAGCCAATGCTATTCGTGTGTCTTCCCGAGCCACAAACTGTACGTTTGACGATCGACGCTGACAGCTGCAAAGGCACAACAGCACTGAGGAAATTTGCACGGCTGACCGGGATCTTCCCCCCGCAAAATGGCCAGCAGAACGCGACTTGGGCTGATGCCACCAAACGACTGGTCGATGAGGATATCCTGAAATGTCGCAACCGGATTCCAAGGTATCCTGCACATGCAACCCGTTCTCGATCGGTACTGACTCTGTGCTCTCCGCTTTCCTGGTATCCTGCAAAGAGGGAGTATCCTTGACTGTTGCTTCTCGTATCCAAGATATCAATAGAGGTACTCGCTCTGGTCTGGGAGCACCCTGCCTTGCTGGTGCAGCATACCTGGCTGTTCGGAAGCTGTACGATTGTGTGGGAAGCGTACCCAGTACTTCGACGGGTATCGGCAGGTAACACGCGTCTCGATTGTCCAGACCGTCCGTGACTCCGAATGGTCGTCTTTCAGAGCTCTACTTGGAGACAAAAGGCAGTACAGATAGTCATTGATCTGGCATGATAATCAGGATGCGACATTTGCTCATGAGAGGCCACTGTTATCATAGTTTTGCCAAGTACTAATGTTCGAGGAGTTCACGCGGCAATATTGCAGCCGCCAATGAAGCCTTCTACCCCAGACTACGGAGCATTCTTCTACGGTGGTTTGCCTCCAATCATCTCTTCGACCGTTGAACATCTGATCAATGCGTCATTTATGACATGGTGTCCTCGTAACGTCAGGAGGTCCATTTGATTGTATGCACCCCTCATAGCCAAGGGCGTGCAAGGACTGGTGCAAACAGCAGCAATTGATCCTTGATCGTCTTTTTAACCTACCTTGCCCCTCCTCTCTCAAGACCTCATCCGACTCAGAGAGGACGCCTCCCGCATGAGTAGAGCCTTCTGGAAGATCTGATGGTCGGCACACTCTGCGAACTCATGCGATGGGCACATTCATTGCGAATCGGGGCGTTTGCGGTGGAGCCGCTTGAGCAAGCCTGACAGACGTCACCGGAGGCATGATTCGTATCGTGAGATGGACAGAGCTCTGTCAAGCGAATTCGTGTTACTGGCCAAAGCATGACATTTGATCCGAGTGGAGACAGCTCGAAGGACTCCGTAAAGTATCGTTGCGGCAGACGGGACTTATCAACAACCAAATGATTGGCCGTGGCGAATAGTTGTTAACTCATAAGATCGTACCTAGATAACCAGAAGGTTAAACGTCATCTCAGTCCAAGGCGAAACGCTGGGGCCATGCCAGCGACGTCTCCTCTCAAAATTTGGTTACAGTCTTCGCCCACCGCCAAGCTAGCGTGCTGTACATCCCATTCATCGCTGCATTCAGTGTTGTGACCTAGCTCTCACACCCGCATCAGTATCAGAACGTCTTGCGATTGGCGCATTCATTCCATGCGGTTTTACCGTACTCGTAACGAAATGCTGTTTGGAGGTTAGAAAGGTTGTTATAAGCGTCGAGCCATTGGCTGATACCTCTGCACCTAAATAAGGGCTCGTGAGCCTCTTGAATGACCATGTCATTTCGAAAGCCTTTCCAAAGACCACGTCTATAGACCATGCTCACGAAGGTTCAGTGTCTCAATGTTCAACATTGTCCACAATTTCGAGGGATGGTTTGCAGCCCCCTCAGACTTGGCGTATCCTCTGGCACTTACTACGTGATAAAATTTTACACGTATAGGCAAAGCTGATCTTCTGGCCCAGATGATCACTGTTGATACAGTCTGCAACCGGGGAATGAGCTGTCCAAATTGGTCAGGACTGGCCGTCTGTGCTCAGGCGATACACCATGCCCGGTTGGATGATACAGGCGAGGTAGCAAC
>JAABUW010006499.1_pt1 | contig 14599 bp, 16 predicted proteins | sample 5560081 | NCBI WGS metagenome assembly JAABUW01 (sample SAMN10711882, study PRJNA513363) | rock metagenome | isolation source: Antarctica rocks | place: Antarctica: Victoria Land, Knobhead sud
TGATTAAAGAGATGAATTCATCATCATTAACTCATTGTTAGTATTTTACTATTTATTTCATAACTTATTAATATATGATTAATAACTGTTTAGCTGCTTTCTTGAAAAGTTCTCAACTCATCAAATTCTGTCGAACATACAATAAAAAGCATATATCAGAAATACACGTCAATTTTATTAACATGAATTAAATATCAACTATGATATACAAGACTCGTCTTGATTACTGATCTGAAGAACGTGACTTCAAAGATCTTGTTCAAGAATATCATCTTAATCACTTAGAAAAAGATTATTAATATATTCAACAAATTTACAATGAAGATTTTAATCAAATGATAATCTGTTTCTTTATTGAGCATACATATTTCTTGTTCTTTCAAAGAACTTTCAAGATGAATATGATCTTCAAAAGAGTAAAAACGAAAAACATGAATGAAGTCGTTCTTGCAACATACATTGAAAAGATGAAGAAAGATATTTAGCTGCTATTCTGTTAGTGATTTGTTAATAATCTTTCTATAGTGATGACTTTCGCGAGAATCTTCGTAAATAGAGAAACATCATTGATGTATTATGATCTATTTACGCGACTTTTTGAGCTTATCGAGAAGAAAACTCATCGTCAGATTCGCTGAAAGCATATTCATGATGAAGATTGATTGACAATCATGATGAATATGAATTCAAAGCAATGCATTGATAACTTCTTATGAATCTGTTGTTAATAAGATACTAATATATTGATACAGAATTTGAAAGATATCTAGCTCATATTGACACGCAACATCATCGATTCTGACAAATGCATATAAAATATGCTATTGTTTACTGTTGAGTTCACTTCGATCGAGAAGTTCTATGAGTTGCTGATACACTCAATCAACATCATGACTTCATTCATAGTTGAATGAAGTCAATTTATCATGCTCGTAGTTGAGAAAAGTACTACGATATGCTTCATCAAATTGATAGTAAGTTATGAATTCATTGTTAATTCTTTAATAATATATTGATGATTTATCAGTCATCTACGACGAAACAAAGAATAAAATCATTCATGACTGAGTTCAATATAAACAATATCACTATGTTGTCACAAATCTAAATCAACATTGTACATTAATGAATGTCGATGATTTTGATACTATTCAAAAGTATACTAATGCAGATAAAATCACTCATTTTAAGAGTAACAGCTGAGATACTCAGTTGAAACTTCTTCAAGCAGTTCTTTAGTAAGCTAATATCAACATTTTCAAAATATAATACTAACATAATATCAGTGAAATGAAACTTGATAAATGCAATGTTGAGCAAGCAAAGACTTTTGAAAACTTTAGTATTCAACACTTCTATCATCAGACTGATATATTTCAGCAATAAACAGAATCATTAATAAGAGTGAGTAATAAGCTATTAATAAAACTGTAATAATCTATTTATAAATAGATACTAACTTATTAACAGATGCAAGAGCGACAAAACATAAACTAGAAGACGAAGTTACTATTGAACATGAGATTCAACATTACGTTCAAGTCTCTCATGATAAAGAAAGAGAACAAATGACTCATCTTGCAATGACTATTGACGAGAAAGAGAAATTTGATGATGAAATGTCAGAAGTCTCAAGTATATCATCATCAGAATCACATCGTGACGATGAACGAGAGCAACGTTCTCAGCGCAATTCAAGAGCAAGTTGTAATCGATTATTAACTCATTCTCAACGAGTTACTAGTTTGTTAGCAACTAGTTCTTTGACTTCTAGATTGAGTTCACGTTCTAGTTCTTCACTTTCAGCAACGCTGTCGTTACGTAAGAAGATTTTCACAGATTCATTGCAACAATCAATATAGAATCAGCTGTTACAAATGAAATTAGAAAGTTGAGCACAGAAAATACAACTTAAGAAGACAGAGACTGATCAATTGAAACTACAGAATGAACAGATGAGAGCAAATTTAAGAAGAAATTGAATAAGAAGAAGTTAGTATTATATTAGATACAAATTAGTATCTAGCTATCATTTATCTTTGAATTTTCTTCATCTCAGTTGTCTTCATTTCAGCTGTCTTCATCTCAGCTGTCTTTATTGCAACTGTATTCGTCGCAATTTTCTTGCAATGATCAACTCATCTATGATACATTTTTATTCGTATTAATATAGTAACAATATAATAGCAATGATATAAAAATATAATAGCAATATAATAATATCATTCAAAGATTTACAATCTTTATTCTTCATATTTTCTCGATTTTCTTCATGACATCTGAAATGCTGCTGATGTACATGCGTACAAAGTGCAAATGTCGTAGAAAAAGATTTCTATATAATTAATTATTAGTTGATAATATAATAAGCATGAATTAATATTTACTTTATGAAAGCACATTTGATATTGTTTATTATCTGAATTCATCTCATTATGAGATTCATACAGATTGCAGCGACAAAAGATTTCGTCTGATTCAACAATAACATCAACGAACTAATAATTCAGTATTAGATTAATAGAAAATTAGAAAAAGAATATTAAACAGTTAAATTTCATACATTGTATTGCATAAAGAATAATTCATCTGATCGAGTAGTATACTCAAGATAGTGTTCAAGTCTCTATTAGATATTAATATTACATTATTAAAATAATAGCAAAGTCTTACAGTTTTTTCTATCGACATCGTAAAGAGTAAAGAAGAAGAAGAAGTCATAAACTTGAAGAAAATTTAGTTTTGTAAACGTATTAGTCAAGTATAAGTAAGCAAAAAGAAATTACAAATATATTATTAATATAATATGAACAAGATTTTAACAGAAATATATTATATAATAGTATGTTAAGTATTAAAGTTTTCTCGAAATATTTTAATAACACATTATTAATATAATATGAACATGATTTTACAAAAAGTATCTTCTTGAATTGATTGTAGCTAACTAACTAAACTATTGATGCAAGTGCTTCAAAAGCAATAAATTTCTATTCTGTTAATAAATAATTAGTCTCTTCAATGTTCAATAATAAAAGTTCATTGAATGATATTTTATCAACATCTTGCTTCTCACTTTTCTTCTCATTCTCTTCTTCTTCTTCATTCTCTTTCTTCTTCTCATTCTTCTTCTCATTCTCTTCTTCTTCTTCATTTTCTTTCTTCTTCTCATTCTTCTGCTCAATCTTCATGTCATCTTAATTTTCATCTTCATTCTTCTTAGACTGAGAGACTGTTTTTCTGACTCTCTTGAGTGATTGATAAATCTCTGACTCAAATTTCGCGAGAAATTTGCATTCAGCTGAAGTGAAATCTAATAATATATTAATAATAAGATAATAATAAATTTGCAATCATTTACATTTTGAGAATTTATTTTTGTGACAATTGTCACACTTCTGTTTGTTGTTAATTTTCAACGTCTGTTGAGTCTTGTTGATGAAAAACTAATGATTTAGTAACATATTAGCAACAGAATACTGTGTGATTGAGAATCATCATTGACAATTTCATGCAAACATATTAAAAACATACACATGAAAATATATTAGAAACATATTAGTAATAAAATAACATAAGATTGACAACTAACATTAATAATCACATAGAAATATATTAGAAACATATTAGCAACAAAATAACATGAAATTGACAACTTCAAATAGCAATCTCAAGCAAATATAATAGAAACATATTAGCAATCAAATAGTAATAACTTACGTTTTCATTTCTTGTATGCAAACGTTTTAGTAACTTTGAAGCATGCAAGACAGCAACAGATGCTGATTGAATTTTAAGTCTTGACTAGATCGCAATTAATTATTGATTAAATATCAATAAATTAGATAGATAATACTTCAGAAAGCGACGTAACATCTTCATTCTCAGCGTAAGTTTTTCAAAATTTGATGAGTTCTGATTATTTTATTAATAACAGAATAAGAATACATTATTAATACAAACTTTTGAATTGAAATTTTGCATCTGTAAACAGTGATTCAGCGCAAGATGATTCAACTTTGAGAAGCTTTACAAGTTAGTATTTGAATATCAAAAAAACACTAATAAATCATACATATTCATAGATCTTATGAGTCTTTAGATGATTGATGAGAGCTTCTCGAGAGAAGAGCAATTTCTAACACATTAGTAATCAATTGATAACAAGATAGACAGACAATTTATCTTTCTGAAACATAGCTCTACAATTTCTTCGTTTTTGTTCGTGATATTCATATTTCATCTACAAAAACACTCATAGATGTGCATAATCATCTCATTTTTTTCCTTCTAATATATTAGCAATCAATTAATAATATGAAATTTTGATTTTTCTTTACATTCAATACAAATGATGACAGATTCAAGCGATTAGTCTGCTTGAGATTGACGAGTTCAGTATATCAATTCATATTGAGTTACTAATAAGATAGCATTGTGTTAGCAATGCTATGCTATTAGAAGTACATCGTGTCTCGATATATTCAGATGCTAACGTAATAGTAACTTGTTTGCTATGAAAACTTTATATGATGCTAATTTCGAACAAAAATTGAGTAACAAATTAACAATACATTAAGAAGAACAATAATATTAAATCGCAAGACTATCATCGAAACATGCAACAAGATATTAATACAATGACAATTAATTATCAGCATCGTATAATGTGTTAGTGATTTGTTAATATTCTGTTAGTGCTGAAAAGCGATGCGCAGTACTTGAAATTGAAGTATGTGTATGCGATGATGTTTCTCTTGAAGAAATCACATTGAAACATGACTTACAGCGTATTTAGTGTTTGAATGAATAGTATTAAGATGGTGATCGAATAGAAAAGGTTTGAAAGTGCGGAGGTGGGAAAACTACGCTCGCTTAGAAGGCGCCGAAGCTAAACTACAATAGTGCTAGGGACTAAGGCATGCCGACCTTTGGCCGAAATGATCTACGGTATGCCGAGTTTTAGCGTAAGGCATGCCGACCTGTATACCGCTCTTATCGTCGATGAAACGTCGGGATTTGTATGTGACTTGGACCCTTGTAGGCTCAGAGCTCCTGAGGATCGGCGGTAGGGGTCCTCGTAGGCTCGGTGCCCCTGAGGATCGGCAGTAGGGTCCCTCGTAGGCTCAGTGCCCCGATCCTCATAGGCTCAGGTTCTCGCCTGAGGGCTCGATGATAGCGTTGAAGGATAGTTCTCGTGCCTGTTCTCTATTCTCTGAAGAACTCTGGCCCTCATAGGCCTGGGTTCTGACACTTTCTTTCTTAGCATTTATCTTCTAGTTAAATGACACCCCTATCTGACTCGCTCTAGGCAGGCCCCTAACAGAAAGCTCTTAAAGCGTCATGTAAAGAGCTTGAAGCAGAGGAATTTGAGAGACTGGTTAGAAGGAAGATAGAAGGGATAGAAAGACAGGTAGAGAATGGTAGATAGATTTGATAAAGCTCATATAGAGATGCTTATATAAAAAATATCTATAATGAATAATCTTTATATTACGGAACGAAGAAGTCGATTTGTCACCTTCGTTATAGGCAGCTTTGCCTGTACTAAGCGAAGAATGAGCTTAGTGCGGGGTACGGATAATGATGCTGTTAGCCATCTAATTATCTATGCGCAACGGTAAATGGTTCAATTTACCAGCTATTAGATCTAAGTACAAGATTAATGACGTAATTAAGTGATGTTTGGTTGAACCTTTGATCTAATCACCTGCCAACGATGTCAACGATGTCAACGTGGTGATTAGCTGCGTGTGATTGACTAATTAGCACTCAAGGATTTGCCGATGTGAGTAGTTATTGCGCTCGTATAATAGGTTGATTAATAATTAATTTGACTAACTACTAAATAATAGCTATTAACACAGTTTAATATATGCGCTGGGAAAGTCAATGAGGAAGTTAATGGGGAAGTTAATGAGGAAGTTAATGGGGAAGTTAATAGGGAAGTTAACGGGTAAAGTAATGGGGTAGGAAGTCATGAAGGGAGTCATGGAAGGAATCATGAAGGCTGTTCGGTAGAGAATCATGAAGGATGTTTGGTAGGGAGCCATGTAGAATGTTCGGTAGGGAATCATGGTGAAAATCATGAAGGGGGCCATGTAGGAACCATTGTTTGAAGCACTGTTTGACGTGTGTTATGCGTTCGACCGACGCGTATTTTGAAGCATGTAGGGTGTTTGGTAGAGCGTTTGGTAGGAAGCTCGGTAGAAAGCTCGGTCGAAAGCTCGGTCGGAAGCTCTACGCTACAAGTCATAGGAACATACGAAGTGTGTCGGGATTGAATGAGGCCTAGCCAATAGGCCCTAGGGATTTCGGTACGTGATCAAGGAACAACGATGTTCCGGATCGGAATCTGCTAGAACAGTTCATCTATCCGAGCACTTCCGGTACAGGCCTGCTTCGCCCCTTTGTTTCGCCCTACTATCCCTTAAGCTGTCATTAAAGCTGCCACCCCAGGATTACGGCCACCTTACGGAATACCTGTTAGGGTACTAGGGAGCCACGGGAGATGACTAACCAGGCCAATGAGGACCTGGAGATTAATATTTAGATTTCCTAGTGCGGGGTAGAGGAACTGTGCAGTAGACAAATATTTTGGTGGGGTGCCTAAATAGGCTTAGCTTCATTAATTCTGGGGTGGCAGCTTTAATGACAGCTTAAGGGATAAATACAGCTCGGAATCCTTTGCTTCCTTCTGTATTCTTAGTATTCTAGTTATAGCTAGCTACCTCTATTGATCAAACATTCTACCCATGCACGCTCTCTGGTTAGATTCTAGGCACGGTCCCAACATAAATCTGTAAGAACTTATCAGAAGAGTTGTTGTAAAAGTCATGTTTGAAAGACATAATAGAAACAAACTTATGTTCAGAATCAATTCCATAATTATTCACAGCAATCTCAAATTGACTGCAAATGATCATACTGAACAATACATCACAGTACTGATCACGTGAATGTCAATACTTTTCCATACATGCTATTTACTATTTACTAAGCGTAAAGGCAATTTTCATCGGAAATGGTGACTCTCTCGTACGAAGTACGTTCGCTGCATCGTACCTGCACCAATGTGGCCTACCTGCACCAATGTGGCCCGGCCAAAGTACATTCGTACGATCGCTGCATCGTACCTGCACCAATGTGGCCCGGCCAAAGTACCTATGTATTTATACTCACTTGACGCTTCACTGGCTTACCTTCTCTGTGGTGCAATATTCCGTGACTGATGATGATGATGATGATGATGATGATATATTTAACGTCACGCACGCTCACCCTAAGGGCTTACGATTTCATTCCTATTGGAATATTAGGCGCCTAGAGCTCGAAATATCTAAAGATACCAGTCTGGGAGTCAAGACCAATGTCTGATCCATTCGTTATACTAGAGTTCTAGCCTCAATCTGGGCCGCTCTGCCAACACAAGAGAACTGTGACTTCCTACTATATGATTTACTTGGCTCTCCAGAGCCTCACATGCACGGAGAAGTTACTGCTTTCTGACACTAGAAAAAGGTGGGCCAGCGGAGTGCCAAGATATTCCATGTCGCTGAGTGCTTACCTATGTACAATACAGTGAAGCCAATAAATGCGAAAGATCGCCCTTGGCTGAGAAGAAAAACTGGGATTACTGTGAGCCGGACAGTTGGCATCGGCCAATTTTATCAGCGTGAACATCCAGTTCACTGCCGACATGTCTCGCAAGCTAGTCAGTAGAAGCACTCATGGCTGTTGGACTTGTCGACTCCGGAAAAAGAAATGTGACGAGAATCACCCTTCGTGTTTCCGATGCACTTCTCTCCAGATAGCCTGCGATGGTTATGGGCCAATGCCTTACTGGATGGACAGGGGAGATCTGCAGAGGGAACAAGCTCGCTACAAGACACATATCATCGCCCAGATCAAGTCAGCCATGCGAGAGAATGAATTACCCGGCACATCGCAAAACGTGGAACATGAATTAGACACTCTGGTTGCTAGAACCATCGCCAAATCAAGCCATCCTCCAGCACACCCAACACAAGAAACTCTCCTGCGGAGTGGGCTTGCGCCCGAACGCAACCTTCAGCTTCTCGGCAGAGACGGGGATTTGCACACCTCCAGCGAGCCGATATGCAGTGAAGCACTCAACAACGCCGATTCCTCGACGGAACTCTTCTACGATCAGACAGTCCGCATGAGCTCATATAATCAGTCCTCCTCCGACGCTTCTCAGACACTAGCAACGAGTATATCGCCTGTCACTGAAGAAAGCAACGTGCGAGGTTCCATCGATGTCTCGAGATCAAATTCCTCATCCGAAGCAAACATGGACGCTATGGATCTGTTGTGCGACCCGATATTGAGTGAATATTGCTCATCGGAGTTGTCTGGATATAGCAGTGAAGCGGACTGGTCGCTCTGCGCACAAAGGACTTCGCGTTCAGGTTCCACAGATCTTGTTTCCCAACCGGCCGGACTGAGCAATCCAATTTTGCATGGAGATGTGGAAGACATCTTATTCATGTACTACTTTGATCATGTTTTCTACATGCATTGTCCTTTTTACTTTCCTTCCAATCGGCAAGGGCGGGGTTGGCTGCTTTCAACCTTGAAGCGGGTTAACTCAGCCTATCATGCAGCTCTTGCTTTGAGCGAATATCACCACTCGACTTCAACGCAGCATGGCAGCGCTTATCCTGTCAGAACAAGAGGTGGGCACTACGATTTGGCTCTCCAAGAATTGCAAACCAGCCTTGCACGATCCTCTGCATGGAGCGGAAACCTAGGTCTCACCCACAATGTCGAAGTCCTTACTACTATTCTTCACCTCTTGTTCTACGAAGTACGCTCTTGCTCCTCTCTAGTGTCATCTTCAATGCTAATCAGTTCATGAAACAGTCATGCAGTGGCGGCAAACACAACTGGCAGATACATCTTGGGGGAGCGAATGCCCTACTTCCATCGATTGTGCAAGCACAGATGGGGTTAGCTACAGCAAGAAAAGATCAAACAAAAGAACATCAGGACAGGGCAATTCCGCATCCCGATACTTCAATCAGCTTTCTGCTCGGTTTCTTCATTTATATGAACATTATTACCTGTGCCTCAACTCGATCAAGCCAATTTTTGATATCGGACCACAAGGTCTTGCTCGAGACAGGCGAAATCAACCTGGCGGATTTGATAGGCTGCAGTAACTGGGCGATGATCTTCATCTTCGAGATCTCATCCCTAGACAAGTGGAAAAAAGAAGAGGAGGATGCTCACAGATTGAGCCTCATAGAGTTGGCGAAACGTGGTCATCAAATTGAGGAGCGCCTACTGAGCCGACTGGCTAGTATCGAGAACGACCTTTCGAAAAGAGCTCCAGTCGACGCTCACCTACGACCAGACTTCATCAAAACCGAGATTACGAGGATATTTGCTCTCTCAGCTATCACCTACCTCCATGTAGTCATCTCCGGTGCTTATCCTGATATTCCGGAAATCAAGAGAAGCGTTTCGAAAACGATTGACGCTCTTCGAAGTTTACCAGACCCAAAATTGTCACAACATGTGGTCTGACCGTACTGTATCTCTGGATGCTTAGCAGCCGATGAGCAACAAAAGGTTTTCCGAGAGCTTGTGTCCTTACCACGCATAACGCACGGGACGTGTTTAGAGGCCTTGAGCCTCATGGAAGAATGCTGGCGGTTGAGGAAAACGGAATCATCCAGTCATGATTGGGCATCTATCATGGAAAGACGTGGTCAGTACATTCTACTCATTTGAATAGATCTAGAAACTAGAAGTTCAGGCAGCAGTAGAGAAAAAAATAGTAGATTTCTGTTTAGAAGAATAAAAATCGCTTCAAAGGAAGAGGCTACTGAATTAACTGCCTGCTGCCTGTACGCCTGTTTATCATGTATCACGTTAGCTAAGGCGAATTAATTATCATAAAAAGAGCAATCTATAGCTTGGCTTGGTGTGCACATCATGAACAACTAGTAACACCCGGTTTGCATGATGATTCACATAGCTGGCATGACGAGCTGTGACTGGAGCTGAATGCGCTGAAAAGGAGAGATTTGTAACAGTCACATTGAAGAGGTGGGGTACATAAAGTCAACCGTATATTCCTAAGACTAAAGCTTGACCTTCAAGCTGGGAGGGTGCTGAATGGCTCTAGATGACAGGTGCAGCCTGTTGCACCAACAGAAATTATCCCGGCTTCGCCGATTTCCTATATACCACTGTGACAAGATTAGCTAGCCCAAGCGGTCCTGCCCGAGAATCTTATGCGAATGAGATCAGTCTGCGCATCAAAAGTCCTCCAACAATCGCACTTGTGCCAAGCACTACAACGTTCGCCAAGGAAAGCTTCTCCAGAACCCCACCCTCTTCAACAACGCGGCCCACCTTGTGCAAAGGTCGCTTTTGTACAATGTTTTTGGAAGACCCTTCAGATTCGTAGTCCCTATAGTTCACTTGCTCCATCAGCTTCTGGAATTCCAGCACCATGCCTGGCCAAAGATTGGTGATCAGCCCTGACTCAGTCTTGTACCAATTGGTGCATTGGGAGTTGTTCACGGCGAAGTCTTTGAGTCGATGTTGCAGCTTCGCATTGTACTCTTCGGTTTTTTCCGGGCGCGGTGTCAGGCTCAGTGCTCCTCCTTGCTTTCGGGCTTCTAGCACCGGCTTGATCAAGCCGTTGATATACCTGCTTTGGGCCTCGATCATCAGAATGAAGCTGTTATGGAGCAAGCCAGTGTTGGGTCCCAGTATGATTCCAAAATTCGGCATGTCGTCGGCGCAGGTGCCCTGGTAGGCCCGAGCGCCATCCTTCCACATCTCATGCAAGGCCCGACCGTTCCGGCCGAAGATCTTCATTGGATGCAGGAAGTCGGTGGCTCGAAAGCCGGTTGCCAAGACGATGAGATCGTAGTGAGAGTCCGCATCCTCTGCCTGTCCCGCAGTGCCGACAAGACGCACAGTATGGTCGTTGATGCTGTGAATAGGTCTCGCCTCAAGCTCAACATTGGGAAGGTTCAAAGCTGGGAAGAAGAAATCCGAGACAACCACCCGCTTACAGCCCACCGGATAGTTGGGTGTCAGCTTCTCCCACAACTCAGGCTGATTGGGCAGCTGCTCGTGCATCATGTCCAGAGCTGCTTGTTTCAGCTTTTTGTTCTCCTCATGCTCAGCGAAGTTGTTAGAGACGTATTCCGTTTCGTTGAGGTCCACATAACGTCTGCGCCAGTACCGCTGCCAGAAAGGGAAATAGCGGTAAAGGGTTTTTCTCAAGTTTGAGATCTCGTAGTCCCCACGAGGTAGGATCCAGTGAGGTGTTCTTTGGAAAACCGTCACCTTCTTCGCCACCTTTGCGAGCTCAGGTACGATCTGGACTGCACTACAACCTAAGCGGAGACAAAAGGTCAGTTGGATGACAAAAGGTTTGCTATGATGGTCGACATACCACTTCCTACAACGGCGATCCTCCTATCTTTCAAGTCGTACGTCCAGTCCCATGCAGCACTGTGCATAGTCTTCCCTGTGAAACTATCCAAACCCTCGATTTCCGGCCATTTTGGTTGACTTAGCTGGCCCAAAGCGCTGACAAAGAAATCACTAGAGATCGTGTAGTTGGAGGTGGCCTCGGCGTCTTTGGAGCCTTTGGCAACCGTCACGCTCGTGTTCCACTTCTTCAGCTCGTCATCCCAGGTCGCGGATTCGGCAGTGGAGCAGAACCGGATGTGCTCGTACAGCCTGTATTCCTGCGCCACCCGGGTCAGGTAAGACAGAATTTCTTTCTGCCCTGGGAAATCTCGGCTCCAATTGCTGTTGGGGGCAAAGCTGTAGCTGTAGACAATGGACTGCAAGTCGACAGCGCAGCCGGGATACGTGTTCGCGTGCCTATCAAGCATTGATTAGACATTCACCTGTATTACACGAGGATGGCTGGTTTTCCTCACCATGTCCCACCGACCCCGGCAGACTGCTCCAAAATGACAAAGTCTCGGCAGTTATTGCGTTTGATCAAATCAATGGCAACGCACATGCCTCCAATGCCGGCTCCGACGATGACCACGGAGGTATTTGTGAACTGCTGTCCACTGCTCAACGAGAATTCTGGCCATGATTTTTCGAACGCCATGTTTGCTCCCAAGAAAGTTGATAGAGAAGCTTGCCAAACTATGTAAGGTTGCCTGTCAGCCCCACAAGTAGTGGCTCTGGAAGCAGCCACGCCGCCTAGGGCTGCCGCACGTTCCAGCTCGAGTAACTTCTGTGTGATTGCATTCTCTTATCTAATCTAGGCCGATACATCTCCTTTGGGAGCCTAATTGTAGCACTTCGCTCCTTCGTCGCCCGACGTCACACTCCAGACGAACTGCAATTCCTGAGATGACAAACCTTTCAGTGCCTTTCACTGCGAAGTCCCAGCTTCACCGAGATCCTACAACTTCACAACAGTCATTTCCCGCAAGTCTTCCGAGACATCCACGAGTGTCTCCGCAAGATGCCGCACAGCTTCGAACCTTTCTCTATCGAGAATTGTGGCCGGCCGATCTGGAGCGTATTGCACCGCATTTGTGAATGATTTCGACGCAGTCGAGTGCCAACATCTGTCCGCTACACCACCAAAAGATCAAAGGTCGAGAGATCATTGTGACGGAAGATTCAAGATTACACCTCGTATGAATATACGATCGAATCTTCATCAAACCCTTGCCGCGATACCTTCTTTTCATTCCTTTTGATTCGAATGCTTGTCGAATGAGAAATCGATACTGGGAGGGAGCGCTCAGGAAGAGCGAAAGACCTTTGCGAGAATACAGATGTCGACGCTGAGCCTCTTACGAATCTACTATTATCTCATTCAGCACGAGTCGGATTTCGAAATCGCTTGCAGAGACACTGAACTGCTACCCTCTGATATCTCGTGGCCCGAATTCTGCGCCTTTTCAAAAGATTTCTTGAAAATCGATGATGACGCTGTGTCCGAAAGATACCGTTACGAAGAGCTCAGGCTTACAAGACTCAATATTTACGTCAAGATCTTGCTGGGGAAATTTCAGTACGAGCGGGTTCGCAGCCAATACGGTGCCTTTTTCGCTCGCTTCTACGATCCTTTACTGTTCGTCTTTGGCATCCTGTCTCTCATTTTAAGTGCTATGCAGGTCGAACTCGATGTTGAGACCCTATTGACTACTATGCAATGGCAGTCTTTCTGGCATGCCTGTCGATGGTTCGTCGTCGTCATGTTGGCGTGTATGGCCTTCCTTGCGCTGAGCCTGATATCGTTACTGGTTGGTATGATCGTCGATGAGTGGGTTTTCGCGCTCAGGGAACGGTACGAGAAGAGGAAGTCCTGCAGACGACAGCGTGATAAGGCATAACAGCCTCGCTCGTCCTGGAATTGGATCGACTGTCTTACGTAGATTTCGTCTGCTCCGAGCGTCAACTGATGTCCTTTCGACAAAGCTGACCGAGACTTCGACCCGCGCGAGAAGAGGGACATCAGGAACGTGAGATGCCCCTTCCCCGAACTCAGGAAGCCCCACGCTGACGTCTCGGCCGCGTGCAGTATATTAATCGACTCGTCGATGAGTATGGCCTCCGTGTTTTACCGAAGAAGAAACCTGTGATCAGCCTCGACGACCTCTACCTTCTTCTCTACACACATTGGGTCCTTGATGCTGCGACGTATGCAGACGAGCATCAACGGGTCATAATGGCCACCGGTATACCTGCCGCCATCTTTTTTTTGGCTGCCGACTAGGCTCCGTACAAGGGATCAAATTAAGCGTCAAAAATATACAAATTCGGGTCTTAGAAGCTTCTGGAGTTTCAAACGTAGCGAGTTGCTGAACCATTCGTGAAATTGTGGCGAAGAATGGGATGGACAGATAATTGTGCTCACGGTGGAACAACAACAGGAACGCAAAATCAAGGCTCTCATCCGTAGATCAATGGACATCTTCATACTTCTCTCTCGGCTTCCTCAAGAAGCAGACGTAGGCGTTATGCTTGAAAAGTATGTTGCATGTATCATTAATGAAGATTTGCTAGAAGAATTCGGAAGGAAAGCTGCGGATAGCAGGCAACCAAGTGCTTTGAAGCTAGACTTGTGCCAGTCGAGTATGCTGAAACAGTAGGACCAACCAAAATAGCACTAAGCTGCGTGCATGAGGCATGTTGAACCACGACCATGACTTGGAATCAACGGCCCTACCATCGAATCTGGCAAACTTTCCGTGAATTATTGTAAACCCTAAGATTATGTCGATGGTTTGATAGAGAGAATGCGGGTGGAAATTATGGAAGGTTTTTCATCCGAACTTTTGTCGCTTGTCGGTATCAAGAATTCTTCCTAACTTTGAAGCACTGAAGGCTGATTATCAGCATGAAAGCATAAGTGACTGTAGTATCCCATGCATCTTCATTCGACTAAGGCAACTAATATATCTATTCATCTCACACCGTTACCAACAACCTCGCTTCGCCGAGCCTGCAACCAGACTCGAATTAGCTGCTTATACCCCTCGTAATGGTGTTGGCATTAATAAGAATAGAGCAGATGAGAGGCATGGATACTGGGTTAGCATGTTCGGAAATGCAGGCTACGCCTTTA
>JAABUW010006502.1_pt1 | contig 14588 bp, 23 predicted proteins | sample 5560081 | NCBI WGS metagenome assembly JAABUW01 (sample SAMN10711882, study PRJNA513363) | rock metagenome | isolation source: Antarctica rocks | place: Antarctica: Victoria Land, Knobhead sud
GGCCCTGCTTCATGGTTATCCATCTGCTCACAACCCGGGGTCGAATGGGTGGTGGCCCGTACCGGCCGAACAGATTTCATCGAGAGCGCCAGGCAGCTCAGTCTTGGATGGACAGGGCGACTGAAACTCATCAGACAGACTGATCAATTTCGCGCGCCAGAGCCAGACAAAGAGACTGCTTGGAAGTACGCCACAGGTCAGGAGGCACTTCCATCGCGCACTCGCACAGGGCTGACATGGGTGCCGAATAGCCTACTTTGAAGAATCCTACGATTCGATCCTTGGAGTGGTGTACAGACCTTCATTCGAAGATAGACTGCGCAGACACTTCGGGCCTGGAAATTCCAGCGATGACCCCTCATGGTATGCGCTGCGAAACACGATCTATGCTTTCGGTTGTCGCACTATCTTGTCGAAGGATCCGCATGTTACATTCAAGCAAGCCCAAGCACAAGCATGGCAGTACTTTGAGAACGCACTCGAGGCACATACGAACCTGCTCTTCACACCCACTGGTCTAACAGCTGTCCAAGCTTTGACCGTAATGGTTTGTCCCGGCCACGCTCTGCGAGTCCTGACGCTGATAAAAAATCAGAGTTTCTTCGCCGAAGGGTTGGGGAGTCCAGCGCTTGAATACATGCTGTGCTCAAATGCGGTGCGACTAGCGCAATCTAAAGGCCTCCATCGACAACCGTCTGCATCATGGAAGATGCGAAAGTCGGATATCTTGCACCGTAACTGGTTGTGGTGGGCCATTTACTGCTGCGATAAACAGATCGCCTGCCGTTGTGGACGTCCTTCAGTACGTTTTGTGTGCGCGTTTTGTGTGCCTCACTCCTCCTCTGTCACTTAATGCTCACGGGTTGTAGGGCATTGACGACGACGAAATCAGCTGTCATGTTCCCACCGAGATTGTGCCAGGGAGCGGTATTGATGTGCCGACAACAACGGCTATGATACGTCTTTCTCAAATCAATTCCGAGATTCTAAAGAAAATGGGCTTCGCCAATAGCTCGCGAACAACACCGGCTTCACTGATCAAAGATCTGAGCGATCTTTCACGAAAGCTCGACAGTTGGCGGGACTCGCTACCAGAATGTCTGAATATAAGAGAGCCACTTCAGCGCACACAAACGCCTTCGGAGGTGAGACTAATCCACTCCATTTATATCCGGCTTTCATATTATAGTAGTATCATTTCCGTCCACATGATCTTGGCCCAGCCATGGACGTATGGGATGCGGAGAGGAGATCGTGAGCAGGCCCTTCACGATTGTGCAGCCGAGAGTACAGCAGCAACTGCCGAAGCTGCACGACAAATGATCCTCACCGTCAGATATATCGAGCCGCACGGAGCTTCTCCGGCCTGGTAAGCTCCCGGTGTGCATACAGTTGCCTCCTGATGTGCTCAAGATTGGCGACCGAAGCTGACGTGCATGATCCAGGGCCGTGGTCTATTTTCCGCTGGTTGGCCTCATCAATCTTTTCATCTATATCCTGAAATATCCCAAACTGCCATCGGTCCAATCCGACGTAGCGTTGATGGATATGGTTGCTGGTCACTTTGGCCACGTCGAATTCGTTACGTCCTCGGAGATCACAATCTTGTTCGCTCGAGAGGCTGCTGCTCTTGCGCACGCGACTATGCGCAAGGCGATGGGGATACCGCCGTTACTCAGTGACATCTCTGGAATGGGCGCGACAAACCGTGGGTCAAACTATGGCACACGAGCTACGTCCCCCATCAATGTAAGCGGGTCAAGGCTGCTGCCTACCTTAAATCGCTATTGTTTGTCAGACACTGACAGCTACTTCTAGTCGCTCGATTCGGGAACGATGCCGTCCGACCTGGATTTCTATAATCTCTTTTCGTCCTTCGTAGAAGAGGATGGACTGCCTGGCATGGTCACAAACTTATCAGGCATCGAGGGGTCATTTCCACTTTAGTTGCGTCATTTCTCTGCTTACCACAACCGCTAGTTCTCAAGCGATCGATGTAAGATATCCAGGGGCATCTGTACCAGGCGTACGTAGGTAGTGGCCGAGCCTTGTTTACAAACCAACAGAAATGGTCTTCCGCGCTCGGTCCGAGAGCCTCTCCTCCCGCACTAAAAAATTTAGTGATCATTCCAGATCGATGGCATCTGCAGGCGTTATTAGTTGGACTTAATGCTCGGTCCGAGAGACACTGGGCTCTCTAGCGCCAGGCTTCAGAGCGTTTTGGTAAATACTTAATTCAAATGTTGTTTATATGTATACTTCTAAAACAAATCGACAAGTCTACGAGCAACAACACATCTCACTATCGGTGATAGATCGAAGCAATGGACTCGTGGGTTCCAAAAGTGCGGGCGATTGTTGCCTACCCTCCCAATCCGACTACAGATCTACGTTACGAGGAAGTTGTAACAAAAGGAACCCTCAAAGATCATGAATTACTCATCAAAATGGTGGCATCGGGCATCTGCCATCTGGAGATCCACCTGGCTTCTTTGCCCAAAGATGACCCAGGGGCGAAATTTCCGCGCATTCTCGGTCACGAAGGCGCAGGTTACGTTGCCGCGTGTGGAGCTCAAGTCACTTGCGCCCAAGTCGGCGACCCGGTCCTCTTGTCCTATGACTACTGTGGCAGCTGCAAATTCTGCTCGGCGGGTCAGACTGCGTTCTGCATCAGCTTCGCGAAGCTCAACATGGCTGGGGACTCAGGAGACAACTTTACCACATTGGACGAGTCGGAAAAAGTGCACGCCAAGTTCTTCGGCCAATCAAGCTTCGCGTCACTGAGCATCGTGAGCGAGAATTGCGTGCTCAGAATGAATGATCTTCTTCAGGATCCGGAAGAACTGAAATTATTCAGCCCACTTGGCTGTGGATTTCAGACTGGCGCGGGTGCGGTGGCCGTAACGCACAAAGCTACCGCCAACGATGTTGTCGTAGTCGGCGGAGCTGGTGCCGTCGGACTCGGGGCGGTCATGGCGGCCAAAATCGCAGGCTGTAAAGCGATCGTGATAATCGATCAAGTACAATCCCGCCTAGACGTAGCGAGATCGATCGGTGCGACGCATATCTTGAACACGACAGGCGTAGATAACATCAGCGGAAAACTGAACAAGCTCCTCAACAGTGAATGCATTACGCTTACAGTGTGAGTTCTGTTCTTGATGTTGTTGATCTCTGCGAGAGAGAAGCACAGGGACTTCTTGTCGAGTAGAAAATGCTGATTGCATGGCAGTGAAACTACAGGAGTACCTTCCGTCATAGACGCGCTGGTAGCCGGTCTTGGTCATCGTGGGAGGCATATACAGATCGGGATTTCTCGAGAACCCACCACAAGTTTCAATATCAACGTATTCGCTCTCATATCCAAACGAGCGATAATCGAGGGCAATTGCGAGGGTGGTGCTACCTCGAGCGACTTCATACCCAAGATGATCCAGTGGTATAGGGAAGGCAAGTTCCCTTTTGACAAGCTGGTCAAGATGTTCCCCGCCACGGATGTGGCCGAGGCAGTGTACAACATGGAAAACGGTTCCGTTATCAAGCCAATCTTGGTCTGGTGATTGGGTCCCGGTATGCTTACATAGTGTCTATACAAATTTGTCTCGTCTACCACCACCCGACCCTTAGCCAAGCTCTGGAACTTAGCGCACGTGGAGTTGGTTTCGAGATGATTCGCAAATCTGATTGATTTGAGATGACGATTAACCCTTACCCTACAAAGGACGTAGCTACCACTTGAATCATCTTCGCTAGGAAGATGGTGATTAGGATCTACCAGTATTCCTCACATATAATAGCTTGTTGCCTGGCCGTTTTCTATGAAAGCAACCATTCTTCCGCAAAAGCTGTTAGACCTTGCTTTACAGGAAACCAAAATAAGTCGACCTGGCGACAACCCACGTGCAAACTCATAGCGCGAAAATCAACTTGCACGTACAGAACAAGCAGCCTGAAAGGGACTTGCTACACTTCATGACATTTCCACATTCTTCGACTTGTGATGCATACCAATGACTTCCTTCTCCAGGTGGACCGAGGTGTGGTTGGTCATGTACTCGCCGGCATCCTGAATGAAGAGTGCACACACGATGGCGGCCACCCCAAACGGAATGGTAGCGTAGAAGACCATTCTGAAGGCATGTCCGTATGCTTCACGGTATGCTGTTGCAGCAGCAGCCTCGATCGCAGGCGTGACACCGGGAACGTCGGCAAATGCATCCGGGATACCAAGTGCATTGTCTGCTACAGCGGTGATTAAGGCGCCGAGATTTCTTGCGTCAAAATTGTTTGCCAGTGCTGCTGAAGCCACTCGGGCTCCGATCTGGCTAGCTACTGTTCCCTTCAGGATGGTGGTGAGAACAGCATCGCCGACGCTACCGCCCGCAGATCGAAAGGTCCCGATGACGCCAGTCGCCAGGCCAAGATCAGATTGAGGTACGTGAAGTCCCACGTTCACGAGTGTGCATACGGTGATCCAAGAGAAACATCCCTGCCCGAAGAATTGGAATGCCATCCAGGCGGCTTTGTGGTTCGGTAGGGCGAAAACATATAAGCCGGTGAAAAAGGTCTGAATGAAAAGAGCGACGAGGATATGATTCTTTGGGTGCTTGGTCTTGTGTAAAATCGCGGGCAACACAATACTACCAAAGAGTTGTCCAACTCCATTCGGCAAGGAGATGAGTCCGAGCTGGAATCCGTTGTTGCTGAATATGTAAAACGTGGCCTCCGGCACAAGGGAGGTACCAGCGTAGTACACGAATCCGGCGACGAAGACCACAATCAGATTGGCGGAAAATTGGCGGAAGCGAACGAACAGCCGGAGGGGAAAGAAGGGTTCTTTCGAGGCCCCGATAGTGAAATCGTATGCGAAGGCCGCCAGGAATGTCGCTGCTCCAACGACGATTGGAGCGACGACAGATGCGCTCTGCCACGCATGTCCCGGCGTGCCAGCCCAAGAAAGACCAACCAAGAGAACAGTGAGGCCGATGGTATACAAGCCAAGACCGGTGTAGTCGATCCCAGCAAGCTTTGCTACCGTGGACAGCTCGCCGTTTGGTCGTTTTCGAATCTGTGGTTTGTAGAAGACAAATGTACCGATCAACGATGCTGCGCCGTAGATGATAGCGATATAGTATGGCCATCTCCAGGAACCATGTGTCTCTAGTTCATTTGCGATAAGGACGGCGAATCCTCCCCAAGGGACGAAGATGCAGACTTCAACCCACGCAAGACCCACTCCTCTGTATGGCGCCGATCAGCGCGTGCGACGTCTATGTGAGCTTAGCAGTCGCTTACCGATATTTGAAGGGCAACAGTTCGGGGATACCGGCGAAACACACTAGTACAAGTCCACAGGCGAACCCTAGAAGTGTACTGCCGGCAATAACGGCACCCATCGTCTGGGCGGCTGCTGCAACGATCTGCCGCTGTCGTCTTAGCTATCCATGTTGTAGAACATGAGCGCGTTCATTCATAACTTACGGCTCCAACAACAGCCACCACTTCCCCGGCGAGAATGATAGAGCGACGGCCGAAAACGTCGCTTAGTCTACCTGCCACACAGAATGATACGGACGAAGCGATAGCCCAGCTAGAGGGGATCCATCCTATTTGTGCTATGCCGCCTAGTGCCTGACCAATTGGGGTCAGGATGGTAGGGACCAACAAGATGCCACAGGATATAGGTCCCACTGTCGACAGTCCTAGGAACTTGCGGACGTTATTAAGTTGCACTGAAGGGTGGTCTTGAACAGAAGGAGATGGTACTTACGCAAATCGCTAGTAAAGTGGTCCAAGACAGATTCTCTGGTTTGTCTGGATTCTGTTCGACTGCTGCCAGATGAGGGTCGTCGTATTCGATCTCTTGGTCCTTGGTGACAGGAGTGATCTCCATCTTGGTGTCCTCGTGTTTCTCGATTGCTGGAGGTGCAGACATTTCATGAACTATGTTGTCTTATTTCCAAGGGAGAGTAAGGTACAGGGAGGCGAGTCTCTACTTGATCAAGACTGTGATTCAGAACAAACTCCCATTCGCCAGATGTACGGCCAGGTTGCGAGGTTACATATGCGGAGCCAACTCACTCACCTACAATTTCGGAGATCACGGACCGAGGCCTCCGACCTGGGGTCCCCACAATGGTTTTCTTGCCTAGCCTAGTAGTGGGGTTTTCGGTCAGGTCATTGCTGATCGGGGAGCCCCTTGGTACCGCTTTCCGAGAGCCGATGCGGGAATGTTCGGCTGAAAGAACCGAGTGCGTGTCGTTCCATATTTGTGACTCCTCAAGCTGTGTACATCTAGTCCTCACATCGAACGCGGAACTCGCTGCTAGTCTGAGACTGATTACTACATTGCTGCTTTGTTTCTCCAACGAACTACTACTACTTCTGATCAAAATTAAACGCGCTCGAACTGGAAGAACCATTTTTTGACCGATCTTCGCGACGAAGCGCAAGAATGGGAGCGACGACAATGACCAATGATCCAGGCGTGTCCCTCATCAAAGAGACGATTCCGCCCATTGTGCTGCTTTGGATTAATGGAGAGGCAGTGAAATCGTCTTCAGAAGTGACATTTGAGGTGCACTCTGCAAAGCGAGATGAGATTGTTTCTGTCGCCCAATCGGCAACGCCGAGCGATGCGGCACACGCTGCAGATGTGTCGTTGGAAGCGTTTGCCTTGTGGAGACAGACATCTGCCAATCACCGCCGGGAAATTATATTGAAGGCTGCGGATATCTTCGAATCTCGGAGGAGCGAGTTGGTCGCGGCCCAGGTCGAGGAGACCAGCTGCGAAGCAGCGTGGGCGGGCTTCAATCTCTCGTATGGCCTTGACAATATGCGGGAGATCGCTAGTCAAGTAACATCCGTTTTTGGCGAAATTCCTTCAGCTGCCTCGAGCTCCAATCTGGCTATGGTGTTGAAGGAGCCTGTGGGTCCGTCACTGCTGATCTCGCCGTAAGTTTGGTCACAGAGTGGAGACAGGCTGAACCCCGCTGAATCATTGTCTCTTAGCTGGAACGCGGCTGTAGTTCTCTCCCTGAGAGGCATATGTTGCATGCTTGCCGCCGGCTGCACCTGTGTTTTCAAAGCGTCGGAGCAGTGTCCAAGGACCCACCACCTCCTGGCCGAGGTGCTTACACAAGCTGGTCTCCCGAGCGGCGTACTAAATGTCATCCAATGTCGACGTGAAGACGCTTCTGCTGTCACAGAAGAACTAATATCGCACGACGCCATCAAAAAGGTCGAATTCATTGGAAGTGCTGCGGTAGGTAAGATCATTGGCCAATTCGGAGGGAAATACCTCAAACCAGTCTTGATGGAGTTGGGAGGCAAGTGTCCTGCTCTCGTTCTCGATGATGCCAATCTAAAGGACGCTGCCGAAAAGTGTGTCCGTGGAGGTGAGCATCGAAAAGCTCGGAGCCGCGTGCCGTCTCGACACTGACAGGATGTTGCAGCTTTCATGCACCACGGGCAGATATGCTTCTCAACCGAGCGAATCATTGTTCTGAAAAGCGTCGCGGACGAGTTCATACCTTTGCTCAAAAAGGCAGCCACAGCCTTCGCTCCTGGATCTGGAGGCTCGAGAGCTGTTGTGGACAAGGCGCATGCTTCTCTCGTCGAAGCACAGAGCATGGGTGCCGAGGTCCTTGTTGGGGGCCCACGGTATGCGGGACCTGCCGAGCTGGTCCCTACGATCATGACTGGAGTTACAAAAGGCATGAAGCTGTTTGACCAGGAGACTTTTGGGCCGTCCACCTCGTTGTACATTGCCGAGAATGAAGACGAGGCCATTGCGATTGCCAATGACACTCCCTACGGTCTGAATGCATCAATTCATACCACAAATATGTGGCGAGCATTGAACGTGGCAAAGAGATTGGAGGTTGGCCAAGTCCACATCAACTCCCTCACCACATACAACGAAGGTGTGTTGCCCGCTGCTGCTTGTAGTGTTTCACAGCTCCTTAAAGACTCATGTGCTAATCCTTCGATTTAGCAACATTCCCTATCGGCGGAACGAAAGGGAGCGGATGGGGTAGGAACAACTCAAGATTCGGCATCGATGAATTCATTCAGAAGAAAACCATATCATTCAATATGGTGGGCACCAAAATCTCGTTCGGCGGTTAAACAGGCTTGAACTCCTAGGCATGTGATGAAGGTGCAAACTTTGCGGGACACTTCAGTATTTGTGTTTCATCGTTCAATTCAGAACGACACTATCTTGTTAAGAGCTCCAACGATCTCGTGCTGCAGCCGATTCATGATGGCTTTGATGTGTCCAAGGTTATGGATCATGTATCCAATTCACTTGCCACTAGTGTATATAAGGTAATCCTCATGAGATTCAAGACTGGAATAGACAGTACTAGAGTGCGAGCACCTTAAATTTCCATACGACTATTATTCTCCTCTCATCTTCTTTGCCAACTTCCCAAACATCGCCCTTCTTGTGTCAATTACGTGACGCAGGGGGTCTGGAGAGCCGGTAGGTGGCATAATACCAAGCAGTGAACCGACGACAATTTGGTCGGTCCCTGAGGCTAGACCTTTCCATGTCTCATCAGTGAATTCTGCGAGAGGCATCCCGACTTGTCGGCCCCTTTCTTCTCCCATGTAGTCATGCAATTCAGCTTGGATAGGTCAGCCTCCGTGAATGAAAGAACGCTTGTGGACAACATACTCTGTACCGCAGGAGGAGATAGCTCAATGATTTTGACGGGTGAGTCCCTAAGCTGCTCTCGAAGGCACAGAATGAACGCATTCAATGCCGCCTTAGACGCCGAGTAGGCTGGAATATCTACAGCGGGTACAATGGCGAGGTTCGAAGTGGTACTATGATCTTCAATCAAATCTTCCCGAAGTTATCAAGGTGCGGCAAAGCACGTACAATATCAGACTGCCATTGGTCTTCTTCTCCAAGAAGAATGTCAGAATTCTCATTGACAAGTCTACTATGCAAGTAAAATTGGTCTCAACCTCCGAATGGAAAGGACTCAAGTCTCCCTTAGCTAGCTGTGTCAAGTTGAGCGGTGTCTGGACACCAGCATTTAGGAAGACACAGTCCAAGTCAGAATGGCTCTTTGTGACGCTTCACGTTCAGCGTCAGATGTAGCTCCAAGTAGATTTCAAGAGTGTTTGAGGGGGAGAAGGGACGGACTGATTGACAAATTGACCAATCCTATCTCTGGCTGTAACGTCGAAGCGAATAGCCTCGCTGTTTTTGCTCCCATGTCGACGGACAAACTCATCGAGCTTATCTTGTCTGCGACCGACTGCGATCACTTTTGATCCTTCCGCAATCAAGCGATCGGCAAGTGCAGCGCCAATGCCTGATGTCGCTCCTATGAAGAGGACGCATTTGGGGGCAAAGGAAATCATTTTCCGTGGTAATCTCAAAAGGTATGTTCAATGTTGTGGGAATGACTTTCACTGGTCCTTACTTTATTGCACATTTCTGGCCCAGGGTCCCAACCTTGCAATACATCGGGAGTCGGTTATCTCGGACCGAGATTGAAGAACCTCCTCGCCCTCACTGTTCGGTGCTGACGAATGGCTAGCTCTAGGTTCTTCTGGAGATTGCTGGAATTTTATCAGTGCTCTAGTTTGCGATGAGGCACGATGAACAAGAATCTATGATCGAAGCACTTACTCCCTTCAGCCCCTGCCAAATGGTCTATGCCTATCTGAGATTGTGTCCTCTGGTAGGCCATCGTCATGAACGGTACGCTAGGATTTCGACTGAAGCTTGATCATAAGGCTAATTGAGTATGTACAGTCACTTGCGGAGTGATATACCATACCCTAACAATTTGAATCATTCTAAGCCACCCTGTGCATTCCTGTGCACTACACTTATATGATGATATATTGCATGTTGCCTAACTTGCAGGAGCGCCATTCGCCATAACTCTGGGCGCATCGTGCAGGGAGACGTGTTTGATAAACAGAAACTCCTCGATACCATATGGACCGCCATTGCTCCCCCATCCACTGGACTTCAATCCCGTAACAGGTGCAGCGGCTAAGGGTATTAGCGATTCAAACGGTATCATGCGACAAGAGACTGCGCGTACCTGAGGCGTAGATTGTCATAGCATTGATCTGGACTTGCCCAAATTCCAATTCGCGAGCCATTTTCAGACCTCGTCTATAGTCGGCAGTGAAAACAGCCGCGGACAGCCCAAACGACGTTCTGTTCGCTTCGGAAATTGCATCGGCGTCATTGTCGACAATGTATACGGACGCTGTGGGGCCAAAAACTTCTTCTGTCGCAAGGCGAGAGCTTTTGTTGATGTCAGCCACAAGCGATGCCTTCAATGCCGTCTTGCCCGTCAACTCTGCGTCACCGACCAGGAAGCGCGCTCCGTCTGCAACCGCTGCCTCCAGGATCGTTTTGGTGTGCTGAGCACCTCGCTCGGTAATGCAGCAACCCGTATGCTGGAAGGCCTTGAACGCTGCGACGAGAAATTCAAGGAATCGGTCCTTCACTTTACTTTGGACCAGAATCCGCTCGGTAGACCAGCAGAGCTGTCCGGAATGAGCAAGGGCTAGAATCATTAGTGGGAGTTGCTGCTTTGTAGATTGTGTAGTCCTTACCGCCCTGCGCACACAAGGTTGCGGCTTGCTCAAGGTCCGCATCATCGAGGATTATGCATGGACTTTGGTCACCACACTCCATCAATACGGGCTTAAGATATTTGGCTCCTAGACCTGCGATCACCTTGCCAACACCAGCGCTGCCGATGAATTCGATCTTCTTGATTCCAGGATCCGCAATCAAGGCTTCCGTGACCGCAACGGCATCAGCGCGATCGGCCTGAATTTGGTTGATTACTCCGGGTGGCAGTCCGGCTTCTGTGAAGATCTCAAGAATGAGTTGGTGAGTCCAAGGGCACAGCTCAGAAGCCTTAAGAATCACTGTGCAACCTGCCCCAATTGCGGTGCTTACGCCGCGAAGAGATAGGATCAGAGCAGCGTTCCATCTGTGGCGAGATCAGTCATTGAGAGCATATGCATATGGTGTATGCAGGACTAACGGAGGAATTATCAATACTGCCCCGATCGGCTCTTTAAAAAGCAGCGAAGTCACGTCTGGCGAGATCGGAGGTGGAATAGAGCCACAAATGCCAGCGATGTTCATCGCCGTTTCTCTCATCAGGACGGTTGCAAGACCGGCATCATGTTTTGCCCAATGCTCCGTGCAACTTGTCTCCTTCGTTTCCCTCTCCACAACATCATCCAGCCTCCGCTCGAGAATGTCAGCGGCCCGGTTGATAATGTTGCGCCTCTCCGTGACGCTCGTCCGTTTCCAGCTGGAGAAAGCTTGAACAGCGGCTTGTACAGCGTCTTTTGCAACCTCGACTGTCGCGCTTTGAGCGTAGTGAACTGCCTCACCCGTGACTGCAGACCTCACTGAGAATGTACGAGATTCTGGCAACGACACACTCCTGCCGTTAACTATGTTTGCCACGACCTCGCGGCCAAGCGCATCTTTCAAGCGTAACATGTTGTCAAATTAGTAACGATCACAGCAGAACCCTACTCGACTATACATATGAGGATGCTCGCTCGTTCGTTCGGGCCGAGACTAACCCTTTCCCGAGGCCGTAAAGTCAAGTTCACTCGGAGTCAAGCATTAGTTAGTCTGTCTAGCGAAGGAATTTGAAAAGGCGGATTGATTAGAGATTATATCTCAATTAATTCTAAGATAACAGCTACAAAATAGTAATGCAATAGACATCCTAAGATAGAAGAACTATATTACATTATACTTTAGATAGGAACTAATTTAGTTATATCTAAGGTAGATAATAGTAGTATCTAGAGTAAGTATAAGCTACTTACCTTAATAAAGTGAGTACAAGGAACTTATCTCTATAGAGTAAGTATGAGGTACTTGCTCTTATAAAACTTCTGAATTGTCGTATTTGTCGCTCATCACAATATTCACGACACCTCCAGCAGGTTCTTGATGCTCATTCTTGTCGTACTCTGGATCATCGTATGCTGGTTCGTCGCGTACACCCATGCCATACCCATAGACATCACCATCGGCATCTCCGTCTTCATCGCGGTTCAGCCTATCATGCTCTTCTTCCAGTATGGTGCTGCTACAGGTATCCGGTGCAGATCCGTGTCCCTCCTCGTCGTCTCCATCCATCATCCTACACTGTTTGTTGAAACCGCCGAAAACATCGTTCACATATGTAGGTGTCCACTTACGAGTACGCTGCCCCTCCACCAGCGGCCAATCCTACAGCAGCTCAGGCCGCTCCAATCGCCATCTTCTTCCCATTAACCGACGTCTGGTCGCTTTGACCGCGGTCGTTTGTCCACTCCCCGCCTGGCACGGCCGGCAGCCTCAGCCCGCATATGAGCAGCTTCAACTCGCAGGGCTCGACGCTTTTGGACGCCGCCAGCAGCTCCTCGGGTGGCGCGTTCAGTCTAGCGAGCCGCAGTCGTGCAACTTCCAACACTTCTGCCGGCTCGTTCGGAACGAACATGCCTCATGTCAGCTCGCCGTTCGGTGCACCGCGGGCTCTTTCAGCGCGACGACTCAGCCGACACCACCACCAGCTACGTTTACCGATCCGGCGAAGATTACGGAGACGGTGGCAAGGATGTTGCAGTGCTTGTATGTGCTCGGGAGCTGTCAGACTGGTGATGTCGGACAAGGTGTGGTCGAGCGACTTATTGTTGCGTTGAAGTACAACTGGCTTGGGAGAGGCAGGATGGGAAGGAACAGGCGAGGCTTTGTGGGTACGAAGTCGGCGAGAATTGGTATGGTCAACGCTTGAATGCTAGGATCGCAGTGATTGCTAAGCTTGGACACCGCGTTACGAAATCGACAGATGATCATTGGATGACTCGCGATCTATCACGCCTCAATATGAGCAGGGCAGGATCAGACGAGTGCGACTCGCTCAAGCGGACAGCGACTGTACCGCATGCTTTGAACATGCTTGACTTCTTCGGGCATCTTCACACTGGATCAGCAAGTGGCTCCACAGCTTCCGTAACGCGATTCGCTAGGAACTACTTTCCTCTTTGCAACGCGCAAGTGAGCGTGTGATCTTGCGAGACGACCAGGCTATACCTACTTAGGTATACGACGGCCGATGGAGTCTAGTAAGAGTGGTAGTGACGTTCAGATTTCCTTAAGTTACGCTGCAGAAACGCTCCTTTGTCAGCACGGCGCCGGAAGCTTGGCTAACTCCGCATTGCGGGCGCGAGATCCCATCTGCCAAGGACGACGTTGGTCAGAAGGACGGCGCTCGGAAGTGTGCAGGGGGTTCCGAGCTAGACTGAGGTGTCGGGACACTTGCCAGGTGAGTGCTGTCGTCGTCCCAGCTGCGTCGTATGCTACAAATTGACCTTCTCTGGCAAACCATTCCGCCCATCTCTGCTCGTACAGGCTAACCTTGACCCGTTTCTTCGTGATTCGCAGCTCTTCTACAACTGCTTTGTACTGGATGCCGACTTCTGATCCAGCCGCGCCACGGATAGACTGGTACTTGGCGAGAATAGCGGTCTTCAGGGCAGTGCGCTTTAGCGCGAGACACTGGACGTCACTATCGGCGCCGATCTCGGCAGCAGATGGTACGTTAATATAGTGCTCTGCTAGGGGATCACGGGTCAGACTAAGGTGTGATGCGGCCTTGACCGCCCAATCTTGCGAGGCGGTGCCTAGGAAAGCGGAAATGGTATCCGCCGCGATGATTCGGTTGGTGTAGAATCTTGCGAAGATGTCGCCGCGGCTGTGACCCATTGCTTTATTCCGTACGGCTTCGGTAACGCGCTCTAGTTGACGTTAGCATCGTTGCATTGCCATTAAGGGCGGCATTCGTACTATCGATAGCTTCGCCAAACCCACGGCGGCCGTCATACATTGCCAACGGGTTCTTCAGACCAGCGCCCTTTCCAAGGCGGACGATGGCGTTGCGTGCATCATGGTACGTCCAACCACTCGTCGCAGACGTTTGATACCAACTGACTGCTCTCTCCCCCTTCCTAAACAAAGGGGTTGCCAAGATGTCGTCCTTCCACTCGAGCGGAATTGCCTGTAGCCCACGCTCCTCTTGGATGTCGAAGCTGAAGAGGTCCGCTGGTTTTCGAATCCACCGGCTCCTGAAGGCTTGGTCGGCGAAGGCTAAGGAAAGCACGTGGAGGACCGGACAGAAAGCGAGGTTGTCATCACGTTCATGGAAAACGATTTTGTGGCTGCGACTCATTAGTGCAGTCCGCGTTCTGCGGAACAGTTTCCTTACGGAACACCGGTATTGCGGTGGCCCTTCATCAACCTGAAGGTAATGACCATGAGGAACACATGCTCGTTGCCTCCAGCAGGGTCCTTGACTTTGTATAACTCAATATCCTTGTACTTGAGACAGTCCACGAGGCCATCGGGATCGCGAACAGAAACCATGAAGTCCGGATCATCTCCCTTGCCAGCATCTTCGAGTGGTTTGTCGCGCGACATCTCCAGCACGGCTGACGGCCGGACGCCAGTGTAGGAGATAAGCAACAGAAGCAGGGCGAGTTGAATACGCTGGCGCTCAGTAGGAAAGAAGCCGTTGCAGAGAGAC